>Ga0224557_1000311_pt1 | contig 55421 bp, 55 predicted proteins | sample 714S31014metaG_FD_180677 | JGI IMG/M metagenome (GOLD analysis project Ga0224557, IMG submission 180677) | Peat soil microbial communities from Stordalen Mire, Sweden - 717 S3 10-14 | ecosystem: Environmental > Terrestrial > Soil > Wetlands > Peat | place: Sweden: Norrbotten County, Stordalen...
CGTTGTAGGTTTGGGCCAGGGGATGGGCATCTGATCAGCAACTATCGTGGGCAAGCTTATCGCACTGGCCGGTGGCTCGGTCGTCGTTGTAGGTTTGGGCCAGGGGATGGGCATCTGATCAGCAACTATCGTGGGCAAGCTCATCGCACTGGCCGGTGGCTCGGTCGTCGTTGTAGGTTTGGGCCAGGGGATGGGACTCCCATCGGCCAGCAGCGTGGGCGCAGCTGCCTCGATCACTATCCGGGTCGCTGCGTTTGTCGCCTGGGCAGCGCTTCCACGATGAGCAACGGCCGGGGTTGTTATTGCTACCAGCAGCACTCCGAGTAGAGAGAGACGCACTACGGACTTTGTCATGATTTGCTCCTTTTTTGGGTTTGCGATTTGCTGCTCGGCCTCGGGGGAGAAGCACTTCAAACAGGGTGAGTTCATTCCTCGGCGTTTGCAGGTGGGAGCATTGTCTCGCTCAAACGGGCTTCGAGCTCTTTATGTGCAAATTTTTTCCGTCCCCGTAAAGAGCCATGGGCGGGTCCATTCGGAGGCGGACAATTCTTAGGACGAGGGAATGACTCTGCGCGACAGCCGTGGGCGGCATTCCTGTGCCGCTTCGCGGCTGGCAATCGCAGATGTTATTCCGCTACAACTTGGAAATGCGAGTTCTCAGGCGCACACTCAAGCGCTGCGTCACCCAAAATCGGGCGGCAGCCGACTTTTTCCGCAGCCGGGTAGAAGGCTCTCAGCCTCGGGCTTTGGTGGCGCCGGGTTCTTCGCTGATGACGTGTTGCTCCAGAGTATGCAACTGGTGGCGGTATTTCTCCATGAGCTCCTGAAGCAAGTTGCGAATGGAGAGGACGCCGCGCAGGCGGCCACGGGAATCGACGACCGGGAGATGGCGGAAATGGTGTTCGAGCATGGTGGCCAGAGCCTCGGTGGGTGTAATCGCCGGGTCAACGGTTATCGCGGGGGCGGTCATCAACTCGGACACGGCAAGGGTCTTGGGATCACGGCCGCTCAGTGCCAACTTTCGCAGCACGTCGCGCTCGGTGAAGATGCCCAGTACTTGTTTGGCTTCCAAGACCACGACGGAGCCAACGCGGCGATCCAGCATAATTTGGATGGCGTCGGCAACGGTGGTCTTCGGGGGAACGGTGATCGATTCCCGGTCTAACAGACGAAGTATGCTCATGAATGGCCTCTTTCGGGCAGAGCCCGCAAAATGTAGCGGCCATTTTAGCAGCTTCGGAGTTTGGCGAAAAAGGCGAAAATTGAGGCAGGGCCTGGTTATTGCACCTCAGCAAACGCCTTTGGGGGCGTGGAAACTCGCGCTGCGTTGGCGTATAAAAGAAGGTTGCTCGGTCGTTGTGGGGCAACGGGCAACGCGAATCCCACCGTGCGGAAAAGCGAGGAGTCATGTCAAGCGTCACCGGTCTGCATGCGCCGAAGGGCCTGGAAGGAATAGTCGCAACCACCTCAAGCATCTGCTATATCGACGGTGAACAGGGCGTGCTCGCTTATCGCGGGTACGATATTCACGACCTCGCCGACCATTCGACCTTTGAGGAAGTCTGCTATCTACTGTGGTTCGGGCGTCTGCCCAAGGAAGAGGAACTGAAGCAGTTGAAGCGGCGGATGGCGGAGGAGCGCAAGCTGGACCCGGCCATTCTGAAAAGCCTACGTCAGGTTCCGAAGCATGTCCCGCCGATGGATATGCTGCGCACGCTCGTCTCCGAGTTGTCGTATTACGATCCGGAATACAACAAGAACGATCACGACGCGAACGTGAACAAGGCGATCCGGCTGACGTCGCAGATCGCGATGCTGGTGGCGGATTACGATCGGGTGCGCAAGGGTAAGGCGTTAGTGGAGCCGGATCGGTCGCTTTCGCACGCGGCTAATTTCCTACTTATGCTGAACGGGACGCCACCTTCGCAGACCGCGGAGCGGGCCTTTGACAGCGCGCTTATTTTGCACGCGGACCACGAACTGAACGCTTCCACCTTTGCCGCCCGGGTTACGGCGGCAACGCTTTCCGATATGCATTCGGCAATTACCTCGGCGATTGGGGCCCTCAAAGGCCCGTTGCATGGCGGGGCGAACGAGGCCGTGTTCAAGATCCTGATGGATATCGACAAGGCGGGAGCCGATCCGGTTGAGCACATAAAGGGGATGCTGGCGCAGAAGAAGAAAGTTCCCGGCTTTGGGCATCGCGTGTATCACACGGAAGACCCGCGGGCGACGCACTTGCGCGAGATGTCGCGCGATCTTGGAAAAGCGAGCGGCAACCCGAAATGGTTCGACTATTCGAGCAAAATCGAGCAGTACATCAAGACCGAGAAAAAGCTTAATGCCAACGTGGATTTCTATTCGGCTTCGACGTATCACACGCTGGGGATCGACGTGGACCTGTTCACTCCGATTTTTGCGGTTTCGCGGGTAAGCGGCTGGACGGCCCACGTGATCGAGCAACTCGACGACAACCGGCTGATTCGCCCGCGAGCGGATTACCTGGGGCCGGTGTATCCGCAGAAGTACGTGGCGATCGGGAAGCGGTAAGAGGGCTCGCTTGGATATTTCGGTGTAGCGAGGCCCGCTACACCTTAGTCCGTGAACCGCCGTTATTTGCATCACTGCAATATTCCGCAATACTCTTCACCATAGGACACCTTCGGTCGTGGGGACTGAGGGGCTTTGGGCCTCTGCTCTTTCTCCTCCGCTTGAGGCCGCGCGCGTTCGTTTCAGGTGGTGCTCATGAAGGGGATTGCAGGTTGGCTCACGGTATTTAGTGTTGTTCTGGCGGCGGAGCTTTGCACCGCCCAGTCGGGCTACCAAGTTATTCCGGTGCCGAACGGTGGCACGATCCGCGGAACCGTGAAATGGCAGGGGCCGCTGCCCCATCTGCCAGCGCTGGAAATCAATAAAGACCCACAGGTTTGCGATCCGTCAGGCCAGAAGCACCGCGACCTGGAGCGGTTGATCGTTTCACCGAATGGCGGAGTGGCGAATACGGTCGTTTTCCTCCGGGACATCAGGGCCGGAAAACCCATGGATTTGCCGCCCGAGCGGCGATCGCTGAATCAAAAGAACTGCCGCTATGAGCCGCACATTCTGCTGGTGCCGCTGCAGGCGGTTTTGACCGTGCGCAGCAGCGATCCCTTGCTGCACACCGTGCATATGTCGGGAAGCGCCGATTACAATCTGCCGTTTACCACTGCGGGGCAGGAAATCAGCCGTCCCATGACTCGGGAAGGTATGGTCGACTTGCGCTGCAATGCAGGCCATGTCTGGATGAACGGGGAAGCGGTGGTGGCGGCCAATCCGTACTACGCGGTGACGGACGCCGAGGGTCATTTTGAGCTGACCAATGTGCCGCCCGGCCAGTATGAAATCGTTGCCTGGCATGAGGGGTGGCGGATGGTTGGAATGGCGCCGCTCTACGATGTCATGACGCAGGTGCGCGTGAAACGTCCGCTATTCTCGGATTCGGTGACGTGGAGTAAATCGGTCACGGTGCCGGGGGGTGGCACGGCAGAAGTGCATTTCACGCTGGGCGAGAAAACGCCGCAGTTGGCGCAGGGGCACTGAGGAACGCGCTGGCCTCCCCGCTCTGCGCCGGGGCGGGAGTTCTTGCTTGCGGTAATCTCACATCCCGACCCGAGTAAACATCCCTCCTGTCTACCGGTACTTGAATCCCCTTTAACGGCGCGCCATCAGTAGAATAGAAGACAATCTCATGGGCCGGGTTTACTTTGACAATAACGCAACGACTCCGGCGCTGCCGGAGGTTTTGGAGGCCATGCGGCCTTACTTCGCGGAGCACTTCGGCAACGCATCCTCCATTCATCATCATGGGCAGGAGACGCGGGCGGCGGTAGAGCGGGCGCGCGAGTCGGTGGCCGCGTTGCTCGGCTGCCGCGCTTCGGAGATCGTGTTCACGGGCGGCGGGACAGAGGCGGACAACCTTGCCATTTTCGGAGTTGCGCAGGCCGGGGACCAGATTATTACGTCGACGATTGAGCACCATGCGGTGCTGAATGCTTGCCGGCATATGGAAGAAAAGGGCTGTGCAGTGACCTACATCCCCGTGGACGGACGCGGGGCCGTCGATCCGGCGGATGTGAAGCGCGCACTGCGGCCGAATACGAAGTTGATTTCCATCATGTTCGCCAATAATGAGACCGGCGTGGTTCAGCCGGTGGCGGAGATCGGGAAGATCGCGGCCGAGGCTGGAGTTTATTTTCATACCGACGCGGTGCAGGCGGCGGGGAAGATTCCGGTGCGCGTGGAAGAGATTGGGTGCGATCTGCTGACGATTTCTGGGCATAAGCTGCACGGGCCGCAGGGCGTGGGCGCGCTTTATGTACGGAAGGGAACTGAGTTGGAGCCAGTCCAGTATGGGGGGCGGCACGAGCGCTCGCGGCGTGCGGGGACGGAGAATGTTGCGGGGATTGTGGGCTTGGGGAAGGCGGCGGAATTGGCGGGGCTGGAGCGCGGGGATGATCGAAAGATGGCAGAACTGCGGGATCGGCTGGAGCGCGAGCTGTTGAGGATTGAGGCGAGCGGAGTGAATGGCGCATGCGAAAACCCCCATACATCGCAAAGTGCGCGATGTGCGGGACACCCTCTTGACCAGGGAAGACGACTCAGGGTTCCGAATACTACGAACATTTATTTTGACGGGATCGATGGGGAGGCACTCGTGATTGCGCTGGATTTGAAGGGGCTGGCGGTTTCTACTGGGGCGGCTTGCTCGTCGGGGGCGATTGAGCCCTCGCACGTTTTAGTTGCTATGGGACTGCCGCCGGAGCGGGCGCGAGCGAGCATTCGATTCAGTTTGGGGAAGCAGAATACGGCGGAGGATGTGGAGTTTGCTTTGTCGGTTGTGCCGGAGACCGTGGCGCGGTTGCGGGAGTTGTCCCCGGTGTGGAAGGGAGCAGCGAGCACCGATCTGCGGGCTGCAAGGTAGGGAGAGCGGCCGCATTGGAAGAGTGCCTTTCGGCGATTACAAAGCGCGTAAAGTGCGCAGGGGTCCTTCGGCTCCGCCGTGGCATTCGCCACGGCTGCGCTCAGGATGACAGATCATACAAGGTCCAAAAGCTCAGGAGCGAGAAGCTTGGTTTCAGAAACTATTGCCGTGGCAATGTCGGGAGGAGTGGATTCCTCGACCGTGGCGGCGATGCTGCGCGCGGATGGGCACAACATCATTGGTCTGACGATGCAGCTTTGGAATCAGCGGCGGCTGGCGGGACACGAGGGGATGCCGGAGCAAGTCACGGGACGGTGCTGCTCGATTGACGACATTTACGACGCGCGGCGGGTGGCGGAGACAATCGGGATTCCTTACTACGTGGTGAATCACGAAGAGCGGTTTGAGCGCGATGTGGTGCGGCCGTTCGTCGAGGAGTATCTGGCGGGGCGGACGCCCATCCCTTGCAGCCTTTGCAACAATCACTTGAAGTTTGACCAGCTTCTGATTGTGGCCAGGCAGATTGGGGCGGGGAAGATCGCGACGGGTCATTATGCGCAGGTTGCCTTCGATGAGCGCAGCGGGCGCTGGCTGTTGAAGCGGCCTATTGATCGGTCGAAGGATCAGACGTATTTCCTGTTTGGGCTTACGCAGGAGCAGTTGAGCCGGACGTTGTTTCCGTTGGGAGGAATGAACAAGCCCGAGGTGCGGGAGTTGGCGCGTAAATACAATCTTGTGATTGCCGAGAAGCCGGACTCGCAGGAGATTTGCTTTGTTCCGGGCGGCGACTACAAGCGGTTTCTCGACGCATATCTGGCGGAACAAGGAGACGCGAGGCGGATTGATGTAGGCGGTGAGATGGTGACTAGCGATGGCGAAGTGATTGGCGAGCACGCGGGCGTGCATAACTTCACGGTGGGGCAGCGCAAGGGATTGGGAGTGGCAACCGGTACGCCGCTCTATGTGATCCAGATCAAGAACGATTCTCGGCAGGTGGTGGTCGGGCGGGACGAAGATTTGTATTCGCGCACGCTGCGGACGCGGCGCGTGAACCTGATTTCAACTGCGGCCATCGGCGAGCCGATGCGGGTCGCGGTGAAGATTCGGCATAAGCACCAGCCGGCGCCGGCAATCATTGAGTCGGCGGGGCCGGATCAGATCACGGTGACATTTGATGAGCCGCAGCGGGCGATTACGCCGGGGCAGGCAGCCGTGTTCTACGATGGCGACGTGGTTGTCGGCGGCGGGTGGATTGAGGTGTGATAGGCAAGACTTTGCCTTGCACACCAGGCTGCCGGATGGGGCGCTGCTGTCGGGTCGTAACAGGGTTCTTGAGGCAACGGGTGAAGGGCGAGCGGCGCAAAGTTGTGAGGATGCCTGATAGCGTCATCAACGTGTAATGCGTCCCAAATCTGCATTGCTATACTGGCGTCGTGTTCTTCTGGGTCAAAACGGTTGCTCTCTTCGTTGCAACAGCGATACTCGCGTTCTTGCTGTCTTTGGCAGGGTCTTTGTGTCTTGTCCGTGTCTGGAGTGGACCATTCCGGCCCGCCGAAGATTCGCCCGGCGCTTGGATTATTGCTAGTTCTTCTGTTCGCGTGTGTTTCCAGTTTGTTTGTTCCCGTGTGCCTCGGCCTGGCCGCTGAGTTGGTGCAAGACAAAGTTCTTGCACGCCGGTTCAGCTGGGTGGAGGGTCTGTTCCGAGTACTCTTAACTTTACCCATGAGTATCGGTCCTGCCTATGCATTTTGGGTGCTAATCCATCGTGAAGATTCCAGACCAGCACACTGGCTGGCGAAGTTGATACTTCTCGGCTGTGTGTCCGCGGTATTCACATACTTAGCGTTGCGAATCAAGAGACAGTTCAGACAGTTGACACAGCCCCGTACCGTGGTAGGTGGTCATAGTTGCTGATAAATCGCCGTTAAACTCAAACTCAAGGTTGAGGCGGCCAGACCTTGCCATTCATGTCAAGCCATTCGCCTATGGGCTCATCTTTCCTGGGTTCCGAGCCTAGGCGTAACACGTTGCCGTCCAGATCCTCTACCTGCATCTCATATGCCCATGAGTAGTTGGTCGGTGGATGACGGATTTTCGCGCTGCTGCGCCGGTATTCATTCAGGAGGGCATCGGCATCCTCGACGCCGATCCAGACCCATGCGCCGGGATTTCCCTGGTCGCCTTCACTTAAGAAAATGTGGCAGCGGCCGCGTGAGACGGATGCGAAGAATGGGGATTCTCCTTCGGGGAACTGCCAATCTTTCTTGAAGCCAAGAATTTTGACGTAGTACTGGATGCTCGCGGCAGCGTTTTTCACGCGCAAAATTGGGTTGACTCCTTCGAAACCAACGGGCGCTTGGCTTGGCGATGCCGGGGACGACATTTTGCAGCCTCCGCAGACGGGAGTTGAGGGTTAATTCGAGATTCGGATTCTACTACGGGCTGGCCAGTGTCGGCTCAGCGACAGCACTCGCGTGGCGTCTAGCCTTGCGGGTGACGTGATGGTTACTAAAAGTGACCTTTTGGGCTATCGCATAGCACATTGGTGGACTGGATTTGCCGATATACGAGGGGTAGCGTTAGGTCACGACGGGACCTCGGCAGGTGCTCCCCAGGTGCGGTTCCGGCGTGGGGAGAGATTTATGAAACTCTGGCATCTGTGCTATGCGGCATTGGGAATCGCGGTGGCGCGCTGGGTTTTCAAGCGTCAATCTCTGCCGGTAGCGGATCCGATTCAGCGTTTCCGAAGTTCTGGCCTGCTGTAGGGTTTCAATCGGCTTGAAAGGGCTTGGGCGCGCCCCGTTGCGCGCACTTCGTCTGAGCGCACCCGGCCCTTCTCGCTCTGTAAGGGCAAAGTCCGTCCTCGCAATGTGACTCCGGTAACTTCCTTCCTGTTACGTCTCGCCTCAAACTAGAACTTGACGTGGTTGAACCTTGCTTGCTTCCAGTGGACAGAGTCGCGACAAGCTCGCTTCGATCTTGTTGTGCCTCGACGGTAAGACGGTAGGAATCATGAGATTGAAAATCTCACTGTGGATACTGATTGTCCTTGCTTTGCTGGCCTGGCCGGTAGCGGCGCATGGGCAGGACGACAGTCCACCACCGGCCGATAGCCCATCGCTCGGCGACGTGGCGCGCAATCTCCGCAAGAGCAAGGCGCAGCCACCGCCGGCCCAGCAAGCTCCCGACGCCCCCTATAGGGTGGCCACTCCCGCCCGTGCTGTGATCGACAACGACAATCTGACGCAGGCGATTGAAGATGCAAAGAAAGGAAGGCCGGCGGATGAGGCCAAGACTGTGCTTTCCATCGATCCATCCGGTAACACGCTGAGGGTGACTTCTCCCGATGCGACCTGCAGCCTGTCTTTTAACGCGCGCGCCAGTTCGCTGCTCGTCAAGCCGGTGCTGGTCGAGACACTGCCACTCGATCAACTGGTCAAGCTGGACGGCCCCGGCTCGATTGAGGAAGACAAGCTGCAACTTGACCTTTTCAATGGAACCGAGTGGGATCTGCGCGAGGTGACGGTCGGCCTGACGCTGGAGCGCAGGCCCGGCTACAACGCCGAGGTGGCGGCGCGAGCGCGGGTCGTTCCAGCGAGCAAAATCAGGGGGACGCCCACCGTTGAGCGGCGCTCGGACGTGACACTTCTCTATCACCTGAAAACAGAAACGAAGGCCTTCAGCACGGCCGCAATTCGCGAAAAGATAGGGATCACGCCAGCCCCGGACGAAGACTGGCGCTGGTCAATCGTGGAAGCAAAGGGAATTCGACCGGCGGGGGCGCGGGTGGCGCCAGAGTCGTTGTCCCAGCCCTTGAACGCGAGACCGCCGGATCTACCCGCCCCACAGCAGTAGGTCACTCCTACGGACAGTCTGATTAAGTTTTCGGCAAAGAGGGCAAACCACAGAGTTCACAGGGGTGCACGGAGGACACGGACCCTCGATCCGTTGTTCTCTTATATTGTGTTCGATCACTATCGGATGATAATCTTACGAGGCGAGCGGGAGTAGTTCAGCGGTAGAACGTCAGCTTCCCAAGCTGGATGTCGAGGGTTCAACTCCCTCCTCCCGCTCCATCAGCTTAGTGGTGAGGACTGCGGTATTACTTTCCGCCCGTGGCCGAGGAAGCGGCGGATTGCGACAAAGCCCGTAACTGGAACAACCCAATTCCAAGGCCTCCCACAGCTCCGGCGAGCAGACCAAGTATCAGCAGGACGAACAGATTTTCAAGTGGGCTTTTCTTCTTTGCCAAGCTTTTCCCCTTTTAGCTTTGTGAATCAAATCATGCGCTCATGACAAGTCTAGCATGTCCGTTTCCATTCCACCCCGCGAACGCTATGTAACTTATTGAACGGCCTTGCACTTCAGGCTTGGTCGGCAGCGTGAACGAGAATGTGAAGAATCTTGCATCTCGACGGACGCGGTAAAGCGAATTCCGTTACCCCAAAGCGCCAATCGCCGCGGCATTTCGCTTGTCCGGGCTTTGCGACGTAGACTTGATCCGTTTCCAGGAGATCCGGAATGCAGGCTCGCGTTTTTTCCGTCTTTCGTTTCGTCATCTGTGTGGTCCTTCTATCGAGTTCGTTGTGGAGTCAGAAGCCCTCCGAGGCCGGGTCGCAGAATTCGGATCATGCTGGCTCGCCGAAACTGCGGCCGCGAATTGGGCTCGTGCTGGAAGGCGGAGGAGCGCTTGGGCTGGCGCACGTGGGAGTGATCAAGTGGCTGGAAGAGAACCGCATTCCCGTCGACGTGATCGCCGGCACGAGCATGGGCGGGGTAGTCGGAGGCATTTACGCGTCCGGCGAATCTCCGGACCAGATCCGAACGCTGGTGCGGACCATCCCGTGGAATCGCGTGCTGGGCGGGGCCATGCCGTATCGTGACCTGGCGTTTCGCCGGAAGGAGGATCGCAGGGAGTATCAGAATGCCTTCGAATTCGGATTGAAACAGGGGACGCAGTTTCCGAGCGGGTTCAATTCGGGGCAGCAGGTGGGATTGATTCTGGACAAGGTGGGACTGCCGTATTCGGAGATGAAGAGCTTCGATGACTTGCCGATTCCGTTTCGCTGCGTCGCGACAGACCTGGTGACGGGGAAAAAGTTTGTGTTCGACGGAGGATCTCTTGCCGAAGCGATGCGCGCCACCATGTCGATCCCGGCGTTTTTTGTTCCGGTGCGGGAAGCGGGGCTCGTGCTTGTGGATGGAGGCTTGCTCGACAACCTGCCGGTGGATGTAGCACGGCAAATGGGCGCCGACATTGTGATTGCGGTTCACCTGGAAACGCAGGCGTTCAATCCCAATGCGCCCTTGACGTCGGTGAGCGTGCTGGAGCGATCCGCCAGTGTATCGATTGAAGTAAACGAACTTGCCAGCATGGAGAAGGCCGACATTGTGCTGACGGCGCATTTGGAGAAATTCGATACCACCGATTACACACAGTTCGAGGCGATCGAAGCCGAAGGATATAAGGCCGCACAGCAAAAGAGCACATTGCTTACCCGATTGCAGGTGGACGAAAAGGAGTGGAAAGCACGGTTGGCGGCGCGTGCTTCGAAACGCCGCCAGCCATCCATACCGGAGTTTGTGGAGGTCACAGGAGCGAAGGGCGACATTCTTGCGGGTTTGCAGCACGACGTGGCAGACCTCGCCGGCAAGCCGATTGACCAGCGGAAGATCGACCGGGAAATGATGGCGATTACGGGTCTGGGCCGCTTTGCGCAGGCTGGATATGAGGAGACCACAAAGAACGGCGAGACTGGTCTCCTGGTCGAAACTCAGGAGAAAGAGTACGCGCCACCGACCGTGCACCCTTTGTTCGTGATTGACGGGTCGGATTACAAGAATGTGCTTTTTCAGGTTGGTGCGCGCATTACCTTTCTGGACGTAGGTGGATTCGGGTCAGAGTGGAGGAACGATGTCATCGCGGGCTCCGAGTATGGAGCGAAGACGGAATTCTTTCATCCGCTCAACTTTCACACCGGTTGGTTTGTGGCGGCGCATGGAACAGCCGATAGCAGTCCATTGAACGTGTACCAGCGCGACAAGATTCTGGGCGAGTACCGCGACCGGATATTCGGCGGGGGAGTCGACTTTGGCTACATGTTTGGGCGCACCGCTGAAATGCGGGTGGGATATGACGAGGGGTATCAGAAGATCAGCGAGGATATCGGGACACCAGTAGAGCCCACGGTGCGTGGCCGTTACGGGATAACTTCACTCAGTTACCGGCTGGATCGTTTTGACGATCCTATGATTCCACGGCGCGGGGAACGGCTTGAATCGACATTCCATTTTTATGATACGAAGCCAGGCACGACAGACTTCGTGCCCACGGGCGAGCTGCGGCTGGGGCTGGCGGAGCCGATCAACGCAAAGTCCTCCGTCTTATTCTTCGCCTCGGGAGGCACGTCATTCTCGACTCGGGATACAGGCTTTCCGCCCTTCAGCCTGGGCGGGCCGTTACGGCTGGGGGCTTATGGGCTGAATGAATTATTGACTAACCAATATTTCCTGGTGCAGCCCGCTTTTCTCTATCGCTTGCGCGAACTTTCGCCGTTGCTCAAGCAGAACGTTTATTTGCTTTCGATGTATGAGGCGGGGAAGGCCTACGGGCAGCCCGCTGGCACGGCAGGAGTGGCGCAGGACGGGACTGTTGGATTGCTGTTCCAGACGGTGTTTGGGCCCGTATTTTTTGGGGGCAGTTTAGGAGACAGCGATCACCGCAAGTTCTTTTTCAATGTAGGCAAGTTCTTCTAAGCGGTGATCGCCAGGGTGACGACCGATAAGTGCTGCCCTGGATTTTGTAAAATTGTCCGCATGAAAAAGCTTAAGTCGCGAACGGGTAGTTCTCCGCAGAATAGCAAAGGTATTCCAAAGAGTATTGATGAATATCTGGCTGGGGTTCCTGAGCCCGCCCGCAGCACCTTGAACAGGATTCGCGCGGTGATTCGGTCCGTTGTGCCGCCGGAGGCTACCGAGACCATCAGCTATCGCATTCCGGCATTCAAGTATGGTGAAGTGCTGATTTGGTTCGCCGCGTTTTCGGACCACTGCAGCTTGTTCCCGACTGCCGCTGTGATTGAAGCGTTCAAGAAGGAACTTGCGCCTTACCGTACATCGAAAGGAACCATTCACTTTCCCACAGACGAGCCATTGCCGACGCCCCTCCTCAAGAAAATGGTGAAGGCGCGCGTTGCTCACGTCGAAAACAAGAAAAAGCGCTGATCCGTCAATTGCGGGGAAGCCCGTGGGTAGTGCGCTCATGCCAAACCGAAATCAGCCGTGCTAACCTCGTAAAGTCTTAAACGTCTTAGCCATGCATCGGTCTGCTCCGGAGTTTTGGCCGGCAGTTCCGGTAGCGTGCTTTGCGGAGGAATTCATGCTGTCGATGAAGGCAGGCTTTGTTCTCGTACTCTCGTGGATTTGTGCCAGCGCGCTTTTTGCCCAAAATGCCAATCCGGCGACTGCGGCTGCCGCCACGCCCCAAACCTATTCGCTGATTCCCTCGCTCGACAAGAGCCTGATGGACACGGCCGCGGACCCGTGTGTCGATTTTTATCAGTATGCCTGCGGGCACTGGGCGAAACTGCATCCGATTCCCAGCGATTCGCCAGAGTCAGACCAGTTCTACAACATGGAGCAGTACAACCGGCAGGTGCTCCATGGGATTCTGGAAAAAGCAGGCGTCGACGATCCGTCGCGCGACGCCAACACGCGCAAGATCGGCGACTACTACGCCAGTTGCGTGGATGATGCCGCAATCCAGGAGAAGGGATTGGCGCCGCTCAAGCCGGAACTGGACCGCATTGCAGCGCTCACCAACAAAGACCAGTTGCCGGAACTGCTCGCGCATTACCAACTGATCAATGGGAATGCGTTTCTGGGATATGGCTCGCAGCAGGACTTCAAAGACGCGACTCGGAATATCGCGGCGGTCACGCAAGGGGGGCTGGGGCTCCCGGAGAAGGATTATTACCTTCGCACTGGCGAGAAGGACAAAGAAATTCGCGACCAGTATGTGCAGCACATCACAAACATTCTCAAGCTGCTTGGTTCGAGCGATAAACAGGCCGCGAGCGATGCGGCCGCGATCATGAAGCTGGAAACAGCGCTGGCGAAAGTGTCGCTCGACGTAACGTCGCAGCGCGAGCCGCACAATGTTTATCACATGATGCCGGCCAAGGAGTTGCAGGCGCTGACCCCGGCATTCAACTGGGAACGTCTTTATCGGGCAACTGGGTCGCCCGAGTTTGCGGAGATCAACGTTGCCGAGCCGGAGTTTTTCAAAGGCATGAACCAGGTTATTAGCGAAACCGATCTCCCGACGATCAAGGCCTACCTGCGGTGGCAACTGGTCGCTTCGCTTGCGGGATCGATTCTGCCCAAGGCGCTGGATGAAGAGAAATTCGATTTTGGCGGCCGGAAGCTGGCGGGTATTCCCGAGCAGCAGCCGCGCTGGAAGCGGTGTGTGGGGAGCACCGACGGAGCTCTGCCGGAAGCTTTGGGCAAGGCATATGTGGACCAACAATTTCCGGCGGCGAGCAAAACCAAAGCAGTGGAGATGATTCATGACATCGAGGCGGCCATGGATCGTGATATTGACTCGCTGGATTGGATGAGCACGGCGACAAAAACACGGGCAAAAGAGAAGCTGCACATGATCGCCAATAAAGTGGGCTATCCCGACAAGTGGCGCGACTATTCCAAGCTGGAAATCGTGCGCGGCGACGCTTTCGGAAACAACCTTCGGGCGGCAGAGTTCGAATCGCGGCGGCAGCTGGCGAAGATCGGCAAGCCGGTGGACCGCGACGAATGGCTCACGTCTACGCCTACGGTGAACGCTTTTTATAACGCGAACATGAATGACATCAACTTCCCGGCGGGTGTGTTGCAACCGGCGTTCTTCGATGCCACCCAGCCCGACGCATTGAACTACGGGCACATTGGCCTGTTTATGGGGCACGAAATCACGCATGGGTTTGACGATGAGGGGCGGCAGTTCGACGGTCACGGGAATCTGGAAGACTGGTGGACGAAGGAAGACGGGGAGAAGTTTACGCAGAAGGCGCAGTGCATTGTCGATGAGTACGCGCAATTCAAAGTGGGCGACACCAACCTCAATGGCAAACTGACGCTGGGCGAAAACACCGCGGACAACGGGGGTATGCAACTTACCTACTCGGCATTCCTGGCGCGAGCTGCGCAGGAGGGAATCGACCTTAACAAGAAGTCGGAGGACGGCTACACACCGGTGCAACTGCTGTTCCTGGGATTCGCGCAGGATTGGTGCTCGGAGTGGCGTCCGGAACTGGAGCGCCTGATTGCGACGACCGACCCGCATTCCCCAGCGCGCTTCCGCGCCAATGGGGTGCTCGTGAACGTGCCCGAATTCGGAAAGGCGTTCCACTGCGAAGTGGGCCAGCCGATGATGCCGGCAAAAACGTGCCGGGTGTGGTAAAGGCAGGGTGCGGTTAGTCGACAAGCTCAACCAGGCCGGGTGCGCCACACATCGCGTCGTTTGCGATGCGTGGGACGCAAATCCCCCTGCTGACAAACATCCTGGTCTCGACGAACGGACCCGCGGCACCCTATCATGAAGAAAAATCATAAGGAGGTCTAATCGTGGCCGAACCAACCTATGACGAATTGAAGGCGAAACTGCAGGAATTGGAAAAGCAGGTAGAAACGAAGAAGCGCAGCGGCGCCATAGAATTCCGCGTAAGCGAAAAGGGCGGCGTGAGCGTTTACGGCCTCGGCCGCTTTCCAGTCACGCTCTACTACGAGCAATGGACGCGGCTGCTCGATACCGTTCCTGACCTTAAGGCCTTTCTTGAGGAGAATAAGAGCAAGCTGAAGCTGAAACAAGGCTAACGGAGCTTGCCGAAGGCTGTTCTCCAATCACCGCAGCTCTAATGCGGCTGGCTACAATGCGCGCTGACGCTATGCCCGATTTAACGAGCTTCCGTGCTATGGCCGCGCCGGACGAAAGCGAATTCTTCGACGCTGAAGATGCGTTGGAGGGTTTTGACCGGCTGATGCCGTTTCGCGTGCAGGACATCCTGCTCGTTTCGAATCTCTACGACTCGTTCATCCTGCGAGAAGACGGGCGGTTGAATGAACTGCTGATCGGTGAGTCGCACGAGTTGAACCTGCAGCAGATTCCCGGAATCACGCATGTCTCAAGCGGATTTCAGGCGCTCGAATTGGCGCGGTCGCAGTCGCGCTTCAACCTGATCGTGACCAACCTCGCGGTTGGCGGCATGAACGCCGCTCAGCTGGCGGGCGAAGCCGCCAAAATCGGGCGCGACATCCCCATTGTCGTGCTGGCGTACGACTATCGTGAGGTCAAGAGTTTCATTGCACGCAATCCATTGACCGACATCGATCGCGTGTTTCTCTGGCAAGGGAATGCGCGCATTTTAATCGCGATCGTCAAGTATGTCGAAGACAAGCGCAATGTGCGCCATGACGTAAAGACGCTGGGCGTGCCAGTGCTGTTGGTGGTGGAGGATAACATTCGCTATTACTCTTCCATTCTTCCCGTGATCTACACGGAGTTGATCAGCCAGTCCGGGCGCGTGATCCGGGAGGGGATCAACGTGGCGCACAAGCTGGTGCGCCAGCGGGCGCGGCCGAAAATTCTGTTGTGCTCCGACTATGAAGACGCCGCCCAGCAGGTAATGGAATACCGCGACAATCTGCTGGCGGTCGTGTCGGACGTGCAGTTTCCGCGCGCGGGCGCTGCCAATGAGAATGCGGGCTTCGAACTTGCGCACATGATTCGCGATCTGGTTCCCGATGTTCCCATCGTGCTGCACTCCAGTCATACGGAATACCGGTCGCGGGCGCACGCGGAGGGGTTCGAGTTCCTGCAGAAACGCTCGCCCACGTTCTTGCGCGATTTCCGGCGGCTGCTCACGCAGCAGTGCTCGTTCGGCGATTTTGTATTCCGCATGCCGGACGGCACCGAGGTCGCCCGCGCCAGCGACCTGAATGCGCTCGAGGAAAAGCTGCACACGGTTCCGGCGGAGAGTCTCGGATATCACAGCGAGAGGAATCATTTCTCCCGCTGGCTGACAGCGCGGACTGAGTTCGCGGTCGCGCAGAAGTTGCGGCCGCGGCGGGTTTCCGACTTCGCAGATCTGGAAGCCCTGCGGCGGGATCTGATTCAATCCATCAGCGACTACCGGCGGGAGCAGGCCGAGTTCCTGATCGGCGACTTTGACGCGGCGACGTTCAAGGCCGGTGACGCGTTTTTTCTGCGCATCGGAGCGGGATCGTTGGGAGGCAAGGCGCGGGGTCTCGCGTTTATGCGTCATCTGCTTTATAAGCGGCGCTTCTCGCGCCGTTTTGCCGGAGTCAAGGTCGGTGTTCCTCGCGCGCTGGTCTTGAGCACGGACGTATTCGATCGTTTCCTGGGGGAAAACAATCTTTTGGACTTTGCGATTCATTGCAACGATGACGCCGAGATTGAGCGGCGGTTTCTGGCTGCGCCGCTGCCGGCTTCTCTGCGCGGCGATTTGCTCGCGTTTCTGGCGGAGGCGACTTATCCGCTGGCAGTGCGGTCTTCGAGCTTGCTGGAGGACTCGCAATACCAGCCTTTCACGGGCGTATATGAAACGTTCATGCTCGGCAATCACCAACCAGATATAGAGGTTCGACTGGCGCGGTTGACGGAGGCGATCCAGCGTATTTATGCCTCGACCTTCAGTCAGCACGCGAAAGCATACGTCCGCGCGACTCCCTACCGTACCGAAGAAGAAAAGATGGCGGTGATTCTGCAGCAGGTCGTGGGCGCGCCGCACGGCGAGCGGTTTTATCCGGACTTTTCGGGTGTGGTGCGTTCGCGCAACTTCTATCCTGTCCCGCCGATGGCGCCAGAGGATGGGGTGGCGGCGGTGGCGCTCGGAATGGGCAGGGAAGTGGTGCAAGGAGGAAAGTGCCTGACATTTTGTCCGCGCTATCCGCAAAACCTGGTGCAGTTTTCTTCGGTCAAAGACATTCTCTCCAACTCGCAGTCGGAGTTTTGGGCGCTCGAGATGAATCATGCCGGGACCAGAGATGCTGACGACACAGACGGTGAAAATGATGAGCGTCTGGCTGGGCTCCGTGAAGTGCGCTTCGCGCTCTGCGACGCCGAGAGCGATGGAACGCTGCGGACTGTCGCTTCCACCTATAGCCGGGATAACGACGCCGTGTACGACGGGATGAGCCGCCCGGGAAAGAGGATTGTGAGTTTTGCACCCGTACTTAAGCAGGAGGTCTTTCCGTTGGCCCCCATCCTTCAGCAGCTCTCCGCCATTGGCGAAGATGCTCTGGGGCAGCCTGTGGAAATCGAGTTTGCTGTTAGATTGCCACAGGAAAATAATGCTCTGGCGGAGTTTGGTTTCCTGCAGATCAGGCCGCTGGTGTTGTCGCGCGAGGGAGAGGAACTCCGGATGGGCGACGTGAATCCGGGCGATCTTATCTGCCGCAGTGCGATGGTGCTGGGGAATGGCCGCGTACAGAATTTGCACGATGTCGTGGTAGTCGACTTTCACCGTTTTGAACGGGGCCGCAGCCAAGAGGTCGCCGAGGCGGTCGCGGATTTTAATACCAAGCTGGCGCTTGAGAACCGAACGTATGTTTTGATCGGCGTGGGCCGGCTGGGGTCAAACGATCCGTGGCTTGGCATCCCGGTCGAGTGGGATGAAATTTCCGGGGCGCGTGTGATCGTGGAGGCCGGTTTCCGCGATTTCCGCGTGACCCCGTCGCAAGGCAGCCACTTCTTTCAGAATCTGATGGCGTTTCAGGTCGGTTATTTCACGGTGAATCCAGACGCGGGAGAAGGATCGATAGACTGGGCATGGCTCACGGCGCAACCGGCCGCCGAGGAACGGGGGTACGTGCGCCATCTGCGGTTCAACGAGCCGCTGCTGGTAGTGATGAACGGCAAGGCGCGCGAAGGGATGATCTTCAAGCCGGGATCGGGCACGGGCGCGCTGCCCGCCTGACCTGCCGCGTTTTCCGCGGAAGAATGGCGCGCAACCTCTGGCCCATCACCGCGTCACTCCGATGCGGGAACATACACTGCGTCGGCCGATACAAGGTCGACGTTATGCAACTCGGTCCTCAACTTTACGTGCTGCAAACCGGGCTTTTTCTTCGGCTTCGCCGCGAACGTCAGCAGGTATTGGTGATTCAGCCGTGCGGCCAGGTCTTTGAGATACGGTGTAAAGTCTACGGCCGGCCCGTTGAAGCCGATGTAATACGCTTCGCCTCCAGTTTCTTCGGCGAGCTTTGCGAGGTAGATCTGCCCCCAGTAATTAAGCCAGTAACTGTGCCCGACGTGGCCGGCACTGGGCGCGTAAATAGCAGAGGGCAGTATTCCGGTTTTTTGACAATCCTCGATGGCCGCCGCTAGATAGGGATCGAGCATGTCGCCAGTTTCGTAATAGGGGTCGAAGCCATTCGTGACCATGAGCACTTCATGGCGCGTGCCGTCTTGCTGCCAGTGCTTCGCCAGGTCGCTGAGCGAAAAATACGGGCTGGCATCTGCGCCGAAGTAGCCCACTGGCAAGCGAATGGCTTTGGCGGCAAGATCATGGTTGTCGGTCAGGTTCTGCTCGATGCGGGCGGTGCCGTTCTGCATGTATGCGACGCCGATCTTCGCCGTTGCCGGCTGTGCGGCGATGAACTTCTTGATATCCGAAATTTGCGTGTCAACTGACTGGCTGGAGGAGTCATCGATGAGGATGAAGAGCTCCAGTCCGGCGTGATCGCCCTGGGCAGGGACCCAGTCCAGGACCTGGTCGCGCTCCTTCCCTTCATACACCATTACATCATCGCGAGTGACAGTCGCGACGTCGGACCCGTGATGAGGTTCGACGGTGACGACCATGTGCACTGGAGTTCCATCGGCATTTGGATTTTGCTGAGCGGAAACGGTGGAAATGGCCACCGCAGCCACAGCCATACCAAGCATGAAGCGAAGTCGAAATCGACACGTTCTCACGAGCCTCCCTCTGAACCAATTGGTTCTCATCCCCACCTTGGGGCCTACCTGGATCTCTCTGATTAATATAGATGCGTGGAAGGCCGAACGCGTTGGTCGTTCGTTCTGGAGGGCCCGGCCAAAGGAAAACCAGCTAAGACCCGCCATTTTGGCGCTTTTCATCAGTAGCCCGTCCGTGCCATTCCCGTAAAAAAGGAATATGGGTACTCTGTTTTTGAGCAGGCTTCGGGGGAGGGCTGTTCAAACGAGCGCTCTGTGACTCAATGAGTCACGAGCGCTTTCGTTTTTGCGGAACCTACCTGCGATAACCGATCTGCGATAAAGCCAATAGCCAGCAAGCCACCATCTCCCTCCGGGAGCGCACTCACTTCCCGGCGAGAAGCGACTCGGCTTGCAACTGTGCTTGCGGAAGATTTCGAGAGAGGCGGGCAGCCCGATCGAGGGCCGCGTTGGCATCGTCGGCATGTCCCTCCTCTTGCAAGGCGTGGGCGAGCAACAGGTATCCCACGTCGGTGGGCTGCAGCGCCATGGCGTGCGAGTACTGTTGAACTGCCGCGGACAGATCGCCCTCCCTTTCCTTGATGACGCCGAGTGCTACCATAACGGCCGGCTGGCCGGGCGAAAGTTGCAGCGATGTCTCGAAAGCCTGCCTCGCCTTCGTCGATTCCCCCATTTGGCGATAGGCATATCCCAGACTGGTAAAGGCTCGAGCTCGCGTGCCCGCATTGGCCGACCTAAGCGCGACGATTTGATACCGCTCAATAGCCGTTGCCAGATTGCCCTGGCTGCGTTCGTATTCGGCGAGAACCAGGTTGGCAGGCGCATCGTCGGGATGGATGGCGAGCACAGCGCGAATCTGCTCCATCGCCTCTTCGGTGCGGCCCTGCTCGTGCAGCATGGCTGCGAATTCTCCATGAGCAACGTAGTTGTTCTTGGTCAGCGCGATCGTGCGTATCCAGAAGGACTCTGTGTCGTGCCAGTAATGCACCTGCCGATTGGCAAGGATCCCAAGCAAGAGGATGCAAACCACGGCGGGAACGGCCAGCCATCGCTTGGAGATCCGGTGCGCGCTTGCCAAGTCGGCGATCAGCCATACGATCATTACAAACAAGCCGATGAACGAGATGTAGGCATAGCGATCGGCCATCGATTGCTCACCCACCTGCACCAACCCGATCATCGGCACCAGGGTGCCCAGGAACCAGAACCATCCAACCGCGAGATAACGTTGCTGGCGCGCGCGCAGAACGACTGCAGCGCTGATCAGCAGCAATTCCAACGCCGCCGCCCCCACTTGCCAGGCAGGATAAAGCTGGCTGGAATGCGGATACATGGCGACCAGTTTTGCGGGCCAGAACGCCTCGCCCAGATAGCGCACGTAAGAGATCACCGCCGTTTCCAGCCGCACGGGCAGGCCGTAACGGGTAAGGGTTCTAACCGCGCCTCCGGCCTGCTGGGCCTGCATCGTGACGACGGCGCTGGCGGCAGACAGCAGGAGGAGGGGCACCTTTTCCAGCGCCAGCCCTCGTATCGATTCGAATGCTCTTTCGCCGCGCGCGGCTGAGCCGACCTTGTCCGGGAAGGCAATTCGGCCCAGCGGCCAATAGTCCCAAAGCAAGAGTAAGAATGGGAACGTGATCACCTGCGGCTTCGCCATCAATGCCAGCGCATATAAGCCCGCTACTGCCGCGTACCGCCGGAGGCCCGGCTGGCGGGCGTACCAGACGTAGGCATGGAACGCGAGCAGAAAAAAGAGCGTGCTCAGTACGTTCTTCCGCTCAGCGGCCCAAGCCACCGATTCGACATTGACCGGGTGCGCCGCAAAGAGGGCGGCAACCATCAAACTGCGCCAGCGAAATCCCGTAGCATATTGCAGCAAGAGAAACAGCAGGACAGCGTTGGCCGAATGCAGCAAGACGTTTACGCAATGAGGTCCGACGGGGTTCAGTCCGAAGAGATCGCAGTCGAGGGCGTGAGAGAGCCAGGTCAGCGGATGCCAGTTGGCCTCCTCGTAGGTAGTGAACGCCCATTCCACGGTCGCCCACGTCAACCCGGCTTTTAGGTGGGAGTTATCCGTGATGTATTTGTCGTCGTCATAGCGGATGAACCCGTTGTGAATGACGGGATAGTAGAACGCGCACACAATTGCGACGAGTACGAAGCAAAGAAGTAGGGTTTGCCGATGGATCGAGCGCGAGTCAGGCGACAGAGAGAGGTTGGCGGCAGGTGGGACCGCCGTTTTCTTTGCCCGTTTGCCTGCCTTGGCGGAGGAAGAAGCGGCCATTGGATTTGAGGAACTAGAGGGAATCTCCTTCTCGCAGCCCTAATACTGATTGTAGCTCGCTCGATTGGAGCTTGCGAAAACGCTTCGGCAACTCACGTGACGTATATCGCCGCGCCTTACGCGGCCGCCGGTTCTAGCGGTCGACGGTCAAGGAAATCGATCCTGAATCCCCGGTGAGCAGGGAATCGGCCTGCTTTGCCGCTTGCGTGAGATTCGGTGAGAGTTTGACGGCGCGCTGGAACATCGCCTGGGATTCATCGTCGTGCCCTTCATTTCGCAAGGCTCGGGCCAGCAACAGGAATCCCACATCGCTGGGTTGCAGCGTCACGGCACGAGCGTACTGGCGAACAGCCGCGGGCAAGTCGCCAGCCTTTTCGTCGATCACCCCGAGTGTGACCATGATGGTGGGTTGTTTGGGCACAAGTTGCAGCGACATCTCGAATGCCTCTTTTGCCTTTGCCGAATCGCCATTTTGGCGATACGCAAATCCTAAATTCGCATAAGCCTTGGAGCGAAATCGCGCGTTGCCCGCGTGCAGAGCCACGAATTGATACTTTTCGATGGCGCCCGCCAGGTCCCCACGGCTATGGTCATAGGCGCCGAGATTGAGGATGGCAAGCAGGTCGTTGGGTTGAATCGCGAGCGCCTGGCGATAATGATCCATCGCTTCTTCCGTTCTGCCGTGGCTGCGCAGATAGCCTGCCAAGGCCCCTTGGGCCACGTAGTTGTCCCCGGTCAGCGCTAGAGTTCGGCGCCAGAATGATTCCGGATCGTGCCAGAAGCCTACCTGCCGATAGGTGAGGAGTCCCAGTGCCAGCAGGCATGAAACCGCGGGGAGGGCAAGCCCTCGAGCGGAAATTTGACGGGCTTTCGCCCAATCGGCAACCAGCCACACGATCATCAAAAACAAACCAATGAATGAGATGTAGGCATAGCGATCCGCCAAGGCCTGATCTCCAACTTGTACCAGCCCGATCATCGGTACCAGGCTGCCCACGAACCAGAACCAACCGACCGCGAGGTAGCGTTGGTCACGTACACGCAGGAGTACTACCGCGGTGATCAGCAGCAAGAGGGCTATGGCTGCTACCACCTGCCAAGCCGGATAGAGTTGCGTTGGGTGCGGATACATGGCCACCAGCTTCGATGGCCAGAACGCCTTGCTCAGATAGCGCACATACGAGATCGCTGCCGTTTCTAAGCGCAGGAGCGGACTGTACTGAGAGAGAGTCTTGACCGCTAACCCTGCGGACTGAGCCTCCATCGTGACGACTGCGCTGGCGGCGGAGAGCAGCAAGAGCGGCAGCTTTTCCAGCACTGTTGCTCCGTTCCTTAATTTCGCCGGCTTCGCGCCCCGCGCCGCCGACCCAGGCTTGCCTGGGAACCCAATCCGGCCGAGCGGCCAATAATCAAAGAGCAAGAGCAGAAACGGAAACGTGATGACCTGCGGCTTCGCCATCAGCGCCAGCGCATACAAGCCTGCCACTGCCGCGTAGCGGCGCGGTCCCGGCTCGCGCGTGTACCAGACATAGGCATAGAAGGCGAGCAGGAAAAACAGCATGCTCAATACGTTCTTGCGCTCCGCCGCCCAGGCTACGGACTCGACATTGATCGGATGCAGCGCAAACAAGCCGGCCACCATCAAGCTGCGCCAGCGAAATCCGGTGGCGCTCTCGAGCAGAAGAAACAAGAGAACAGCGTTCGCGGCGTGCAGCAGGACGTTCTCCGAGTGGGGTCCGAGGGGGCTCAATCCGAAAAGATCGCAGTCGAGAGCATGGGAGAGCCAGGTAAGGGGATGCCAGTTGGCCTCCGTGTCCGTAATGAAGGCCCATTCCACCGTCTTCCATGTCAGGCCGGCTCTTACCGGAGGGTTGTCAGTTATGTATTGCTTGTCGTCATAGTTGAGGAAGCCATTGTGAACGATGGGGGAGTAAAACGCGCATACAACCGCGATCAACGCCAGGCAAAACCCCAGGGTTTGCCGGTCGATCAAGGGTGAGTCGGGCGACAGAGGACCTTTGAAGGAGGGCGACGTCTCCTCCTTTTTCGCACGTTTGCCTGCCTTGGTGAGGGAAGAAGCGACCATAGCTTTGGCGGACGAGAGAGAATCCCCTTTTGACCTATGAATTCCTGCCACGAAAATATCGATTGTATTTTATCTCGGCGGTCGGTTTGATGGCGAAGCCGGTTGAGACTGAAAAGAATGGCGCGCAGTGAGAATCGACGCTCTATAGTCTGAATGCCGCAACGATTAGCTTGCACATCGACCTTTCCTTATTTCTAGATTCCCGCGCCGCGATGGAAGAGTATCCCGCTTTTGTCTTTGGCCAAAGTGTCCGATCGGTGTTCCGATTCCGTAACTGCGGACCATGAGCCTCTCGGAGAGCCCTGAACCTACTTTCGCAGTAAATTACTATCTATACGATTAGCCGTTCCGACTTCGCAAATTCGCAGCCAACTTATCAGTTACTACGAACTTTGCGCTTGGCATGCGCGGCGGGGGGATATAGCCTTTGCGTAAGATGCTGCTACTTGACGGCCAACCTGAGATAACGCGTGTGAGCCACATGATAGCAGCCGCCCTTCTAACGAGGAGATATGCGACGACCGACATTTCTGTATGTATGCCGGATTATGTTAGTGTCAGCGATGGTTCTGCCTTGTAGCAAGTCGCTTGCGCAGGGGTGCGGCGAACAAACTCTGAGATATGGCTATACGTGTTATAGCGACGTGAAAGGGGGCAAGCCCATATCGTGGGAGGGATCGATCTGCGTCGGCGGAGGGGATCAGGTGAACTTCTGTTCCCTTTCTCCATTGCAGTGTCCCAACGGCTACAACAGTCCGGCCGATATGACCACCGCCAGCACGAATTACGATCCCGAAGACTGCGGCGGAGGCAGCGGTGGCGGGTCGGGAGGCGGCTGCCTGCTAACTGGTTGCACACCTACCTATACCTGTACCTGCGACGACTCAACTTGTGGCTGTGTGTACCTGTTTGGAGATGTTAAGGGGCAGGGCATTGAAACTAAACGCGGTTGCGGCAATCGCACACCGGCTCGTGCGAGGGCGCGCCCCATGGTTCTTTCCTCGAGCGATTATGGGGGCGGTGAGCTCTATGACGGATTACCGTTAGACTCCTCGCAGGACGGGGGGACAGCTGATTTAGGCGGTGTGCCCTACCTAACCGGTATAACTTTGAAGGAAGGAAATGCTCTTGGAGGTCGGATTATGAAAATGACGCCGCTCCTGTTGGCCAGTCTGTGCGCGGCCCCCATACTTTGCGCGCAGCAAACGGCAAGTCCTGTCATCAACCTAAAGACTATTTCCGTTGATGTGGCATCGGCGCGCAATCTCTACACTGACCCTAACGATGACCCCGTGTGCGACCTCGCTGGGAACGTGTACGTGCGGGTGAACAGGCCCGAGGATAAACCGGGCCGTCAGCCGATTGTGAAAGTCACACCACAAGGCAAGTTGGGAGGCATCTTTCCCGCGCCAGATTCCATTGCCGGTGCTGTGCGAGGGGTCTTCGTCACTCCGGACGGCATAGTTTATCGGCTTGTCCAGGGGCCCAAAGGCGCGCCCCCGAAGTACACGGATAGGGGGTACTACCTGCTGGAGTTTGCGCAAGATGGCACGATAAGAGCCGAGACGAAGTTAGAACTGGAACCCAACGTCGTGGACATCTGGCATCTTGCAGCATTCAAATCCGGCGAATTTCTGGTCGCCGGTGCTATCGATCACGACCCGCGAGATCCCTTCCTCTATCGGACCTCGTTTACGGCGGTGTTTGCCCATGACGGGCGACTGATTAAGAAAATCTATGAGCCCGAGGACGAAGAAGCACGACAGAGGGGGGCGGTCGACTGGGTCCAAGGGGAGGTCCAGGATAACAACCGCAATTTTGTGTACGCGGGAGGAACTGCGGCAGGATCGGATGGCAATGTCTATCTGCTGCGCGGCGGTTATCCGTCGTTGGTCTATGTAATCTCCCCTGCTGGCGAAGTGCTCCGCAAGCTGCGGGTCGACGCTGGGAATCAAGGTCGTATAGCCCGCGGCATCAAGTTTTACGATGGGCGGCTGGCTATCGGATTTGAGCGCGCGGAAGATGGGGGTCAGGAGCTGATCAAGGTGACTGATCTCGAGGGAAAGGCGATTGCGGATTACAGCGTTGGTGCAGGTCTCGAGGAGTCCACGCTCGCCTGCTACGGGTCCGAAGGCTTTACTATGTCGTCGGAGGGCCCGAATCCGCTTTTGCTCAAGGCCAAGCCGTAGGTTCCGATTCACAGATACCGGGCAGTATGCGCTAAGTTTCTTTTTCACGCGACGGCGAGTCGATCAGGAGAGTCACAGGCAGGAAGCCTGCGAGTACTTGAAAGATGGCGCGCCCTGAGAGATTCGAACTCCCGACCTTCTGGTTCGTAGCCAGACTACAGGCTACAAGCCAGCCGAAGCGAGACAAGAATAACCAACACGATCAATCACTTGCGGGATTGCGGTGTCGTTTGGTTTCGGCTCAATCATGATAGAAAAGCGGACAAAAAGCGGACAGCGAGGGGGCACTAGTGGGTGTGGTCCTCGCGTGTCGATGGCGCTAGGCTGGAAGAGAAAAGATCAACGCCTCGCTATCTCCACACGCTGGCGGAGCGGGCGTAACCGAGCGAGGCTCGCGTGCATGAGCGGTTGCGCCACTTTCCGCATGGGGTCCGCGGCAAACCTCACTGAGAAATCGCCGTTACGAAAGCGGGCGGGGCCACGTGATGGGACTCCGCCCAGCTTTCAAAATTAGGAGCAGACATGAGCGATTTCCCCGACATTGATTTCAAAGTCAGCTATGACTCCGCCGAAGGCCCGGATGAAGTCCTTGGCCTGCTTGATTCACGCCTTGAGCGACTCAAGGAGCGGATTACGTCAAGGGTTGCCGCTGGGCTTCATTCCCCGTTTGAAAAACTCCGCGAGCGCATTGCGGATAATTTGCAGGGTGGAAAAGTGAACGTAAGAAGTGGCGCGCTGGCCGGCAGTTTGGAGGAGCCTGTCAGCGAAACTGAAGCCGATGGGACGGTTCACGGGACGCTTTCGATGGGAAAGGATATCGCTCACGCCGTTCCGCTTGAACTTGGCGCTATTGCGCACGTGATCTCCGCCCGTGACAAACGCGCACTGATGTACGAAATGGCGACGGGGGAGAAGATGTTTAGCGCATCGGTCCAGCATCCTGGTTTGCGCGCGAGAAATTATTTCGGTGATCCGGTCGAGGCGATGGCGTCCGAGTTTCGTGATGCCGTGCACGATGCCGTTATGGGCGGGATCGACGATTTTGGGAACTAAACATGGCAGATCAGATTTGCGTTCAGGGCATTTTGTATTCGACGCTGTACGGGCAGCCGTCGAACGGACTCGGAGCGGAGACGAACGACAATACGAATTATTACGAAGCCGCCGAATCTGTACCGGAGAATAGCTCCGGTCCATATTTCACGTTCTATCCGTTCGGCGCGGCGACACCGTGCGAGGTCGATACGCAGAGCAAACCACAGCCACCGGTGAGCGAACAGGCGACCGGCCTATCCGCGACCGCGACGTACATGGCCAAGCTGAACGCGCTGAATCTAGGCACGACTCCACCCAGAAACGCGGGAACGGCGTAGGACTGTTTTTTCGTCCAATGGGGAAATTGGCAAAGAACGATCCCGCCGGGCACCACTTACTTCGGCTTTGCTTGGCAAGCGCCGTCCACCCAAAAAAAGCCTCTACTCTCACAGGTAACTGCTGATTTCGATTGCTGAGCATCTGCCTCACAACTCGGGTGTGTTTTGCAGTAAGCCGTGGCTCGTTCCATGTCCCCAATCGCTTTAGGCGGCATAGGTAATTGACGACTATCTCCATACGCCTGTACTCCCCCAAATTTGAGGTGTCCGGCTGATGGTGTGCCTGCAGCCCGAAACTTCCAAGTCTCTCCATCCTTCATGTTCTGTAGAAAAGCGTGCGCAGTACCGACTCGGTTCCCGTCATCGTCAATGAGCTCAAAATTAACTTCGACGCCACTGAAACCTGTACCACAGGTGTTCTTGAGCGTCCCAGCGACGTAGGTATACTCAAAATCACGCTCAGCCTGCTGGGGTCCCATTTGCAAACAATCCAACGTGGTATCCCCGTTCGCGTGTCGTTGGTCTTGTTGGTGCGCTAGACTCGGAGCTACGACTTGCCCTGCGCTTACGTCATACACGAAAGTCAAGTTGGCATCGTTCGTGTAGGTTAGAGTAGCAATCCCAGCCTGCTTCATTGCCGGAATAATTTGTTGGAATTGCGGGCTGGAGAAGAATCCTGGGAAACTATCCGCGGCAATCGCTTTTTGGTGAATTACAAACGCATCCCCCACAATCTCCGCATATCCGGGGGGGTGGCCCGGTTTTTGGAACTCGGCATTTTTGCCGCTAACCATCGCTAGACGGAGCGCCTGCGGACTCTGCTGCGGCTGCGTTGTTTCTTTCGCTTGATTCTCTGCTGCTTCCTCAAGTTTGGGTTTTGAACAGTCGACAAAGTTGGGGGCTCCAGGTACACCATACCCGGCATCTGGATGTGTTTTGCAGTAAGCCGCGGCTGGGTCAATCGCTTCTTGTGTTCCTCCGCTCTGATGTTCATCCGCTCGTAGTTCATCTGGTTGGTGTGCAAGACTCGGACTTTTATATTGGTCGTGGCTGGGGCACTTCTCGTCGAAAGGAAAGTTCTTGCAGTATTCTGCAGTGACCTTGAAAGTCGGCTCCACTTTCCCTCTCGGCACCGTCGAGGCTATCCAAAGGAAGATGCCGCCAACGAATAATACAGTCACGATAACGGACTTGGGGCGAACCCACCGTACAGTGGGAGCGTCCTTTGTTTCACGCGACGGAGAACATGGAGCCACTCCGCCTGACGAGGGTACGGCTGCGCGGGGCGATCCGTACGGTCTTCCCGGAATTGCATAATATTCCGCTTTACAACCCGCGCACTTACGAAGGTAGTTCTGCAAGTCCGACCATGCGTTGTAGGCACCGCAGTTTGGGCAAAGATTCCGAGACAAGTTTTCATACTCTCTTGTTAATTTCCCCTCCCATGCTGCCTTCGCATGTTGGATCGCAGCCTCTACTTCGGCGGGCTGAAATCTGTGGTCACAGAAGTGACATACGAGTGCTTCCATTTTGATGGTTTCTGCGCAGTCAGGACACTTTTTTGCCAGGGCGTCCGGCCTAAAGTCGCGCGCCTCCGAAGCCAGCTTAGCCGAGCCTGACCCTTGGGTAACGCCTCCGTCTCTCCCCTTGTTCTTTCTGGCCTGGGAGAACATGACTACTGAACCAATCAGAACAGCGAATGCCGCTACTCCAATCAAGCCGTCTTGAGTTTCAAGGTCCTCGTCGCGATTAATACGCGCCATATCGCGGCCACTATTCTCAAAAAGGTTTCCAAACGCTGCTGCCACGTGGCGCTCGCGGCTACGCTCGTTATTGGCGTAATCTGAGAGAGCCCATATCGCGAGGATCATCGCGAGGGCTAGCGTGAGATATGCGGCTGTTTTCATGCTTCCTGACACCAATTCGCGTCAAAGCGATTTCGAGCCGACAAAGGGGCGGTTCTAAAGTGCCATGAATGCGCGCGTCCGGTCAGTGAAAAGGGTCACACCTTGATGTGCGGTGATGCCGCAACATGCTCGCCTGCTCGTTTTCCGATGCTCTTTGTTTGAGGTACACTCACGCAAAGGTAAAAAGTTGCGTGAAGAAGGTGCGAGCATTCCTGGATAAGCACGTACCGACGCTCGTTGTGCTGGCGTTGGTGATTCTCGCACTTGCCTTCCTCCAGCATTACTGGAGCGATCCAGCGAAGGCCCAAACAATTGGTGCTCTCTTCAGCTTCATCGCTTCTGCCATTCTTGTTGGTGTCACTTGGGAGTACGTCAGGATCAATCAGAAAAGCTTCTCTTTGCAGCAAGCCCAGTGGGAACAGCAAAACCGCGTCGTGCTTCGGTTCGGGGTTAGGCGCTATCGTGGTCGAGCACAGGTCTGGGTCGCCAATATTGGGAGGATCGACTTCTTGATTTCAGAGCTTCGGGTGCGACTGAAGAATGGCGAGAAAATAGTCAAGAATGAGCGCCGCATAGTTGGATCGGGATCAAGACGTACCTTCTCCCTTCCAGATAAATTGTGGAGCAACATCCCGCTCCTTTCGACGTTCGACGTTCAGCTTCGTTACGAGTCACAACACGAATCGGGTCACAGCGCCGTCAGAGCTTTTACCATATTTATCGCTACGAACTCGGAGGTACTGAAAGTCCTGAGAGGCATTGAAGACATCTGGCCTGTGAATTGTCCAAAGTGTGGGCACTTCGGCGGGGGCATGGTTACAGAGAGTCTAGACAACTTCGATGACGCTCTGGAGCGGGAGTTGGTGATGAAATCCGAGTTGCAGGCGACGTGCCCAGAACATTCGTCGCAGTGGTCCGAGTCGGTCGAACATCTTAGGGAGAGGCGCAAGAATGGACAGGGTACCGTGCAGGAGGACTAGGGTACCAAAATGAAACGAGCGCTCAAAACCTTCGGTATCGTGCTTTACGTTGTCGCCTTCTGCGTCACGCTGTATCTAATGGCCCGAGCGCTAGGCCCAATCTTTTGGAAAGCCGTATACGTTGTCGTGCTGATACCTGCGGTGGGCTGGCTGCTGAATCGAGGAAAGCCAAAACAATGAACTGAGCGCAGCGAATTGCCATAATCCTCTATTGCTTGGCCGTGCTCTATTGCTGCGTGTGGGTACCGTGGCACATCGTCATGGGTCCGGCGAACGATTGGGCCACAGCTCAAGTCCGCGCTGGATATGGCTGGCTTTGCTCGCGGAACCCGCGAGAACTGGACGGTGTGGGGCAACGAAGCAAATGGAGACTACTTTCCGAGCTGGGAGACGTACGCCAACCATTCACAAATAGTTATCCCATTCGCGAAGGACGCAAAGCAACGACGCGCTTAAAGACTCGCGGGGGTGGCTGACCTCGACTTGCACTGACGGGGAGAGTGGATAGAGAATTACATGACATGGGTTGGGAAGAAACTGGAAAAGAACTACAGCGAGCAATCGAACGCAAGCAGGACCTAGAGAAGCACGTCGTGCAACATTCCACTCGACAATCAGGGGCGGAACATTGTGAGTGGATGGAACTAAGGGACAAAATCGCATCTTTGACATTTAAGCGTGATTGGGAATTCGAGCAAGATCACTTTGCTGTAAAGAGATTTGAATAGAAAAGCCCCACCAACTAGCCTCTTGACTTTCCCAACCCGTGCGCGATAGCTTTATCGGCGCTCCACTTTCCCACCCGCTCGCTCCCTGCGAGCAGAAAGGCTTGCCCCATGCCGCTCGCTCCGACGCGCAACACGGCGACGTGAGATAGGCGGCTGATTCGGGCAGGTTCCGACACTTAGAAAGTTTCGATAAGAAGTACGGCTCCCGCGGGGCATTCGTGTGCCCTGGGGACTGGGCCTGCCTGCAACGGAGGTAAGTCCCTTGTCGGCTCGATCAGCCAAGCTGAACTTCCTGCTTAAGCATCCTTGTCTGGGCCACCTCTCGCCCGTTCAGCGCCGGATGGTCCAAGCCACTTTGAAAAGGGTCAGCCGTCGCCGTCCCGCAATCTTTCGCGAATGTTTCCACCAGTCGCACTGCACGATCATCGCCTATACGCTGGCTCTGGAAAGTGCCGGACGAATCCAAATTGTCGAGGGCAGGCTCACTGGCAGCGACGGCTTACTGCCGGAAGACAACTTCGATTTCGCGCACTTTTGGAATCAAATCGATGGCGTCGATTTCGATATGACCTGGGGATGTTGCGAATGGTCTATGCTCGCACGCCACCCACTCAATTTCGGCGACGGCGGTCCTGCTCGCCAGCCCGTAGATCGGCAGGTTTCGATCTGGAAACTCGATCTGATTTACAAACCGTACCATCATCGGACTATCCGAGTCTGGGTAGACCCTAAGAACTTTGCCAAAGTCTTTTCCCAAATTCACGATTTACGCTAGACCTAGACGGCCATGGGCAGCCCTGTTCAGGACATTCGGCGGGGCTTCTTATTGCGCGGGTAGGTGTCATTTCGGCAACCTTTGGCAAATGAGTTTCCATAGTTACAAGCTCGGGACGGTGTTGGGCATTCTGGCCCGCTTTTTTGGTTATACGACCTATTAGGCTGGAATCGCCACAACATCGCGACAACCGCTATCCACGCGGCGATGTACTAAATCACCTGTGGATAACTTAACTGTATCAACAAACGTCGCCACAACCCTGCCAGTAGTTTCATTGACTTACACACCAAGAACTAACGTGTTGACAATCGTTCGTTTACTGCTACACTCGTTGCAGTCGAAAGCGAGGCATCATCATGCGAATTGCGATCTATGGACGGGTAAGCACGAAACGGCAAGATGAATTGAATCAACTACTTGAGCTGAGGAAGTTCATTGCGGCACAGGAAGGTTGGACATTGGAGGTGGAATACATTGATCGGGTGTCCGGCTCTGGGAAGAAAGAGCGCCCGGAGTTTCAGCGCATGATGCAGGACGCATCACAGAAGAAATTCGACTTATTGCTGTTTTGGGCACTAGACCGTCTTTCGAGGGAAGGCATTGTTAAGACAATCTCTTACCTCGAACAGCTCAAGCAATGGGGGATTGGCTGGAGGAGCTACACGCAACAATTCTTGGACACGGGCAACGAGATGGTGACTAGCATCGTGCTCTCTGTCCTTGCAGCCGTCGCCAAGCAAGAGCGAATCACAATCTCCGAGAGAACGCGGGCAGGTCTGGCGCGCGCTGTGAAAGGTGGCGCGATTCTAGGCCGCCGTCCGGTCAAGGTTGACGTGGCAAAGGCGCGGCAGTTGCTAAAGCAGGGTGGGTTGAGGCCAACCGCGGCCAAGCTCGGGATCAGCGTCAACACCTTGCGGGCTGCCCTCGAACATGCCTAGAGAATGGAAACCGGGAGACGAGCCGGACGGGGATGGAGTGAACCCGCTGTCTCAAAATCTCCCGGTAGTCCGCCCGACGCCCGCCGATGCCGTAGAAGGATTGTAAGACGGCATCAACCTTCGGGCGGAGATCAAGAATCGCTCCTAGGTCATCCTAGGCCACTTCCCGAGCAATATACGCGCACATTGCTTTCTGCAAGCCTTTCCAAAGTGCCGGGTCAATCGCCTTCGCAAAGGCTCCCAGACGTGCTTTCGTCGCTGCCAGCAAACCGCCGATATAGGCCGCGTGAATCACAACAGGCCCTAGCGTCACACTCATCTCACATTTCGGATTCCCCGAACAGTTCCGGCAGTCCTTCGCGATGCAGCTCTGACATTTGCAGAAACATGTCTCAAGCCCTTCGCCGTCTTCATCCTCTGTCTCGACAGCGGGCAGCGGGCTCTGCTGGTAGGAATAGGGTTTGACCCGCGGATCGGTTGGCGCTGGCATCGCTGGCAAACTGCCGATTACGCCGCGGATGAAATCGTCCTGAAGCAGCTCACGGCAGAGCTGATCTCCGACACCGGAGGCCGCCTCGAATTCGAGCAGCGGAGAGATCGGCGGAGCAATCTCTTCGGGGAGTGGGGCGGGGTTGTCGCCGTCGAACATTTCGAGATAGAGAACATCACGCGGCATGGTTTGCTCCTAACTGTTTTCGCGCATTTTCCAGCGCTTGCAAGCTGTGATTGAATTGTGTGGACAAAATTGCCAAGTTCGCCGCCGTTTCCGCCTGATGCGCTTGCAAGTCCGCGATCTCTTGCTTCACCCGATCATGGGTTTTCTGGCAGCGAGAATAATGCAACTCTGCTTGCTCCCGCTGAAGTCTAGCGGTCTCTGCCTCGCGAGCGGTTGTCAATTCGGCCAGCCGCGTCGCGGCCAGATGATTGGCTTTATCCGCGCGGGTGCGAAGCTGTTCCACGTGTGCCATGCCTTCCGCGTATGCCTTCGGATGTTCTGTCAGGGCACGATCTTCCATCTCGCGTTCGATCCGCGCGACTTCCGCGTTAGCTCTTTCCGCTTGGGCGGATGCTTCCATGCTCAACGCGGCGAGCAGAGCTATCTGGGCTTCGGTCAAAGCTATGCCTCCTGGAGGATATGGTCATAGACGGCGGTCATGAAATGTTTCAGCTCGGGACTCCACGAATTGCTGTCGCTGGGGCTGGCTTCACTGAGCCAATCGCGTTGCAGTTCCCGCAGTTCCCGGCGGCGCTGGGCTTCGTTGGCGATCTTCAATTTCAGAGTCAAGCACTGCGATGCGACGGGGAGTGCTTGGCTCAGAACAGCGCCGTGGTACAGTTCGCCCACCTGGGTTTGTAGCTCTTGCAGATCGGCATCCGACGCGCTGGTCAGAGAGTCTGCGTCAATGGTGGGAATGGTTAGGTGCTCAAAGTGTGCTGCAATCTCTTCACCACTGAAGCCGGTTGCCTCCCTTTGCTCCTCTTCGCTTGCGCCTATCGCACGAAGACTGAGCAACGAGAGTCGAGCCTGCGAACTGCAAACAGGACACGGATCATTTGGCATTTTGCATTTTCCTTATCTGGTCCCAACGCAGTTTGTGCCATCCTTTGTGACCGAACCGCACGCTGGGGATGTCCCCTCTTTGAATGAGCAGCAAAAGCCGTCGCCTACTCATGCCGAGATACGCGGCCGCATCACTCAGCTTCAACAGCCTGCCATCCTCCAGCGCCTCGCCCGCACGTTGTCGCCGACGGAACATCTGCAAGATTGGGCTAACAGCCGGGCGAGATGCGGCAAGATCGGGCATGAACAGTTCGAGTGTAATGGGACCAGTTCGAGATGATAAGTGCCCACTAGTACATCCCGGTCTCGGTGCGAGGCGGTCGGTCGGCCAGCCTACTTATTAAGTGGACCATGCTGACAGTTAGCTGACGGTAGAGAGTATGTGCGAAACGCTGGCGGAAGTGTAAGAAATCGAACTGGCAGTAAAAACGGGTAGCCTAAAGACCCCCTGCCAATAGCTCTCGTGACGAAGACGCATTTTTTATAGAAATTGATAGGTTCGTTGAAAACCCCCTTGTTATGGGGGGTGGGTGGGGGCCGCTGACGGTTCGACGCTGACAGTTGGCGAGAGATTGGCCCGTCCGCTGACGGTTCGCTGCCAAATAGGTGTCACCGTTGCTGACGGCTCGCAGCCGGTTCCGCGACACATTGCTGACAGGACATTAAAGCCGACTTCCGTCCGTCTGCTGACGCTTCACTGACAGTTGACGATATAATTTCCTGTGGCCAAGATCGAAAAGCCGCGCTGTAGCGGCAGCGGGCAAAGCATCGGCAGCGTGGCAAACGACACGCTCTTGACCGGCTTATTGCCCGCCCTTTTACATCCCGGTAGGGATGATTTGGTTATCCCGCTGTATGAACCGAAGCTGAAGCGAAAGGCCACAAAGAAGCCAGTTGCCAAAGCTGCCCGCAAGCTCACTCGGAAACGCAAGCCGCGCCCACCCACTCAGCGGGAGCAAGCGATCCTGGGCTTGCCGCGGCCTAGCAAGATGGGTCTACAGGCGTACTGCGAACGTACGACTATCCCGCTCCCGTCACATTGGGCGAAGTGGCTCCGTCCCCGAACGTATCTCGCTGCCTACGAAAGCAAGGACCCAGGTCTGCGCGATCTGATAAAGAACGAACGAAAAAATGCTTGGACTCGTCGCGACGACGGGTTAATTTAACTCTGCTTAACCCCCGCATAAAGACTGCTCGAAACCCGCTTTCCTTAATTTAACCTTCGACAAAGAAGTCTTCCTTCCCGCATCCTTCGATCACGGTGCGAACTAAGCGAAACCTAATCGACGCGATTCGGGACGTGAGGACGAATCTGCAATTTAACGCGGAGCTGCTACGGCAGTTTGACCGGGCAGAAGGTGATAGGGTTGCGCGCCAACTTGACCGGCTGCGTTGGAGTCTGCGGCGCTATGTCGAAGCGGAAAAGGTTTCTGTTCACAGCGAGTGACTGTTACTGACAGAAGCGCGGGAGTTGGTTCGTCGCTAGCTCCCGCGCATTTTTCGATTGAGAGGAATAACACGTGGAACACGCACAGAATAGACTTTCTATTAGGCCGTTGCAACGGCAAACCGACCCTGATCCTTTTTTCCTTCCGCACGAAAGCCGACCACGGCAACCAAAGCTGTACAGTCTCAGATTGCGGGATGGCGGATTTTCGCGCACTCGTCTGGAAGCGATCACGCCAAATGAAAACTGGCGGTTAGAGCATTGTCCGCTGTGCTTGAAAATCGTCGCGACGACGGTTTTGGATGATGGCACTTGGTATGCGTCCGAGCTGTGGCTAGACCCGAGCGGACTGTTATGCGCGTGGTTGGCGCGGGAGCATGAACACTCCGGCTCGCGCATAAGCGCTTGCCAGCACGATGAGCAAGAGCGGCGGAATGCCGAGTGGCGTGCGCTAGAGCTGAATGACAGCGATCAGCCAGAAGGCGCGGAATGACCCTTCCTGTCGAAGTTGCCCAACTCGCAGCTGAAGGGCGACGGCTTTTTCCTTGCAAGCCGGGTGAGAAGGTTCCGCTTATCAGCGAATGGCAGTTACAGGCCACAAGCGATCCGGCAAAGTTGGCGACCTGGGCTAACTCCCCTTGTAACTGGGCGCTGGCCACAGGTTTCAAAAGTGACGTTGTTGCATTGGACATTGACCGCAAGCGCCCCGAAGCGAATGGCTTCTTTTGGCTTGAGCGAATGATGCAAGAGCATGGTGACGATTGGACCCTAACTCGGACGGTCGTTACTCCGTCGAATGGTCGCCATCTGTATTACTCATGGCCCGACGATGGAACCGTGATTCGCAACTCCGCTGGCTTGCTTGCTCCGGGCGCGGACATCCGCGCCGAAGCCGGATACGTTTGCATTCCGCCCTCGCAACTGCCCACGGGCGGGTACGCCTTTTGGACTACCGCGACGTTCCCGATTCTCCCTCTGCCCGAATGGTTACTTCAGTTGATCCGGGCCAGCTGGAAACCAGACGCGCCAGCCGTCACCTTGACGAATGGCGAGAACCGGATAAGGGAAGGCCAGCGAAACGCTACATTGTTTTCGCTCGCTGCGTCCATGAGGAAACGGCGCGCAAGTGCCGCAGCCATCGAAGCGGCGCTCCAAACGGAGAACCGTACAAGTTGCAATCCGCCACTGGGCAACGATGAAGTCAGTCGCATTGCGGAAAGTGCGCTCCGCTATCAGCCCGACGCGACTGTAGAAGCTGACGTGATCTCCGATGCTGGCGGCATTCTGCCGTGGCCGTTGGCGGCGTTGGATGGCGATTACGTCACCGATCTAACACACGCGCTCACGAAGGGTACTCCCATTCCTCCGCAGTTTGTAAGGGAAGAAATTGTTTTGTTTTTGGCGGCGCTCGCTGACGGCAACCTGGATTATCCGCGTCATCGGGGCTTTCCGCTCCGTCGGTTCTTGGCGCTTGTGAGCGAGTATCCGGGCGCGTGTAAAGGCGAAAGCTGGCTCCGCGTGGCGCAAAGAACGCCCGAAGGCGGGGCACTCTTAGAACTGCTCGAATCGTCTGCGGTTCGCGTGGTTAACGGCTCCGGTGTCGGTTCCGGTCAATTCTTGGCGTCGAAGCTAGAGCAGTTCCCCAGCGCGATTTTATTTTGGGACGAACTAAGCCAGCTTTTCCGCGTGACGCAGCAAGCCGCACAGACTCTCTTTTCCGAACTAACCAGCTTGTTCGAGGGGCACTCGATTCACTCTGGCAGTCTGACGAATGGCGAACACGGGACAGACGACGCGCACCTAAGCATTTTGATGCACGCGACTCGCGGCACATTTGAAAAGGGTTTCGCGCTTCGGCAAGCGACGGGGGACGGTTTTCTAAGCCGCGTGGTCATTGCCCATGCCGCTCCGGTTCCACCGATTGCGGAATGGGAACTGCGGGACTTGAAAGCAGAGCGCGAAATTGTCGCCAAGATTCAAGCCCTGATCCCGGTCATCCACGCAGAGCCGAAGATTGAGGACGAAGCGCGCACGCTGGTAAACGATTTTGTTCTACAACTCGAAACACCCGGAACCGCGGATTATGACTATGGCCGTCGTTTGGGAGTGCTGCTCAAGAGTGACTTGCTGCATCGCTGCATCTATAGCGGCGCGGACACGATCACCGCAGACATGGCTGAGCGCTCGCTTTTGTGGGCGCGCCACCAGCTTGCGTTACGGCGGTCACTTTGGATGCCGGACGTTGACGGCCAAGTCGCGCTCATGGTGGCGCGCATCGTGAACCGGCTGCGCCGAGGGACAGCCACACCCCGCGACCTAAACCGCGCCCTGAGTTTATATCGGACAGGCGAACATGAAACTTTCATCCGGGCGCTAACTGCGCTCACGCGCTCTGGGCAAATCGAGGTGATAGGGCGCAACCGTGCGGGCAATCCTGTTTACAGGTTGGTGGAGGAAAACGAACTATGAAATCCTTTGCCTACCAGCCGCGCAGCCCTTACGACGCCAGCGTCAGACGCGGCCAAACCATCGAAGGCCCGCGGCTGGAAAAGATCGAAGAGGACACGCCATGCTTGAACTGTCACCATCCGCGCTCGCACCATTGCCGCGTTAAAAAGAAAGCGAGCCGAGCGGAATGGTATTGGACTCCACGCCACGGCTGGCCAGCACGCTGTCGCGATCTAATTTGCTGTAGGCACTCGAAAGACGCTGACAATTCCCCGCCCGTGTGCCGCTCGACTGCCTGCCAGCGGCTCAACTGTGACTGTTCCGCCTTTCGCGCGCCGAGAAAACCGCCGAAGCGCCTGAAGCCGACCAAGCCCGCGGCAGAGCGAGCGCAGCTCAATTTGTTTTCAAAATGAGGAACGAACTCCAATCCGCGCTGCATCTCGCCGGGTCGCTGCCAGCCGATGAATTGCCGCGGCTGTTGGGCGAACTGGAAGAGGTGAGGACTACCGCACTCGCGCGTCTGAGCACGCCAGCTACGCCAGCGCAGCCGGATCAACTCTTGGACATCGAACAGGCGGCGGTAAAGTTGTCATGCTCTCGCGATTATTTATATCGCCACTCTTCGGAGTTTCCATTCACTCGCAGGCTAGGCCGGAAGGTTTTGTTTTCCTCAGTTGGAATCGAGGACCATTTGCGGCATTCAAGGTCTTAAAACTCTTGCTGTACACTGCGCGCAAGCGCGAGAAAGGACACACGATGCAAACCAAAACCAAACTCAACTGCAAAGGCCGCGTGTTTCGGCGCGGCGAAACGTGGTGGATTGCGTATTATCTTCGCGGGAAGGAATTCCGCGAATCCGCCAAAACCGACGATGAACAGAAGGCGATCCGCTTTCTGAAACAGCGCGTGAAAGAAACCGGCGCGGACGAAATCGGAGCGCAGACGTTCGTGACTCCTCAAGCGCAGCGCTTAACCGTGCCCGATCTGCTCGACAATCTAGAGCGCGACTACCGGCTAAGGGGGAAGCATAACGTCAAGGTCGTTTCCTTGCTGAAACCGTTGCGCTCGCAATTCGCATACAACCGTGCGCACGATCTGACTGCGGAGGATGTGGCCCGCTACAGCGAGAAACTTCTAGGCGAAGGCTACGCGCCCGCATCCGTCAACCGACAAACGCAATTGCTCGGCCAATCCTTCAAGTTGGCCGTGCGCCACAAGTTGCTAAACGCGATGCCCTACATTCAGCACCTCAGCGAGCAAGGGAACGCACGCAAAGGCTTTTTCCACGAGCCTGAAATCCGGGGCGTGATTGCGAACCTGCCCGCCTATCTGCGGGACTTCGTTCTGTTTGCATGGCTGACGGGCATGCGCAAAGGTGAGATTGCTTCGCTGCGCTGGGAAGACCTAGAAGGCGACACGATCCAGCTTCGGGCAGAGAACGCCAAGAATGGAAACGCGCGGCAAATTCCCTTAGTCGGGGAACTGGGGGAACTCGTCAAGCGCTGCCAGCAAGCTCGCCAAGTGAAACGCGGGGAAACGGTCATGCTGTCCGAGTACCTGTTTCACAGCAATGGGGAACCGATCAAGGAATTCCGCAAATCCTGGGCGACGGCATGCCGCAAGGCTTGCGTGCAAGGCAGAATTTTCCATGACTTGAGACGGTCTGCGGTTCGCAACATGGTGCGGGCTGGCGTCAATCAACACGTGGCCATGCAAATCAGCGGGCACAAAACCGGGGCCATGTTCCAGCGCTACAACATCGTGGCGGACGGCGATCTGCGCACGGCGCTGGCAGCCACGCAAACCCACTTGAAAAAAGAGCAGGCAGCCGTGATTGAATTTAAAAGCGGACAAGAGGCGGACAATGCACGGACAGCCAAAGCTAGGAAGTTTGCAAATGGTTGAAAAGATGGCGCGCCCTGAGAGATTCGAACTCCCGACCTTCTGGTTCGTAGCCAGACGCTCTATCCAACTGAGCTAAGGGCGCATGCTGGACGCATTTTGTTTTTTGATTATAACGGAAACAAAATCACTTCGCCCAGAGCCAGGTTGGGGCCGCCTCTACGGCTTCACGTGGGCCGCTCGCCGCTGCCGCCACCACGACCCTTGCTAGTCTCAGGGGGCTCAAGGATAAGCACACCCATCGGCAGAGCGCTGATAAGATACTTCACATCGGTGGTTGTCGAACCGCAAACCGCCCTTCTGTCAAGGGTTTCAGCGGACAGCGCAGGTTGGAAGATGCCACCCGGCGGGCACGCTGACTGCGGCCAAGTAAAGTTTTCCTGTCGCGCGCAAAAGCTACCCATTGGCGCGTTCTATGGATGAATGTTGGCAAGCTTTTAGAAATGGCAGCCGACCTGCATCGTCCTCCAGTAGACGAAGTGGCGCGCAACGGGGCATTTGGAATCTACTTCGGCCAGAGGTCTTTTCCGGATGCCCCTTTGCAATCCGCCTTTTGCCGGCACTCTGCCTGCGTTTCCCGGCAGCCCTCCCCCGAAGGTTGTCCGCACCCTACTGCGGGGAATCGGGCAGAGTGCCCTCTCCCCTACCGATCTAAATTGGGAAAGTGAAAGCCAAGGTCGGACTGCGCATCGGCGGCGGTCCTCTCGTGCGCGAGTGGAGTCCTGCCTAGTTAGGCGAGTACGAGTTGCTCCTGCACGTCGATGCCTGCCTGGCGGAGCAATTTGGCCACGGTCGCTGCCTTCATACGAGAGGCGTCGAACAAAACCCGCACCGTGTGCTCCTTCTCTTTGAATTGAATGCGCTGGATGCCGTAAACCTCCCGGAGGCTGTCAATGGCTCGGAGCTCATTCTCCCCCGGCGTATTCTGGTAATGGAAGGCGGCTTCAAGATAGGTCATTTTGTCTCTCCAGGCGCTGTCGTTCGAAGTTGACTCCTTGAGTATCTAATAATGGGGGCGATCCGCCAAGAGAGATCTGATAAATGAAGACTGAGGGTATGAGTGAGAAAAACGCAGGTGCATCGCAGATGACCCCATCCGTGGACCCAGTATGCGGAATGAAAGTAGATCCGGCGACGGCGCGCTTTAAGTTGGAGCACGCGGGGAAGGAATATTTCTTTTGCTGCGCTGCGTGTAGGGAGAAGTTTCAGGCGAACCCCGAAAAGATTCTGTCGTCTCCGCCGAAGCCGATGGGGACGGGGCTGGTAACGCTGGGCATGCCGGCGCCAGTGCCAGCGAGTGGAAAGGCGCCATCTCTTAGTCATTCTAACGTCGGGGCTGGCGCTCCCGCTTCGCACCCCGGAGTAGGGGAGGGAGCTACTGGTCGGGACATGCGCCCCTACATCTGTCCCATGTGCCCGGAAGTGCGTCAGGTGGGACCGGGGCCGTGTCCGAAGTGCGGGATGGCGTTGGAGCCGGAATCGCCGGCGCTGCCTGCGACCAAGACCGAATACACCTGCCCGATGCATCCGGAAATCGTGCGCACCGAACCCGGGGCTTGCCCAATCTGCGGCATGGCGCTTGAGCTTCGGACGGTGACCGTCGAAGAAGAGAATCCCGAGCTGCGTGACATGACGCGGCGGTTCTGGATCAGCCTTGCCTTGACGGTCCCGCTGCTCGTGATTGCGATGGGAAGCATGATTTGGCCGAAACAGAGAGTGGGCTTTAGTTTCGGAATTGAGCTGGGCAATCGACCGATTGATATTTCGTCAGGGTCGATTCTGCCGTGGCTTGAGCTCGTTCTGGCGACGCCAGTTGTGCTCTGGTGCGGGTGGCCGTTCTTCCAGCGCGGCTGGGCTTCGATCATCAACCGCAGCACGAACATGTTCACGCTGATTGCGATGGGAACGGGCGTTGCATACGTCTATAGCCTGGTCGCGACGGTGTTGCCCCACATATTTCCGGCCTCGTTTCGGACGATGAGCGACCGCCCGGATGTCTACTTCGAAGCTTCGGCGGCGATCATCACGCTGGTGTTGCTGGGGCAGGTGCTGGAATTGCGTGCGCGCAGCCAAACTTCGAGCGCGATCCGGGCGCTGCTCGATTTGAGCCCGAAGATGGCGCGGGTGATCGCGGCGGATGGGACGGAGCGCGACATCCCGCTGGAGCAGGTGAAGCCGGGAGATAAGTTGCGCGTGCGTCCCGGAGAGAAGATTCCCGTGGATGGAGTAGTGCTTGACGGCGCGAGTGCGGTGGATGAGTCGATGATTACGGGCGAATCGATGCCGGTCGAGAAGGGAAGTGGCGCCCGCGTGATTGGCGCGACCGTGAACGGAACCGGCGCACTTGTCATGCGCGCCGAGCGTGTGGGCAGCGAAACGATGCTGGCGCAGATTGTGCAGCTCGTCAGCCAGGCGCAGCGCACGCGCGCTCCGATTCAGCGTCTGGCCGACAGAGTAGCGGGATGGTTTGTTCCGGCGGTGATTGCGGTTGCGGTTGGGACCTTCGTTGCGTGGGCCGTGTTCGGTCCGGAGCCACGATTTGCGCACGCCATCGTGAATGCCGTTGCCGTGTTGATCATTGCCTGTCCCTGCGCGCTCGGGCTGGCGACGCCGATGGCAATCATGGTAGGAACGGGCCGCGGTGCGCAGGCGGGGGTGCTGATCAAGAACGCAGAGGCGCTGGAGACGATGGAGAAAGTGGATACGATCGTCTTCGACAAGACGGGGACGCTGACGCAAGGGAAACCAACTGTCACGGCGTACAGCGATCCGGAAATGCTTCGCCTGGCTGCCAGTTTAGAGCGCGCGAGTGAACATCCGCTGGCGGCAGCGATCGTTCGGTTCGCTGGACAGCAAGGGCTCACGCTCTCGGAGGCGTCAGCCTTTGAATACGCTCCGGGAAAAGGAGTGAAAGGGCAAGTTGAAGGAAAGGCGGTTGCGGCTGGCAATTGGGCGTACATAACCAGCCTTGGCGTCTTGGGCGCGGATGTGGGAACGGCGATACTCGCGACAGCTCCTACGGGAGCTACGCAGATCTTCGTCGCGGTTGATGGCAAGTACGCGGGCACTATTGCGGTCTCCGATCCGCTGAAGCAGTCCACAGCGGGCGCGTTGAGGGAACTTAAGGACGCAGGAGTCCGGTTGGTGATGCTGACGGGCGACAGCCAAGCAACGGCGCGGGAGATCGCCGAGAAGTTAGGGATTGCAGATTTCAAAGCTGAGGTTTTGCCGGGAGAAAAGAGCACAGTCGTTCAGGCGCTGCAAAAGGAAGGACGTATCGTCGCGATGGCGGGCGATGGCATCAACGACGCTCCGGCACTGGCGCAGGCTGACGTGGGGATTGCAATGGGCACAGGGACCGACATCGCTATGGAGAGCGGCGGTATCACGCTCCTTAAAGGAGACCTTGAAGGAATTGTGCGGGCGCGCAAGTTGAGCGAGGCGACCATGCGCAACATCCGGCAGAATTTGTTCTTTGCTTTTATCTACAACTCAATCGGCGTACCGATTGCCGCGGGAGTGTTGTACCCGGTGTTTGGCATTTTGCTCAGCCCGATCTTGGCCGCGGCTGCGATGAGCTTCAGTTCGGTATCGGTGATTACGAATTCGTTGCGGTTGCGGAAGGTAAAGCTTTAGGGTTTCCTGCGTCCTGACACCTAAGACCTGGATCCCTACAGCTTGCTCAAATAATCCGTGATCTCGGGGTTGGTCCATTCTACCGGGCCGATGAATTTGCGGCGGATTATGCCGTTGCGATCGATGATGTAGGTCTCTGGCCAGCCGAAGGTCCCATACAGAGTGCTGGCCTTTTTGGATTCGTCGCGCACGGTCACCATGCTCACGCTGTAGTCTTTGAGGAATTTGTGGTAGGCGGCATCGTCGGCGTCGATGCTGACAGCGAGCACCGTGACGCCTTTGCTTTTCAGTTGGTTTTGCATGCGCACCAGCGCAGGCGTTTCGGCCACGCACGGCGGGCACCATGTCGCCCAGAAGTTCAGCACCACGACCTGGCCGCGAAACTGGCTGAGCGTGATGGTGTGGTCGGAATCCTGCACGGTGAAGTCGGGAGCGTTCGAACCAATGCGGGCGGGGTGATTGCCGCTGTAGCATCCGGGGAAGAGACCGATGAAGGCGATTAGCAATCCAACGGTGATAATACGGAACGTTCGGGTCACACCGTTATAATAGCGAAAAACCGATGGTTCTTTCAGGTTCATTCCCACAAGCGGACGTCGCGATTCCGGAGGTCTCGATCATCGTTCCGGCGCGGAACGAAGAGGCGAGCCTGGGCGACTGCCTGCAATCGTTGCTGGCGCAGACTGGCGTTCGATACGAGATTATTGTCGTCGATGACGGGTCCACGGATCGGACGCGTGCTATAGCTGAGAGTTGTAGTGGTGTTCGTGTGATTTCCTCAGGGCTATTGCCGGAGGGTTGGACCGGGAAGAACAACGCGGTGGTGGCCGGGGCGGCCATGGCGAGGGGTGATTGGCTTCTGTTCACGGATGCGGACACCGTGCACCTGCCCGGATCGCTTGCCCGAGCACTAGCCGAAGCGAAAGAATACGGGGTTGATATGCTCTCCTACTCCCCGGAGCAGATCGCAGTCACGTTTTGGGAGATGGCGGTTCTGTCCGTTGTGTTCGCCGAGTTGGCGCGCAAATACCCTCCAAGAAGGGTTTCCGATCCCGCCTCGCCGATTGCGGCGGCCAATGGCCAATACATTCTGATTCGGCGACAGGCTTACGAAGCGGTTGGCGGGCACCGGGCAATCGCCGGCAGCCTGCTGGAGGACGTTGCACTCGCGCACGCCGTAAAACGATCGGGCAGGAAGATCCGCTTTCGTTACGGAGCGGATGCCGTTCGCACTCGCATGTATCGCAACTGGGCCCAACTTCGCGAAGGCTGGACAAAAAATCTGGCACTGTTGTTTCCGCAATCGCAGGGGCGTGCTCTTATGCTCGTGGCGTGGTGGCTTTGCGCGTGGCTGACGGTTCCGCTGCTTGTTGCGGCGGTCGCGTTGTTCTTGCGTGTTCGGAAGGCAAACTTCAGTTTGGGGACGACGCTGCTGTCGACAGCATTTGGGCCGCCGCTATTTGCATATCTGCTGCTGCGGTCGCAGCGCGAGCACGCGCGGGGAAGAGTATCTTGGAAAGGGCGCGAGTACCGCTCCGCGCAAGCGGACCAAGCGCAGGCCGCGATTCATAAGGCGCGACAAGTTCTGAAAACTGGCTCCTGATTCCATGGTCTATCTAACTCGCAAAGCTGAATTCTCGGCATCGCACTACTATCACAACCCCGCGTTCACGCCCGAGGAAAACGCTAGCCTTTTTGGCAAATGCAATAATCCCAATGGCCACGGGCACAATTACACGCTCGAAGTCACCGTAAAAGGAGCCGTTGATCCTAAGTCGGGCTTTGTGGTCGACCTGAAGCAGTTGAAGGACATAATGAACAGGGAAGTCCTTGATGCGCTCGACCATCGCTTCCTGAACAAGGAGGTGCCCGAGTTTTTCACGCAGATTCCGACGACCGAAAATATTGCGATTGCGATCTGGCAGCGCCTTGAGCCGAAGCTCAAAGCGGCGCGGCTGCACCGCGTGCGGGTCTATGAAACACCCGATTTGTTTGTCGATTTCTACGGAGAAGCATGAAGGCCCACCTGACTCGCCGCTACATGTTGTCGGCTTCCCACCGCTTGCACAGCGACGAAATGTCGGCGGAGGAAAACCGCGCGACGTATGGCAAGTGCAACAACCCCTACGGACACGGGCATAACTATATGATCGAGGTCACTGTGAGCGGTCCCGTTGACCAGCAAACTGGCATGGTGTGCAATCTGGTGGACTTGGATAGCTTTGTGCGCGAGCAGATTCTCGATCGGTATGATCACCAGAACCTGAATCTGCTTCGGGAATTCACCAAGGCCGTCCCGACCACGGAAAATCTATGCATCTCGATCTATCAAATTGTGAAGCGTGGATTCGACAAGGCTCATCTAGAAAAGGTGCGCATAGAAGAGACGATGCTGAACTCGTTTGAATACGCCGGAGAGGAGTCCTTAGTCGGTGGTCGTTAGTCGTTCGCGAGCCGCGTTTTTGCCAACGACCAACGACTATGGACGATCGACCCAGAAAATGAATCCCACAACCGAACCCACTTCCTTGACCAGCGCCAGCTTCGAAGATCTGGTGCGCGAAATAATTGTGCGCCTGGGCGAAGATCCCGAACGAGAGGGCCTGGCGCGCACGCCCATTCGCGTGCACAAGGCCATGCAGTATCTGCTCAAGGGCTACCAGGACGATCCCGATGCGCTCCTGCGCAAAGCGCTCTTCACGGTCAACTATGACGAGATGGTAATCGTCAAAGACATCGAGATGTTCAGCCTGTGCGAGCACCACATGCTGCCGTTTTTCGGCAAAGTTCACGTGGCTTACATCCCGAACGGCAAAGTGATCGGGCTGAGCAAGATTCCCCGCCTGATCGAAGTGTTTTCGCGGCGCCTGCAAATCCAGGAGCGGCTGACCACGCAAATCGCCGAGACCATTCAGAAAACGATCGAACCGCAAGGCGTGGGGGTCGTGATTGAGGCGCGCCACCTCTGCATGATGATGCGCGGGATCGAGAAGCAGCATTCGTCGGCTGTGACATCGTCGATGCTGGGCTGCTTCCGCGAAGAAGAGGAGACGCGGACGGAATTCTTGTCGCTGATCCGGCAGCGGACGAACGGCGTTTGATCTACGATTGAGTCGATGGACGATGGGGAAGCCGGGTTTCGCGCTCGGCTGAAACGATGACGAAGAAGGATTCATTGCCGCTGGGTAACCGTCTCGCGCTCGTCAGTGGCGCCAACCGTGGCATTGGCTTCGAGATCGCCGCCGCACTGGCCCGCGAAGGCTGCGATCTGGTCATCACTGCGCGCGATGCCAAGACACTGGCGCAGGCGGCACGCAAAATCGAAAAGCATGGCGTGCGCGTGCTGGGCCAGACCTGCGATGTCCGCAGCCCCGAATCGATTGACTACCTGTTTACTCTGGTGCGCGCCCTTCGCCGCCCGCTCGATTTTCTGGTCAATAATGCCGGCATTGGGCATCCGAATCGTGCCGTTGCCGACTTGCCTTATCCAATGTGGGTGGATGTGATCGATACCAACCTGACTGGCATGTTTCTGATGACGCAGGCGGCTCTCGCGGTGATGAGGCGGGGTGGTGTGATCGTGAACAATCTCTCGATTGCCGCCGAACGCGTGTTTCCGGGATCGGCGGCCTACAACGCGTCGAAGCACGGAGCCTTGGGCTTCACCGACACGCTGCGTGAGGAGTTGCGGCCGAAGGGAATCCGCGTGATTGCGCTGCTCCCCGGCGCGACCGATACGGACATTTGGAAGACGCTTTGGCCCAAAGCGCCGCGGCGAAAGATGATGTCAGCGGCCGCAGTCGCCAGCGCCGTGGTCAACGCCCTGGTGCTGCCGCCGAACACCGTAGTCGAAAAGCTGGTTCTGAGGCCAGCCGCCGGGACGCTCTAAATCTCCGGAGCAGCGCTGCGCTTTGCGGCATCCAACTTTTATGAGGACGGTTATGTCTTTGTGGGACTCCTTCAAATCGCTGAAATCACGCGAGCAGCGCATGGCGTGGGCGGTGGCGATTGGCGCGGACGCGCTGCAGCTTCTGGCGTTCCCGCTTTTTGCGGAAGGCGGAGCTTCGCCCGCCGATTGGGTGCTCGACCTGTTTGTAGCTTTCATTCTGACTCGTCTACTGGGATGGCACTGGGCATTCCTGCCGTCGCTGGCGGTCGAACTTATTCCGGGCCTCGACCTTTTTCCGACCTGGACTGCTGCGGTGTGGTTCGTCACGCGCCAGCAGGTGCAAAGCTCAGAGCCCGAAATTCTGCCCCCAGGGCCGGCGCCCGAACCGAGGCCGTAGGGTTCAGCCGCATCAATCAGAAGATAGTTTCAGGCCGTGATGCCCCAGGTTCGCGTTCGTTTTTGGACGCTAACCTGGGTAACGGCCGAACTCGTTACTACCATGTCCCATAACGATATCGGTGCGGACGTTCACCAAATACTTTAATCATGAGCACGCCGGCCGCGAAGCCTCCCACGTGCGCCCAAAAGGCGATTCCGCCCTGCTGTGCGGTTTCGGCAATCACGGTCACGGTCCCGCTGAAGAACTGATAGAGGAACCAGAACCCCAGCATGAGCCAGGCCGGCACGTGGAAGAAGAAGATCGGCGGGAACCAGACCAGCACTCGGGCGCGCGGATAGAGGATGAAAAACGCTCCCATCACTCCGGCGATCGCACCGCTGGCTCCCACCGTAGGCAGACGCGAGTCGGGATTGAGAAGGATCTGGGTAGTCGCGGCCGCCAATCCGCTGGCGAAATAAAACACGACATACTTGAAGTGGCCGAGAAAATCTTCTACGTTGTCGCCGAAAATCCAAAGAAAAAGCATGTTGCCGGCGACGTGCATGAACGAAGCATGCAGGAACATGGAGGTGAAGAAGGGTACAATCGCTGTAGCCGGGCTGGCATGAGAGTGCCCTGAAAGAACGGCGATCTCGTGCCGCGGCACAAGGCCGAACTGCATCACGAAGGCATTCAGCACGCGCGGGCTCTGCGCTCCAACCGAGAACTCCCAAAGATAGACCAGCACGTTCAGGCCGATCAGGAAATAGTTGATGAATGGAGTGGAGAACGAAGGCTGATCGTCGCGGAGAGGAATCATGGGGAGTTGGTAATTGTGTAATCTCTAATTTGGTAGTTTATGGCGATGCCGCTTTAGAGCCCCCGATCGGATGCCCTGAGATTGCCTATTTACAAATTACCAAATTACACAATTTCATGAACGGCGTCCTCATTATCGATAAACCGCAGGGCTTGACTTCCCACGACGTGGTTAATCGCGTGCGGCGGATTCTGGGGCAGCGCTCGGTCGGGCATCTGGGGACGCTCGACCCCTCCGCAACCGGGGTGCTGCCCATTGTCGTCGGCAACTTCACTCGGCTGGCGCAGTTCTACATGCACGCGGAGAAGCGATATGAGGGCACACTTCGCTTCGGCTTTCCCACAACCACGTACGATGCCGACGGCGATGCCACTGCGCCGCCGCAAAGCGTAATTCTAGAACTCGAAGAGATCCGGATGCTGGCGGCAGGGTTCCACGGCGTGCTGGAGCAGACGCCGCCTCCTTTTTCAGCCAAGAAGATTGCCGGTGTTCCAGCCTACAAAATGGCGCGCAAGAATCAGGAAGTCATGCTCAAGCCGGTGCAAGTCGAGATTAAGGAATTTGAGGTTCTCGACGCGGCCGGCGATCAAGCCACCTTCCGCGCCCAGGTCGGCTCCGGAACTTACATGCGCTCGATCGCCCACGAGATGGGTAAAAAACTGGGCTGCGGCGCGCACCTGGCCGAACTATGCCGCACTGCTGTGGCCGAGTTCGTGATCGGGGATGCGCACACGCTTGAGGAGTTGGAGTCAGCAGTTCGGCAGGGAACTGTCGAGCAAATCTTTGTCCATCCGCGGAAGTTGCTCCCGCTGATGCCCTGCGTTACCGCAACGGAGGAAAACGTATCGTTGATTCGCACCGGCCGGGCTGTGAATTTGCCGGAGATGTCGCGCGCTCCTCGAGTCAAGGTCTTCTGCGGTCAGCGGGAGCTGATTGCGATTGCCAGCCGCATTGCCGGGACACTGTTCCATCCGGGGATAGTATTTGTGGGGCCGGGTACCTAGGCCATCGATTCGCGGGGGTGATCCAGAGCAACCCTCCGGACTTATTGATAATGTCCGATAACAGGTATTCTGTAAACTGCGGACAAGGGCTGTGCGCTGCGGAGCGTCGACAGCCAGTGCTCTACTAGCCTATGTGATCACTTCCGCTGCATCCAACCCGAGCTGTTCCATTCTCGCATCCAGGGTGGCCAGCTTGCCCCCATTGTGGATCGCTAGAGCGATGAGGTAGGCGTCGGTCACCTGCTGGTGACCCGTCAAGCGGCAGGCCAGTCGGCCCATTGCTTCTGCAAGCGAAATCGAGTCGGGCCAGAACCGATGATTTGGGAGCTCCATATTGCGCTTGAGCACGATCAGCGCATTGGTGGGCGTGAGGGCATTGGGCGAGAATGCGGGATTGGAGAGACTCCTAACGAAGGCGGCCTCGGTAAATGGGCAGGTGGCCCATCCCGCCCGGGAATGACGCGCGAACCAGCGGCCTACTCGCTCATGCGCCACATGCTCTGGCCACGCCAGTGCGATCAGCACGTTTGCGTCCAGGAGGAAGACCTTCACCCAACCTCATCCTCTAGCAGTCGTTTCACGTGCTCGGAAGTGATCTTGGAAGATTGCTTCGGCAAAACCACAGTGCAGAAGCCGTTGACCATACGCGTCTCGACAGGAGCGTTCAGGCCCCGCCGTACCAACTCGGAAGCAGCCTTACCCAGCCCCACCGACCGCGTGTCCGCGTAGGACCGGAGGATCTCGAGCACATCGTCATCAATATTAAGTGTCGTCCTCATACCGATCAAATGATGTCACATCATGTAACTGATGTCAACAGCTAGGTAATGACATCAACCCGAGGTACTGACATCACGCCTTGTACGGCTAGGTCCCAGCGCTAATTCCCTTTTGCGGTCCCCAAGGCTTGCTTCAGATCCTCCCGAAACTGCTCGAGCGCGGCCAGGCGCTCGGCGGTGGCCTCTACAATTTCGGTTTTCGCCTGAAATACTTTCTGCCCCTGAACTTCGGTGAGAACTCCAATTACGTCACCCATCCGCCAGCCGGGCGTGCCGAGGATTTGCACGCCATCCACTCCTGGCACGAGCAGCGCGATGCACTGATCGCGAATCACGCCGACGCATTTGGGAAAGCGCTCAAAGGTTTGAAGCTCGAAGCCGGCGAGATAAAGGCGCTGGAGTTGTTCGGCTGAATCCATGGGAATTCCGCAACCGCGAGGCCAAATGCGACCAAACAGCCGGCAAAGGTCTACATCTTGTACTTGCCCAGGTCGTCGTCGCCCAAGCCTTCCAGCCACTTGCGGAGTTCGTCGCTGGTGACCCGGTCAGAGAGATTGGCGGATTGCTTGGTGTGTTTCAGGACCTCATCGTCGACAAAAATCGGGCAATCCATGCGCAGCGCGAGCGCAATCGCATCCGAGGGACGGGAATCGATGCTGATGGAGCGGCCTTCCCTTTCCAGCCATATCACGGCGTAGAACGTGTCGTCTTTCAGTTCGGTGACTACGACTTTGTGCACCAGCGCATCGAGGCCCGTAAGCACACTCTTGATCAGGTCATGGGTCATCGGACGCGGCGTGCTGACCTTCTCGATTTCGAGGGCGATGGCATTCGCCTCATACACGCCCACCCAAATCGGCAGAACCGCCTCGCTACCCACGTCTTTCAGCAGAACGATGGGCATGTTGGAGACCGGGTCCATCATCAATCCCCGAATTTTCATTTCAACTTCCATCGGAACCTCAAAAGGCAGTGGCCAGTGGCCAGTGCTCAGTGGTTAGTGACGTGTGCGACTCTCGTCCGCTCATGCCTAATCACAGATTACTGATTCGCTCGTACTTACCATCTCTCCAACCAGACTGTTCGGAAAGACCTTTGTGACGCGCACATTGACATAGCATCCAGGTTTGAATTGCGCGCCCTCCGGCGCCGTAAAGTTCAGCACCTTGATCTGTGACGTACGGCCGATCCACTGGCTGCGCGCATCGTTCTTCCCTTCCACCATTGCTTCGACAATCTGTCCGAGATGGCGCTGGTTGCGTTGCACCGAAATCTGACGTTGCTTCTCGTTCACCACAGCCAGGCGGCGCGCCTTTTCGGCATCTGCAATCGCATCGTCCAAGCGCAGAGACGGCGTATTAGGCCTCGGCGAGTACTTGAATGTGAACGCGCTATCGTAACCGACCTCATCGAGCAACGAAAGCGTCTGCTCGAATTCCCTTTCGCTCTCACCTGGGAAGCCGACGATCAGGTCCGTCGTAATCGAGATATCGCGCGTTGCGCCATGAATCCAGTCGATCCTCTCCAGGTACTCGTCGCGGTTGTAAAGCCGCTGCATGGCGTCGAGCACGCGCGTCGAGCCACTCTGCACCGGCAAATGCACGTGATCGCAGAGCGCGGGCACAGCATCAATGGCTTGCACGATATCGCGGTCGAAGTCGCGGGGGTGCGAGGTGGTGAAGCGCACCCGGCGGATTCCGCCCACCGACGCAACACCAACCAGCAACTCCGCAAAGCTTTTCTTTCCATCGGGATCACGATAAGAACTCACGTTTTGCCCGAGGAGTTGGATTTCCGTGTAGCCGAGCTCGGCCAGTTGCCGCGCTTCCACCAAGACGGAATTCGACGTTCGGCTGCGCTCTTTGCCGCGCGTAAATGGAACCACGCAATACGCGCAAAATTTATCGCAACCTTCGATGATGGTGATGTATCCCCGGTGCGGGTTGGTACGGGCCGTGTATTCGGTTTCAAAGCACTTGTCGGTCTGGCGGTCGTCGAGGCCGGTCAGGCGCTGCCCTGCCCCGATTTGGGCGTTTTCCAGTTGCACCAGCATTTGCGGCAAGTTCCGGTAGGAGGCCGAGCCGCAGACCAAGTCCACGTGCGGCGCCTTCTCAAAAATCTTCTCGCCCTCTTGCTGCGCTACGCAACCGAGCACGCCGAACTTTTTTCCCTGCTTTTGCAGCTTTTTGTGGTCGTTGAGTCGATTGAACACCTTCTGTTCAGCCTTGTCGCGGATGGAGCAGGTGTTGTAGAGGATGAGTCCCGCCTCTTCAACAGTCTCGACCTGGCGATACCCCTGCTCGACGAGCGTGCCGATCACCTTCTCGGAGTCGTGCACATTCATCTGGCAGCCGAAGGTTTCGAGGTAGAACGTCTTGTCGCTGTTCCCCGCCATCCCCTTCAGTATAAAACAGCGGGCAAACTGGAGGCCAAAATTGCGCACGCCTGCCCTAGAAACACTGCCGCGGCGGCCTTAGCGGTAGCCGCCGGCGTCTTCCACGAAGTGATACTCGCCATCGATAACGCCGGAAGCTTCTCCCGCTTTCCGAGCCTCGGGATCGCTGATGAACTCACGTGCCCTATCCAGGCTGGCAACTTCGAAGGTGAAGAAAATGTTATTCGGGTCCTCAATTTTGCGCCATATGCCTACGAGCCTGAGACCGGCATCCCGGTGCGCTGTTTCGTGGGAAGCGAAGATGGCTTTCCAGCGCGAAAAGTCCGCGGCCCGATTGCGACAGAGCATGTAAATCATCTGTCCCTCCGTTCTTGTGAGAGGCCGCTGGTTCTTCCCCGCCAGTTCCCTTCTACTTCGCCCGCTCCAGCGTGAACAGTTCCTTGTGTTCCGTCCCGTGGTCGAGGAAGACCCATTCTTCGACATGGTGAGTTGCGTCGGGCTGAGTGAAGGTAACGCGCTGCATATGTCCGTCGCCCGCCTTGATATTGGTGCCGTCGACAAATTCAAAACTGACCGACTTCGCGTCGGCGGAGATGACCTTCATGCGTGGCTGGTTCCCTGCCCCGCAATAGTGGGTCATGAGCAAGCGGTCGCCGTCCATGTGGAACATGGTGATCATGTTTTCATGGCCTTCGCCGTGAATCTCGCTCATCAGCGCCGAGCCGGCGGCGGTCATGCGGAAGCTGACGTTAATGGGCTGGCCCTCGGAGCCTTTGCCGGACCAATTCCCTTCCAGCCCGGCAAGCTGGTGGAACGTCTTAGAGGCATCGGATTCGGCCAGCAGGACACAAGCAGAGAGCATCAGGATGAGAACCGCGATTCCCAGGGCTGTGTTTTGAATCTTCTTCATAGTTTTTCTCCTGAAATTCGATAATCGCGCACCGCCCACGTCGGCGGGACTATCGAGTGCCTGGAATGTAGTCTTCTCCATCAGGTCGCGTCAAGGGGAAGGTTCGGATTGCCACGACCCAGCTTTTCGCTCAGATGGCTGGCAATCAGCCTCCCGTGAAATCGCCCGTTCTCGATGAAAATCTCATTCGTTCTTGATCCGGCGACGATCACTCCGGCCACGTAAATACCGGCCACGTTCGATTCCAGCGTCTCCGGATCGCACACCGGCCGCTGCTGCTCGGTGGCCAGTTCCAGGCCGATGCTTCGCAGGAAATCGTAATCCGGGTGATATCCGGTGAGCGCGAACACGAAGTCGTTTTTCATGTGCACGGGCCCGCTGGGCGTCCGCACCACCAGCCAATCGTCGCCGATTTCCTGCACTGTGCTGTTGAAACACGCGCGAATTTCCCCGGCCTTGATGCGGTTCTCAATGTCGGGGCGCACCCAGTACTTGACGTGGTGATGCATCTGCGGACCGCGGTGAACCAGCGTCACGCGTGCCCCGTGTCTCCACAAATCGAGCGCGGCTTCGGCGGCTGAGTTTTTCCCGCCGATCACCACCACGTCGGTGTCGTAGTAAGGATGCGGCTCGTTGTAATAGTGGAAGACTTTCTCGAGATCCTCGCCCGGAATGCCGATCCGATTGGCGAGATCGTAGTATCCGGTGGCCACTATGATCTTGCGGGCGCGATAGTCGCGAATCGCGCCGTGCCGGTCGGAGGTCGTCACACAAAATTTGCCGTCGTCCCCGGTAATGGTCTTTACCCACTCGTACTGGCGAACGTGCAGATGATAGTGCTCGGTAACGCGCCGGTAATATTCGAGCGCTTCCAGGCGCGTCGGTTTGGCCAGCGAAGTCGTGAACGGAATGTCCCCGATCTCCAGCAATTCTGGCGTTGTGAAGAACACCATGTTCGTCGGATAGCGATAGATCGAATTGACCAGGCATCCCTTTTCAATGATCAGGGCCTTGAACCCGGCTTTTTCCGCCTCGATGGCGCAGGCCAAACCGGTTGGTCCGGCCCCCACCACGACCACGTCGGGGAACGATTCAGGACGCGCATGAGCCTGCGCGCGCGTCAGGGTCTCTGGGACATGCGCTTCGCGGGTTTGTTCAAGAGGCTCAGCTGTAGGAAGCTTCATCGCACGTGGTAGAAACCGATATTCTAGCACCGCGTAGGGACAGCCGCTTCCACTGTCCAGCGGGCTCATCGGCGCCGCGGTCATGCAGCATTTGTTCAGCGGCTTAGCCGCCGAGGTCCTATTTCTTAATGCAAACCGCCACGCCATCCCGGATCGGCAGAATAGTCGTGAACAAGTCCTTCGATTCAAAAATGAGTCGGTTGAATTCCAGAATCGATCGAGCTTGTTGGTCCGGGTTGGGCTTCCGAAGTTTTCCGCTCCACAGGACGTTATCGGCAACAAACAAGCCGCCGCTTCTTAGTTTTGGCAATGCGAGGCGGAAAACGCGCGGGTAGTCGGTCTTATCGACGTCGTTGAAAATAATGTCGTATGGTTCTTTCTCTTCCGAAAGAATCTCGAGAGCATCGCCCACGCGCACCACGATGCGTTTGCTGACTCCGGCTCGCTCGAAATACCGGCGTGCCTTGTCGGCTCGCTTGGGGTCGCCATCCGTATAAATGACTTTGCCCCCTTCGCCCACGCCCCGCGCCCACCAAATCGTCGAGTAGCCGATCGCCGAGCCCATCTCGAACACCTTCTTCGCCCCGCTGATCACTGCCAGTTGGTAAAGCACGCGCGCCACGGCCGGTCCAACGATCGCATAGTCGTTCTTGGCGGCGTCGGCTTCCATCTCCGTTAAGACCTCGTCCCGCGGCGGCAGCATGTCGTAGAGATAGTCCTCAACCTCTGGGACCGTGATTCCTCCCATTCGCCAGTCTGGTTTTGTGTTTTGAGTTGCCATGCTTTCCTTTCAACAAAAAAGCTACGAAACCGTCGCCCCCGGTTTCAACTCCACCACCCTGACCTCCGGC
>Ga0224557_1000312_pt1 | contig 55412 bp, 39 predicted proteins | sample 714S31014metaG_FD_180677 | JGI IMG/M metagenome (GOLD analysis project Ga0224557, IMG submission 180677) | Peat soil microbial communities from Stordalen Mire, Sweden - 717 S3 10-14 | ecosystem: Environmental > Terrestrial > Soil > Wetlands > Peat | place: Sweden: Norrbotten County, Stordalen...
GAGGAAACCCGCCGCTGCGCCCAGGACCCCCACCGCGCGCTCCGACTACTCGACTTCACATGCCTCTCACCAGGATGAATGCCACCCGCGACTTTGACGAATCCCTGCTCCCGATCCCGTGCGCGGAGACGGCATACCCTCCAGGCGAGTGCCAGCCCGTAGCGTGCCCCGGCCGCGAGGGCGATCTTCGCGATCCGCTCGTGCCGCGGTTCCATCGCCAACCCGCAGGGCTCCCTCTGTGACGCTTGAGCCTGATGATGATGGGAACTATTTCGTGGCCCGCGCAGATGCTGATGAGCCCGGCGGAACAGCTGCCGATGTGGCCGGCGAGGGTACCGGAGACCACCGAACGGTAGTCTTCCTCCACGGGAGCGAGGTTGTTCCGTAGTGATCAGGAACTGCCATCGGAATTAACACGCTGCAATGCCCAGGGCACATTGGGGCGTATCACTCCGCGGTCTGCCGGGAAACGTTGGGAACTATTGAGGTCGCAGCCGCAGGTCAGATGGCATGCCGACAACATCCGCCAAGGTCAGGGATGCTCCGGGACAGGCTCTGCTCCTAGAACGCATCTGCGATCTGCTTGGCTCTGCTGGCGGTGTCGGCAAAATGTGGCAGGATATCACGCCACCTGATAGCCGCAGGGCGCCTGCCAGTGCTGATTATAGGTTACAGGTGCGGGAACTGCTAGCCGGCCCAAGTGATATCGAGGATGATGACCATGCTGGCACCGTCATTTATTAAATAGGTGATCAGGCCTGCTTCGCCGAACTCCACGCGCCTGACGTAGGGGTCGCTGGTGGGAAAGGTCCGGAGCGGGTCGTCGGGATAGTCGATGACTTCGGCCATCGCCTCGATGAGCCTGCCGAACGCCGGCCCGGGAAGCCCGTGCATCTGCTTCAGCGCCCGGCCGCTCAGTTCGGCGCGGTAGGTCACCGGCGGTCCCTGGCCGCGGTGACTCGTTCGGCCCAGTCCGGGATCGCGTCGGTAACCGGCACTGTCATGGCTGTTCCTGCACGGGCTGCTGCGAGTTCCTCGTAGTAGCCCGGCTGGTCGGCGGCGATCGCGGTCAGGCTCCACACGTGGAGAAGGCGCCGCAGGTGCTGGTAGCCGGCGGGGTCGTGCGCGGCATCGACTGCCCGGTGGTATTGGCGGAGGAACTCCTCTCGCTCTGGTTCGGGGAGGTCTCTCAGGATCACCAGCGGATCGGCGGGATCTTCCGTCGGCTGTGCGGTCATACGATCCAGCCTACGCTCGCCTGCCGTGCTCAGCCTGGCCGCCGCAGGCTTCCAGCGACACAGGCCGACGTCCAACGACAATCTGTTGAGCTAACTGGATCTTCAAGCGACTCCTGGCGATGTCCAGCGACGGTAAACTGCATATTACAAGCGAGGGGCCACAGGTTCGAAACCTGTTGCGCCCACCAGGGCCGAGCGGTAAAGACGGTGCTTCACCTGCGGAGACGCGGTGGGACATCGTCTTTTGCTCTCCGGTTGGCTATGGCTGTTCACGGCTGACGCCGACTGGTTGCGCCCAATACGCGCCGAAGTCGGTCGGCCCCGTCGCCCCCGCTGTCATCAGCGGCCCTTGACCAGTGGGCCTGATTGTCCGCCGGGTGCCAGCTGTTGTCAGCTGTGCATTGCCGAATTGAGCCGTCATTAGATCGAGCGGCTCGGCTGCGGTTTGGCGTCAGCGCCGCGCTCAGCCTCCAAGGCCCGCGCGGCGCACGCCGGACCACACCGCGGGAACCGCCAGATCAGCGCAGCCCATTCGTCATGCACACCGGATGCGTCCTCCCGGCTGTGTCCTCCGCCGCGGCTCTCAGGTCGCAGCCACCAGGCGCCATGCCAGCGCACACTAGGTGTTGACTACGCGCGCTGGAGAGCCGCAGACGACGCTCGGCCACAAGGTAGTCGCCAGCGACCCGAAGTGTTATCGTCTTGCCGTGGGGGATGGAAGGCCGGAACGCATACTTGCCTGGATAGCGTCTGTAGTAGCCGTGGGGCTGCTGGGCGCAGGGGTCTATGCGGTTTTTCATTCAACGAATGGGTCAGGAGCGGTTGCGCTTCTGACGGTCGGAGGCCTGGCCTTGTTCGTAGCTGCCTTCGGCGACCGTATACGGTCGATGGAATTCGGGGGCGCGCGGATACAGCTCGCCTTGAACGTTAAGACTTCACTTAAGAAGGCTTTTAAGTTGCGGCTTTCGGGCAACTATGAGGAGGCTGAAGCAGAGATCGAGTTTGCTTTCTCCCAGTTCGTAACCCAAGAACCGCATAAAGTTCAGCGAGCATATGAAGATTCAAAAGCATACCAAAAGTGCGTCTTGGATGTGCTGTGCAAGCATGTGAAAGAAGAGTTTGGTGGACGAGTGCGAGAGACGGCGGCGACTGTTTCATTTCTCCCACTAGTAGATGCGGTAATGATTGTCGACGGAGACCGCTTTCTAGAAAAACTGAAACCAAACTATGTGTGTCCTGATCTAAAAAGAAAGGTGGAGGAGGAAAAAACTCTACGTAGCGCAATTATTGTACGACCGGGCCCAGCCCTGGACGTTGCGAAACTAGTCGAAAGGCTAGAGCAAGAGGTCACGAATGGGGCCTTGGGCATAGATTGCTTCCTTCTCGTTCAGAATTGCAAGGATTCTGATTCTCGTAAGCAATTTTGTGAATTGGTCAACGGCAAGGGAATGCATGCTAAGAGTCTTGTGTGGCAACCAGTTACTGGTTCGGATACGCTCAAAGAGGCATTTCAAGCGGCGATATTGACAATCTGCAGTCCGAGCCAATGTGGCTATTCTCAAGCAGCAAGCCTGACTAGGCACAACTCGGCCTCCCAGGCGCCCGTAACTATTGCTGGTACCTTCGGGTGAATGTCGCGCCCTCTACGTACCTGATAAGGCGAGTTCTAGCGGACGCTCACGGCCAGTTGCGGACAGTTAGCCCAGCTGGAAGCCGCTCGCGGGCATCGCTAGTGCCGTAACCGGCAACGTTTGCCCTGTTGCTGGGAGGAATGTTGTTATGTAGAGCGAATCTCTTCGTGACGACTGGTCGACCGTCGCCTCGGCGCTGACTCCGGATGGTCGGATGATGTTCGGCGACGATGCCCACCGCGCGAGCCACGAGCTGGTCGAGGGCCCGGGGTTCTCGACGATCCAGCGACAAGTGCGCGACGGCCGGCGCTTTCGCGCGGTGAAGGTGGCGCTTGAACCGAGATCGCTCGAGCGCTCGCTGCGAGAACTGGGCTGGGTGATTGAGGTCAAGCCACTGGCTGGCCCGTTCTTGCCAGGGCTCGGCGGACGAGCCGGCTAGCGCGCCACGCGGTGGCGGAGGTAGACGACTCTCGAGCTGAAGGTGCGGGTCTCGACGAGTTCGAGATCCACCCGGCGCTCGCGCTGGGGAAAGAACGGAATGCCACCGCCAACCAGCACCGGGTAGACCCTGGCCCGGTACTCGTCGATCAGACCCAACGCGGCCGCCTCGGCGGCGAGAGCCGCGCCGCCGATCGCGATGTCGCCCTCCGCCGGCTCGGCTCGCAACCGCTCGATCTCCTCCGCCAGGGTGCCGGAGGCCAGGCGGGCATTGCCCTGCACCGCCGGCAGCGTGGTGGAGAACACCACCTTTGGGAGCGGCTTCCAGATCGCGGCCCACTCGAGCATTGAGTCGTCGAGCGATGGATCCTGGTCGGCGGTCTCCCAGTACAGCATCGTCTCGTACAGCCCTCGTCCCAGCAGGTGGACGCCGACCTCTCGTATCTCGTCGGTGACAAAGCGAAAGACCTCCTCGTCGGGCGCCGTCCAGTCGAAGCCGCCGTCCGGCCCGACGATGTAGCCGTCAAGTGAGACGCCCATCGAATAGGTCACGCTGCGCATCAGAAGTCCTCCTCGGTAACGGGTTCGACAGTACGACCGCCGGACGACGCAGAACTCATCGCGGCTCGCGGGACAGGGCAAACGTTGCCGGTTACGGCACCAGAATCGGATTGTCCCTGCGGGCCGCTCCCATGGATGAGAATGGCGGTGCGCGCGTGGCGCGCGTGTCATCTCGTTCCCTGAGGAGGCAGGCACGCAGGTGGTGTATCAGCGGTGCGCCGCGATCGACGTGGGCAAGGACGTGGTCGCGGTGGCTGTCCTGCTGCCCGGTGACGGCCCGGATGGGCGGGCCACGGGCAAGCGGATGTACAAGACGTTCTGCGGGGTGCTGGCGGAGGCGGCCCGCTGGCTGACCGGGCTGGGCGTGACGCACGTGGCGATGGAGGCGACGGGTGTTATTTATTCCATGCCGGTGTATCACGCCCTGGTCTTCACGTTCAGTGAGGACTATTGTCACGTTTCGGCCTGACATTCTGAGCTGTCCGGGGTGCTGTGAGCGTCCTGGCCGCTGGTTCGGGTGTGCAGGGGGTCTGTCTGGCTGCGGGCAGGCCGGCTCCAGGGGACGAATCCGATGCCGAGTTCCTCACAGGCAGGCAGGACTTCCGCTTCGGGGTCTCGCGCCCACAGCGAGTACTCGCTCTGCAGAGCGGTGACGAGCTGGACGGCGTGGGCACGCCGGAGGGTATCCGCGCCCGCCTCCGAAGGCCGAAGTGCCCCACCTTGCCCTCGGCGATCAGCTGGCGCACGGTCCCGGCGACGTCCTCGATGGGGACGTCGGGGTCGACGCGGTGCTGGTAGAGCAGGTCTATCCGGTCGGTCTTCAGGCGCTTGAGCGACGCGTCGGCCACGTGCCGGATGTGTTCCGGCCGGCTGCTGAGTCCGCCGCGCTGCCCGGTGCGGGGGTCGAGGTCGAACCCGAACTTGGTCGCTATCACGACCTGGTCGCGGACCGGGGCGAGGGCCTCGCCGACGAGTTCTTCGTTAGTGAACGGCCCGTAGGCTTCGGCGGTGTCAAAGAAGGTGACGCCCTGGTCGGCCGCGGCGCGGATCAGGGCGATGCCGGCCTGCTTGTCTGCTGGCTGGCCGTAGTTGACGCTCAGGCCCATGCAGCCCAGCCCCAGAGCCGAGACCTCCAGGCCGCCGCCGAGGGTGCGGGTCTTCATCGTGCGCATCTCCGTATGTCTCTTCTGGTCATTCCCCTGGCGGGAAGTCGGTCGAGGCGGCCAGTCCGGCCTGTGCCTCGAAGCCGGCGACGCGGTCCTTGAGGACGCCGACGGTAGTCTGCAGGGCCTGTGATCCCAGCATGATGCGCAGCGGGGCGGGCTGCTGGTCCACGCTGGTGATGATGGCGGCGGCCATCCGGGCCGGGTCGCCGGGGGCGAGGCCGTTGGCGGGGTCGAGCATGGCCAGGAAGCCGTGCGCCGGGTTGCCGTCGTAGGCGGGCAGCAGGCCGGCGATCTGGGCGCTGCCGTAGCGGAACTCGGTGCGGGCGCCGCCGGGCTCGACGATGGTGACGCCGATGCCGAACGGGGCGACCTCATGGGCGACGGATTCGGCGAAGCCCTTGATGCCCCACTTGGTGGCGTGGTACATCGAGTTGCCGGCAAGACGACCTGCCCGCCGTAGGTGGACATCTGGATGATCCGCCCGCCACCCTGGGCGCGCAGGTGCGGCAGCGAGGCCCGGATGAGCTGGATGGACCCGGTGAGGTTGGTGGCGATGATGTGGCTGACCTGCTCGTCGGACAGTTCCTCGGCCGCGCCGAACAGGCCGTATCCGGCGTTGCTCACGATGAGTTCGATGCGCCCGAGGGACTCGAAGCTGCGGACGGTGCCGACGACGGTGTCGCCGCGGTCGGGCAGCTGGGTGGCCAGCTCGCGGCCGAAGCCGCTGCTGACGCCGGTGATGAGCCAGTTCCCGGCCGTCATGTCAGTGTCCTTCTTTGGATGCGGGCGCGATCTCGTTGATGGCGGCGAGGGCGTTGAGCGTGCGCGGGTAGCCGATGAACGGAAGCAGGACCGTGGTGACGCTGATCAGCGTCTGCCGGTCGTTGCCGACGTGGAGGTTGGCCGCCACGTGCCCCTTGACCTGGGGGTCGCATCCGCCAGGGGACGGCCTGGTAGAGGATCTCCTTAGCCTCGGCCGGCGTAACGCCGGCGGTCAGGGCGGCGCCCAGCATGACCCGGTACTCACTCAGCGCCTGGCAGCTGATGAGCGCCGCGAGCTGCACCATGAGCCGGGTCCGGGTGTCGAGCCTGCTCTGCCGGAGCGTCTCGTCGAAGGCGAAGTTGTCGAAGATCTCGATCAGCTCAGGGTCGGTGAGCTTCAGGGTCGAGACGTGGCCGGGGAACAGCTCGTGGTGGTTCTTCTGCACGGTTTCGCTGATAGCCATCCTGGTTACCTCTCCTGGGGCTGCGGAACTGGACGGACGGTGACCTGGTGCGCGTCAGGCCCGGTGACGGAGCGGACGATCAGCGGTCCGTAGCGGTCATACTTGGCGTGGTAGGCGGCGTCGATGTCGGCGCGGCGGTACCACGGGTTGCCCGGGCCGCTCCTTGACCTCAGATGTCTTTTCGTCTCGGGTCCAGGCAACCACCGGCTGGCTGGCGGGGGGAGGGCCGGTCGTTCGGGGTATTGGCAGGACCCCCTTCACCGGCGGCCCAAGGGTACGGATGGGAGGCAGCCGGGGAGCCGCTGACTTCGGGAACATCGAACCTGATGACCTCGATCACAGGGTCCAGCGCGTCTACGAATGGCTGCAACAGCTCCACGCTGGCCCCGGCCTCGAAGAGTGGGTGCCCAGGGAGCTGCGCCACACCTTCGTCAGCATCATGTCCGCAGGTGGGATCCTAGTAGAGGAGATCGCCCGCCTCGCCGGTCACCAGCAGTATCCCCCGACCGGCACTTCATACCCGGGGATGAAAGACACAGTTCGGCGCAGATGGATTGATCGGCACCGTAGCGAGCTGAATTTGAGCCGTTCATCTGCATCGTCGTGTCGACATCCCTGGTGCAGAAGGTCCGGGATCTATCGCCAATCTTGGATTGCTCGGCCGAGGGTCTGGCTCACCTCGGTTCTTAGCAGCGGGACTAGGGACACCGCCGTGACCTCGCCGGAACTGAGGTGATCGGTTCCGTGAAAGCAATTCCAAAAGCGGACCAGCCCGTCCTCGCCGTCGGCGTTGAACATCTTTGCCGCGAGTCGCTGCCACCGGTACTGGTACCAGACGTAGTTCAGCGGGCTCATCGGCTGATCACCACCCGTGTAGTGGGCTTCGAGCTCCTCAAGTGTGCTGTAACCCTCGGCGCGCATCCGAGCGCCGAGGCGCCGACTCTGCGCGCCCACGGTGCAGAGCACTTCCAGCGTGTTCAGACTTTCCGGCTGCCTCGTTGCGACGAAGGCGTGAAGGGCCAGGTTGGCGAAGATCTCGCCCAACCAGAAGGTCGGCAACCTGAGATCCCCGAGCATTTCGAAGGCATGGCCGAGCTCATGGATCGTGACAAGGTCAAAGAATGGCTGCAGATCCAAGCCATTTGCGCCGTCGGGGTATGCCCTAAGCAATCTCGTATACCCGCGCGGCGACGCGTCGCGAATGTCCTGTCCAATCGTGATCCAGAAATCTCCGCTTCCCGCGGGCATCACCACGATGCCGGGACGGATCTGACCATCGTCATCGTTAAAGAATGGCAGCCCGTATGGTTGCCTGCTCTGCCAGTCCGCCTCGTCGGCCACGATAACGGCGATGTCGGGGTCGACTCCTGTAAAAAGGTGACTGAAGTAGACGTAGGCGTTCGCGGCGACATCGGCAGCGGCGCGCGCGCACCAGTGCCCCATCGCTGTAACGCACCTCAAACGGATAGCCGCCTAGGCGAACGAGCCCTGATCCCAACGTCATCTATCGAAGTGTAGTGGTCAACAGAAGTGCGGATGGACCGCATGGAGTTGTTCGACGACTCTGGAGGAGGGGCCCCGTGGAGGCTGACCCTACGCCCGCGATCGAGTGGATGATCGGACTTCCGGCCCCCGCCAGATCCTGACCACCCGGTCCGCCCGGTGGGCGACCCTCCAGGTCGGACGCCGAGCCCACCGCGTGAACGAGGTGGGCCATGAGCTCGGCTGCGACTGGCACACCGTGAACGACGCCGTCGTCTTCTACGGCGACGCGGCATCCTGGGGGTGGGCGCGATCGCCGAGGCGATCGTGACCGGGCTATGCGGGGAACGTGACGTCGCGCCGTCCATCCTGCTCTCCCCGCGCGGCCGCCCCCGGTCATTGGCGCTGGCATCTCGCTACCCATCCGTCCATGTCGCCGAGGACAACGACTCGGTCGTCAGCCGGTCCCGCGTCGTGCTCCTGTCGATGCGCCCGCAGGACGCCGAGGCTGTTCTCCGGGACGTCGCCTTCTCTGCCGGGCAAGCGGTTATCAGCGTCATCGCTGGCGTCCCGATCGCCCGACTGCGAGAACTCGCCGCGCCGGCCACCGTGCTGGCGCGCGCCGTCCCGCTCCCCGCGGTCGCCCACCGCCAGGGACTCACAGCTATCTACCCGCCCCGGCCAGAGGCCCAGTCACTGTTCGACCGCCTGGGAGGCACGATCGCCGTCGAGGACGAGGACGCCCTGGATGCGCTGTCGCGACCGCCACGATCGCCGCCCACTTCGCCTACCTGGCGACGGTCAGCCGCTGGCTCACCGCCCGGGGCATCAGGGAGGCCGACGCGGGCCCGATACGTCGCCGCGACCTTTGCGCCGCTCGCCGAGACCCTCAGCCCGCCGCCGGCCGACCTGATGGCGCTCGCCGACGCGCACGCCACCGCGGGCGGCATCAACGAGCAGTTCTACGCCTCGTTGCGGCAGGGCGGCGTCTTCGAGATCGTCGAGCGCTCGCTCGACCGGATCGCCGACCGGCTACGGCAATAACGACCCTCGGCGCATACCGGCGACGCCAGGTGGCGGTATGGGTGCCGGACAATATGAGGCTGCCCGGCAGACCTCTGCGCCGACCGCGGCCACGTTGGACACGGTTCGCCGGGGTTTTCGCCGTCGCTGGCTACGGTCCCTCGCCGGGGCGAGCACGACATCAGACAGGTTCGTTCGCTGCGATGGAAGAAACCACGGGTCCGTTCGGAGAAATCAAAGATCTTCATCCGAAGGGACTGTGACTTCGTCCCCAGGAGCGCTCTTTCAGCGAGCGGGGGGAGCCAGGCCGTCGAGGAAGAAGGCTTTCAGCCGCCTGGCTGTCTGGTCCGGGCCCGGGTTGTGCGGCAGCGGCTGTGCCAGCAGCGCGGTCAGGACGATGATGTCACGCGTGGTGGCGTCCGCGCGGATCGTGCCGTCGCGTCGGCCGCGTTCGAGGATGCGCCGGAGCGCCTGGTGGACGCTGGACCTGGCGGCGAGAGTTTCCGCGGCTGTCGGGATGGGACCGCCGTGCAGGGGGAGGACCAGCTGGTCCGCGTGGCTGATGACACAGTCCAGGAACGAGCTCAGCGTGGCGAGGCCGGGCTCGTTGAGGTTCTCGGCATTTTCCGCGCACTGAAGCACGAGGTGGAAGGCGCGCAGCGTCAGGGCTTCGAGCAGGGCTTCACGGTTCGGGTAGCGCCGGTAGAGCGTGCCGATGCCGACCCCGGCGTCCGCTGCGATGGTCCCCATCGGGACCTGGCGGCCCTCGCGCAGGACCGCCGTCACCGCCGCGGCGAGCACGCGTTCCCGGTTGGCCTGCGCATCACTGCGCACGCGGCGCTTCTCGCTGCCGCGCGCGGGCGTGTCGTGTTCCATGGCCACCGGCCAATCATGCCGCTGCCGCAGGCCGGAGCGTGCGGAGCCGGTGCAGGTCCGTCGGGTAAGGCACGCCAAAATGGACAAAATGCTCCGCTTATGGCACGATCGTCTTACCTGTGATGGCTCCTGTCATCCTCGGCAAATCTATGGACAGGTGCCGCTCCAGACCCCGGCAGCCCTTGGTGCTCAGCGAACACTGGCTCACCGGGAGATCACGATGGCACAGACAGGCTTCCGCCCCTCACCACCAGTTCCGCCACGAATGGGTGCGCGCCCTTGTGCGCTCCGCGACCACCCGTGCGTACCCCTCGGGTGACGACGCCGACTTCATGACCGGCGCCGCTTTTCCGTAGACGGTGGCATCACTGCGGCGTTCACCGCGCCGGACCCGGGAACTCCCGGTAGATCCGCACCCGCCAATCCGCGAGGAGACAGCATGCCCAGCCAGCCCGCGCCCGTCCCGCCCGACGATCTGTCACGCAAACTCACCGTCGCCCGGCCGGACCACGACCAGAGCCTCCCGCACATCGGGCTTGTCGGTGACACCTACACGATCCTCGTCACCGGCGAGGAGACCGCCGGGAAGTACACGCTCATCGACATGCACGTGCCGCCGGGCGGCGGGCCGCCGCCGCACCGGCACGACTTCGAGGAGATGTTCACCGTCCTTGACGGCGAAGTCCTGGTGACCTTCCGCGGCGAGACGCTCACCGCCCGCGCCGGGGAGACCATCAACGTGCCGGCCAACGCCCCGCACGCGTTCACCAACGCCGCAGACACGCCGTCGCGGTTGCTGTGCATGTGCGCGCCCTCAGGGCAGGAGGAGTTCTTCACCCTGGTCGGCCAGCCCGTCGCCACCCGGACTGAGGCGCCCCCGCCGCTCGATGCCGGCGCGCGGGCGGCCTTCATCGCCAAGTCGAGGGCGCTCACGCCCGAGTACAAGACCGAACTGCTTCCGCCGCCCGGCGCGGAATAAAGGACGCGAGCCGAGATGACCTTCACGCTGGACGCTCAGGTGGGTGCGGTTCTCGCCGCGGCGTTTGAACGCAGCGGTCCGCCGCCAGCGCTGGCGGCCGGTGACGTCGCCGGCCGCCGCGTCGCGCTCGATGCCATGCTGGGGTACTTCAACAACGAAGCGCAGCCGGTCGCCGACAAGGTCGACATCTCCGACCACAGTGTCGTCACGCCCGACGGGGCCGCGCTGCTCGCGCGGTGGTACCGCCAGCCGTCCAGCGAGAGCAGGGCGGCGGTGCTGTACTTGCACGGCGGCGGGATGATCGTCGGCTCGGTAGCGATCTTCGACGGGCCGGTCTCCCGGTACGTGGCCCGTACCGGCGTCTCGATGCTGTCCCTGGAGTACCGGCTCGCACCAGAACATCCTCATCCCACGCCGGTCGAGGACGCCTACGCCGGGCTGGTCTGGCTCACCGGCCACGCCGCCGAGCTTGGCATCGACCCTGGTCGCATCGCGGTCATGGGCGATAGCGCCGGGGGTGGGCTCGCTGCCGGCGTCGCCATCCTCAGCCGCGACCGGAAGGGCCCGGCCGTGGCGCGCCAGCTGCTCATCTACCCGATGCTCGACGATCGCACGACGACGCCCGACCCGTACATCGCGCCGTTGGCCGGGTGGTCATATGACGACAATGCCACGGGCTGGAACGCCCTGCTTGGGTCAGGACACGAGCACCGCGAGATCGACCCGTCCGCCGCGCCGGGACGACTTGCGGACGCGGTCGGCCTGCCGCCCGCGTACATCGAGGTGGGGCAGCTGGACATCTTCCGTGATGAGGACATCCGTTACGCGCTCACGCTCAGCGGGGCGGGCGTGCCGGTCGAGTTGCACCTGCACTCCGGCGTGCCGCACGAGTATGACGCCATCGCCTTCGACGCCGACGTGTCGCACCGTGCGCAAAGCGACCGCGACCGCGTGCTGCGGAGCTTGTGACGCGCCGGGTAGCCGTGAAACGCCTTCAGGGCATCCCGGCGCGACTCGCCGCCACGACAACCTAGAGGACAGTCGTTGACCATGTTTATCCGCACCTCGGGGGACGCCAACGGGATTACCAAGGCTGAGGCCCTGGCGATACTTGGTGTCCACGAGAGCAGATTTTGCATGAACTGGGTTGGCCGAACGATCACATACGAGATCCCGGTGCTGATGAGATGCCTCTCCGGGGCGGTCACGAACGATCGCCCGGACGGCTTGCCGACGCCTGTGCACCACCGCCGTGCCGACGGTCCCCGTCGCTCCAGTAACGAGAATCAACACTGCAACCTTTCTTCGCCCACCAAGGAGATCTGACTGGGTCCCGAGTCTGGTGATGCGCTCGTAGGTCACGAGTTCAATACCCAGGTCAACAAGATCCGCTGGGTGGTCGAGCAGGACCGCGCTACAAGGCAGTGAAATGGTATTGCAGGACGAGGAACACCTGCTGCGTCAGGTCGCGTACCAGCACGGTGTCGTCGGTGTCGTCGGCAGGCAGGCTGAGCTGGGCTTGGCCTGTACTGCCCGCGAGGCCGCTGGACAGTGCCCCCAGGTCGACCGCCGGGGGCACCGAGGCGAGCGTCGGCGGGGCGGACGCGCTCGCTGCCCGCGCCGCGTAAAGCGTCAGCCCGTCGATGGTCAGTCCGCTCGAGGCCTGCACCACATAGGGGAAGAACTGCTTGTCGAACGTGACCGTGAAGTCACCGGTGCCGTTCACGAACGCCGACCACTCGGTCGGGAAGTCGTAGCGCAGGCAGTACAGCAGCGCCTGGCCGCTGGTCCCAGCCCTCTTGAGCATGCCCTTGAGTTCCTTGGTCGCCTCGCTGCGCAGCGGGTCGCCCGCGTCGCGGGCGGTGTACCTGATGTGCAGGATGACGTCGGAGATCGTCATGTAGTCGAACGACCTGAGCTCCGCGGGCAGCGACAGGTTCCAGGTGCTGATCGCGCCCGCGCCTTCGAACGGGAGGAAGCGCTCGTCGCGCAGGTTTGTCTCGAACATGCCGCTGTCGTTCGTGCCGCCGCTGGTCACGATGACATCCGTGGAACCGTAGGAGTCGAGGAAGCGGGCGTCGTCCTGGGTGGTGTCACGCGCGTAGACGCCGTTGGCGAGCAGCGGTGAGACGCGGATCGTGCTGCTCTGCAGGGTCACGGTCAGGTTCAGGCTCGTGTTGGGGCCGGTGACCGACGGAGTGGAGGCCGCCAGGGCCTTCATGCGGCGGTGGTAGTGGCCGGGGCCGTCCAGGTCGTACAGCCACTCCGGAACGGTGACCGTGCAGGAGCCGGTGACCTTAAGCGCGAGCAGCGCCAGCGGGTCGAGCAGGCGCAGCGAGACGTGGCGGGTGAGCTCGAGCTCGCGCTTGTTGCTGTCGTGGTAGGCCAGCTCCATCCGCTTGATGTCGAGGTAGAGCGCCTCGCCGGACAGCAGCCCCTGGTGACCGGAGTCCCAGTAGTTGTACTGGATGAACTGGGTGGCGTCGAGCTCGGGCCGCATCAGCTCCTGCTTCATCGTCTGCTCCGCCTTGCGGGCCGTGTCGCAGGCGAAGCGGTAGTACTGGTAGTAGAGCCCGGACAGGTCGCTCTGCATCCAGGTGTAGAAGCTGGCGCTGGTGAACTTGGTCTGCAGGAACGTCTGCACGTCCGTGGCCTGCTCCAGCTGCTTCTTGACGGTGGCGTAGTCGTGGTAGGCGACCTGCTCGGCGATGAGCGAGGCGATGATCTGGCGGCCGATCTGCCGCAGCTCGCGCGCCGCGAGGTTGGCCTGCAGCGTCCACTCCTCGGCGCGGCGCTGATACCCGGCCGTGCGGGCGGCGATGCCCGCCTGGTCCTGCTGCCAGCCAGCCAGGACCTGCGCGATCTCCGCGCCGAGCCGTGCGACCTGGCCCAGGGTGAACCCGCTGAAGAGGTTCGAATGAAAGCCGATGCCCCACCAGGCCAGGTGTGCTTCCACGCTCGGTATCGGGGTGACGGCGGTGGCGACCGCGTTGGCTACGTTCGCGCCGAGCCGCAGGTCCCTGGCCGCGGGGAGATTCGTGTTCAGCTCCGCGTCCTCCTGCTTGTTCAGGTAGAGCTGGCCCTGGCCCGTCGCGCCTGCCTGGTTCGAGGGAGACGATCCTTGCGCCAGCTGCGGGTCTGGGTAGGCCTGCAGGGGCACCGCCAGGTCGTACTCGCCGACGAGCGCGTCGTAGGTGTCCTGGAAGTTGTCCTCGGTGAGCTCCCGGCGGTCCACGCTGGTGGTCGTGATTGCCGGGACCGTCGTCTGGTCCGGGGCCTGGCCGAGCAGGCTGAGGTAGTACGTGTACCGCTCGACGGCGCTGTCCCTGGTCTTGAGCAGCCCGTTCGTGGTCTCCACCGCGTGCTGGTACTGCAGGTAGCGCACGTTCTGGATCATCTGCTGCAGCGTGACCTCGTGGCCCTGCCGCAGCAGGGCGAGCTGCTCCGCGTCGCCCTTCTCGAAGGCGGACAGCAGCGCGCTGCCGAGGGAGCGGACCTCCCCGGCGATCTCGAGGGACTTCTGGATGAGCAGCGGCGAGCGGACGGGGCCGACCGGCTGGTTGAGGCCGCTGACGATGCTGCCGATGTCGAGCCCCGCCGCGGTGGCCTTGACCAGCATGCCCGGGTCGATGAACGAGTCGACCAAGGGAAGCTGCTGGACGACGCCCTGGATGTTCTCGCTGTTGCGGATCTTGAAGAGCCGGTCGGCGACGATATCCCAGTAGGCGAGCACGTTCTGGTTGGGCGGGATGGCGAAGTACAGGGAGCGCCCGATGCCGAACAGCGCGCCGCTCTGGTCCTGTCCCGCGGTCCCCGCGCCGGCTCCCGGGCCGGACACGAGGTTGAAGGGGAACTGCCCTTCGAGGGTCACCATGGCGTCGGCCATCGCGTCCAGTCCCGCCTGCTTGAGCTGCAGGAAGTTCCGCGGCGTGGTGCCGCCCGGCTGCGGCACCGACTGCGGTCGCGGGCCCAGGATCTGGGCGGCGAGCACGTAGCACAGCGTCGCCTCGTTCAGCGTCTCGATCGTGTCGGCGAGGAACAGGCTGTCGCCCCAGGCGATGAGGTTGTCCAGGTACTTCATCACCACGTACCACTGGTAGGCGCTCGGCCTGGTCCGCGCCACCACATGCGGCTGGAAGGGGTTGGCGAGGATGGCGTTGTAGCCCGTGATGACGTCCGCCTTTTCCGCGATGAGCGCGGGGTCGCCGAGCTGGCTGTCGGGAGTGCTCAGCAGCGCGATCAGCTCGGCGATGTTCGTTATCGTGCCGTTCCTGAACACGAACGACTTCCAGTACTGGCCATCCTGGCTGAACGGGTCGAAGACCCGTTCAAACCACGTCTTCGCTTCGGCGAAACGCTGGTTATTGCTCAGGTGGACCGCTATCGCCACCGGGGCGAAGTACGTCAGCTCCCACGTGTACGGGCCGTTCGGGCCGCTCAGCGACGTGTCCAGACCCGCGTCGGGAAGATCGACGGTGAACTGCCCGCTGCTGAGCGTCGTGTAGTCGCCGGCGTACTTCCGGGTGAGGCAACCGAGGAAGCTGGGCTTGAGCATATCGTCGAGCGACGTCTCGTTCAGCTGCTTGATCAGGTCGCCGACGAACGGGTTGCCGAACGTCTCGAAGCTGAACGAGAAGGTCGGCTCGGATCCGGTCGCGCCGGAATTAGCGACGACGAGCTTGCCGTCCGCGGAATAGTGAAAGGCGCCATTCCCCGATATCTTCTCCATGGCTACTGGCCCTTTCCGTCGCTGATGCTCCCGGTGCGGGAGATCACCCGGCCGTGGTAGGAGACGGGCGCCCGCAGCAGCGCCAGGGGCGGGATCGGGGCCGCCGGGGCAAGCGGGACCGGGGTCGCCGCGAGCAGTCCGAAGCTCTGCGTGCCCGACACCGGCGTCGCGCTCTGCGTCGTCGTCACGTAGAAGAGGTTCCGCCGGTCTTCGTAGAAGAAGGGCGCCGACCACTGATCAGGCGACCCTGGCTGGCTGATGGTGAATCGCGGGAGCCAGTGGAACTGGAGGACGTTAGGTATGTAACTGACATTCCCGGATCCATCGATAAAAAACATCATAAACGTTCCGGATTCGTAGTTTCCTAGATACTGATTCCCTTGATACGGAATGAACCACTGTTGGGCCGGCGGATAGTCGAGTATAGATATGAGCGGCCAAGTGTCGGTCGTTACAGAAGAACCAGGAGGATTATGGGTGACAAGTACGGATATGTCGTCGAACCTTACCGGCAGGCTATTGGTGTTGTGCAGGATGAAACCGCAGTTCGTATCAGTCCCGGGTATCGGCAGGATGAGCGCGTCCTGCGGGATGCTGAAATCATAGGTGGCATCATTGTTGAGCTCCGGGTTTGTGCCCGTGAACTGGGCGGGAACGATGGTGAAACTGTCCCGATACGCCTCGAACGAGCCGGGACCGCTCTGGTCGAAGCTGCCGATTGTCGTGGGCAGGTTGACGTCAGATGTTTTCGTCGGCTGCCATTTGCCGTTGTAGTACTCGGTCCAGCACAGGATGGCCTGCGCGGCCACCTTCCCGGCGCTGCCTATGGCGCTGGTCACAGAGGTGTTCAGGTCGGTGACCGGAAGGTCGGCGAGGGTCTTGGCAGTGGTAGTGATCTGAGTCTGCGATGGCTGCGCTTGCTTCACCGCCTTGAGCCAGAAGAGGAACAGGCGGCCGTTCCAGACGATCGGCGTGAGCGGCATGTCCTCGCAGTCGATCATGACCTGGGTCCACGGCGTCCAGCCGCCGTCCTGGAACTGCCGGAAGTAGTACGTGCAGCGCGCCCCGGCCGTCCGCGCCACGACGTAGGAGGTCTCGTTCACGTCGGCGCTGCCAGGCTGGTAGTACAGGCCGCACGGCTCGAGCTTCGCGACCTCCTCCAGGCTGGTCAGGTAGTCGAGGTAGGCGCTGGCGGCCGCGTCGTCGGTGATGTCGCCCTGCAGCAGGGTGCTCATCATCTGCTGGAAGAACGGGGACTGATCGTCCCGCAGTTCCGGGTACAGCCAGTTCTCCGGCTCCATGAACACCAGGCGGTTGGCCTCCCAGAGCCGGTACCGCTTCATCCACTCCCAGCGGGCCGCGTCGATGTCCGCCGCGGACACCGCGGGCTCCAGATTGAGAAGGACCCGCTCGATGAACAGCTGGACCTGCGAGAGCGCGAGCCGGATCCGCGACGTCTGGACCGGCGGCTGCGTCTCGACGTCGGCGAGGAAGTACTCCAGGAGACTGTCGGGGGTGTCGAAGGGGTTGCCCGTGGGCGTGACGGACAGCGTCGAGCCAGCGGGCAGGCCGGCGGGCAGTCCCGTGCTGATGGCGATCGCCCCGGGATCAGCCCAGGTCACGGTCGTGCCCGGGGCGACGCCGGCGCCGGTGACGAGCATGCCGGGCACGACGCCGGCCACGCTGCCGCAGTCGATGGTGGTCGCCCCGACCGCGGCGGACGCCGTGGTGGTCAACGTGATGACGGGCGGCGTGTAGCCGTCGCCTAGCTGCTGCAGGATGTAGGCGACGAGGGCGTCTCGCTGCATGACGCGCGCCGCGTCGTTGACCGGGCGGACCGCGGTGAGCCAGTCCGCCGCGGTGTACCGCGCTCGCAGCGCGGACTGCAGGGCGCTGACGGTGTCCGGGGAGGGCGCGTTGGTGATGGCCGAGATGAGGGCCGCCGCGTTCAGTCCGCAGGTGGTGACCAGCGTGTACGCGTCATAGACGCGCCGGAAGCCCGGCACCGAGCCGAGGCTCGCCAGGTCCTGGCTCCCGAAGAACCTGGTGAGCAGGGCGGCGACGGAGGACTGCGACCAGCCGGTGAGGCTCAGCAGCGCGGACTGCTGGCCGGGCAGCAGGGCACCGGGGGCCTGCAGCACGGCGAGCAGGCGCTCGTCGCCGGGGGACAGGGCCAGCTTGATCCGGGAGAAGTCGAGCAGGTCCGCGAGCACGCCGCACAGGGTCGCCGCCGTCGCCGCGTCCGGGTCTCCCGTCGCCGTCAGGTCATTGAGCCAGCTACCGCCCGAGGCCGTCTGGAGGGATGTCGCGAGGTACGCGAGTTCTGGAGCGGTCAGCGACAGGCCGGCCGCGAGCGAGGTGGCCTTGAGGAACCGGGTGTACGTGTCGCCCAGGCGGGTGACCAGCGTGCCGGAGTACAGGTACTGGCCCGGGATGAGCTGCCAGCCGAGGCCGGCGCCCTGCCAGCTAACCGAGAGCGTGGTCGTCAGCGAGATGGCCGTCAGCATGACGGGGGTGAGCTGGCCGGCTACGAGCGGGACCGGTCCCTGGTTCTGCCAGCGGCTGCCTGACGGCTGGCCGGGGACGAGGACACCGCCGATCTCCAGGCTCACCGTCGCGCCCGGGTCGGTGACCACGCTGATGTCGTAGTCGCCGTCCTGCGGCACGGTGATGTACCCTCTCCAGACGCCGGCGACCGGGCCGCCGCCGCCGGTGCCGCCGCCGGTGCCGGCCGGGAGCTGGCTGCCCGCGGTGTAGGTTTCCGTCGCCCCGGCCGAGACGGAGACCGCGAGGGTGAAGAAGCTATGCGCGCCGGACGGGTCCGTGCCGGCGATCGTGATGACGCTCCCGCTGGCCGTCGCGTCGACGAGCTTGCCTACCGGCAGGCTGGTACCCGGGTCTGGGGCGGTGGCCTGGTTGATGGCCGCGGCGATGCTGCCCGCGAGCTGGGTCAGGGTGGTGTCCCCGGCGCTGACCTGGTAGGGGATGGCGATGCCGTTGATCGTGGTGGTCAGGACGTCCCCGGCGGTGATCGTGGAGCCGCTCACGGTCGCCGTCGGGCTGTAGGAGAGCGCTGGCACCGAGTCGGCCGCGATATCGGCGGGAGCGGCCGGGTCGTTGCCGAGGAAGAACTGGACGGACAGCCCTTGCTGCTCGATCGCGGTCAGGTCGGTGACCGCGGGCGTGGCGGTGTCGGTGTCGGCGTGCGTGATCGCGGCGTCGGTCAGCAGCCCGCTGGCGAAGCTCGGGTCGCTGCCTGCGGCCGACGTGACCGAGGCCAGCGCCTGCTCCTGCTTCCGGCTGGTCTTCAGCACCGGCAGGAAGGCGGCCAGCAGGGCGGTCCTCCTCGCGGGCAGGGGATCCGTCGAGGCGATGTAGGCGTCGTAGAGCGGGCGCAGTTCCGGGTAGGTGGCGAAGAACGGCGCCACGGCCTGCTGGCTGGCGGCCGCCAGGTTCGATATCCCGTCGGCGAGGACCGGGTCGTTCGTGACCGGGAACGGCGTGCCCATTCCGTCGTGCGCCTTGAGCGTGGGCGCGGTGAAGCTGGTCGCGGTGACGCTGGTGACGATCACGGTCTCCTGCGCTGGCCCGGTGTCGATGAGCAGCGCGGCGCTGGGGTAGATGTTGGCCATCGACGCGGGGGTGAAGGTGACCGCGGCGCCGGCCGGGACGTTGTCCGCGCTGTCGGTGGTGCTGACGGTGATGACCGCGGCGATGACCGCCTGGGCGGCGCTGCCGAGCAGCCCGGCGTAGCTCAGCTGCTTGGCCAGGTCGTTGTAGCTGAGCTGGCCGCCGGCGGCCGCGATGACCGGTGCGGGCAGGTCCGGCTGGCCCACAGGGCTGGAGTACGGGACCGAGGTCGAGAACGTGTTGTTCAGCAGGCCGAAGAAGAAGTCGCTGGCGGTGCTGCCGTAGACCAGCGTCATCAGGCCCTTGGCGATGCTGCCGTCGGGGTCGTCCTGGACGGTGAACTGGGCCTCGACGGCCGCGAAGTCCGCCCGCAGCGCGGACGCCAGGCCCGTCACGTCCGCGGTGGTGGGCGCCGAGCCGCCGTTGATGTCCTGGTTCCACATCAGGTACAGCGCCTGCGCGGTGGTCAGGCCGGCGTTCGCGCAGGCGCCGAGCAGGCGGACGAAGCGGATGACCGGCGGCTCGGCGGGCGCCGTGGCGCCCGGGTCGAGCGCGGCGAACGGGTCAAGGGCGGTGAACTGGCGCAGGTCGAGGAACTCGACGACGCTCAGGCCCAGCGTGTGCGCGAGCCAGCCGAAGCGGAAGAGCGCGCTCACGTTCTCCAGCGTCAGCGGGGTGGCCGGGCCGAAGCCCAGGGAGCTGGCGATCAGGGCGAATTCCGCGCCGGTCAGGTTGCACGCCGCGCACAGCGTCGGCTGGTGCCCGAACAGGGTCTGGCTGGTGTCGGCGAGGAAGCCGCCGTACCCGTCGTCCGCGAACGGGGGCGTGAGCCGTCCGGCCGTGTACTGGCTGGGGGACACGGCCGCCGTCAGCGTGAAGGGCGTAGTGGGGCTCTGGCCGGTGACGGTGATGACCGGCCCGGCGGCGGTCGCCGACACCACCGAGCTGAGCGGCAGGCCGGTGACCGGGTCCACCGCCGTCGCCGCGTTGATATCGCCGGCGATGCCCGTGGCCAGCATTGCGGCCGTGTCACCGGGACTGGCCGTGCGGACCAGCGGCAGCCCGTTGATCGTCGTGGTCAGCGTCGCGCCCGCCGGGATGGGGGCGGTGATGGTCGCCGTGGCGGTCTCGGGGGACAGGCTGCCCTGGGTGTACGTCTCGGTGCCTGTTCCCACGGAGCAGACGAGGGCGAACGCGGACGCGGGATCCACGGGGATGAACGTGATCACGTTCCCGCTGGACGTTGCCTGCACGATGCCGCTGACGGGCAGCCCGGTGTCCGGGTCTACCTGAACGTCGGCGCTGACGGTGGCGGCGATGTGGGCGGCCAGCGTGGCGGCGTCCGTGTCGTCCGGCCCGGCCGTGTACGTGACCGTCGGGTGGTTGACGGTCGTGATCAGCGTGTCTCCCGGCGCGACGGTCGTCGCGGTGATCGTCGCCTGGCAGGCCGCGGGGACGGGCGGCGCCGCCGCGTACCCGTCCGTCGCGGCCGTGGTGAGGCCGCAGGTCAGGCTGAACGGCGCGCCGGCGTTCGCCGCGATGATGGTGATCACGCTGGCGGCGGTGGAGGCGACCACGAGCCCGTTCAGTGGAAAGCCTGAGAATGGATCCTGGAGGGTCGTGGCGTTGACCAGTGCGGCGATGCCCGCGGCGATGGTGGCCGGCGTGTCGCCGGCCTGGACGGTGTAGGCGACCGGGACGCCGTTGATCGTCGTGGTCAGCGTGTCTCCCGCTGCCGGGGCGCCGGCCACGGTCGCGGTCTGGAGAAGCGGGGACGCCACGGCGGGCGTGTAGGCGCCCAAGCCGCTGCCCGTGGCGGAGCACGCGAGCGTGAAGCCCGCCTTGATGGTGATCACGCTGGCCGCGGTGGTCGCGTAGAACCGGCTGTTCACCGGCAGGCCGGTGTCCGGGTCGGGGACCGTCGTCGCGTTGATGGCCTGCGCGATCGTGGTCGCGACCTGCGCGGGCGTGTCGCCGGCCAGCACGGTGCAGGAGGACACCAGGGTGTTGTTGAGGGCGGTGGCCAGGGTGTCGCCTTCGTTGATCACGGGGCCGACGGTCGCCGTCTGGGCGCCTGGGTCCTGCTGCAGGAGCGTCGGGGTGAGGAACATGGCCTGGTAGAGGGAACCGGGGCCGGTCCCGATCGGCGCCCAGCAGGCGAGCAGCTGGCCGAGGGAGGCGCCGGTCAGGGAGAGCTGCCCCATGACGGCGGCCAGGAAACCAAGCCGCGCCAGCAGCGTGGTGAAGCCGGCCTCCGCGCTGGGCGGCGCGGCCGGGTAGAGCGCGGTGAGGATGTCGTCGGTGTGCTGGATCGAGACCGCGTCGGACGGATCGCCGAGCAGCGGCGCGAGCTTCTGCCAGAGCCGCACGAAGCGGATGAGCCTGGTGAAATCCGCGGCGGTGAGCTGGTTGGCCGTGTCGTCCGGGTTGGAGTAGCGCAGCAGCAGGCTGGCGCCAGAGCAGTCGCCCGCGGTTTCCCCCTGTTCGGTGATCGTGATGATGTCCATGATCCGCGGGTAGATGGCCGGGCCGGTGACCCAGGTGACCACGGCGGCGTAGTCGGTCGGGCTTGTTCCGCCGTACTCGGTCGCGTCGAGCCCGGCCGGCAGGGACTGGATAAAGCTGGCCGCGATGGACGACGAGGTCCCCAGGTTGTCGTGCAGCGTCTGGAGAGTGGCGAAGGGGACGTTCAGCCGGGTCAGCCGCGGGATGAGCACGGCGTCGGGGTTGATGAACTGGGTCTGGATGATGAGCGCGAGGTCGTCGTAGGAGATGCCGAGGCGGCGAGAGAAGTCCCGCAGGCTCATGGCCTGCAAGGTGGCGAGCGGCGATCCGGAAGCCGGAATCCCCCACAGGTCGCCTAGCTGCCGGGACGGGTCGGTGAACAGGCGGTATTCGTCGCGGGAGATGCCGAGCCGCTCGATCAGGATGTCGGACCAGCCGTAGCTGACCGGTGTGCCGCTGTTGGTGAGCTCGTCGTCCGCCCGCAACGCCGTCATCGCGTCCGGCAGCGCGACGCCCAGCGCGTTCATGTGCAGCCGGAGCAGGGCCAGCAGCCTGGTGAACGGCAGCGGCGGCGGGAAGAAGGCGTCCCGCAGCACGGCGTACGCCGCGTCGTCGACGTACTGGGGGCTGGCGAGCAGTTCGGCCGAGGTGATCGTGGGATCGGTGTCGTAGCCCTGATAGCCCGCGATCGAGAGCCCGTTGACGACGAAGTACTCGAGCGTCTCGTTCACCAGGTCGATGTAGGGCAGGGCGGTGTTGGTGTTCGCGCACGTCAGCGGCAGGTACTGCAGGTCCGGCCGTCGGCCGAACAGGACGTCCTGCGGGTTGGACGGCCCGCCCGCCGGGCTCGGCTGGTCAACGTAGTGGAGCAGGTCGACCAGGTAGGCCGCGGGGCCCAGGATCGAGCCGCAGTCCTGGCAGTCGCAGTAGTCGAGAGAGCCGAAGAGGTTCTCCAGGGTGGGGTAGGCAACCACCGGGTAGCCGGTGGCGCTCTGCTGCGGAGGCAGGGCCAGGATGGGGAACGCTCCGCCGAGGCTGGGATTCACCCGGCCGCCGAGGTAGGCGGTGGCGATGCTCAGCGTCGTGGCGAAGATCTGCCGGGCGCGGGCGTGCACAGCCGCCGCGGTGTCCGCGCCGCCTAGCTTGGCGGCGAAGGCGCGGGTGAAGCCGGCCGCGTCATAGCGGGTGACCGCGAACGCCGAGTCGAGGTTGTGGCGCAGCAGCACCGTCATGCTCGCGTCGTCAGGGGTCAGCTGGTAAACCCGCTGGAGCCGGCTGACCTGGGCGATTACCCCGGCGGCCGGGGCGGGCGCGCCGGTGCGCGCCAGGTACGCCTCCACCGGCTCGACCCCGATCTCGAACGTGCCCTGGTTCTCGGTCAGGAAGTCGGCCACCAGCTCGGCCGTGTCGGCGCTCCCGGCGACCGGGATGATCCCGGCCTGTATCTGGCCCGCTATGGTCCCGGTCGGGAACGAGAGCCGGACCTGGGCGGCTAGCAGCTCCGCGTAGTTGGCCGCCTGCTCGTCGGCGGTGGCGCCGGGTATCGACGGCGGGATCGCCGCGCCGATCAGCGGCGCCCATCGGGCGGCGTCGTAGTATCCGCGTGCGGCGAGGTCCGCCGTGGACCGCAGCGGCGGCTCGGTTTCGGCCGCGAGCAGCGCGCTCACCACGGGCTCGTTGTTGAGCGTCAGGCAGTACAGCTGCCCCAGGACCCGGAGCCGCTCGGTGGCGCTGGTCCCGGCCTGCCGGTCGATCTCGGTCCAGAAGTCGCCCCAGTCGCCCTGATGTTCGGCGCAGAGCCGGGCGAAGCTTTCCCGCTGCGCCGCCTCGGGCAACACCGGCCGCAGCATCTCATCCAGCGTGGACAGGCCGGCCGGGGGAGCGGTGGTCAGCAGGCGGGCGGCGCTGAGCGCCTGGAAATTCCCTATGGCGCCCGGGATCTCGTCGCCCAGCGCCGACGGGATGATCCCCTGCCGCGCCGCCTGCTCCCAGACGCCTCGCACCCCGGCGGAGCCGGCCCGGAACAGCGCGTCCGCGCTCGCCGGGAGCCCGGCGCGGAACAGCGCGTAGTAGAACTCAGGCCGCAGGCTGACCATGGGGACCGGCCACTCCTGCGTCTTCCCCGGTTCCGGCGGCGGCGTGGCCGCGCGCGCCGTGAGCTGGCTGAACTGGTCGGCGAGCGCGGCGAGCGCCACGGCGCGGGCGTCCCACCCGGTCTTGTTGGCCAGGTAGGTGATGTCCTGCCGGCCGTTGCTCTCCTGCAAGGCGCCCAGGCTGCCCGGGTAGGCGGCCGCCAGGTTGGCGGTCAGGATCTCGTACTCGCTGGGCAGGCCTGCCGCGCTGTCGGGAAGCGTGACGTCCAGGGTCACCGACGGCGGCGCCGAGTAGGCGACCGCCGAGGAGGCCAGCGCCCCGCTCGCCCCGGACACGTGGACCTGCAGGTCGGGCTGCTGTTTGTGATGCTCTTGGAGGTAGGCCTGGCCGATCGTGATGGGGGCGAACGCGTACGTGCCGTCGCTGACCGTCTGCGTGGTCGCCAGCGCCTGGTCCCCGCCGACGTTCTTGTCGACGAGCTGCACGGTGAGGCCGCCGATCCCCGGCAGCACCGGGCTGAAGACCGTGCCGGTCACTGTATACGCGGGCAGGTCCCGCGCGGCGGCCAGTGCCGCTGAGTTCCCGGCCTCGAACCGCGCGACGACGTCGGCGAACTGCACCTGGTCACCTGGTTCGAGCACCCGTGCCCCGGCAAGCCGCTCCCCGTTGACGAACGTCCCGCTCGTCGAGTTGAGGTCCCGGATCGTCACCTGTCCCGAGCCGTCGGTCGTTATCAGCGCGTGCCGCCCGCTGATGTACGGATCATCGATGACAAGATCCGCCGACGCCGACTGCCCGATCACCAGCTGCGGCTCGGACAGCGAAAGGACCAGCCCGGCCCGTTCAATTGGATTGATGATGACTAGCCGCGGCGCTGGCACGGTCGCCTCATTATTCATCGTGGTCCTCAAAACATCTCGCCTTGTCTTGGCTCTCGCATGTAGTAAGGGGTTATGTATTTAGGGTTGATGGTGAAAAGGCCTGCCGCCGCGCTGCTGGCCGCTGTCGCACGTGCCGCGATGGGCACCGCGTACCGGGCCGCGATTTCCGCGATGGCGGCGACTATTCCTGTCGAGAGGAGTATTCCGGCTCGCGGGTCCTGCTCTATCGGCCGGATGCCGGGCGGGCCCGCGTTAGGCGGCGGGACGGCGACCATAGGCGTGTTCTCTCGCATGCCCCGGCGGAATTCCCGGGCGTCTATCACCCCGACTGGCAGCTGGAATTCTTGGCCGATGCCCTGGGCGAGCCACCGGACGAAGTCCACCTCATGCTTGTTGCCGCGGTCGATTCCGGCGAGCAGGATCTCTGGTATGCCGCCCTCCCGTATGTGCCGCTCCACCTGTTCGAACTTGGGCCGCAGCCGGTCGAGAAGGGCACCTAGATTGAGGCTCTGGTCGGGATTCCGGTATTTGCCGAAGGGATTCCCTATGTCGATCAAGGTCACTTCTACCGCCCTGAGACTGCCGGGCGTTTTGCGTTCATGCACTATGTCGAGCCGACCTTCGGGAATTCTCACTTCTGATTCAACGGCAGCCTTCCCTGTGCGGCTTATGAATTCCTCTACCTTTTCCTGGAACTTGAGCCCGGTGTTCCGGTAGCGCGTAACCTGCGCACCCTTTTCGGCGGCGCGGCCCGATCCGTCTTTGAGGACGGAGGGGCTGTTCCTGGCGTAACTGTACGGATCTGTCCCGTCTCGTAGGCCGTCAGGATCGCAGCTCACCCAGCGAGCAAGCCAGGGCGCGTAATAGCGGGCACCATGGTAGTAAAGATCGTTTTCCTCGTCGCGCTCCTTCCCTGTGTATCGGTATCGCTTGGGAGTTTCCATCTGCGAAGTGACGGCCTGATACGAGGTACTCCCATAGGGGAAGTACTCCTCGTAGGTGATGATGTTCGCCTTGTCCTCGAGTTCGAGGACCGCGGAGCCGAGGTGGTTGGAGTGCTGGTAGCGGAACAGTGCCGCCGATCCCTTGTCGGTGCCCTTCGTGCGGTTCTCGGCGAGCGCGACGGCCTGGTCACCGTCACTTACGTGCAGCGTCTCCCGCTCCAGCGAGGGGGTTCCGTCGGTGCCGTACTCCCGGTAGACCTCGATTGCACCCAGGCAGATCCGTTCCGACTTCAGGACGGTCGTGCCTGGCTGGTCGGTGGCCTTGCGGACGCGCTGGCCGCCGGCGTCGTAGGCGTACCAGGTGACCTGCGGCGTCCCGCCGGCGTTCGGGGTCGTCGAACGGAGCCGGTCGTCTTCGTCCCAGGTCATCGCCGACAGGTGCGGCATCCGCGTCATGTTGCCGTGTGCGTCGTGCGCGTAGGTGGCGGTGAACGGCCCGGCGGCCGGGTCGCCGGGCAGGCTGGTGGCCGTCAGGCGGTTGCCGGTCTCGGCGGCGGTGATCTGCGACGGCTCGCTGTAGGCGTACCGGCGGGTCCAGTTGCCGGAACTGACCACGTGGCCCATCGACAGCAGGTTCCCGGCCGCGTCGTAGGCGTAGTTCTCGGCGTAGGTGCCCATCGCGGTGACGTCGCCGGGCTGCGGCAGGCCGGTCCGGAACGAGTCGTCGCTGGTGACCTGCTTCGGTGGCAGCAGCCTGCCGTTGGCCTGCCCAAGGTGCTCGCGGCCGGTTGCGGCGATGAGGCGGTAGACCGCGTCGTAGGTGTAGCTGGCGGACGGTTCGACCCGCTGGTTGCGGAAGAAGATCACGTTCTGCGTGTCGGCGTCGTCGCGGATGGCCGTGACGTTGCCGACGGGATCGTAGAAGTACGACAGGGCCTGGACCGTCTGCTGGGCGGCGGTGAAGGAACCTGGCCGCGTCGTCGTCAGGCTGGTGAGCCGGAACGTCCGCGGGTCGTAGCCGTACGCCGAGGTGGTGCCGTTGCCGTAGCCGACGGAGATCCGCTGGCTGCGGGCGTTGTAAGCGATGCCGGTGACCGCGTGCCCGCTGGCGGTGGCGGGATCGAGGAGCTGGGCCGGCGCGGCGGCCTGCTGCAGCCAGACGTCGACCTGGCGGAGCAGCCCGGCATCGTCGTACCCGGGCCGGATCACGTCCGGCTTCATCGCCGGGTTGTGCGGTGCGACCTGCTGGACCGGCCGGTTGAGCGCGTCGTACAGCGTGCCGCTGGCGAACCGGTCCCGGCCGCTGTCTCCGGCCGGCACCAGGCCCGCGGCGGCCGCGGCGGCGTCGAGGCTGGCGGCGGTCGTGAGGCTGGCCAGCGGCGTCCAGTCGACCGAGTGGTGGTAATCCGCGGCGAGTTGCCGGGTGCCCGCCTTCAGGTTGCCCTTGAAGTCGTACTGGCTGTTCTCCTGGTATCCGGAGCCGTCGTAGCCGCGGAACAGCCGGCCGCATAGGTTCGCCGTCCGCTGGCCCTCGCCGTAGACGTTCAGGGCAAGCAGGATCTCCGGCGCGCCGTCCGTGCTTACGTAGCGGTGCGTGAGACGCCGCGCCAGATCGTAGACGAGCCGGAACGCGTGGCCGCGGGCATCCCACGTCCAGATGGCCTGCCCGGCCACGTCGATGAGGGTGCGCCGCGCGCCGCCGTCGGCGCCGATCCGGCAGACGGCGCGGCCGGCCATGTCGGTGCCCGCGATGTAGGTGAACCCGCCGCCGGGGCCCGGCGACCGGTAGCAGTGCTCCGCCGCGCGCCTGCCCAGCTCGTCGACGACGGCCAGGGGCTTGCCCTCGGTGTCGTAGGCGGTCCGGACCGGGTAGCGGACTCCCGGGCCGTTGTCCGCAACGGCCAGGCACGCCCGGCCGGCCGAGTCCCGGTGCGTCGTGGCCGGGGTGGCGGCGAACGGGGCCGTCTTGCGCGCCGCGTCCTGCTGCGCGGCCCGCTGCTCGGGCGTCGAGCCGTACCGGCCGCCGATGCGAAGGTCGTACCAGGAGGTGAACGCCGCGGTCCCGAGCAGCCGCGTGAAGTAGCCGCCGACGTCCGGGTCGGACCGCGGGTCCGCGGCCAGGACCGTGTCGTCGCCGTCCCACTTCTGCTCGAGCCACGGCCCGAACGTGGTCTTCTCCCAGCTGTTGTCGGGATGCAGCGTCGCGACGACACGGCCGGGCGGGTCGTACAGCGTGACCGTGGCGACGCCCGACGCGGCGCCGAACTCGAAGGCGTTCGTGGCCGCGAAGGACGGCTCGTAGGCGCGGACCGGCCGGCCCTTGTTGTCGTAGATCGTCCAGCCTGAGATGGCCCACCGCGCCGCGCCGCTGACCGGGTCCGGCGCCGCCCGCGCCGTGCGCTGTATCTCCCGCCCGAACCCGTCGCCGTAGGCGAAGTGGTACTGGTAGCTGGTCGTCCGCGGGGCCCCGGGATACGGCGGCGGTCCCGCCAGGTCGGACACGTGAGTCTCGCGGGCCAGCGTGTAGACGGCGACGGGCGAGGGCTGCGCCGCGCCGCTGGTCCGCTGATAGGCGGCCGTGTCGTACAGGATCCGGGTGGTGGCGTTCCCCAGCACCGCCGCCGGGTCACCCGTCGGGCCGGCGAAGACGGCGATCAGCGCGGCCTCGTCGAGATCAGGACTGAAACCGGTCAGCGCATCGCCCGCCGCCTCGGTGACCTTGCCCATCGCGGCGGTGGCCGTCACCCGGCCGAAGAGGTCGAACGCCAGGCTCACCCGGTTCCCGTTCGGGTCCGTCACCGTCGCGGGCAGCAGCACGCGGTAGTCGTTGACGGCGGTCGTCACGTTGCCGACCGCGTCGGTCGCCGTCACCGGGAGCAGCGCGTGCCCGTCATAGCCGGCCCGCGTGATGGCACCGAGCGGGTCGACAGCGCGGAACGGCAGGAAGAAGGAGCCCAGCGCGTTCGACAGCTCCACGGCCGGGATGTCCGCGTCGCCGGGGGAGTAGTACACGCGTCCCGACCGGATCCACCAGCCCGTCTCACCAGCCGGCTGGACGAATCCGCCGGCGGCCAGCGTGGCCGCGGGCACGAGCGGCCCGAAGATCACGGATACCATCCGGGGAGTAAGCGCCGCCTGGTAGGACTCGCCGGGCAGCGCGCGTGGCTGCAGCTCACCGAGTCCGAGCACGGCTGACAGGTCATCGGCGCGGTACCGGACCTGCTGGCGGGTGACGAACCGGCGGGTCGGCGCGGTGGCCGGAGCGCCGGTCCCGTCGATGTCCGACGCCGGGATCTGTTCGTAGCCGACGTCGGCGGCCGGCTTCCAGGCCTTGGCCCAGACCCCGCCCGGACGGTCGATGTCGTCGAACGTGAACAGGTTCGTGATCCCGGCCGCCCGTACCGGCGGGACGACGCCGGTGATCTCGGCGGAGTCGACCGAGGCGACCAGCGGGACGCGGTACGCGTCAAGCCAGGTCGCCAGGTCATCGACGGCGTTGGTGTACCCGTGCTCGGTTCCCCTGACGTGCAGCCGGGTCTGGTCATAGGCCAGCATCGCCTGCGCGGCGGCCGGCAGCGTGGGCTCCGGCACCGGGTAGCCCTTCCGGCGCGGGTACCCGGCCGAGACGCTCCGGAGCACGTTCCCGTACGCGTCGGTCTGCAGGGTCAGCTCGTGCCCGACGCGCGGGTCGGCCGCGCCGCGCTCGTAGTGGAACGTCAGCGTCTCGCGCGGGTGGACGAAGAACACCGCGTGCAGGTTCTGTCCCTGGTGCTGCACAAGGCAGACGGTGAAGTTCTGCTCGGTGACCGTGTAGGGGTTGGCGGCCGCCGCTGATCCGTCCTCGGCGTACGTCTCGATCCGCAGCGCGTGCCCCTTGAGCGCCCGGTAGGCCTCCTGCGCCTCGTAGGCGTCGAGGCCGTCGGGCAGCACGGTGTCCGGCAGTCGCATATTCGCGGCCGCGGCCGCCTGGCTGGGAGCCCGGAGCGGCGGCTCGGTCCAGTACTCGCTCACGTACTGCTGGCTGACGGCGCTGGCCTGCTCGAACGCCCCGGTGTGGAACCAGGTGCGGGTGAGCACCGGCGGCGACCATGACTGCTGGTCCCAGTTCACGAAGTCGCCGTCGTCGAATTCGGTGTCGGCGCGGAACTCCTCGGTGTCCCAGGACTCGACCAGGCCGAACCCGCGGAACTCGCGTTCGTAAGAGTCGAAGTAGCCGTGATGATAGGCGTACCGGGTGACCAGGCGGTTGCGGCCGATCCAGTCGATGGTCTCGACGCGCTCGACTACCTGCACGGGGAACGGCAGCCGGGTCACCCAGGGGCGGTCGGCCTCTTCGTCGGCGACATAGAAGCGCGTCGACGGCGCGTAGGTGACCCGCGTCTCCGCGCCGAGGTTGTTGCGGGCCCGGATCAGCAGGTGGGGCTTGCTGCCGCTCATCAGGTCCACGTACCTGAGCGGCACGGCCGACTGTGCGGGCAGCGGCGAGGACCAGACCAGGCAGGCCGTCCCGGTGCCGAGCAGGTCGATAACCTGGACCGTGCTCAGCTCGTCGGCCGTCGGATAGACCGCTACCACGGTCGGTGCCGACCAGCCGTTGCCCGACTGGTTGAACCACGCGGTGACGCCGCCGGCGCCAGCGTAGAGCAGGTCCGCCGTCCCCGTTCCGTCGATGTCGGCGACGCGGATCCGGCGCGGGTCGAACAGGTCGACGCTGTCGAACCGCGGCGCCCGGTCCATCGTCACCTTGGCACCGAACCGGCCGTAGCCGATATTGGGCCAGTAGCACGCCTCGCCGTTGCGCACCCGGACGATGTCGGTGAGGCCGTCCCCGGACATGTCGGCCGCGAAGATCGTCTCCGTGCCGTCGGCGAGGATGACCGCCGGGCCTTTTTCCTCGTCCCACGGCGTGCGCACCTGCTGCGCGGCACCGAACCCGGTCTCGCCTAGCGAGGCGTACACCGTGTACAGGCCGTCCTCGGTCATGAGGATGTCGGCGAGGCCGTCGCCTGTGACGTCGATGAACCGGACGTTCGGGTCCGACCAGTCCAGCGACGGCAGCGCGGCGAACCGCCGCAGGGGCTCGAAGGTCGCGTCCGGCGTGCGCTCGAAGAAGCCCGCGTCGGGCTCGGCCAGCGACACGACGTCGAGCCGACCGCTGGCGGACAGGTCCATCAGCCGGACGCCGGACAGGTCGCTGCGCGAGGTCAGGCAGGCGACGGTCTCCAGCGGGCCGAAACGCGCCCGCGCGGCGGACGTGCCGTCCGGCTGGGGTACAAGGTTCCCGGCGCTGAGGTTCCGCTTGTAGTACCAGCGTCCGCCCGAGTCGGTCAGCACGCCGGACAGGCCCTCGCCATCCAGGTCGGTCCACCGGTACCGGCCGCCGTCCAGCCCTTCCGGCAGGTTGGCCTGGCTGTCCGGGTCGAGGGTGAGCACCTGCTGCCCGATCCGCGGCTGGCTGTACTCGAACTCGGCCGGGGGCATCGATCCGGTTGTCAGCCCGTAGGCGGTCTCGGTGGCCGAGACCAGGAACGTGTAGCTGGGGTTGCGGGGATCGGCCGGTACCTGCTGATCGGAGTAGACGAGGTCCAGCGACCGGACCAGGCAGTTCGCGCCCGCCGTGGGCTCGTCCGGGAAGTCGTGGAAGAGCAGGAACCGCTGGACGCGCCGGTAGGAGCGGACCTCGAAGCCAGGGCGGTAGGTGGAGAACGGATCGGGCCGCACCGGCCAGGGGCCGTCACCTGCTGGCCCCGGCGGCGAACTCGTGTGATCCCCGTAGTCGAGCACGACCAGGAATACCCAGTCGGCGGGGAACGCGACCGGCGCGGTGGCTGAGTAGTCGGGGAAATACGGCTGGACGTTTCCGTACCTGATGGCCGCGAGGTAGACCTGCGCCGCCCGCGTCGCCGCGGTGCGGTTCGCCTCGCAGGCCGCGGCCGCGTCGACCCCTGTGCCGTCCTCGGCGTTGTAGGCGTAGCTGGCGGCGTTGCCCTTGTCGTCCCAGCTCTGGCAGATGTGCCAGGAGAAGACGCGCGCCGGATCGGCCGGGTCCGCGATCCGGCTTGCGGCGTCGGCGCCGTATACGGTGGTCACGTTGTCACGTGAGATCGTCCGCCAGTGGGTGTCTCCCGTGGCTGTCTCGGTCCAGCGTTCGATCCGCGAGAACAGCCCCTCGACGCGTGGGCGGTAGAACGCCACCTCGAAGCCGGCGCCGTAGACGATCCGGCTGAGCGTCTTGCGGCTGCCGCCGGGATTCAGCACCGGCACCAGGTCGTCGGCACCGGTCAGGACGAAGACGTCCGATTCGTCGCCATGGCAGTACCGCGGCAGCCCTTTGTCGGTCTTGCGCCTGACCTCGGGCAGGCCGAGGCTCCAGCCGAAACCGAACGGCCCGTTTCCCGAGCCCGAGTCGTAGGAGAGCGAAAGCGATGGGGTGAAGCCGGAACGCCCGGGGCTGAACGGTATGCGCACCGACGTGGCGCAGGTTCCGGTCACCGCGTTGACGGAGAGCTTCTCGTCAAGGCCCCTGACGGCCCCGCCGCCTTTGGGTACCGTAACCGAGGGGAGAAGATCCGCGGTGCGCTGCGGCTTCGGGTCCGGGGGGCCGTCACCGGCTGCCCGTGGCTCGGCTTGTGCCGAAGGCGTGCCGGCGGGTTCGTCCCGGCGCGGCGGGTCGGCGGTGGCCGGCGTTCTGTGGCGGGTATCCCGATCGTTCATCAGTCGCCGCTGCAGTCCAGTTGGAGTCGCACGCTCGCTCTCTCCCCGACGGCACGGCGCCGCCTGTGCCCATGGTGAGGAACTAGGACACCGATGTCCCTAGGGAATTCCCTAGGATTCCGGGGCCCCGGCCGGGTGGGGAGGTCTGGGGAGGTCGTGCCGGGCGGCGAGCTGCGAGCGGGAGGACAGGCCGAGCTTGGCGTAGATGTTACCGAGGTGATACTCGATCGCCTTGTCGCTGACCATCAGGCGTTCGGCCGCCTGCCGGTTGGACAGCCCGGAGGCGACCAGGCGGGCCACGACCGACTCCGAGGGGGTCAGCTCACCCGTCCTGGGCCGGTGCCTGGCCTGTCCGAGGCGCTCGAGTTGCTGGTCGGCACGCTGGCGATAGGGCCAGGCGCCTATCTGCTCGAACAAGGCGCGTGCCTTGGTTACCTGGCCGACGGCGGCTGCCCGCCTGCCGAGCCTGGCGAGGACGGCGCCGTGGGCGGCCATGAACCGGGCTGCCTCTAGTGGCTGGGGAAGCCGCTCGGCGAGCGGGCTCGCCTCGTCGAAGGCATACAGCGCGGTCGCCGTGTCATGGCGGTCTGCCTCCAGCAGCCCCCGGACGCGGCATGCGCCCACCATCGCCGAGATCCGGCCGAGTTGGCGGGCCTGGGCTTCATAGGCAGCGAGCCTGTCGGCGGCCTCGTCCAGCCTGCGGTTGCGCCAAAGGGCTTCGGCCATGACCGGCCCGAACGGGAACAGGGACAGCTCGGGCGCGTCGGCGGCCGCATCGAAGGCGCGTGCTGCCTGCACCATGTGCTTCGGGTCGTCGAGGGCGATGGCCAAAGACCAGTCAGCGGCCGCTGCGGAAGCACGCTCGAACTTCGGTGCCGAGGGGATGGCTCGCGGCTGGATAGCAGCAAGGTGGCCTCGCGCGGTCACCCAGTCGCCCCGCGCTGAAGCCGTGTAGACGGCGACGGCGCACGCCATCGCGATCTCCGGGCTCCGGGCCCGGCCCGTGTCCTGAAGAACGCTGCGAGCCAGCTCCGCAGCGGCCATGGCGTCATCAAAGGCGCCCAGCCGGTAGTAGACATCTGCCAGCAGCCACTGGACTGCGGATCTCAGGCTGCCGCCGAAGCCCTCGGGGCGGCGGGTGATCGGCTCCAGATCCTGCTTCGCTGCGGTCAGCTCGTCGGACCATGCCCCGACGAAGCCCCGCGCCAGGCATTCGAGCACGGTGCGGCCGGACGTGGCATTGCCATCGGCGGCGTCGAGCAGGTTCCGTGCGTCGGCCGATCGCCCGCCCATCGTCAGGGCAATGCAGCGGATCAGCAATGGCAGCCGGGAGCTGGTGCCGCGAACGGTATCCACCAGGGCCAGTGCCGTCTGCCAGTCCCAGTCGAAAACGGCTAGCCCGGCCAGGCGGGCTGCCGCCTCGGTGGTCAGGAGGTCGTTGCCGCCCACCGCCTGAAGCTGGTCTAGTGCCGCCTGCAAGGCTCTCCTGGCTTCGTCCGGGCGTCCCTCGAGATGAGCGAGAAATCCCCGGAGATGATCACGCCGGGGGCTGGGTGCCAGCGCCTCAATCAGGCCACGCCGGAAACTGACCTCATGGACCGCACCGGCCCGCAGCCACAAGGTGCAGGCTGCGAGCAGTCGGTCTTCGCGCAGCGCTTGTTCCGTGCTCAGGTCAGCGGCGCTGATGAGATGAGCGGCCGCGGATGCATGCACACCGTCGGCTCGTTCCGCCTCGGCGAGCTCCGCCAGCTCGTTCGCGAGAGCGGCGTCCGGACCTGCGGCCGCGGCCACCCGGTGAGACAGCGCAGCCGTACCGGCCGTCAGCCGCGAAGCCCGTGTATGCAGGACGGCCCGCCTGGCCGGGCTCAGATCAGCATAGATGGCGGCCCGCACCAGCGGATGCGGAAACCGGACCTGGCGGACACCGTCCTGGAGATTCTCGGCCAGCAACCGTGCCGCCACTGCCTCCTCCAGCGCGTCGGATGGCGCAAGCACGTCCGCCAGTGACACCGCTAGCGCGAGCGAGCAGGATTGTCCCAGCACGGCGGCCGCCGAGACCAGGCCTTGTGTCGCTGGGGCGCACGCCGCCAGGCGTACCACTAGCAACGTCGCCAGCGATCGGGGAGCTGGCAGCTGCCCGGTGGCCGCCGCCAGCACCTCGGGACCGAACTCCTCGATCAGACACCGCGTGTACAGCGGATTTCCACCTGTATGGAGCCACAGCCGGCGAGCCGCCGGACCCGGCAGAATGCCCGCGCCAAGGCTCAAGGCCATCTGGGCTATCTCCGGCGGTCCCAGGCCGGTCAGACGCATGCGCTCTCCGTGGTCATCAATCAGCCGCCGCCACCCGTCGTCAATCTGCGCTGGCTCCTCCGGCCGGGTCGTGACTACCGCCAGGACATGTTCCTGGCTCAGCCGGCGCAGGACGAAACGCAAGGCTTTTGCGGAGGGAAGATCGGTCCAATGGAGATCCTCCACCACCAGCACCATCGGCTTCCCTGGTGTGAGCGCGCCCAAGGCGTCGAGAAGGAGCTGGCCCGAGGTCAGCGGGTCCGCACCCGGACTCAGCTCAGCAAGCTTCCGGAGCGGCCCGGGCCGGTCGGCTTGTGCTCCCCGGGCCAGCTGCGCCAGCACCCCCCACGGCAGCGTCGTCTCGTCTTCATCGCCGCTCGCCCACAAAACCAGCGAAGGTACGGTCGCCAGGAAAGCGCGGACCAGCGCCGTTTTGCCGATCCCCGCCGGCCCTTCCACGCATACGACCCCAGGCTGGCCACCGCGGGCTCGCACATACGCTCCAGCCAGGGCGCCCAGCTCGGCTGTCCGGCCCACGAACGGCTCTGGTGACCCAGATACCTTCACGACCACCACTCCAGTCCAGGCACTGTACGTGGTATGCGCTGTTCGCCTCTGAGAATCAGCACCAGATGCCAAGTTCCGAAGCGTCCTCAGTCGGCGCCTTCTCGAAGGATACGTGAGGTTGTCAGTAGCGACCAAAGGATATCGGTCTAGCGGCGCGGTCCTGAAGGGCGTTAGTCCGGTGCCGGGTGGTAAGTGGGCAGGCGCTCAACATACATTATGAGTTGCCCTTCTCGCACTCTGGGATTTGTTCTTATTACCAGGGACAATCCGGCTTCATAAGCACCGCAGCCGCCTGCGACGCTCGCGATAACGGGCCATGCCTAGCCTTGCTTTACGTTCATTGCCATCAGGTCGCTGATCCGCGCAACGTGCAGTCCGTCGACTTGCGTGGGGCTTTCGAGCAGTCGTTGTGTGCGTGCCTCGTTCGCGTGCAAATCCCGGCCAGGACGCCGGGAACGGGCGGCGGGCGGGACAGCCGGGACCACAGCGGCCAGCGGGACGCCAGGGAACATCACATTGGATGCCAGGGAGCGTTACCCGCGCCATGACCACCACCGTCGCCCGCTCAGCCGCCGCCCGCTCAGCCGCCACTCACTCGAATAAAGCCACACCCATGCGAGATCCGCGTGAGCTGACTGTCCCCGTCCACGGGCGCACGCTGGGCAGCGCTCACCCAGAGGCCGCCGCCGCTGCCCGACAGCCCCGCTGTCTGCGACATGGAGCCGCCGCCGATCTGAGCTTTCTGAAATGGAGATGTCCTGGCGCCTAGTGCATCGGGCCGGGGTCTGGCCGTGGGGGCTGCTCGCCGGGTGCGGGAGTCGGCGGTGGTGCGGCTGACGGCGCATCGGGAGGGTAGCCGTCTGGGTGGCTGGCGGGCCGCCCGTGGGGGTGTGCCGGTTGCGGGTTGTGTGGTTCGCGGGCGAGCAGGTTGACGCGGTCGCCTGGGGCCAGGGTGATGCCGGGGTCGGGGTCGCGGAGGGTGTGGTTGTCCAGGATCGTGACCGGGATCCAGCCGGGCGGCCAGGTGGTGTCGCCGAGTGTCTGCCCGTTGGCGGGCGAGCCGGCGGAGATGGTGACCTCCAGGATCTGGTAGCCGTGCAGCGGAGCCGGCGGCTGGCCGGGCGCGGTCTGCGGGCCGGGGGCGGCCGGCGTGGCGGGGTGTTGTGCCTGCGTGGCGGCGGGGGCGGCGTGCAGGTGGCGGGCGACCGCCTGCAGTACGTTCTGGCTGGTGATCCAGCCTTGCAGGTGCTGCCCGTCGGCGGAGATCACCGGCAGTCCGTCACGGCCGTAGAGTTCGAGCTGGCGCAGTGCCTGGGTGAGGGACTCGGTGGCGAACAGCATCTGGGGGTGGTGCTGGTGGGTGACGGGGCCGGGCGGTGGCGCCGGGTCCGGGCCGGAGGCGGCGGCATGGGCGGGTGGCCTGGCCGCGATGGTGAGCGGTGCCGGGAAGGGGCGCATGGCGTCGGCGGCGGTGAGGTCTTCGAACGGGTCCGCGGAGGAGGGGTGGTCGATGTCGGTGCCGCGGCGCAGCAGCTTGGTGGTGTAGATGGTGCCGTAGCTCAGGGCCCGGGACAGGGCGGTGGCGATGGCGACGGCGAGCATGACCGGCAGGGTGAGGGTGTAGTCGCCGGTCATTTCCACGACGCTGGCTACCGCGGTGAGGGGGGCCCGGGCCGCGGAGGCGAATACCGCGCCCATGGCGACGACGGCGTACAGGGCAGGCTGCCCGGCGGCCGGGCCGATCAGGTGGCCGGCGATCTCGCCGAAGGCCATGCCGGAGGTGGCGCCGATGAACAGGGACGGGGCGAACACCCCGCCTGATCCGCCGATGCCGATGGTCAGGCTGCAGGCGACGATCTTCCCGGCGGCGAGGATGATCAGGAACCACAGGGCGTAGCTGCCGCCGACGGCCTTGTACATGACCGGGTAGCCGACGCCGTACATCTGCGGGAGGGCGAGCAGCAGCAGCCCGAGGGCGATCCCGCCGACCGCGGGCCGGGCCCATTCCGGACGGTTCCCCCACACCTTGTCGCATAGGTCTTCGGTCGCGTAGAGGATCTTCGCGAACGCCAGCCCGATCAGGGCCGCGATCACGGCCAGGGCCGCGATGAGCAGGTAGCTGCTCAGGTGGTGCACCGCGATGCCGGACGGCAGCCCGGACAGGAACGGGGCGCTGCCCGCGAACTGCCGGCTGATCAGGTCGGCGATCATCGCGGACAGCATCACCGTGAAGATCGCCTCGATGGAGAACTCCCGCAAGATGATCTCGACCCCGAAGAACACTCCGGTGATCGGCGCGTTGAACGTGGCGGCGATCCCGCCGGCCGCGCCGCAGGCGACCAGGATCCGCAGCCGGTTCTCCGGCATCTTCACCCACTGGCCCAGGCTGGAGGCCAGCGCGGAGCCGATCTGCACGATCGGGCCCTCCCGGCCGACCGACCCGCCTGTCCCGATGCACAGCGCGGAGGCCACCGACTTGACCGCGGCGACCTGCGGCCGGATCCGGCCGCCGCCCTCGGCGACCGCGATCATCACCTCGGGCACCCCGTGCCCGCGGGCCTCGCGGGCGTAGCGGTAGATCAGCGGGCCGTAGATCAGCCCGCCGATCACCGGGATCACGACGAAGAACCCCAGGCCGACTCCGGGAAGGTGCGCGCTGCCGACGCGGCCCTGCTGGCCGAACTGGGCGTGGCCGGTGGCCAGCCAGGTGAAGAAGTAGATCAGGTACCGGAACGCGACCGCGCCCAGCCCCGACCCGGCGCCCACTACCAGCGCGATCACGAACAGGCCGCCCCGTGAGGCCCGCAGCCAGCCGCTCGCCCGGCTGGCCCACGCCACTGCTCCGGCCGGCCTGCCCGCCGCCGCCTCGCCCGTCATGATCGTCCCGGTGTGCTGCCGGATCGCGCTGGCTCCGGTTTCATCCGGGCCGGAGCCGTCGCTGGCGGCGCGGCCGGGGGATCGGCGGGCCACTGACTGTCGGGGATCTCCCCGGCCGCCGCCGCGAACGCCGCCAGCGCGCTGGCCACGGCCGACTGCTGCCGAGCCGGGAGCCTGCCCAGGATGCCGGCGATCAGCGCCCGCCGGCGAGCGGTCGCCTGGTCCACGATCTCCCGGCCGGCGGCGGTGACGGACACCTGCACCGCGCGGCGGTCGGCGCGGGTGCGGTGCCGGCGGATCAGGCCCTTGCGCAGCAGCCGGTCGCACATCCGGCCCGCGGTAGACGGCGTGACATCCAGCGCCGCCGCCAGGTCGGTCATCCGCTGCGGCCCCCGGGATGCGAGCACCACCAGCGCCCGGTACTGGGCGATGGTGGTGTCCTCCGCCGCGGCGCCCAGCGACTGGGTGGCCACCGCGACCAGGGTGCGGCTCGCGGTCAGCACCGCGTCCACCGCGGCCTCGTCCGCCACATGCTTCGTCACGCCTGATGCACCCCAATTTACTTGCTTACTGCAATGATTACATGATGACTTTATCAGCTGCTGCACCTTAAGCCGGAGCGCGAGAGAGCGCGGGGCGCGTGTCCCGGTCAGGAGGCCAGCCGCGATATCAGTGACGGTCTCGGCGCCGGCCCCGTGGCGGTGGCGAGCCTCGGCCCGCGACCGGCGGCGACCGGGTTGAGGTTGGCGGCCGGCTCAGGAGTCCTCGGCGAGGCGGCGGCTAGCCGGAATCTTACGTATCGGTGACGTGACGCAACCCAGGCGTAAGAAGGCGGCGGCCGGCCGCCGCTGAGATGAGTGGATCGGCGGATCACTGCGGATCCTCCCTCGTCAAGGAGAACGGAATGCGTAATCGCATCTGGCTAGCCGCGGGCGGCAGCGTACTAGCCGCCTCGATCAGCCTGCTCGGCGCGGCCACCGCGGCCAGCGCCAGCACGGCAAGCACCAGCACGGCAAGCACCAGCACGGCAAGCACCAGCACGGCAAGCACCAGCACAGCGCGCACCAGCACGGTAGTCGGCTACACCTACATCGACGGCAACACTGCCACCTCCAACACCATCGACGGATTCGCCCGGCACGCCGACGGCTCGGTCACCCCGCTGCCCCGCTCGCCGTTCGCGGCCGGCGGCGCCGGGCTGGGCACCGGCCTGGCCTCCCAGGGCGCGATCCAGGCCACGGCCGATGGCCGCTACCTGCTGGCGGTCGACGCCGGCAGCAACCAGATCTCGGTCCTGCGCATCACCGCGGGCGGCGTGCCGGTCCCGGTGGGCCAGCCGGTGTCCTCTGGCGGGATCAAGCCGGTCAGCGTGGCGGTATCGCCCTCCGGCCTGGTCTACGTGGCGAACTCCGGCGCGGGAGGCAGCGGCTACTCGGGCTTCCGGCTGCACTTCGATGGCAGCCTGACCCCGATCCCGGGGTCGACGGTTACCGTCCCGGACAGCTCAGGCCTGGGTGACGTCTTCTTCAACGCGTTCGGCGACCACCTCATCGGCACCCGTACGGGCACCTCGGAGATCGACAGCTTCGTGGTGCTGCCCGGCGGGCACCTGCTCGCCGCCGAGGGTTCGCCGTTCACCGGTCAGGGCCTCGGCCAGCTCGGTGCCGAGTTCTCCCCGGCCCGTCCGGCGGAGCTGTTCGTCAGCAACGCGCACAACGGCGCCGGCCTGGGCACGGTGTCCGCGTACCGCGACAGCCTGTTCGGCCAGCTCACCCCGATCGGAGCCTCGCCGTACGCCGACGGGCAGACCGCGCCTTGCTGGGTGGAGATCAGCCACGACGGCCGGTACCTGTTCGCCGTCAACACCGGCTCGGGCAACATTTCCAGCTACGCCATCAGCCCGGCCGGCTCCCTCACCCTGATCGGCAGCACGCCGATCGCGGGCGGCGGTGCTGACATCGACGCCCGGTTGTCCCCCGACGGCAGGTACCTGCTGGTCGATGGCAGCGGCAACCACATCCTGTCGGTGTTCGCCGTGAACGGCGGGACCCTCACCGAGGTGCCCAGCTCGCCGACGCCGCTGCCGGCGGGCGGCGCCCCGGCCGGGATCGTCAACATTTAAGCGGAACGAACCGGCGGTTAACTACCGGGTGTCCTGGTCCGCCCCGCGGGGTGGACCAGGACACCGCGGTTAGCGTGCGGGCCGCGACCGCGGCCGTGACCGGGGCGATGCGGCGGTTCAGGCGGCGTGCGCTCGCAGGTAGCGGATCAGGCCGGTGACGTCCTCGGGCACCAGCCGCCCGATGGCCCCGGTCGAGTAGACGCCGACCGCGACCTGGCCAGCCGGGTTGAGGACGAACCCGGTGGACTGCAGGAACAGCGGGTCGTCGTTGACGAAGGCGCCGGTCGCCGCGGCCACCGCGCGGGCATCGGCGCCGTAGCCGACGCCGAACTCCAGGTCGTGACTGGCGATCAGCTCCGCGGTGGTGGCCTCGTCGTCGACCGACAGCGCCGCGACCTGGGCTCCCACCTCGGCGAGCTGGTCCTTAGCCCGCTGGAAGGCGCGCAGTTGAGCGTTGCAGTACGGGCACCAGGCGCCGCGGTAGAACAAGACCACGCCGAAGTGGCCGTGCAGCGCGTCCGGCAGCTGCAGTGAGCCGCCGCCGACCTGGGCCACGCTGAGAGCCGGGAACTTATCGCCGGGATGAAGCAGGGCCATGAGAGACTCCGTGCGGTGGGGATTGACATGATGCGGCAGGCACGCGCCCCCGGGGCCAGCCGGGCGCCGGCCGCGGCTGACGCGCTGCTGGCCATCATGGCCAAGGTCGGCCAGTTCCGCGGCGAAAGCCGGTTCACCACCTGGGCGTACAAGTTCGTGATCTTCGAGGTTTCGGCCAAGGTCGGCCGGCACTTCTGGGTCAACCCGCCGGTGCCCATGGACGCCGAAGACTGGGACCGGCTGCCCGACCGGTTCGGGCTCGAGCCCGCTCGCGAGGCCGAGCGGCGCGAGCTGGCCAGCGCTGTGCGGCGCGCGGTGGACGAGCAGCTGACCTCGCGGCAGCGGCAGGTCTTCGCCGCGATCGTGCTGGACGGCGTCCCGCTGGACGCCCTGGCGGTCAAGCTCGGCTCCACCAGGAACGCGCTCTACAAGACAATGTTCGACGCCCGGCGTAAGCTGCGAGCCGCTCTCGCCGCTACCGGGTATCTAGACGATCAGACTTCGAGGCGCTCATGAACGGCTGGTCAGCGCTGGACCGCTTCCTGCAGACCGACCCGCGCGATGTGGGCTGCGCCGAGGCGATGGAGCTGCTGCACGTCTACACCGAGCTGGTGGCCGCCGGCGCCGCGGCCGCGGAGCGCTATCCGGGGATCGCCGCTCACCTGCGGGCCTGCGGTCCGTGCGGCGAGGACTTCGACGGGCTGCTGGCGGCGGTGCGCGGCGCCGCGGACTGACTGGGCGGTACCCGGCGGCCTGGACTCACCGGGAGTTGCCCGGGGGTTCCGGGGACGCGACGCAGACGAACGACCGGCCGGCCTGATGCCATTCCTCGCGGAGGTAAAGGCCGGCCGCGGCGGCGAGCCGCAGCAGCGCGCTGGCGCCCAGCCGCGCCCATGGGAACAACGGGCCGCGCCTGCCGTCGGCGTGTTCGAGCCACGCGGTCAGCCGCTCGTCGACGTCGTCGCGCTCCACCTCGATCAGCAGCGCGCCGCCGGGGGCCAGCAGCCGCGCGCACCGGCGCAGGAGCTCGTCCGGGTAGCCGCCGATGCCGATGTTGCCGTCGGCGAGCAGCGCGGTTACCCAGCGGCCCTGACCGGGCAGCGGATCGAAAACCGACCGGTGCAGGGCGGACGCCCCGGCCCGGCGGACGCGCGCGACCGCCGTACCCGAGATGTCCACGCCGAGGACGGGGATCCCGCGCTCGGCCAGCGTGACGGTCAGCCGCCCGGGACCGCAGCCGATATCGAGCACCGGCCCGCGGCAGCGGCGGAGCAGTTCCTCATCGGCCCCGTCGGGTGGTCCGCACCAGCGTTCGACCTGCATGGGCAGCGCGTGGCCGACCGCGCTCCGCAGCATCAGCGCGGGCCCCGGCATCCGCAGCGCCTCCTCGTACAGGCCGATCGCCCCCGCCTTCATGCCTGCTCTCGCGCGGCGGCGCGGCCGGGCCGGATCGCGTCGACAGTCACAGGGGTGAGGTTATGAGTGCGACGTACTCAGCGGCAGGGATCGGCTCCTTACGGGATGAGGAACTCGTTCCGGGAACGAACCGGCTGATGGGATGACCTGTAGTTCCTACACTTGGGGTATGAACGTGCGGGTTTCTCGTCGTGGACGACGATGCGACGGTGGCCGAAGTCGTGGTCGACTACCTCCGGCATGCGGGCATGGAGCCGCGCAGCCGGTCCGCTGGGCGCGCAGCCGACGCGCAGCGGTGCGCCGAGATCCACGCGCACTTCACCAGCCGGCGGCACCTGTCCGGCGGGTGCGGGCCGGTGTGCACGTTCGGCGAAAGGTGACCGGCGAACCCCACCACCCAGGAGGACAACCATCACCGATCGCCAGCTGCACCACGAACCCGCGCGACGGGCACCACGGCGAGTACCAGGCACAGCCGGTCGACGCTGAGCCGGTCACCTGCCCGCTACCCGGCCGACCGGCTTGCCCTCGGCCTGGCGCCCGGCCGTGCAGGCGGGCCGACTCAGGTGCCGGTCTTGAGCAACTGCGAGACACGCTGAGGGGACACATCGAGCACCTTGGCGATGTCCCGGCCGGACAGCCCCGCCTGCCGCAGTCGGCGCGCTGCTTCACGTGACTGCGCCGCTGCCGCCCGTTGTGCCCGGTCGGCCGTGCTGACTGCGTCCCGTGCGGCTCGCGTGCTCTCGTCCAGGCCGCCGCCGATCTCAGGCGTGATCGTCACCGCGAAGGCATCCGCGGAGACGCCCAGGCGGCGGCTGATCAGATCGCGGGCCATCATCTCGGCGTCCGAGAGGCTGCGGGATTGCGTGACGCCTACAGATTCAGGCTCTGCCTGTCCGGGCGCCTGGCGGCTGATGTGCAATTCCCAGCCATGCTCCCAGCGCCGGGCACGAACGTCGAATGTCTTCACTGGAGCCACCCCTCCGGCAGGCAGGTCATCCGGCTGATCGTGTCCCGGACGACGCCGGGCAAGATACTGACGTGGCGCGGGATGTCCGCCGTGTGCTGGCCGCACTGCCACGTCGTGTGCGGGCCGTCATCGTTCTTGATGACGCAGCCCGCCCGACGCAGCGCCCGATTGACATCGCGCCGCTTCATCTCCTTCGCCACGGTGACGAGTCTAGGCCGACTTGACATGAGTCAATTCCATCTTGATGTGTGCATGGACCCCGGCGCAACCCCGCAGGTCCTGCGCGCCCAGGTGCTGCGGGTTTTGCCGTGCGCGGGTCCCGGTCTGGGTCGCGACGTGCACGACAGGACACGTCGCTCCCGCGCTCACAGCTTGACGCGCTACCGACACGGGAGGGGACGTTCTGAGCGCTCCCGCGTCCCTAACGTGCACGGCTGGGTGCCCCCGGTGAGTCTCCCGGCGGGATCGCACAGCGGATCCGGCGCCGGGCCTTTCCCGTGAATCCAGGCGGAGAACGCCGCTTCTCGCGCCCGCTGGGCCTGGACACGGGCGCGAACAGCCGCGACGCGGGCCTGGGCGATCGCGGCCAGCTCGCCGGGCGGGATGACGGCCAGTGCCTTGGCTCTGGCTCTGCGGGCGTTTGCCCGCCCCCTGGTGGCAGCCGCGTAGACGGGATCCTCGGCGTACTTGCGTTTCTTGTCCGTCGCCGTGCACGCCCGGCACCAGCCGAACAGGCGATCTGGCGTGTTGCGGAGCGGTTGAACTCCTCCAGCGGCAGCTACGCCCCCGCCCCGCCAAAGTGGCGTTTGCAGCGCTTCTTGCCCGCGGCCAGCCTGGCGGCGAGCCGGTCGCGCCGTATCGCGCGGCTGGCGTCGACCGCCTGTTGCGACCAGGGCATGCCGCCAGCCTGCACGCTTCCCCGCTTGTGGCACAAGCATGCGCCCAGCATCGGGGTGTTCATTCGGGCTACTTGCGTGGTGGGTTTGCGTGCTGACCTCAGCCTATGTAATTGGGCCGTACCTTCCTATCGCGGTTAGCAGACGGTTCTGCAGTCGGTAACCGCACTAGGCAGCTGGCTTTACCAGGGCCAGACCGCCCTGCAGACCTTCACAGGACTGTCGCTGAACGGTGTTGCCTGCGCCTACGGGCCGTCGTTCGGCGGCAATACGTCCATAGGCTCGGTCGTGTTCAGCCCCGATCGCAAGTACGCGTACCTGGCTCTGGTCAACAGGATGTTTAACGTTCCGACCATCCAGGTGCTGCAGCCGCGGAGACCGCGCCGGTCGGCTCGGCCCGGGCGCCCGGACTACGGCCGCGACGCGAGAGACTGGGCCCGGGACCACGATTCTGCGGAGGCACTGACTCATGACGGAACAAGCGCACCCAGAGTGGGACGCTAGCTACACGGCCGGCACCTCGGCCCCGTGGGACATCGGCAGGCCGCAGCCGGCTTTTGTCCGGCTCGCTGACGAGGGCCGCCTGACCGCACGCCTTCTCGACGCTGGCTGCGGCACCGGCGAGAACGCGCTGCTGGCAGCCAGTCGTGGCGCCGATGTCACCGGCATCGACGTTGCGCCGACCGCGATCGCGCGGGCGCGGGCGAAAGCGTCCGAGCGCGGACTGACCGCGCGGTTCGAAGTCGCAGACGCACTCGACCTCGGCCGCCTCAGCCTCACTGTCGACACCGTGATCGATAGCGGGGTGTTCCACGTATTCGGTGACGAGGACCGGGCCCGGTACGTCGCCAGCCTCGCGGCTGTGCTGAGGTCGGCCGGCGCTTGCTACCTCATGTGCTTCAGCGATCGGCAGCCAGGGACCTGGGGCCCGCGCCGCGTCCGCGCGGACGAGTTGCGCGCGGCGTTCAGGGACGGCTGGGCCGTCGAGTCGATTACCGCCGGCACCTTCGAGATCAACCCGATGGACGGCACGACGCAGGTCCAGGCCTGGCTAGCCGCGATCAGGCGTAACTAACCAACAACCAGGTCCATCTTCGTGTCACTTCACTTCCCCGATCATTAACCCGTTGCCCAGGCCCGGCGCCTTCGGGTCGCACGCAGTGACGCCCACCACCCAGGCGCCGATTGGGCGCCCGGACCGCGTTGGAAGGATCGATATGTGCGGCTCTGGCTGCGCCGGCCGCGTGGGCAGACTTCTGCTGCGTGGATATCAGCTCCAGCCCTTGATGGCTGGCGGCAGGCCATTCCGGGCAGACTTGCATTGCTGGTGGTTGGGGGGAAAGGCGCTTAAGGTATCGGTCGCCGTCTCGCAGGATTGCTGGCCGGGCACTTATTGAGGATCGGTGGAGGGCCTGCTAGTGCCGTAGCAGGTAACATTCGCCTCGCTTCCAGCCGCCGCATGCCCCGAGCCTGACCACAACGATGGTCCGTTGTTGTTGCGGGGGTCCGCTGGATAGACCGCTGGACGCAGATCCACTGCGGTCTTTGCTGGTGGCGTGGTGGCTGCTGGGTGTGGTGATGCGGGGTGTATGCCGTGCCTGGTCCGGCCGGGCGCTGCGGGCCGCTGCGGGCCGGAGGTGTCCGGTTTGCGCGGAAGGTTTGGCCTTTACGGATGATTTAGGCAATCATAGGGTGCCGAAGTCTCCAGGTGAGCCGGATATTCCGCGATTTTTTCCGGTGATGGTGACGGCGGGTTTGCGGGTGCGGGGGGAGCGGCGGGGGTGGCGGCTGGGGTGCGGTGCTCCGGGCTTCAGAGCGTGACCGTCGCTTCGATCGTGAGCCGTCGCGCGGGCCCGGTTGTTCACGGCCGGCATATGGCAGGGACCACCGCACTGGTCCAGCGTGGTGGCTCGCAAACGGGAGCAGGCCAGCACGGGCGGGCAGGACGGTGCGGGCGGGGCTCACGGGACCACGGGCGGGTCCGGGGACGGCCAACCGTCGCCGGGCGCCTTCTCTTCACCGCGCTGGGGCGAACGTTGGTTGATGGAGCACTAGTCCGGAACGTGCTCCTACGGTAGAACGCCGGGTCCGGAGACGTTCGCCTGCTGGAGGAGCAGGGTCTGCCCGCCGCTCTTTAGGTAGCCGGCGAACTGGTAGGTCGTGGCGTCGAAAAGGATGCCCGTGACACCGCCGGTAAGCGGGAAGCTGAACTCGACGTCGGCACGGCCAGCCGCGTCTGTGATGTCCTTGACCGTTACTCCCGGCAGGTCGGCGAGCGAGAAGTACCAGGTGAGCGACGATATGCCCACGTCGGCGTAGCCGATGAGCATGTTCGCGAACACGCCGGCCGCGTTGCAGTAACCGGCTGTATCGGTGCAACCGGTGCGGTATGTGTTGAGCTTGTCCAGCAGGGGCTGCGGATCGTAGGGCAGCGAAGGCCCAGGTTCCCGCATCGGCGGGTCCACCACCGCGAAGGCCGGCCCCGCGGACATCAGCCACCTGGTGCCGCTAGCGCAACTCGCCGACCGGACGCAGGTCACCAGCGTGCCGTTGACGTAGGACCCTTGCTCGGTGTCGTCGGCCCTGGCCCAGACTTCCTGGGTGCCGCCGCTCGTGCCGAGCTTGCGGTAGATCCACTGGCTGGGATCGGGGACGCCCAGGCCGGCCTTCTGGTTATTCAGCAGGGCCATCGCCGCCTTCTCGGCGGTCAGTTCGGCGGGGCTGGGGGGTGCCGAGTCGGCCTGAACGCTACCCGGCCCGGACACCAGCGTGGTCGTTAGCACTGCGGTCTCCGTGAACGGGATAGCGGAGTTCGGCGAGCCGTCCGAGGGTTCCCAGGCGGCCTGCGCCAGGTAGCTGTAGTCCGACGCGTCCAGGATGATCTCCAGGTTCGCGCTCTGCGAGGTTTCCGGCAGCACGAACGCGACACCGGCCCGGCCGTCGACGTCCGTGATGTGGCTCTTCACTTCTATGGCGGGGATGTCGCCGAGGGCCCGGTACAGTGCGGCGTCTACCGACGGCGGCAAGATGGCGCTGGCCAGCAGCTGCTCGATGGTGGAGAAATCCGCCACGTCCTTGTTGGTCTGGGTCGCGTTCGCGTTCGGGTAGCTGAGATTGGCCAGGTAGCGGTCGAGCGCGATCGGGTTCCGCGGCAGCGAGCCCAGCTTGCCGTAGAGGGCGTGATCCGCGCCATAGCCCCAGGAACCGGGCATGTAGGACAGAGAGCCGTCTGCGGTCGACCAGGAACCCTGGGTGAGCCGTGCGGGGACTCCCGCGGGCGGGCTGGCCTGATAGGTGACCGTCCGCTGGTAAACCCACTGGCCGGCTGGCACGGTCGGGCCGGTCAGCGCGGCGGTTGCGGCCCGGTCGGCGAGGAGCTTCGCGGTCATCACCGACGGGCCGGACGGCTGAACCGCCGTCGGCCTCGGCGGGCTGGACGGCTGAACCGCGATCAGGAGACCGGCCGCCAGGCCGGCGGCCAGCCCGGCGGCGATGGTGAGCCGCCACGGCATCCGGATGCGGGCGAGCAGATTGCGAGGCGGGGGAACCACTGGTCGTTCGGTGGAATGATCGTGAATCCCGGCGCGGAACAGCTCCTCCGCGTGCGGCGAGGCGCCGAGCGGGACCTCCGCGCGGAACCGGGTGAGCAGGTCCATCTCGTTCATGTCTGCGGCTCCTCTGCGAGGGCGGATGGATCGATGTCACCCATGGTCTGGCGTAGCTTGCTCCGAGCCCGGCTTAGGCGCGACCGCACGGTGCCGGCCGGCACCCCGAGCGCCAGCGCGATCTCCTCGTAGGTCAGGTCGCTCCAGGCCGCGAGCAGCATCGTGTCGCGCAGCTTGGCGGACAGCCGGGCGAGCGCGGCGGCGAGCTGCCTGCTGGCGTGGTCGGCGCTGACCCGATCATCGACCCGGTCCGTGAACGGCTCAGTGACCGGATCGGCCCCTGTCCGGGCCAGCGCGCGAAACAACCGGATTTCGGCCCGCCGGTGGCGGCCGATGAGATTGGTGGCGATGCCGTACAGCCACGGGCGTGCATCGGCGCGCGTCAGGTCGTAGCTGTTCCGCTGGCGGAAGGCCAGCAGGAACGTCTCCGCGACGATGTCGTCCGCCGCATCTGCGCCGAGGCGGCGGACCACGTAACGCTGGATGTGCGGTGCGTGCCGGCGGAACAAGACGGTGAAGTGCTCGGGCTCATTGCGGGAGAGCTGAATGACGGTCGCGTCGTCCGCGTCCGCGTCTGGATCAGCGTGTGCCCGGCTCTGCGGTGTCATCTGAGCCCCTTCGGGTGGTGTCACCCGTCATTGCCCGCAGCGGGGCCGCCGGTTCCCTCGTCCGAAGTCCCTGGCCCTCCCAGCAAGTTCTCCCGTTCACTTACAGACGATACGCGTAGGTCAGGTAGCGGGTACGACTCGGTTTGGCTCTCGTCAATCAGCTCGGCCGGATAAACCAATTCTGGCTTGATTTCACGGGCGCGGTTAAGTCCGCCAGCGCCTTGTCGCGGCCCCCCATTTCCAGAAAAATAAAGCTGCAGACAAAAAATACCTAACGCTACCGGGGTTTGAGCTCGATGGCATAGTCACGTTCGGCAAGCGCCTCGTCGAAGTCCCGGAGCAGCCCGCAGAAAATAGCGATGGCAATGGACCAGTGCTCCTCGCACTCCGGGTTGAACTCGATCAGGCTAAGATCGGCGAACGCCGCGTGAGCGCTACATACTGCCCAGTAGTTTTGGGCGCGAGACAGAAGATCTTCGAGGGCATCTAGGGTGAGTTGGCCGATCCGCCTTGTGCCGGCCTGGCGGGGCCGTCTGGTAGAGGTACCGTAGAGCAGGTGCTGTCGTGCCGGTAGGCTCTGGCCGCAGCCTCGTTGCTCCAGACCTGGCGACGTAAGCCCGAGCGGCGTGCTCGGGAGACGCCCAGAAGGGACAGAGGGATGAAGACAACAGCACCCGGCTTTCTTGCCCTGCCGTCCGGCCGCGCCTCAGCTGCAGACAGGCTGCCTGCTGACGGCGATCCTGCGACGGCTAGCTTTCACGCACTGGCACTGCAGGTACGGGCGATGGGCCTGCTCGACCGCAGGCGCGGCTACTACCGGGTGAAGATCACCCTGACGATCTTCGCCTTCTTCGCTGGATGGGCCCTGTTCGTCGTGGTCGGCAACTCCTGGACGACCCTCGCCGTCGCCCCATTGGTGGGGATGATGTTCACCCAGTTGGGCTTCATCGGCCATGATGCGGGGCACAACCAGGTTTTCGGCACGCGCCGGCGCAATCGCATGCTCGGCCTTATCGTGGGGAACGCGCTCATCGGGCTGAGCTTTGGCTGGTGGGTTCCCAAGCACAACGCTCACCATGCGCATCCCAACGAGATTGGCCGCGACCCCGATATCGGCGAAGGAGTCGCCCTGGCCTCATCTGACGCGGCGGGAAACGGGCGCGGCCCGCTCGCATCGTGGCTGGCACGATGGCAGGCGCCGCTCTTCTTCCCCCTCATGCTGCTGCGAAGCGGCGGCATGCACGTCCTGGGGATCAAGCGGCTTCTGCGGCGACGAGACCGTGCCTCGGCGGTGGAAGTCTCTCTGATCATGCTGCATGCCGCGCTGTACCTGACGGTGGTGCTGTGGGTGCTCTCCCCGCTCAAGGCACTCGCCTTCGTCGCCGTGCAGCAGGCGGTCTTCTCGCTGTACCTGGGCATCAGTTTCGCGCCCAACCACAAGGGGATGCCGATCATCGAATCCGCTACCGCGACCGGCTTCGCCCGCCGCCAGGTGGTCACTGCCCGAAATATCAGCGGCGGCCCGTTCATCACCTTCATGCTCGGCGGCCTTAATCGCCAGATAGAGCATCATCTATTCCCGTCGATGCCCAGGCCCAATCTGCGACGGGTCCAGGGCCTCGTCAGGGACTTCTGCGCAGCGACCGATCTCGGCTACCGCGAAGAAAGCTTCGTCGAGTCATTCCGCCAGATCGTCCATCATCTTAGCGACGCCGGAGCAGCCGCCAGGGTTAGTCGCCCGGGTGGACAGGACGGACTGTCCCCATCATCACCAGGAGCGCGGCGATCAGGATGAGGAGCCCGTCCGGGCATTGCTCTGCGTGACGGCCTTAATCTGGATAACGGTAGCGGTGAAGCTCGACGCAACAGCCCGTGCAAGAGAAGCAGCAGCGGTCCGGCGCCGGCCTCCAGGTACTGGGTTTCCACCCCGCCCCGGGCCATGGCCGTAACCTCGCCCGCACCGCAGCCGGCTGCCGTAGGCGGGGCTGTGCCCGCCAAGGCGAGTTGATGGTTTGCAGGGTTGCCCTGGGGCGCCGGGGATGGGGCGCGGAATTCCGTGCGGCGGGGGCCGGGGCGCCAGGGGTTTTAGGAGGTGGGCGGCCGCCTCCCTGGGACTTGCGGATTGCGTGGTCAGGCGGCGGCGGGAAGGAGCGCGGCCAGCTGCTGACAGCGCCGGAGGACCGACCCGGCGCGGACCCTGGCACCACCTCGATCGCAGGGCAATTGCCGCCTGCCCGGATTAGGTTCTATTTTCGGGCCAGGTGGGTAAGCCGGACGGAGACCGTCAGGGGAACGGGCCCGGCCTGGCGCTCGCCGGTGCCGGGGGTTCCTCGCCAGCCGGAGCAGAAACAGGGCGCGCCGCGGCCGGCGGGAACAAGGTAACGGCCATGCCGGTGAGCTGGTTTAGTGCCTGCGCAGGAACAGGACGACAAGCACGATGATTACGATGATCACGATGACTCCGAAGCTGATAAACATGGGGTACTCCTCTCGTTATCTGCGAGTCTCACAACGCTGAGCCAAGGATGGCGGGCGGGAGGGCGAGGCAAGATGGCGGGCCCCGGTCCTCAGTGCTTGAAGGCGTCCTTGACCTTGGCCCCGGCCTGCTTGAGGTTGCCCTTGGCTTGGTCGCCGCGGCCTTCGGCCTTAAGGCGCGGGCTGTCGGTGGCCCGCCCGGTCTCCTTCTTGGTGCCGCCTTTGACTGCTTCGGCCTTGTGCGCGATCTTCTTGAAGATACTCATCAGGGGCTGCCTTTCACGGGCTCATTCCGGAGGCGCGACTGCGCCAGCGGGGACATCGGCGGCGATCCGACAGACCCGGCCACGCCTGGGATCGCGGTCCTGCCATTTCTATGCTGTAGACCTACAGCGTAACACTACATGGACCATGATGTCTACATTGTAGACTTACGCTGCTAGCTACAGTGTTGACCTGACAGGCCCTCGGGAGGGAAAGGTGCTGCTGCCATGACGACCCCGGACGTCCGTCGCGCCGGCAACGGCAACGGCAACGGCAACGGCAACGGCAACGGCAACGGCAACGGCAACGGCAACGGCAAGATCACCCGCGAGGCGGTGCTCGCCGCCGCGCTGGAGATCATCGACCGCGACGGCGCCGACGCGCTGTCGATGCGCCGCCTGGCCCGCGCCCTGGGACGGGATCCGATGATCGTCTACCGGCGCGCGTCGGGCAAGGCCGCACTGCTCGACGGCGTCGCCGAGACCGTCCTGGCCCAGCTCCAGGTCGACTGCGCCGACCCGGACTGGGCCGGCCAGCTGCGGGAGGTCGCCCGCCGCTACCGCGCGCTGGCGCTGGCCCACCCGCACGTCGTGCCGCTGATCGTCACCCGGCCGCTGGCCACCCCCCTCGGGCTGCGCCCGGTCGGCACCCTGCGCCCCCTGGAAGACATCCTGGCCCTGCTCACCCGGGCCGGGTTCAGCGGACCCGACGCCCTGCACATCTACCGGGCCCTGTTCGGGTTCCTGTACGGCCACGTCCTTGACGAGCTGCAGGAACTCATCGAGAACCCCGACGAGACCGATGACCTGCTCCGGCTGGGCCTGCACCGGCTGCCGATCGGCGAGTTCCCCTTGCTCCGCGGCCTGGCCCACGTCCTGGCCGCCCACGACGGCGCTGCCGAACTCGAACGCGGCCTGGACATCCTGCTCAGCGGGCTGACCACCACCCTGACCCCCCCGAACGAAACCCGCCCGCCCACGCCAGCACAGCATCCCGCCAGCTGACGCGCCACTGCGGCGGCCCGGCCGTGACCTTTGGATGGCCCGGCACCCGGAGCCATGCCCGGCGGGTAGCAAATAACCTCTGTGTCCGGGCACAGTCCTCCGTGAGTTCAGCCGGACTGAAGGTTGGTCACGCGGAACTCGCGGCATTAGCGGTTGTCAGGACCGAGAGGCTCGTGCTCCGTGAGCCCGAGGCCCGGGACCGTGCAGCATACATCGAGCTGCTGGCCTCGCCAGAGGTGGGCATCTACCTCGGTGGCCCCCGGCCGCGTGACGAGCTTGAGCGCGAGATGCCCGGGGCGCCCGAGCGGCGCCCCGGCCTTTTCATAGTCGATCTCGACGGAGCCATGATCGGCCAGATCATTCTCAGGAGAGCAACGGGGCACGGTCCTCCGGCTGCTGCCGGGGAGGCCGAGCTCGGCTACCTGTTCCTGCCGGGGGCGTGGGGATCCGGGTACGCCGCCGAGGCGTGCGCGGCGGGTCTCGGCTGGTTCGCCGACGAGCTTCCCGGCGAGCCGGTGGTGCTCTTTACCCAGACCGCCAACGCCCGCTCGATGCGCCTCGCGGCGAAGCTGGGGTTCACCGAGGTAGAGCGGTTCGAAGCCTACGGCGCCGAGCAGTGGTTCGGCATGTGGTCCCGGTCACGCTTAACTCCCCCGGCATCGCGTTTAGCCGGGGGTGCGTGGCGAGAAGAGGCCTTCGCCGTCGCTTTCGCCGAGCAGGAACGCGAAGCGGGCGAGGTCGTCGCGGAGCGATTCGACGCCGTAGGCCTCGCAGCCGACGAAGCGGGTCAGGGACTCGTCAACCGGTCCGTGGTCGGTGGAGAGCCAGTCGTCCAGGAACTGAAGGAGCTGGCCGCGGTCTCGATGTGGCGGGTGAAGTCGCTGCGGTGCAGGAAGGCGGCGTGGCCGATGATCAGCCCTGCTGCGGCCTCGTCGGGGTGGATGCCCGCGGCTGCGGCGCAGCGCGACGCTGAGCTGGCTGGTCACTCGCGTTCTCCTAGATCGTCGTGCCGGGTGTCGTCCTCCGGGCCGGGCGGTTCGGCCAAGAGATCGCGGGCGATGCGCGCGTACTGGCTGGCGGGGCGCTCGGAGATGCCGAACAGCAAGGACAGGTGCAGCGGGTCGGGCCGCCCGGTCAAAGACCTCTCTTCCGGGCTTGTTGGTGTATGCGCGGTGTACGTCCGGCGTGGGACGTCAGGGAGGCGAGATCCGGTCAGGTGCCGGTGGGCTAGGGTGATAGGAGTTCTGGAGGCGGGCTAGGTGACCGGCGAAGCATCCTTTGTCCCCGATGACTTCGTCGTGCCGCGTGAGCTTGTCACCGCCGCGTTCCGGCTGGAGCCGCTGGGTCCGGAGCACAACGAGGATGACTACCGGGCTTGGATGTCGAGCACCGACCACATCAGGTCCACCCCGGGAATGCAGGGCAGGTCGTGGCCCAGGCCCGAGATGACGCTGGCTGACAATCTAGCCGACCTGCAAGGACACGCGTCGGACTTCGCGGACCGAAAGGGCTTCACGTATACGGTGCTGGCCAGCGGCAGCGGCGAGATCGTCGGATGCGTCTATGTCTATCCGCGGAAGGGCGAGCCGGGAGCGCGCGTCCTGTCGTGGGTCCGGGCTGACCGGGCCGATCTTGACGTGCCCGTGTACGAAGCCGTCTCGGAGTGGCTACGGACCGCCTGGCCGTTTACCGAGATCGCTTACGCCCCGCGATGAGCCCGGCTCAGTGGGCCTGCGGCCGGTAGCAGGCCTTGTGGCCCACAGCCTCCAGTAGGGACCGGGCCGGAACCGCTGTGCCCAGCGATGACGGCGCCCTTCCCGGTTCGGGGCGCGAGCCGCGCGGTGCCGGAGGCTCGCAGGTCAGCGCTTGTGTCGGCCTGCCGTCCGTCCCGGAGGGGCCGGTCGGTCCGCAGCCGGGACAGCAGTGCTGGCGTACCGTGGTCGGGTGAGTGAGATTCCGCTCGAAGAAGTACCGCGCGAGGTGACGGATGCGGCGCATGACGCTGCGCGCGGCCAGGTCGTTTATCTCACCGAGCACGGCGAGCGGCTGGCCGCGATCGTCCCGGCCGAGCTGGCGGCTGAACTGGAGCATCTGACTCCTGAGCAGTTCCGTGAGCTGCTGGAGGACTTCGCCGACGGGCAGGCAGCGCGCGAGTCGCTGGCCGAGCTGGAGGCGGGCGGGGAGCCGGTACCGGCGGAGCAGGTCTGGGCGGAACTCGGCCTCGGGACGTGACCTTTGGCCGGTACGCGCTGGAGTTCGCCCCGAAGGCGTTGCGGGCGCTGCGCAAGCTCGACCGGCCCGTAGTCGAACGCATCAAGGCCGCAACGGAATCGCTGCGGGACAATCCGAGGCCGGCGGGGGCGAAGATGCTCACCGGGATGCACGGGGTCCTGCGGATCAGGGTCGCGGGTGACTACCGGAGTCTTGTACACGGTCGATGATGACCGGCTCGTGGTCTTGGTCGTGGATGCCGGCCACCGCTGGCAGATCTATCGTTAGCGTTCCTGATACGAAGCACTGCCGCCGTCATGTTCGGCAGCTCCAGAGTGAATAGGTGGCCTCGATCACCAGACGGCGCGCTGAACTGGCCGGATGGATGTGGGATTTATCAAAGACCTCTCTAGTCGGCTCGATGGCATGTCGGGCCGATCCAGTCGACCTTGTGTGTAGTCAAGCCCGTATACCGCACGGCCAGGATCGGCGCGGCGCACGACCTGGCGGTTCCTCTATGCGGCAAGATCATCGTGATGAGCCCAATGGCGTGGCAAGGTATCTCCCGGTCCTCACGAGTGGCTGACTGTCCAGTAGATAGGGAACGGTGTCACAACCGTTGGCCAAGGCCAGCGTCATAGCGGGATCGTTGCCTCGATGGTCAAGCGGCGGCGGACGTTTTCGCAGTTGGCATGTGGCACTGGGGCGGCAGCGACCTTCCGTCACGCGCCCGCGGGGTGACCGTCCGGGCTGCTGATGCGGCGGGCCTCTCAGTGCCTTCCGGTGCCGGCTCCGGGACCTTGCCGGGCTCGGGGAGCAGCAGCTCGTCGACCCGCAGCCGAGGACGGCGCAGATGACGTCAGCTCGTCGAGCCGGATCGTGTTCGGGCTGCCGGACCACAGGCCCGACATCTTCCCGTGCGCTGATCACCATGCCCCGGGCGGCGAGCATCTTCTGCAGCTCGCTGGCCTTCGAGATGCCGCGATTGGCGGTGGCCAGCCGGAGGTTCCACTTCACGGGGCGAGTCCCTTCCATCGGTCGGCGGCGCGCTGCTGCCCGGCCACCCAGGCGTCCTCGACGTGGGTGGCGTGCACGTGGACATACCGGACCGTTGTCCCGGTCCAGGAATGTCCTAGTAGCTCCTGGATGGCGAACAAGGTCATCCCGGACAGGTAACTGCGAGGCGCAGAAGTGCCGAAGGACATGCGGGGTCAGCTTCCCGGCCAGGCGGGCAGGTGGCGTTCGGCGGCCCCGGCCAGCGACCGGGCGGAAGACGTCGTCGGTCGCCCGCGCGGAGGAGCCGTCCCGGGTCTTGCGCCCGGACGGGAACA
>Ga0224557_1000313_pt1 | contig 55322 bp, 46 predicted proteins | sample 714S31014metaG_FD_180677 | JGI IMG/M metagenome (GOLD analysis project Ga0224557, IMG submission 180677) | Peat soil microbial communities from Stordalen Mire, Sweden - 717 S3 10-14 | ecosystem: Environmental > Terrestrial > Soil > Wetlands > Peat | place: Sweden: Norrbotten County, Stordalen...
GCCACCGCGGACACGGCGGTGGTGGTGGTGGTGGTGGACGCGGTGGCGGCGGTGGCGGACACCGGTAAGTCGCATTCGTAACAGGATGGAAAGGCCCGTCTGCTTCGGCAGACGGGCCTTTTGTTTTTGAATGGCATTGGGCATGGTGTCTGTGGCGGGTCGATTGGTTTTTGCGTAGAATTCTCGGCTATGCACAGCTGCAAGTTGGTGTATGCCGTTCTTTTGGTCGCGGGCGCGACGGTGTGTTCGCTGCCTGCCTGCGCGGTAGTGCCGCCTGCTCCCGCCCCGATTATCAGCCAGAGCCAGATCACGCCCAGCGGCGCCGGATTTACCGGTGAGACGTACAAGCTGCCGAAGGTAATTGGCGACTGGTTCCAGACGCCGACGGATGCGCACGTGTCCTTGCGCCTGGAGACGTCGGTGGATGCAGCGCAACGGGTGATTCTCGACATCGAGTGGGATGGACTGGCGACGACGCACACCATCACCAACGAGAGCAACCACGATGGAACCGCGACACACCGGAGCGGGTTCTACCTGACGTATGCGCCGAAGGGCCGCAGCTCAACATCGGTGGCGCCGAGTGGTTCCGAGGCGATCGTGGTGACGGTGCAGCATCTGGACGACAACCAAGTCGAAGCGACGATCAACGGGACGATCACGATCAACAACGGAATGACGGCGGGCGGTGGTTCCGTGCAGGTGACTGGGACGATCAGCCTGAAGCGAACCGGCGCGCATAACGAGAAGGTGGGCGGGACGTTCGGCGATTGCGATCCAGTGATCCACGACAAGCTTGTAGGCGCGGAGTTCCGCTCACCGTCAGCATGCGAGGTGAAGTTCGATCAGCATGTGCGCGATGGGTTGATTGCCGCGGTGACGCCGCTGATCAACAGCTTTACGGCGGGTGGGTGGATGGTGGACAAGGCGCCGTTCGCGGGGCCGATTACGTCGATTCCGCGGCACACGGAGAGTGCGCCGTTCCGGGTGAAGATCGAGCTGGAGCTTCGCATGAGCCCGGACAACGAAGTGTACCAGCGTTTGAACAAGGCGTCGCAGGAGGCGATGGAGAAGGCGAGCGCGCAGATGGCGCTCGCATTGAAGGGTGGAACTGTGGATCCGCACATGATGGACGCCGCGACCAAATCGGTGCGGGAACTGGCGGACAACACGTTGCTTGGCATAACGATTGATACCAATGCACCCTCGGCAGGCGCAGTGGCCTTTCAAGGGGGACACACGGTGAACGAACTGCCGGGCGGAGGCACAGTGGTTTTTCTGCCGGCTGCACAGGCGCCGACGGGCGGAGGCGCGGACGCGGCGGTGAGCTTGACATGGGTTCTGCTTGGGTCGTGGAGCGCGCCTGCTCCAGTGAAGCCCGGAACGGGCGAAGAGAACTTGAGCGTGAAGGGCGGATTGTTGCCGGGCAAGCCGGTTCTTGCTGTGCAGAACGTGTATGTGCGGATTCACGCCAGCCGGGAGCTGGCGGAACGGGCGATTCAGCAGATTGACTGGGGGAAGTTGCGCGGGGTGCTTTAGAAGCAGTGGACAGTAAACAGTGAGCAGTGGTCTGACGTGGCGCGCTCCTCTATCCCCGGTCCCCAAAGGCTAGGGACCGGGGGCACCCGGCTGTTTTAGAAGTACTGGACAGTGAACGGCGGGCAGTGGTCTGTGGTCGGTAGACCGCGAGCGTTGGTCTGGAGAATTTTTGGGCTCGGGAGGCTATTGGGCGTGGGTTAGCTGGCCAACCGCCAAGGCGGCGAGGCGGTCGGCGATGCGCTCGGCGGCGCCAGGATGAGCCTGCGTGCGGGCTGCGGTGGACATGGCGTCGAGACGAGCGGAATTGTTGAGAAGGCTTGTGAGCGTGGCGAGCAGTTTGCCGGGCTGGCCCGGTGTACGGTCGTCGAGTTCGCGTTCGTCAAGCAGGACGGCGGCGCCGGCATCGACCATGGCTTCAGCATTGCGGCGCTGGTGCTGATCGGCTGCCGCGGCAAACGGGACAAGCAGCGCAGGCTTTCCGGCGGCGGCGAGCTCGGCGACGGTGGAAGCTCCGCTGCGCGCAAGGACGAGGCGGGCGGCGGCAAAGCGCGAGGGCATGTCGTCAAAGAAGGGGCAGACTTCCCAGCGCGCCGGGTCGGCGCCGCTGGCAGTATAGGCAGCCACCGTCGCTTCAACATTGCGCGCTCCGCACTGATGGAGAATTGTGAGCTCAGGAACGCCCTCAAGCAGCGCGGGCGCGATGGACGGCACCTTGAGGTTGAGGATGCGGGCTCCCTGCGAGCCTCCAAAGACAAGCAGGTTGGGCGCAGCGCCTGCCGGGGGCTTGATCGAGAAGAAGCGGGGGCGGACCGGGATGCCTGTGACCTCGCAATTGTTGAACCAGGTGCAGGCGGCGGGAAAGTTGACGGCGGCAGCCTGCACGCGTTTGCCGACCAGTCGATTGGCAAGGCCGGGCATGGCGTTGGGCTCGAAGGCCATGGTGGGAATCCTGAGCCAGAGAGCGGCTGCCATGGCGGGGCCTGAGGCGTATCCACCAACGCCGAGAACGGCTGAAGGCTTAAACTCGCGGATGATGCGCCTGCACTCGAGGATGCTCAAGGGCAACTGCATCACGGTGCGCAGGCGGGTCACGAGTGAGACGTTTTTGAGCGGACCGACGTTGATGAGGCGGAGCCGGAAACCAGCTTCGGGGACGAGGCGAATCTCAAGGCCGCGAGCGGTGCCGACAAAGAGAACTTCAGCGCCGTGACGGAGGACCAGCTCGTGGGCCACAGCGAGAGCTGGAATGATGTGTCCGCCGGTACCGCCTCCAGCAACGAGAATCCGCAAATCGGACAATCTACAGCCTTCCCTCTAAGTTGAAGAAGATTGAGGAGAGGATCCAATTCCAGTCCGGCCTCATTCCAGGGTTGAACAGGAGCAGATTACCACAGTCACTCCGCGGCTTCCTTCTACTGAAAAATGATGCAGATTTGGCCGGAAATGCCGCCTCGGCGATCGGCATATCAGTCGACTTTTCTGGAAATGTTGAGCAGGATCCCGATGCTGGCGAGGGTGAAGAAGATGGATGTTCCGCCGGAGGAGATGAGGGGAAGCGGAATGCCTTTGGTTGGCACCAGCGAGAGCACAACGCTGATGTTGAAGAAGGCCTGGAGCAGAATGCTTGTGGTGATGCCGAAGGCAACCAGGCGGGCAAAGGGGTCCTGCGAGCGAAAGGCGGTGCGGAGCCCGCGCACGCCGAAGAATGCGAACAGGAGCAGGATAAAAATGGCTCCGAGGAAGCCAAGTTCCTCTGCAATATTGGCGAAAATAAAGTCAGTGGCGGCTTCGGGCAGATAGAAGAGCTTTTGCATTCCTTCCATGTAGCCGCGGCCGGAGAAGCCGCCCGCGCCAACAGCGATGAGGGACTGGTTGATGTGGAAGCCGGCGCCCATGGGATCCAAGTCAGGGTGAAGGAAGGTGAGAACGCGCTGGCGGCGCCAGGGAACCATGAGGAGCAGCCAGGCGAGGCCGGGCAGAGCGGCGAAGACGCCGACGAGGAGATACTTCCACTCCATGCCGGCAAGGATGAGCATCATGGCGGTGACGCCAGCCAGCACCATCGCGGTGCCGAGATCGGGCTGCCGGACAATGAGCAGAATAAGAACGACTGGCATGACGACGGCGCGCAGCAGAGTGTGCTTCCAGTCGCGCATGGCGTCAAGGCGGGTGGAGAGAAACCAGGCTAGAAAAAGAACGAGGACCAGCTTGGCGATCTCAGAGGGCTGAAAGGTAAAGTGGCCGCCGAAACGGACCCAGCGATGCGTGTTGTGGGAGCCGGGGATGAAGAAAACGAGCAGCAGCAGGAGTGTGGTGATGCTGAGTGCGGGATAGATGAAGCGCTGGGAGTTGTACGTCTCATAGGGAATGCGCATGAGGACGAGCATGCAGGCGACGCCGGCTAATGCCCATCCGGCCTGACGGCCGAGGTCAGTGAATTCGGAGTGGTACTTTGCCTCGGCAACCACTGCGGAAGCGGAGAAAACCATGGCGAGGCCGACCACGACGAGCAACAGCGTGGTGCAGAACATCCATTTGTCGAATCCTACTCTGGCTGCCATGTCTTGAAACCTCTGAGGTCGTTGACGAGTTGCTTGAAGACGGTGCCTCGCTGCTCGTAGTTGTCAAACTGATCGAAGCTGGAACAGGCTGGCGCGAGAAGGACGACGTCTCCGGGACGGGCGGCAGCTGTGGCCTCGCTGACTGCCTTCTGGAGCGCCTGGCAGGAGCGGATGGGGACGATGCCGGCCAGCTGGGCCTCAATTTTGGCGGCAGCAGAACCGATGGTGTAGACGGCGCGGACGCGCTCCTTGAGCAACTGGTTGAGAACCGTGTAGGGCGAGCCCTTATCTTTGCCGCCGAGGATGAGATGAACGCCGGAAGGAAAGGCGGCGATGGCCTTGGCCGTGGCGTCGACGTTGGTGGCCTTGGAGTCGTTATAGAACTCGACGTCGTTGACGGTGGCGACGTACTCAAGGCGATGCTCGACAGCGCGGAAGGCCTGAATGGCGGTGCGGATTGCGGGAGCCGGGACGCCGGCCAGACGCGCGGCGACCACAGCAGCCAGCACGTTCTCGACATTGTGCGCGCCCTTGAGGGGAATCTCGGCGAGCGCCATGATGGTTTCAACGGGCGCATCTTTGGCCGCTCGGTAGACCAGGTTGCCGGCCTCGACCCACGCTCCCTGGGCTACAGGGTGGGTGTTTGAGAAAAAGAAAGCCTGCGCAATGGTGCGCGTCGCGGCATCGGCGGCGGGGAGATTGTCGGCGTTGACGATGGCGAAGTCGTCTGCGGTTTGCGCGAGGAAGATGCGTTCCTTGGCGCGTACATAATTTTGAAAAGTTCCGTGACGGTCGAGATGGTCTGGGGTGATGTTGAGGATGACAGCGATGCGGGGATGGAATTCGACCGTGCTTTCAAGCTGGAAGCTGGAGACCTCAAGGACGGACCAGGTGTCAGCGGTGCTTTTTTCGATGAGCTCGACAACAGGTACGCCGATGTTGCCGCCGACAAGCGTGGGGATTCCGGCGGAGGCGAGGATTTCGCCGAGCAGGGCGGTGGTGGTGGTTTTTCCGTTGGAGCCCGTCACAGCCAGCATGCTGCCCTCGAGGAAGCGGGCGGCGAGTTCGAGTTCTCCGATAATGGGAATGCCGAAGCTCCGGACCTGGGCGAGTTCGGGAGTGTCGAGTGGGACACCGGGGCTGACGACGATCAGGTCCTGACGCCGGAAGGTGAGCAGGCCGTGGCCGCCGGCTTCAACCATGATTCCCTCGGCAAGCAAGGCGGGAATGTCCTTGGCGAGGGCCTCGGCGCTGCGGAGGTCGGATACGGTGACTTGGGCGCCCTTGCGGCGGAGAAAGAGGGCGGCAGCCAGGCCGGACTTGCCGAGGCCCACAACCAGAACTTTTTTCCCTTTGAGATCCATCATGCGAACCCGTCCAGAGGTATTCAAGAAAGCTGTATCGAGGTTAGAGCGACATCTTTATTGTGCACCGCTTGCGGGACGGCGCGGGGCCGGCTAGCGGAGTTTGAGCGTGGTGAGTGCAAACAGTGCAAACACCAGGGCGCTGATCCAGAAGCGCACGATGATTTTGGACTCGCTCCAGCCGAGCTGCTCGAAGTGGTGGTGGATGGGCGCCATTTTGAAGATCCGCTTGCCGTTACGGAGCTTGTAGCTGCCCACCTGGAGCATGACGGAGAGCGCTTCAATGATGAACACGCCGCCGATGAAAGGCAGCAGGAGTTCCTGGCGGATGATGATGGCAACGGTGCCGATGGCGCCGCCGAGCGCGAGCGAGCCAACATCGCCCATAAAGATTTCAGCGGGGTGGGCGTTGTACCAGAGAAAGCCGATGGATGCGCCGACCATGGAGCCGCCAAAAATGGTGAGCTCGGCGACCTTGGGCATGTGCTGGAGTTCAAGGTAGTCGGAAAAGACGACGTTGCCGCTGACGTATGTGAGAACGGTAAGCGCACCGGCGGCGATGATGGTGCAGCCGATGGCGAGGCCGTCAAGACCGTCAGTCAGGTTGACGGCGTTGGTTGAGCCGACAAGGACGAACGCCACGAATGCGACGAATGGCAAAAAGGCAAGGAAGCCCAGGTGGGGAACGGTGGTGGGCCAGTGCCAGAGCAGATCGGGACGCCAGCTCTTGATGAAGGGCACGGTGAGTTGCGTGGCAAAGAGCCGGAACTGCGACAAGATGGCAAGCGCGGCGGCCACTCCGACAGCGGCGAGGATTTGCCAAAGGATCTTGGCGCGGGCGGTCAGGCCGAGGCTGCGGCGCTTGACGACCTTGATGTAGTCGTCGGCAAAGCCGATGGCGCCAAAGGCGAGCGTGGAGCCGACAGCGACCCAGACGAAGGGGTTGGCGGGATCGGACCAGAGCACGGTGGGCAACAGGATGGCGATGCAGATGAGAACGCCGCCCATGGTGGGCGTGCCCTTCTTCTTGAGGTGCGACTGGGGGCCATCTTCGCGGATGAACTGGCCGATCTGGAATTCGTGAAGCATTTTTATCACCCACGGGCCGATGAAGAGCGCAATCATGAGCGCTGTGAGCGAGGCGAAGGCGGTGCGAAAAGTGAGGTAGCGGAAGATCCGGAACGGGTGAAAAAACGGAAACAGCTTTTCGTAGAGCAGCCAGTAAAGCAAGGGGCCTCCCATGCCGGATTGAGGCGGGTTTCAGGTTGATTTTACAGGGATGGGAGATGGCGGGCTGTGGAAGGGGGCCGCGGCTTTGCGGTAATGGATAACGAGTTTGGTTCGGGGCTGGTGCGGGTGTCGATTGTAACTTGGCGGTTAGAGCGCAGAGCTTCAGCCGAGGCAGAGAAAGACGGCGAGCAACCAATGTTTCATGGAACTGTTTCATGGAACGCGGATTTCTATGGGCTGATGCCGAAACGAACTGAGTGTTATTGGCATATAATGTATATGTGTGATATATACAAATTATGGGCGAGAACGATCCCCTTGCAGCTTGCACCGGTTTCGAATGGGACGAGGCTAATGCTGCGAAGAACTGGGAGCGCCATCGAGTTACCCCGGAGGAAGCCGAGGAAGTCTTCTTTCACGATCCGTTTGTATTACGATCTGACCCGACACACTCTAGGCGCGAAAAGAGGTACTGGGCGTTGGGAAAGACGGGGCGTGACCGAAGACTCTTCCTGGCGTTCACAGTGCGAGGCAAACTGATTCGAGTCATCTCGGCGCGTGACATGAGTCGACGAGAAACTGAGGAGTACGAGCGACATGAAAAAAGTGGTTCCTGAGTTCAAGAGCGAAGCCGAGGAGTTCGAGTTCTGGTCGTCGCGTGGCGAGGGAGCAGACTCAACCAAGTTTCTTGATTGGTCGAAGGCGAAGCGCGCGAAGTTCCCAAACCTCAAGCCCACGCTCAGAACAATCTCAGTGCGGTTGCCAGTGGCGATGATCGAAGATTTGAAGATTCTCGCCAACAAACGCGATGTGCCTTATCAATCGCTGCTGAAGGTGTTTCTGGCGGAACGGCTCGAGGCTGAACGGAGACAAAAGAAGGCAAGCTAAGCGGCAAGACCTTGGGCACCTGCCGAAATTCGAATTCATTTTTCACCCAATAAAACGGCCTCCCGCCACGAGTTTGTTGCGGGAGGCCGTTCTAGTTGAACGGTGTTTGTCTTACCGCGTTTTGGAGACTTCTTCGACGGTGACGGGGTCGAGGAAGGGCATGGAGGCCCGGAGCGTTTTTCCTATGATCTCGATGGGGTGCTTTGCTTCGGCTTCGCGGAAGGCCATGAACTCCTTGCGGCCGGAGTTCTGATCGGCGAGGAATCTTTTCGCGAACGTTCCGTCCTGGATCTCGGTGAGGATCTGCTTCATCGCCTTCTTGCTTTCGGCGTTGATGACGCGCGGGCCGCTGACGTAGTCGCCCCACTCGGCGGTATCGGAGATGGAGTAGCGCATGTAGGCGAGGCCGCCGCGATAGATGAGGTCGACGATGAGCTTGAGCTCGTGGAGCACCTCAAAGTAGGCGCTCTCCGGCTGATAGCCTGCATCGGTGAGCGTCTCGTAGCCAGCCTTGATGAGTGCGCTGACGCCGCCGCACAGCACGGCCTGCTCGCCGAACAGATCGGTCTCGGTTTCCTCCTTGAAGGTGGTTTCGAGCACTCCGGCGCGTGTGCAGCCGATGCCCTTGAGGTAGCTGAGGCAGAGCGCGTGAGCGTTGCCGGTCGCGTCCTGATGAACGGCGATGAGCCCGGGGACGCCGCCGCCTTCAGTAAAGACTTCGCGGACACGATGGCCGGGCGCCTTGGGCGCAGCCATGCCGACGTCAATACCCTTGGCGGGAACGATGGTCTTGAAGTGGATGTTGAAGCCGTGGGCGAACATGACGAGCTTGCCATCGGTGAGATTGGGACCAATTTCTTCGGCGTACAACTTGGCCTGGGTCTGATCGGGCACGAGGATCATGACGACGTCAGCCCACTTTGTGGCCTCAGCCACGGTCAGCACTTCAAGACCGGCCTTTTGCGCCTTGGCGATGGACTTTGAATTGGCGGCGAGGCCGACTTTTACTTGAACACCTGAATCCTTGAGGTTAAGAGCATGGGCATGCCCCTGGGAGCCGTAGCCGATAATGGCTACCTTTTTCGCCTGGATGACGGAGAGGTCGGCAGCGTGATCGTAGTAAGTCTTGGCCATGATTTTCTCTTGTTTTCCTTTTTTGCTTGCGGTTGGGGTTAAGTCAAAAAGTTTGGCCGCGCGCGGAACTATTCCGGCGCGATGGCGCTGATGTCTTCCGCGGCATCGAGCGAGGTCTCGGCGGGATCGTCAATGCCGGTGCCCATGGCGCGCAGGACGCCGCTGGTGTGATGGCCGCGGCGCATGGTCATTTTGCCGCTGCGGCAGATTTCGAGGATGCGGCCTTCGTCTTCGCGGAGCACTTCAATGAGGCCTTCGATTTTGCTTTCGACGCCGGTCATCTCGATCATGAGCGACTCGGAGGTGAGGTCGACGATGCGGGCGCGGAAGACTTCAACGAGATCGAAGATCTGCGAGCGATTGCGGGGCGAAGCGGCCACCTTGATAAGCGCGAGCTCGCGGGTGACGCACGGAGCCTGGGCGATGTCGTCGACATCAACGACATTTTCAAGCTTGAAGAGGCTGGCGCGGATGCGATGGCCGGCTTCGGATGAAGCTTCGCAGACCAGCGTGAGCCGCGAAAGGCCGACGCGTTCGCTGCGGCCGACGGTGAGCGAGTTGATATTGATGTTGAGGCGGCGGAACAGCGAGGCCACGCGCGTGAGCACACCGGGTAAATCTTCAACGTATGCAACAAATGTGTGGAGCATAAAGGCCTTTCCGAGGACGGAGCTCTGATCTCTGTTACTTTTCGTCTGCAGACTCTTCGAGTGGATCGCTGCCAGGGCGGCGAATCATCTCGTGGAGCGAACTGCCGGCGGGAATCATGGGATACACCGAGTCCTCTTTTTCGACGTAGAAATTGAGCAGGTATGCGCCCTTGGCGTTGCGCGCTTCTGCGACAGCGGAGTCCACTTCAGCCCGTGTACGAACGGCGCGGCCGGGAATGCCGTGAGCATCAGCGAGCTTGACGAAGTCGGGGCTGACGAGCGGCGTGGATTCGTAGTTGCTTTCGTAGAAGAACTCTTGCCACTGGCGGACCATGCCGAGGAAGCCATTGTTAATGATGGCGATGTTGATTTTGATTTTTTCCTGGACGATGGTTGCCAGCTCGGCCGCGGTCATCTGGAATCCGCCGTCGCCGGCGATGACCCAGACTTCCTTGTCGGGGCAGGCAAACTTTGCGCCTATCGCCGAGGGCAATGCAAAGCCCATAGTGCCGAGACCGCCTGAGGTGACCAGGGTGCGCGCATGTTCGTGGTGAAAGTACTGCGCCTCCCACATCTGGTGCTGTCCCACATCGGTGGCGACGATGGCGTTGCCGCCGGTGATGCGCCACAGGTCATGCATGACGTGCGCAGCGTAGAGATGGCCGGAGTCAGGAAGATTCTTGATGTCGCGGACGGCGGCTTCGCCCTTGCTTGCGTCGATGGCCTTGAGCCACGCGGAGCCGTCGCGGCCGGAAACACGGGGCAGCAACTGCTCAAGCACTTCAGCAAGATCACCGATGAGTGCTACATCGACCTTCACGTTTTTGTTGATCTCGGCCGGATCGATCTCAATGTGGATCTTTTTGGCCTTGAGGGCATAGGTGGCGAGCTTGCCGGTGACGCGATCGTCGAAGCGCATGCCGCAGGCGATGATCAGATCGGATTCCTGAATGGCGTCGTTGACCCACGACTCACCATGCATGCCCATCATGCCCAGGTTGAGCGGATGAGAGGCGGGAAAGGCGCCGAGGCCGAGGAGGGTGAGGGCGACGGGAATTTGCGCGCGCTCCGCGAGGGTGCGCACCTGCTCCATGGCCTTCGATTCAAGCACGCCGTGACCGGCGAAAAGGATGGGACGCTTGGCGTTGCGGATGAGCTCGGCGGCCTGCGCGAGGCCCGAGTCTTCCACCGACAGCATGGGGTGGGGGCGATACGGCTTCGGCTTGGCGGCGTCGAAATCGAAGATGGCAGTTCCCTGCTGTGCGTCCTTGGTGATGTCGACGAGTACGGGGCCGGGGCGGCCGGACTTGGCGATCTGGAATGCCTGACGCAGCGCGCCAGCCAGATCCTCGGTCCTGCTGACGAGGAAGTTGTGCTTGGTAATAGGCAGGGTGATGCCGGTAATGTCGACTTCCTGAAACGCGTCCGTCCCGAGCACCTTGCTGGAGACGTTGCCGGTGACGCAGACGATGGGAATCGAGTCAAGCATTGCGGTGGCGATGCCCGTGACCAGGTTGGTAGCGCCGGGGCCGCTGGTGGCGATGCAGACGCCGACCTTGCCGGAGGCACGCGCGTAGCCATCGGCCATGTGGGCCGCGCCCTGCTCGTGGCGCACCAGGATGTGATGGATGGGAAATTTGCGCAACGCGTCGTAGGCGGGCAGGATAGCGCCGCCCGGATAGCCGAAGACGTCAGTCACGCCTTCGCCGACCAGCGTGGCCCAGAGGATTTCAGCACCGGTGAGGCGCGTGGGCGTGGTCAGATGAGCGTTCGAGTCCGATGTTTTGGTTGCACTCGCGTGTGTTTTGGTCCCCATAGTTGAACTCCTCTTTAGCTTTAAGCTTTCAGCTCTCAGCCTTCAGCTTGTTTATTCCCAGTGCCGACGAAATTTCCCGTTTGCCGAGTGACTTCAATCGAATTTCGATCGTGTCTAACTTTCTCTCGGGGCTGAACAGGCTGCGGAAAGAGGCATTTGTGGTCGGGCGAGATCAGCAGGGGCTGAAGCCCGACGCCTATTTTGCCGCATTTCGGCCCGACTAAAGTCGTGCCCTTATTACAAAGCACGTCACCCGTGGGGTTTTTCCGCATCCTGTAAAGCCCTCGACTGTTCTTCTTCCATTGCGGCGCAGCTAAAGCCGCGCCCTTTCAAAACCCATTGCCTTTTTACGGCTTGGCCAAAGCCGTGGTTTTCAAAATTCGGCACCCTTAGGTTGTTGCGCCTTCTGACGCGCTCGTGACGCGGTCAACGTACTTGCGGAAGACGCCTTTGGGCCAGCGCAGGGCCGGCGCTTTGAAGTTCTTGAGGCGCGCCGCCATTTCTTCAGCGCTGATTTCTACATCGAGCTTGCGGTTGGGAATGTCGAAGTGGATGATGTCGCCCTCGCGCACCGCAGCGATGGGCCCGCCGACAAAAGCTTCAGGAGCAACGTGGCCGGCGGTGAAGCCGCGGGTTGCGCCGGAGAAGCGGCCGTCCGTGAGCAAAGCGACGTTCGCGCTCAACTCCGCGTTCGACGAGATGGCCGCAGTCACCTGCAACATCTCCCGCATGCCGGGTCCGCCCTTGGGACCTTCGTAGCGAATTACGACCACATCGCCAGGCTTGATGCCACCGGCCTGCACCACGGCAAAACAATCTTCTTCGCTGTCAAAGACGCGCGCAGGGCCGCGATGGCCGAGCTTATTGGCGGCGGCGATCTTCATCACGCAGCCTTCGGGGGCGAGATTGCCTTTGAGAATCACGAGGCCACCGTTGGGCTTGATGGGGTTTTCAAAGGTATGGATCACGTCCTGGCCCGGTGTTTCAACTGCGGACGCGGCTTCTTCAGCGAGCGTTTTGCCACTGATCGTAAGCGTGGAGCCGTCAGCGTGGCCGGCTTTGATAAGGCGCTGGGCGAGCAACCGCGAACCGCCGGCTGCCTGATAGTCGGATGCGACGTACTTGCCGGCAGGCGTGAGCGAGCAGATGTAAGGCGTGCGCGTGGAGATGATGTCGAAATCGTCGATGGAAAGCGGGATGCCGATTTCGCGTGCAATTGCCAACAGGTGCAACACGGCGTTGGTTGATCCGCCGCTGGCAGCGACGCTGGCGATGGTGTTTTCGATGGACTTGCGGGTGATGATCTGCGAGGGGCGGCGATTGGCGCGGACCGCATCCATGAGGATGTGGCCGGCTTCGCGGGTGGCAGCGTATTTGTCCTTCGACGTAGCGGGAACACCGGAAAGTTGGATGGGCGAGATGCCTAGAATCTCGGCGCTCATGGCCATGGTATTGGCGGTGAACTGACCGCCGCATGCGCCGGCGCCGGGGCATGCGTTGGCTTCAAGGGCTTCAAGGCCTGCGTCGTCGATTTTGCCGGCGGCGTGAGAGCCGATGCCTTCAAAGACATTCTGAATGGTGATGTCGACGCCGTTCAGTTTGCCGGGAGCGATGGAGCCACCGTAGAGCATCATGCCGGGAATGTCGAGCCGACAGAGCGCCATGATGATGCCGGGCATGTTCTTGTCGCAGCCGCCAATGCCAACGAGGCCGTCAAAAAGATTGCCGCGCGCCACCAATTCAATGGAGTCGGCGATGACTTCGCGCGAAACCAACGAGGCCTTCATGCCCTGTGTGCCCATGGTGATGCCGTCGGAGATGGTGATGGTGTTGAACTCCATGGGCGTGCCGCCGGCTTCGCGAATTCCCTCTTTGAGAGCTTCAGCGATTTCGTGCAGATGCACATTGCAGGTGCCGATTTCGGTCCAGGTGTTGGCGATGCCGATGATGGGCTTGTGCAGATCGTCCTTTGCGAATCCGGAGCCGCGCAGGTAGGAGCGGGCGGCCGCCCGGCTTGGTCCCTCAGTCAACGGAATGCTTTGGCGCTTGCCTTCGATGGTCATTTGCTCTCTTCGTTCGCTAGCTACTAGCTCTTAGCTCCTAGCTTCTAGCTCGTTTGTGCTGCCGTTAAGCTCGTACCCTGAATGGGCGTTCCTTCTTCGCGATGCAATTCGCAGTTGAATGAAAAGCTAGAGGCTAGAAGCTAGCAGCTAGAAGCTGTCACTTCGCTTTCAGCCAGCTTGCTTCATCGTGCTTTGCTTCATAGGTGTCGAGGGCGGCGGCGTGGCGTAGCGTTAGTCCAATATCGTCGAGACCTTCAAGCAGGCAGAACTTGCGGAAGGGGTCGACTTCAAAGGTTGCCGAGAAACCGCGGCCGTCGGTGACTGTCTGCGCTTCAAGCGAGACGGTGAGTTGATAGTTGGGAATGGTTTTGGCGTTTGAGAGCAGCGTGGCCACCTGCTCTTCGCTGAGGCGAGCGAGCACGATGCCGTTTTTGCCGGCATTGGAGAAAAAGATGTCAGCGAATGTAGGAGCGATGACGACGCGGAATCCGAAATCAGAGAGAGCCCAGGCGGCATGCTCGCGGCTGGAGCCGCAAGCGAAGTTCTTGCCGGCAACAAGAATCTGGGTTCCCTTGTAGCGCGGGTCATTGAGAACGAACTCCGGGTCAGGATCGCCGGCCGAGTTGCGCCGCCAATCGAAAAACAGGAAGTCGCCGTAGCCGGTGCGCTCAATGCGTTTGAGGAACTGCTTGGGAATGATCTGGTCGGTGTCGACGTTGGTGCGATCGAGCGGCGCGGCCAAAGACGTGAGTGTACGGAACGGTTCCATTAAGCAGTTACCTCCTCGGGAGCGGGTGCGTTGATGGGCCAGCTACGGACGTCGACGAAGTGGCCGGCGATGGCGGCGGCAGCAGCCATTGCGGGCGAAACCAGGTGGGTGCGTCCGCCGCGACCCTGGCGGCCTTCAAAGTTGCGGTTGCTGGTGGAGGCGCAGCGCTCACCAGGCGCGAGAATGTCAGGATTCATGCCCAGGCACATGGAGCATCCGGGCTCGCGCCAGTCAAAGCCGGCCTCCTTGAAGATGCGATCGAGGCCTTCCTTCTCTGCCTGCGCTTTAACAGCCTGCGAACCGGGAACGACCATGGCGCCAACGTGGCTTGAGACCTTGCGGCCGGCGGCGATGCGGGCGGCGGCGCGCAGATCTTCAATGCGGCCATTGGTGCAGGAGCCGATGAAGACGCGGTCGATTGAGATTTCAGCAAGCGGCGTGCCTGCCTTGAGGTCCATATACTCAAGCGCGCGCTCGAAGGAGTTGCGATCGCTTTCAGTTGCGGCGGCCGCAGGATCGGGCACGCTGGCCGTAACCGGAGCAACCATGCCGGGACTGGTTCCCCAGCTCACATAAGGAACGAGCGTTGCCGCATCGATGACGAGTTCGCGATCGAACTTTGCGCCGGGATCGGAAGGCAGCTTGCTCCACTCTTCGACTGCCTTATCCCACGCCGTACCCTGAGGCGCGAAGCGACGGCCCTTGAGGTACGCGAAGGTGGCCTCGTCAGGAGCGATCATGCCGGCGCGCGCGCCCGCTTCGATGCTCATGTTGCAGATGGTCATGCGGCTTTCCATGGAGAGTGAGCGGATGGCCGAACCTGCGTACTCGATGACGCAGCCAGTTGCGCCGTCAGTGCCGATCTGGCCGATGATGGCAAGGATGATGTCTTTGGCAGTGACGCCGGAGGGCAGCTCTCCCTCAACCGCGATGCGGAAGGTGCTGGGCTGGGCCTGCGGAAGAGTCTGCGTGGCAAGCACGTGCTCCACTTCGCTGGTGCCGATGCCGAAAGCGAGCGCGCCAAAGGCTCCGTGCGTGGACGTGTGCGAGTCGCCGCAGACGATGGTCATGCCGGGCTTGGTGATGCCAAGCTCGGGACCGATGACGTGAACGATTCCCTGATCGCGCGAGTTGACGTCGTAGAGCTCGATGCCGAAGTCAGCACAGTTCTGGCGCAGCGTGGCAATTTGTTTGGCAGCGATCTGGTCAACGATGTTGAGGCGCCCTTCAAGCGTGGTGGGCACGTTGTGATCGACGGTGGCGATGGAGCGATCGGGACGGCGCACCTTGCGATTGGCCAGGCGGAGCCCTTCAAAGGCCTGCGGGGAGGTGACCTCGTGGAGAAGTTGCAGGTCGATGTAGATCAGGACCGGTTCGCCTTCCGGCGCGACAACGACATGCTGATTCCAGACTTTTTCGAAGAGTGTTTTTGGTGCGGTGCTCATTGAACTCCTGTTTAGCTGCTAGCTACTAGCTGCTTGCTTGTTCCTTGCTGGTCGAAAGCCCGGGGGCAACCGTTCGAAACATCCCTCGGGGGCTAAAGCCCGCGTCCTTTTTGTTGCTTATGCGGCACGGATGAATCCGTGCCCTTTCAAAACATCGAATCACTCAGCTGGAAGCTAGCGGCTAGTAGCTTGAAGCTGGTCTTACGCGCTCACAAGCATCGTCTTGATTGTCTCTCTAACCTTGGCGCCCATTTCGGTTGTCGAGAGCACGGTGAGCTCTTGCTGGTTGCCGCGCGCGAGATCGGTGGTGCGGAAGCCGAGTTCGAGGACCTTGCGGACCGACGCTTCAATTGCGGCGGCTTCAGCTTCGAGGCCGCCGGAGTGGCGCAGGATGAGCGCACCGGTAAGGATGGCGCCGAGCGGATTGGCCAGGCCCTTGCCGGCAATATCGGGCGCGGAGCCGTGGACCGGCTCGTAGAGATTGACCTTGCCGCCGATGGTGGCCGAGGGCAACATGCCGAGCGAACCAGTAATGACGGCGGATTCGTCGCTGAGAATGTCGCCGAAGAGATTTTCGGTGAGCACCACGTCGTAGCTGCGGGGCTGATTCATCAGGTGCATGGCCATGGCGTCGACATATTGGTGTTCGACAGTTACACCGGGAAACTCCGCGGCAACTTCGTTCACGGTGGCGCGCCACATCTGCGAGACTTCAAGGACGTTTGCCTTGTCGACGCTGGTGAGCTTCTTGCGGCGGCCCTGTGCGAGTTTGAAGGCTATGCGGGCAACGCGGGCCACCTGATCGCGGGTGTAGTGCATGGTATTCCAGGCCTCGCCGGCGACCCGGTTCCACTCGCGCGGGTGACCAAAATACAGGCCGCCCAGCAGTTCACGGACAAAGAGAATATCGGTGCCGTCGATGATCTCCGGACGAAGCGGACTGGTGACCTCAAGTTCCTTGAATGCGAACGCCGGACGGAGGTTGGCAAAGCCGCCAAGCGCAGTTCGGAGCTTCAGTAGACCCACTTCGGGGCGCTCTTCGGGTGGAAGCGCGTTGAACTCGTTGCCGCCTACGGCGCCGAGCAGAACTGCGTCGGAGTCGAGCGCGGCCGCGAGCGTGTCGGCAGGCAAAGGTGTGCCGTCCCGCACAATGGCGACGCCGCCGATGCGCCTGGCGTCGAATTCGAGGGTGTGGCCGCCGAGCGAGGCGACTTCCTTGAGGACCGCAACTGCTTCGTTGGTGACTTCAGGGCCGATGCCGTCGCCGGCGGTAACTACAATCTTCAGATGCATTAGCTGATCTTTCCTTCAGGGGCTATAGCCCGCATTAAATTTTCAATCCTTGCGGCCCGGCGACCCAGAGGGTGCCCCAGCCGTGCACTTGTTACAAAACTTGCCCGAAGAGGTTTTCTTACGGGGTGTGGCTTGTGCGGCGCAGCCAAAGCCGCGCCCTTTCAAAACCAAATCAACGAAAAACTCTTCAGTCGAGCTCGGAGACTGGCTCGTGGCGGCGCTCGCGAATCTGGTCGGGGAGCAAACCGACGAGGTCCTGGTCGTAGATGTTCTTCTTGCGATCGGCCAGTGCCACAAAGCGGTAGTAGACGTGCTGCAGGTCGTCGCGGGTGAGCGCGAAGCCCATTTGCTCAAGCCGATGGCGCAGGGCCGCGCGGCCGGAGTGCTTGCCGAGAACGAGATGAGTTTTGGCGACGCCGACCAGGGCGGGCGTCATGATTTCGTAGCAGAGCGGGTTGGCGAGCATGCCGTGCTGGTGGATGCCGGACTCGTGCGCGAAGGCGTTGTCACCCACGATGGCCTTGTTGGGTGAGGGCCGGAAGGTGATGATCTGGCCGAGCACCTGGCTGGTGGGGTAAAGCTGGTCGAGCTTGATGGAGGTGGTTTGTCCATAGCGGTCGCCGCGGACGTAAAGGGCGGAGGCGATCTCTTCAAGAGCGGCGTTTCCGGCGCGCTCGCCGATGCCGTTGATGGTGCATTCCACCTGGCGCGCGCCTGCATCGATGGCGGCCAGCGAGTTGGCGACGGCAAGGCCGAGATCGTCGTGGCAGTGCGAGGAGAGGATGATTCCCTGCGCGTCAATGGCGGGAATGCGCTGACGGACTTCGCGGAACATGGCGGCATACTCTTCAGGCGTGGAGTAGCCGACGGTATCGGGCATGTTGATGGTGGTGGCTCCGGCTTCAATGGCGATACGCACCATTTCCACCAGGTAATCGCGGTCGGAGCGGGTAGCATCCTCAGGCGAAAACTCGACGTCGTCCACAAGCGAGCGGGCGAGGCGAACGGATTCACCGCAAAGCTCGAGAGCCTGAGCGCGGCTGATCTTCAATTTGTATTCGAGGTGCAGATCGCTGGAAGCGAGGAAGACATGGATGCGGGCGCGGTCAGCGAACTGCAGGGCGCGGGCGGCCATTTCAATGTCTTCGGTTTTTGCCCGGGCTAACGACGCGATGCGCGGCTTCTTCACGGCTTGCGTAATGGTGGCGATGGCCGCGAAGTCGCCCTCGGAGGCCATGGCAAAGCCGGCCTCGATGATGTCGACGCCCAGATCTTCAAGGGCGTGGGCCATGGTGAGTTTTTCCTGCGTGGTCATGCTGCAGCCCGGGGACTGCTCGCCATCGCGCAGAGTGGTGTCGAAAAAGGCTACGTGATTTGAACTCATAAACTCGCCTGTCGGGGAAGACACATCTCTTACGTTGATAGTGTCTCGCAGTGGGCGCGTATAAGGCAAAGTTATAATTCTTGGGCTAACGATTAGAATCGCTTATGATGGAAGACAGTGGTCAGTGATCAGTGGTCAGTGGTCAGTTTCTCTTCCCGGGGGCTGGCAACATTCGGATTCTGAGCCCGCAGCGCCTGATAGCGGTTTTCTGATCTCTGATCTCTGATCTCTGATCTCTGCGTTCCCGAGGAGTGCCATGGAACTTAACCAACTGGAAACATTTCTGGCGGTGGCGGAGGAGCGTAGTTTTTCGCGAGCAGCAGTGCGGCTGCATCGTACGCAGCCGGCCGTGAGCCAGGTGATTCGCAAGCTGGAAGAGTCGGTGGGCGAGACACTGTTCGATCGCGCGGCGCGGGACGGGTCATTGACCGCGGCGGGGGTGTTGTTGCGCGACTACGCACAGCGGCTGCTGGCGCTCAGGCGCGAGGCCTCAAGCGCGCTGGGCGAGCTAAAGAACCTGGAGCGCGGGCACCTGCAACTGGCGGCCAACGAGTACACGTGCATGTACCTGCTGCCGGCGATCGATCAATTCCGGCGCGCGTTTCCGCACGTGAACGTGACAGTGAACCGGATGCTGGCCTCGCGGATTCCCGAAGAGCTGAGCCTGCGCACGTTTGAACTGGGCGTGGTGTCGTTTCGGCCTGACCCGGCCCAGTTCCGAACGATTGCCGTGTACGCTGACAGCCTGGCGCTGATTGTGGGACCGGAGCATCCGCTGGCGAAGGTGGAGCGGGTGTCGATTACCGACCTGGGCAGCGAGCTGTTTGTGGCCCACAACGTGACTTCGCCGCTGCGCCGCAAAGTGATTGAGGCCTTTCAGCGTTACCGGACGCCGCTGAACATGGGCATTGAACTGCCGACCATCGAAGCCATCAAGCGTTTTGTGGCGATGGGCAACGGGGTAGCGCTGGTTCCGCATCTTACTGTAGGACGCGAGTTGGAAAGTGGGGACCTAGTGAGGGTTTTTGTAGACGAGCTGGAGATTCGCCGCGTTCTGCGGCTGATTCACCGGCGCCAGGCAACTCTTTCCTATGCAGGCAAGGCATTTCTGGGCACCCTGAAGGCAATGGCTCGTACCCAGGGGCCACCGTTCTACTTTCATGTGGAGCGGGCCGGGGCGTAGAAAACTCGGCGACGGCGCCCGGAGGTTCGAAAACAGCCTGGCAAGTTGGTTCGATTTCGTAGGAGGTCTTGTCCCCACATCAGACAGGATCAATACTCTGCCCTTCCCCGGGGAAAGTGAGGTTGTCGTGGTATGCCGAAGGTGCATGTCAGAAGATATTCGTCGCTCTCATTTGCGTCCGATTGATTTACTGGTACTGCCGTTTCTCTTTGTGCCGGTGCGCTGCCGTAACTGCATGCTGCGCTCGTACCGGCATATTGTCCTGCTCCTGCTTGGACAAAAGAGGCTCGATCGCGGACTCGACGCGTCACAAAACTAACTGAACAAAGGATGTTTTCCGGTTGAACGACTTTTTGGGCGCACCTGTTGGGTGGTCCAGCTTCAAATTCCCATAAATGCCATAAGGTTTTTGGCCTGCCCAATTCCTGTCAGGGTTGGGAGGGGCGAAAAACTGTGTCTCGAACTGTCCTTCTGCCACAGTTGGGTAGATCATCGCGTGCGCCGCGATAAACAGATGCGGGCAGAGCTTGATTTGCCGAGTCCTCTGACGGACCGAGCCCGTCTGAGACTCGGGAGCATTCGGGGACTGTGGAACATTCGGGCTAAATAGGCCGATGGTGGCGGGCTATTCTGGTGGACCTCCAGTTGGCTCGTAAGCCACATCGGAAAACGCTGATTCTTCCACAGAAGTCTCTATCCCCAACTGCCTGTTGCCTGTTTCCTGCCCTTGAAGTCTCGGACCTGCGCGCGGTTTGAGGTAAAAACGCCGGATCGGGTTCACTAACGTCTATAGACTCAGAAGATTCCGAAGCTGGGGTTCCTGCCCTGACCCGGTCAGGGCATTTACAATACCGAGAGCGGGGCCCGGATCCAACCGGCGCGCCGGAATCGACTAAGCTCGTTGCCAGCCGGACGGTTGTGCAGTCGTGAGGTTCAGGACCGAATGAAGAAGATCGCCTTAATAGCAATTCTGCTGGCCGTAGGTGTGGCCGCAGGCCGCGCTCAGGAAAGCCGCCAGGACATCAGCCTCAGTGGAACGGGCATTATCGAACCGTTCATGGCTTCGTCCACCGATGTTCAGGTAAGCGCGAACCGCGCTTTCGGCGGGTTAGCGAGCTACCGTTTCATGATGACCCCCACCAGCGCCCTCGAGGCGAACTACCAGATGACGTACGAGAACAGCATTCATTACGTGATCAGCAATACCAACCATTATTTGGTGAACACACGCACCCAGGAAATCTCGGGCGCCTTCGTCAAGTCGTTCGTGTACAAAAACTTGAATCCGTTTGTCGAGGCGGGGCCGGCGGCTTTGATTTTTCTGCCGATCCGGAATTCGGGCACGACTTCGCTCGACGTGAAGCAGCAAACCGAGGTGGGCGGCCTGTACGGAGCTGGATTCGCGTATGAAATCAGCCCGAGCTTCGACATCCGGGCCGAATACCGCGCCTGGGTGGTGAAGGTGCCGACCTTTGCAGATACGCAGCTGACCACGAACCGCTGGTACAACATCAGCAACCCGGTGATTGGCGTGGCTTACCACTTCTAAAAAGCAGGGATTAGGGAACATGGATTAGGGATTAGGAAAACAGGACGGGCTTTGGCCCGTCCTGTTTTGCGTTTTGGGAGAAGTGAGCGGGAGGGCGCCGGGCGTTAGCGGACGGCTTCGCGGTAGCGGCCCAGCTCCTTGACGAGATCGCAATGGCGGGCCAGGGCCTCAAGGGCCTGCGAGCCCTCAGCCGAGGACTGAATCTGGCAGTCGACGTAGAAGATGTACTCCCATGGCTTGCCGTGGACGGGGCGGGACTCGATCTTGGTGAGGTTGGTGCCGAGGGCGGCGAGCTCGTTAAGCGCGGCGACGAGCGAGCCGGGACGGTTCTGCACGGAGAATGCGATGCTGATTTTGTTGGCTGCCGGGTCCGCCTGGGCGTCGGCCGCGCGGCGGACAAGAAAGAATCGGGTGTAGTTTTCAGGGTTGTCTTCAATGCCGGCCTCGAGAACTTCAGCGCCGTAGTACTCGGCCGCGGCCCGGCTGGCGATGGCGGCGAGAGAGCGGTCGCGCTGCTCGACCAGCTGCTTGACGCTGCCCGCCGTGTCGTAAAAAGCGAGGGCTTTCATGCCGGGGTGCCCGGCGAGAAAGCGGCGGCACTGCGCCAACGCGACAGGGTGCGAATAGACGCGATCAACGTCAGCTATGGTAACGCCTGGATTGGCGATGAGGTTATGGCGGATGCGCAGCAGCGTCTCCTGCTCGACCTTGACGTCGTTGGTCAGCAGCAGATCAAAGTGCTCAGAGACAGAACCGGCGAGGCTGTTTTCAATGGGAATGGCCGCCGCGTCTGCCTTGCCTGAGGCGAGGGTGGCAAAAACCTCGGCCGAGAGGGGACAGGGGACGATGGTTGCGCCGGGGACGAGCTTGAGAGCCGCCTCGTGGCTGAAGGAGCCGGGTTCGCCCTGGATTGCGATCTTCATGCGCTTGCTTTCGCTTTCGGAAATGGGGTGTTCAACGGCCGCTCCCTTCCGCACCATACCATACGCCCACCCTCAATTCGCCGGAATGGGCGGAGCCTCGGTTCGAGCGGTGTCGGCCTGAACCTGCAAGAGGATGGGTCCGAGCAACTCGCTCTGGTTCTCTTGCAGCCGGACAGAGACTTGCACCAGGGTCGGCTCTCTTCCATACAGCAAGGCAACGCCGCGAATCGGCTGGGCGTTTGCAACGAGCCGCGACTGGGTACCAAGTCCCTGGGTGTTCGCAGGCGTTTCAAAGGCTACAAAGTTCGTGCGCACGGCATAAAGTGTATCCGAAGGGAATGGGCCGAAGACGTACGGTACCTCTGGATCAGGCCCTTCGGCTATCACCGACTGCGCCCAGCGCTTGTAAGCAGGAAAGATGCGCGCCGCAATGCGCGCCACTTCAAACCTGCCTGACGTGTCGCCATAGGAAACTGAAGCCTGAATGACGTCGCCTGTGAAGCCATTGCCGTCTGCCGAGAACAACTCGCTGTTCTTGATCGGATTGGGGCTGACGAAAAGACTGCTGCCGCCGGAACCGTAGATGGAAAAACAGTGCCAGCCGCGCGGAGCCAGCACGCCGAAACCCTCTTTGGCTTGATAGTAGGCCAGTTTTTGAGCTGCTTCGGCGGGTACGGAGATTACCTTGCTTTCTCCCCTGGGCGGATCGATCAACCCCACCTGCCCAACGGAGCGGCAGCCGACAAAGTCAACACGCTGTGTGGGTGCTTTTGCAGCGGATTCGGAAGGCGCCGTCTGCGCAGACGCAGAGGACGCGGCAAGGAGAGACGCGGCTAGAAGTGCGTTACAGTATCGGCCAGCTAACATTCGAAGTCCCCCAAGGGGCGAACGATCCAGATCCGGCTAACAAGCGCTAAGTGCGTTCCCAGAGATCGGCGGCGACGAAAGCAAAGAAGACGGTGGCGATGACGCCGTTCATGGTGAAGAAGGCGGCGTTGAGGCGGCGCAGGTCACGCGGTGAAACGATGGAATGCTCGTAGGCGAGCAGCGCTGCCACTGCGCCGATGCCGACCCAGCCCAGGGCCGCGAAATGAAAGAGCAGGCCGAACCAGACCAGCAGGCCGAGCATGGCAAGGTGCATGAGACGCGCGGCCCAGAAAGCCCCGGCGATGCCGATGGCGCGAGGCAGGCTGTGGAGGCCGGCGGCGCGGTCGTGCTCGTAGTCCTGGCAGGCGTAGAGGACGTCGAATCCGCCGGCCCAGAGCGTGACGGCGGCGGTGAGCACGATGATGCGCGCGTCGAGCGAGCCGCGCACGGCGATCCATGCGGCGGAAGGAGCAAGGCCGAGCGCGAGACCGAGGACCAGATGCGACCAGCGAGTGATGCGCTTCATGTAGCTGTAGCTGAGCAGGACCGCGAGCACCAGCGGAGAAAGATAGAGGGTAAGGCGGTTGAGCTGGGACGAGGCGGCAACGAAGATGAGCGCCATGAGGAGCGTGAAGCCGAGAACGAACTGGCGCGAAAGCAGTCCGGCGGGAATAGCGCGGTTGCTGGTGCGGGGATTGGCGGCGTCGAGATCGGCATCGGCCCAGCGATTGAAGGCCATGGCGCAGGAGCGCGCGGCGACCATTGCAACCAGAATCCAGACGACGGTGCGCCAGGCGGGAAGGCCGTTGGCTGCCAGCAGCACCGCCGTCAGTGCAAAGGGCAGCGCGAAGATGGAGTGCTCCCACTTGATCATCTCAAGCGTGGTGCGAATTTTTGCGAGGAGACCGGGCATAGGTGATCTATCTACGAGTGTACTTGAGCAGGACTCCGGAATGAAGACGCGCGATTGGCGTTGCGGGGATGCCTCAATGCGCAAAACCCAACCACTCAGCGAAGGTGAGCAGGCCGCCGGCGACAAACAGGATGCCGAAGATGAGTTTGTTGTGGCGGGCGAGCCAGTTGGGAAGATAAATGTCGAAGTTGGGGGCGGTCTCGGGCGTATAGCGGGCGGCCAGATCGCTGAGCGGGCAACGGCAGCGATTGAAGGCGAGCACGAGACACTCAAAGAAGACAATGATTGCAAAGACCGCAGCAAGCCTGAAGTTGTGCACGCTGCCTGCAACCGGAACGGCCAGGATGCAGGCAACCAGGAAAAGCCAGACCACGGTGTGGAGAAGCTTGATGGCGACCACGACCCGGTCCTGCTGTGCAAAGAAATTCATGAGAAGAACCAGTCTACCGCTGGCTCACGAGGCGCGGGCGTGGGTATATCTTGTTGTGGAATGGATTGAGAGAAGGCGTGCGTGATGAAGAGATCGGAGATCAACCACTCAATCGGCGAGGCTGCCGCATTTTTTGCGGACAATCATTTTGTTCTGCCTCCGTACTCCGATTGGACTCCTGACGAGTGGCGGCGGCTGGGCAGCGAGGCCGAGGAGCTGCGCAGGCTCAAGCTGGGTTGGGACGTGACGGACTTTAACTCAGGAAAGTTCAGTGAGCTGGGGCTGACCTTGTTTACCCTGCGCAACGGGCCGCCGACGGGACGCGGCAAGGTGTACGCGGAGAAGATCATGTTTGTCCGTGAGAACCAGGTCACGCCGTTTCACTACCACGTGCTCAAGACCGAGGACATTATCAACCGCGGGGGCAAGGGCACGGGCAAGCTGGCGGTGCAGTTGTATAACTCCTCGCCTGAGGGCGGGCTGGCGGAGACGCCGCTGACGGTGACGTGCGACGGAATTCGGCGCAAGCTGGATGCCGGGGCAACGGTGATCCTGGGGCCGGGCGAGTCGATTACGCTGACGCCGTATCTTTACCACAAGTTCTGGGCGGTGGAGGGCGATGGGTTGATCGGCGAGGTTTCGTCAGTCAACGACGATGCAACGGACAACTACTTCCTCGATCCGCTGCCACGGTTTCCTGAGATCGAGGAAGATGAGGCGCCGGTCAGGCTGCTGTGCACGGAGATACAAGATGCAGGGATTAGGGGATTAGGGGATTAGGGGACTAGGTTGTTAGGTTTTTGGGTTGTTGGGTTGTTGGGTTGTTAGGTTGTTAGGTTGCTAGGTTGTTAGGAGATTCAAAAAGCCCCGGAGTTTTTGCTCCGGGGCCGTTTGTTTTGCGCGTGCTATTCGGAGAGATGCGACCCTTATGGGTGCTCCGTGGTTTGGTTGGCTACCTGGAGGTCGTTCTGGACCGTGAAGACTCCGGGGACGCCGTTGGCACGAATGAACGCCGCTTCCTTGTCAGCCTGCGTATCGACTACGCCATACAGCTCGACGTGGCCGTTCTGCACCGAAATGCGGATGGGCGCGGCGGGATCGATAGCGTACCTGTTGAGCGTGGGGTAGCTGTAAACGGCGCGTGCCACGGCAAAGCGCGTTTGGTTATCGAATCCCGAAAGCGGGTCGACTTGGACGTTGTCCACCAGGTCCTTGACGCCGGGCGTGGTGGCGACAAGCGCAAGAGCCGAGTTGTAATTGGGGTAGTCGTGGGCATGCCCGCTCAGCGTAACGACGCCGTTGTTCACGTTCACTGACATGGCGTCAAACATATTGCCGTAACCAACGCGATCGTAGGTCAGCTTTTCGGAAAGCTTGCTCTGGAGCTGGCTGTCGGAAATGTTCTGGCCGGCGACCTGCACGTTGTTGCGGACCGCAGTTACGCCCCTGGTGTGCAGGGCGGTCTTGGCGGCGTCGGCCTTGTATTTATACAGGGGCACGCTTCCAGAGAGCGTGGCGAGACCGTTGTCGACGGTGACGCGCACGTCCTTGAACTGCTTCTTGTTGAGCCGTGCCTGGAGAGCCGAGGCAACCGGGCTGGCAACTGAGTTATCTGGCTGCGCCTGCGCGGCCGAAGTCTGGGCTGATGCCCGGGAGACCAGGGGAAAGCTCAAAAGGGACGCGGCGAGCATGACCGCAGCGAGCGCTTTTGGAACGGAAAGCATTGTGTGTTTCATTGGTATTCCTCCTCATTCATCTGAAGAGTCACGCGGCAGGCACGTGCTCGGGGATGCGCAGCCTGCATGCTCTTCCTCCTCCATAGACACAGCAGGAGAGGGAAAGTTTCGCAATTTTCGAGCTGAATCGGGCTGCGAAAAAGGTGAGCAGAAAAGAGAGAAAAATTACTGTAAAGAGTTTTGAATTCTGGGCAATTGCAGGGCTGGATTTGACAATCGAGTGGATCGCAGCGGGGTTTGAGAGGGCGTAATGGTCCCTTTTGCTCGTTTTTGCTACCGGAATCGGCGGGTGGCTTTTACGACCATTGAAAAAACGCCGGATTCGTCGCGGGCCACCAGCAGGGAGACATGGCGGTTGATGGCGACCTCGGCCTGGAGCAACTGCTGGCCTGTGGTGTTGACGTCCGTGGCGTAGGTAAGGGTGACGTTGCGGCCGAGCTGCTCCTCAACGATGATGCGCGAGGTGGAGTTGCCGAAGGGTCCGAGGTAGTTGGGATCGACTTTGACGGAGCCCGCGCCAAAAAGTTTTTGCACGCGGCTTGAGACGGTGGCATTGAGGGCGCCGCCGAGCAGGGCGTCGGTGGTGGGGTTGGAGAGGGCCTGTTCCTGCTGCTGGGTGTAGATGCGCTGCTGATTTTGAGTGCGGCCGAGGGCGAGCAGGGCGACGACATCGGACTCGGGCAGGGGCGGGTCACTGCGATAGGTGACGCCCATCTTGTCTGTTGTTCCGTGCAGGCTGAGGGTGATGTCGTAGTCCTCGACGCGGGCTGAGGCGCTCAAGTCGATGAGGGGCTCGATGCGGACGGGGTTGGTAAAGGAGATTTCGCCGCGCTGGAGCTCGTAACGGGTTCCGGCAATGATGGCGTTGCCCTCAGTGATGGAGATGCGGCCCTGCAGGGCGGGCGTGGCGAGGGTGCCGCGAAGGCGCAGATCGACGTCGCCGGCGAGCTTGGCAAAGGCGTTCTGGAAGTTCAGCTGCGGCGAGGAGAGAATGCGCACATCGAGACGGATATGGTTGGTGGGCGCATCGGGCGGCGTAATCGTGGTGGCGGCGCTGGCCTGCGCGGCGAGAGCAGCGAAATCGAGGTCGGGACTGACCGTGAAGCGCGTGATGAGCACGTCGCCAGAGAGAAGGAGATTGTTTTGCGGACCCTGCAAATGCAGGGATGCATCTGCCAGCGAGCTGACACCCTGCGGATAGCGAATACGGACGCCCTTGCCGGTGACCGTGAGATCGGCGTAAAGGCCGTGCTGGTAAGCGAGATAGCCGCCCACCGTGAGCGGGCCGCCGCCGCTCATGGCGGTGAGGGACTTGACCTCGAGGCGGTCCTGGCTGAACTCCAGCGAACCGTGCAATTGGCTTAGGCCGTTGGGCAGATCTTCAAAGGAGAGCGAACCGTTCTCAAAGTCGACGCGGCCCTGGAGATTGGGATTGCGGAGAGGGCCGTGAGCTTCAACCTGGAAGGTGCTTGTACCTCCGGCGGTGAGGTCGGGATCCATGGTCTCGGCGAGCTTGAGGTTGACGGAGCCGCTTGCCGCCAGATCGAGACGCTGCGTGCCGTTGAGGGCCAGGCTGCCCTGGGCGCGGAGATCGGTGTCTTCTCCCGTGACGTGAAGCGGGTCCATCTGGATGCGATCGTTGGCGAGCGTAGCGTGCGCGCCGCCCTCGCTTTTGAGATGAACGCCGGCGATGGTGGCTTCAATCTGCTGGATGCGGGCTTCGCCGCGCAGTTGCTCGGGATGGGCGAGCGGGCCATCGACGGTGACGATGCCGGCCAGTGCCGATTGGCCGCTGAAGGCGGAGACGTGGGCAAGCTTGAGAAGCGAGTCGATGTTGAATCCGGAGAATTCGAGGCGGGCCTGGGTCTGATAGTCAGGTTTGAGCGCCGTGAGACCATGCACGGTCAGCTCGGTGGCATCCAGCCGCGTGGTCATGTCGTACGTGAGGGCATGGTTGGCGGTGTGCGCGACGAGTTGTAGCGCGCCGATTGGCTCGCTGCCGAGAGCGAGATTGTTGAGCGTGGCGTTGCCCTCGAGTTCCGGATCGTCAAACGTTCCCGAGCCGTGCAGGTCAAAGGTAAGCGAACCCGTGGCGGACCAGTCCTGTTGTTTGATCCAGCCGATTTTGGAGACATCGAGGCTGGCGGCCTTGGCGTTAACCGAGAAGCGCTTCGAATTGAGGTCGTAGCTGCCTGTGGCTGCAATGTTGCCTGCGGCCTCGTCGATGGCGATGGAGGAGAGTTTGATCTGGGAATTGTCGACCGTTCCCTGGGCGCGGATGCGCGAGACAGGTTCACCGTAAATGACGCCATCGGCCAACTGCGCCCAGCCGGAACCGTCGAGGGTACGAAGGGGACCGTCGGCCTGAAATTGCGTATCGATGACGCCGCTGAGGGGGAGCTTTTCAACCAGGAACGGCTGAATGTCGGCGACGGCGACTTTGGCTGCCTCGACGTGAGCATGGAGGACGGAGTTCTCGTCGAAGGCCGGAAGTTTGGCGGAGGCGTCGGGAGCCGCGGCCAGTGAGCCACTCAAGGTAACGCGGGTGTCGCCTCGCAGCAGCATCGCGTGGGCGATTTCGATGCGCGTGGCTGTGTAGCTGCCCGTGGCGTCTACCGAATCGAGGTGAACGGACGGGGGCTCGGCAGTCGCGACCTTCTCGCTGGTTGACGGCATTTCGAGATTGAGCTCGGATGCCTTTAGATTGCCGGTGAGGTGGGGATTTGCGAGCGAACCAGTCCAGGATCCATTGAAGTCAGCCTGCCCGGCGAGAGCGACGGGCAGGGCGGCGGTTCCGGTTTTGCCGTTACGCCTGAGGCCGAGGGAGCGCAACACGGTGTCAAATTCGCCGAGGTTGTGGGAATGGACGTCGACGGTGATGGCGGTGTGGCTGTCGAGCGGATAGGCGCCGAGGCTGCCGTGGGCCGTGAGTTGGCTGGCCGGGAGATTCACTTCAAGCTTGCGGAGATCGACTCCGCCATCGCGCTGCGTATAGGTGGCGTCGATTGCGCCTGACGCCGGGACTTCACCCGCCGGAGTCTGCGTGGGAGCGTACAGGCCGAGGTTTGCGGCAACGGAGACGGTGCGCACGTCGCCGTTGGACCAGGTTGCGACGGCCGGGCCATTCACAAGCGCGCCGATGCCGAGACGCTGGAAGGGCGGCTGGCTGACCATGTCGAGGATGGCATCGAGCGTAACGTTCTTGAACTGGGCTGTGACTTTGCCGTTGATCGGAAGGGCGATTTGTTGCGGGGGAGCCGGCTTGCGGCTGGAAGGCGCGTGCGCGGCCTGCATGACGGCCTCGCCGGGTACCAGAGGCAGCCATGGACTGAGATCGACCACCCCTTCCATCTGCCCGCCCTGGCGCAGGCGGATGACGATGGAGGAGACGAGCAGGTGTCCCTGGTCAGCATGCACATGTGCGTTGAAGCCGAGGCCGGTGGCAACAACACCAGTCCCAATGTAGGAACCATTGTCCACACGAACATTGCCGTCGGCGCGGAATTCGCCCGCCTGTCCGGCGCCGTTGAGATCGACGTGGGCGATGCCTTCCGGTGCACAGGGATAACCGGTGACCGGATCGAGCAGGCGCATGTCAAAATCGCCCACGGCCCTGGCCTGCCACTGGGGACGGGTGAAGTTCTGGAGTGCGCCAGAGAGATCGAGGGTGTGAGTGGCGCCGTCAACGGCATGCGAAACGAGACGAAGCGAACTGAGCGTTGCCGATGAGCGGGTGAGATCGAGCGAGGCCTGAAAGTAGCCGTGGACTGGCTTTGGCGACGACTTTGTTTTGCTGATTTCAGCGCCGCGGAGCAGGCTGAGGTCAGTTGCGCCTGCCTGGATGCGATAGGTTTCAGGTACGCCTTTGGCGCCGGGAATGTAGCTGAGGAGAAGGGAGAGATCGTTGGCCTGAAAGTCGAGAGGCTGATGACGGTTCTGAGCATCGAACGCGGCGGCACGGTTGTCGTAGTCGACCACGCCTTGCTCGACGGCGATGTGGCCGGCCTGGAGATCGAAGAAGGTGTTGAGGTTCTGAGTGCCTGTGGCTGCAGGCGTGCTGGGGTGCGGCTGATTGGTTGAACCGTCAGTGTAGACGATGAGATGCACGGCGGGATGGTCGATCTCGAGTTCGCGCAGGTTGACCGTCGGGCTCCAGAAACCGAGAAGACTGACGCTTGCGCGGAGATGGCCGACGCGGGCGTAGGGAGCTTCATCGGCGGCCTCAGTGCCGTGAATGACGAGTCCCGAGGCTTCCGCTTCAAGCGCGAGAAGACGCCAGTGGAAGCTGGCGACCTCGACACGGCCGCCCGTGGCCTTTTCGAGCTCGGCGATCAACCGGCGGCGGGCGATGTCTTCAAACTGCGCCGAGCTCATCCAGACGTAAAGGCCTACGGTGACCAGCGCAGCCACAACCATGAGACCGGCCAGCGTAAGCGGAACGTGGCGAAGAAAAAAACGTCGAAGACGGCTCGGGCGGGGTTGCTCGGGCGATTCCTCCTGAGCAGGGACAGGGATTTCAGGCTCGCTCATGGTCTTGCCTTCCCTTCTCCGCTCAGGGCAGCGATTGGAGGGCTGGCCTGTGGGACGCCTGGCGCAGTTTCCTGAGCGCCAGTGGATTGTAGGTCGGGATCGAGCACTTCAACGTCGCCCTGTTTGCGCAGGTTGGTGAGCCACTCGTCGAAGAGCACGTTAACCTGCTGCTGCAGAAGAATCTCCTCGATGCGCGGCGAGACCTTCTCAAGCGAAGGAACTGCTTCTCCTGGCAGGTAGAGCGGCAGAAGCGTGTCGTGGTAGTAGGTTTCAATGTCCTGCGGGGCGATGTGGATGCCGGGCCGGAAGCGCTCCTCAATGAAACGGAGAATCTCAAGGCGGTAGCGCAGGTAAGCTTCAACGCGCTCGGTGGTGAGATCGTGCGCGGAGAGGAAACTTTTCCAACCGTCGTCGGAGGCGCAGTTTTCGCGAACGCAGGCGGGGAGTTCCTTGCGGATCTCGGCGAGGCGTATGGCGACTTCGCTGGACTTGGGCTCGGCGGCCTGCTCGTCTTCCCGGCGAATCTGCTGCTCAATCAGAGTGCGGCTGATGAGCTGGTCGAGCGCAGCCGTGCGCGTGAGCGCGCTCATGCCTCCACGGACAGGATCGAGAACCGAGAGGCGAATCTCTTCGTCGATGTCGCTGGAGAGGATGACGTGACGGTTGACGACCGCTTCAACACGGTCAACGACCACGGAAGAAGCCGCGGGCAGGGCCTGGACGAGAACCGGATAGATTGCGAGGCAGGCGAAAAGGACGGCAGCAAGGCGCATGCCGGTACCGCTCGCAACATCTCTGCCTGCGGCACTGGACGCGCGCCGTTCACTCGCGCTCAAGTGACTTCGGCCGGGGCGCGAGAGGTTCATCCGGATTAGACGTCGAATGCGCATCAGAAGCTCTGCCCCAGGCTGAAGAAGAAGTTGAAGTGAGTTGCTTCGCCGACGTGCGGATTGCTGTACGGATCGGAGAGCGAGTAGTTGATGTTGACCGGGTAGATGGGCGTATTGAGGTTGTAACTGAAATCCAAACGGATGGGTCCGACGGGAGTATGGTAGCGCAGGCCGATTCCGGGTGTGTGCGAGAAGTAGTTGAAGCTGCAGATTCCCTGATGGCCGGTGGAAGTGACGGGACCGTTGGTGGGGCCGCTTGGGCTGGGGGGATTCTGGGCTGAGCCAGGCGTTAGAGTCTTGCACGCATTGCGATTGGGCTGATTGAAATGCAGAAAGCTGGCCCACGCATCACCGGCATTGGTGAACACGTTGCCCATATCGTGAAAGAGGACGAAGCTGACAGTGTCGCCGAGCCAGGGAAGCGTGGGCGGAGGCAGGCGCAACTCCGTGGTGTTGACCAGCGCGCCGGCTCCGCCGATGGGAAAGCCGGTTTCAGGATCGCGCGGGCCGGCGCCATTGAAGGAGAAGCCGCGCAGCGAGGTGGGACCACCGGAGTAGAGACGCTCGGGCAGTGGAATGAGCTCGCTCGACCCGGTGCCGAAGGCGCGCACCTGGCCGTAACGCGTGTTGCGGGCCAGCACAAAGCGATTTTTGTCGAAGCCGTAATAGCTGGAGTTGGAAAGATCGAGCCTGTTGAATTGCGCCTCGGAGCCGAGCTGGTGAACGGAGAGAAATTCCTGAAAGCTGGTGTAGGTTCCGCGGTGCGCGTCGAGCGGAGAATCGCGCGTGTCGCGAATCCAGGTGACGCCGGGTCCGGCGACGCGGACTGCGGTAGCCAGCTCCTGGATTTCGCCGGGATAGACCTGCAGGCTGCTGTCGGAGACCTTGACGCGGCGGAAGTCGTACTCGTAAATAAAGGTGTTGGCCTTGGACAGCCAAGTGCCCGGCGTTTGAAAGCTCTGGGTGAGGCGAAACCCAGCTTCAAGCCGCGAGGCGACGTAGGTGGTGACGTCCTGGCTGTTGGCGTAGCCGCCGGAGAAGGTGATGCCGAAGTTGCGATTGCCCTCAAAATGTGGAGCCTGGAAGAGCAGATCGATCTTTTGTTCGAGCAGGCCGTAGGTCCCCTGCAGTGAAGCGGACTGCTCCCGGCCGAATAGGTTGTTGCGGGTAAGGTCGGCAAGCACACGCGGGCTGATTCCGGTTTTTCCGTTGGGGTTGCAGGCAACGCCACCTGCGGTTGCGCCGGCGCAGTTGTTCTGCGGCGTTCCGGTCTGTGCCTCAAAGCCGAAGCCGTAGGTGAGCGCCCAACGGCGGGCTTCAACGGCCTGCAGGAGGATGGTCTTGCGGGTTGCTCCGCCGGTGGGGTTCTGGATCGCGGCGTCCACCTCATTGAAGAGCGCCAGCTCGTAGAGATTGCTTTGCGTGTTGAGCAGTGCGGTCTGATCGAGCGGATCGCCGGCGTGCAGCGTGATGGCGCGCTGGACCACACCAGGCCGCGTGTAATGAAGGCCGGTGACGAGCACATTGCGCACAAAGATCTGCGGGCCCTCATTGATGTGAAAGGCGACGTCGACCTTGCTGGGGTCGTTGGGTTCCTGCTGCTGCGCCACTTCGACGCTCACCTGCTCGAAGCCGCGGCTCAGGTACTCAGTAAGCAGGGCATCGCGGTCGCCGGAAAGGTTCTGCGGCGAGAGCAACTGTCCGGCAGCGGTATTGAGCAGAGGCGTGAGTTTGGCAGCTTCAACGTGGTCGTTGCCTTCCATGCGTACCGCGCCGACGCGGAGCTGATCTCCTTCATCAATGCGGTAGGTGACGGCCAAGGGAGCGGTGGCGGAAACACGCTGTGCTGCCCCTTCAGGCTTTACGGGCGCAGCATTGTCAACGGCACTGGTTTCAGGCGTGCTGGTTTCAGGCGTGATTTTTATTTTGGAGAAGCCGTTGTTCCGGTAGAGCGACTCCAGCGTGGCTACGTCAGCAGCCACCAGGGCCTGCGAGTAAATGCCGTGGCGATCGAGGGTATCGGCGGCACGGACCCCAAGCAGTTCCTTGAGCGTGGCGGAGTCGAAGTAATGATTGCCGGTAACGGAGACGGCCTGCACGCGGCGGCGCTCGCCCAACTGCACATTGAAGACGATGACGACTTCGCCGTCGCCGGGGGTGCGTTGCTCGTGACTCACCTTGACATCAAAATAGCCGAGCTGCTGATAGTAGTCCCGCAAGCGGCGATTGCCCTCGTTGAGCAGATCCTCGTCGACGCTTCCCTCCTGATAGACGGGAATGATGCGCTTGATGCGCTCCGGGCCGATGTTTGCGCCCTGCACAAGGACTTTGACCACCGGCCCCCGAGTGGCCGTGAAGCCGTAGTCGACGGTTTTTGAGGCGGGATCGTATTGCGCGGAGACGATCTTGATTTCAGCTTCCATGCGATCTTCACCCTGGTAGTGTTTGAGCACTCCGGATAGGGCACGGCTGCCGGTGTCGTGATCCACGTGAGCGCCTGTTCTCAAGTGGGCATAATGGCGGAACTCCGACAGGCTCATGCCGGGGTCGCCGGAAACCTGGACCTTGCCCACGCGCGCCTGCACGCCTGAGACCGCCGCGAACGAGATGTCGACGAGTTGCTGATCGGGGTGCCGGGTGAGGGTGGGCGTAATCACCGGTTCGTGGAAGCCGTTCTCGGCCATGGTCTGGCGCATCTGCTCAAGGGCGTTGGACAGCTTGGCCTGGGTAAAACGTGTGCCTGGAGAGAGCTGGCTGGAACGAAGCAGCTGCGCGTTCATGGTGCCGCCCTTGGCCCCGTCGACCCCCACCCAACCAATAAACATGCGCGGCGTTCCGCGAAAGACCAGGTCAACGCCAGCACCGTCCGGCTGGGCCTCAACCTGAATGTTGTCGTAAAGGCCGGTGGCATAGAGCTGGCGCAGGCTTTCGCTCACGTTTTCAGCGCTGAAGGGCTGGCCTTCCATTTGAGGGAGATGACCGGAGAGTGGGGCAAGCCGGTCTGCGCTGACGCCCTCGAAGGAAATATGGCCCACGGTCTGGCCCTGAAACTGTCTGCCCGCCTGGCTGTGAAGCTGGGCAGAGGATTCGGCCGCGGAACCGGGTGCTGAAGCCTGAGACCAGGAGAAAAGTGCGGCCGGGGGCGCGAAGACAAGGGCGCACGCGAGCAGCAACCTGTACGTCACCACCCCGTAACTGCAGAACTCCCCTGCCGGCTCTCTCCGCAAGACCATCTCTCCCAAAAAGCGCGAGGCAATGCCTCGTATGCGCAACAGTGGATCCACGCGCAAAATTCCATCCGGGTCCCGCTCCGGTCTTTCTGCCGAAGCTCCGGCCTTTGGGTTTCTACCCGTTCCCCTTATACTAGCGATTACAGGACCCTTGCGCTGTAGCGCCCAGTTTCAAGAGCGGTTCCCCCTAGGAAACTCATGCCCCGTTCACGGATCCCCGCCGAGCAGCCGGACAACACGACTTCTGGTGAGGACGCGCAGGCGCCCAAACCCGCTCAGGCGACAACGCGGGTGGCGTATGCGAGGACTGCAACGCCGGATCCGGTCGAGGCGGAGGCGCTGGCGAAGGCCCAGGCCGGCGACCATCATGCTTTTGCCCATCTCTACTCATTGCACAAAAGGCGCATCTATTCGTTATGCCTCCGTATGGTGGGCAACATCGCCGAGGCAGAGGATCTGACCCAGGAGGCGTTTCTTCAACTGCACCGCAAGATCGCGACGTTCCGTGGCGACTCGGCGTTTTCAACCTGGCTGCACCGGCTGGCGGTGAACGTGGTTCTGATGCAGTTGCGCAAGAAGGGTTTGAGCCTGATCTCGCTGGACGAGGCGATGGAGCCCGTACCGGACGAGGGCCCCGGACGCAGCTTTGGCGCGCCCGACCTGAGGCTGAGCGGGAGTATCGACCGGCTGGCGCTGGAGCGGGCGGTGGCGGATTTACCTGCCGGTTACCGGCTGATTTTTATCCTTCACGACGTGGAGGGCTATGAGCATAATGAAATTGCCTCCATGCTCGAGTGTTCGATCGGCAACAGCAAGTCTCAACTGCACAAGGCCCGGCTGAGGCTGCGGGATGCCCTGCGCGCGCAATCCAGGAAGGAGGCGCAGCCATGAGCGACGACCCCGGCAAGATGAGTTGTGCCGAGTTCCAGGCGCAGCTGCCCGAGCTGATCGGCTCTGGCGCCAATGCGGCCGATCACCCGCACATCAGGAACTGCGAACTGTGCCGCTCGCTGCTGGCCGACCTTGAGACCATCGCCGAAGCTGCCCGCCAGCTGTTCCCCGTGGTAGAACCGCCAGACGACTTGTGGGCGCAAATCGAGTCGAAGATCAAGAACGAAGAAGGCGGCTAGGGGAACAACGAGAGCAACGGCGTGGCCAAGCCAGCTCCTTCAAGGTAATTCCTTGTCGAACAGCCTCGCGGGCGCGAGCCTGCTAAGAACCACCCCCCCTGCATCCTCGGACTCGTTTCCGGCCCTCTCGGCAACCCTTCCTCCCGAAGTCCAGCGAGGGCCGTTGCCCCCTCACCTTCGAGCCGGTTTAGCCGATAGACCCATCGAGCGGTGAATCGCATCCAATGAATGCAGGGAAAGACCCGTGGACAGAAAAGGATGCATGGGAGACGGACGGACGGCCGGAGGTAGGCGGCGAAACATGAATGGCGCCTCTAAACTCCTTTTATTGAATGAATTAAAGGCCATTCCAGGTCTGACACGGGCGGATTTGCAGCAAGAAGTGCCGGTAAATCGTGACAAATGCACCGAAGCCCTTCACGCGGGGTGGGGAACCAGGCCGGCTGGCGGGGCGTAAGACATAGGGCGCAGGCCGTTTGCGGGCGGAAAGAAAGAGGGCAGGGCGGAATTTCTGAAACTTTTCGATTTCTGCGCTGTCTAATGAAGAAAAGTTGATAAGGGGACACTCAATGCAGAACCAGCCTTCCAAAACCACCCAGACCGACAGCACCAGCGAGAAGAAACCCGAGCTCCGGCGGATTCCGGTACTTCCGGTCCGCGAGACCGTGCTTTTTCCCCATGCCGTACTGCCACTGACGGTGGGCCGGGAGAGTTCGATCCAGCTGATCGAGTCGCTGGGCGAAGAGCGGATGATCGTGGTGGCCGCGCAGCTTGATCCGCGGCTTGATTCGCCGGCGCCCTCAGATCTGCACACAGTGGGAACGCTGGCGACGGTTCACAAAGTAGTAAGAATGCCGAACCAGAGCCGGTTTGTGTTTACCGAGGGCGTGGGCCGCGTGCGGCTGGTGCGCTTCTCGCAGACCGAGCCCTTCATGGTCGCCGAGATTGAGCCTTTGGAAGACATTTTGCCGGCGGCCAGTTCCGGCGTCGAGGCGCTGGTGCGCAACGTGATTGCGCAGTTCCAGCAGATTGTCTCCGAGTCGCCGACACTCTCTGACGAATTGCGAACCATTGCGAGCAACATCGATGAGCCGAGCAAGCTGGTGGACTTTGTGGCCTCGTCGCTGCCGTTCTTGACCACCGACGACAAGCAACAACTGCTGGAGACGGCCGAGATTGTAGAGCGGCTGACCCTGCTGAACAAGCATCTGGCGAAGGAGTTGGAGGTGCAGCAACTGCGCACCAAGATCCAGACCGAGGTGCAGGACCAGGTGCAGCAGTCGCAGCGCGACTACTATCTGCGCGAACAGTTGAAGGCGATCCAGAAAGAGCTGGGCGAGCAGGACGAGGGGCAGCGCGAGAACGATGAGCTGCGCCAGAAGATCGATGCGGCGGGCATGCCGGAGGACGTGAAGAAGGAAGCGCTGAAGGAGCTGGCGCGTCTGGCACGCATGTCGCCGATGGCGGCCGATTACTCGCTGACGCGCAACTACATCGAGTGGCTTGCCGTGCTGCCGTGGGCGAAGAGCTCAGGCGCGAAGATCGACATCGGCAAGGCGAAGGAGATTCTGGATGAGGATCACTACGAATTGCGGAAGGTAAAAGACCGCATCCTGGATTACCTGAGCGTGCTTGAGTTGAAGCCCGACATGAAGGGACCGATCCTGTGCTTTGTGGGACCTCCGGGCGTGGGCAAAACGAGCCTGGGGCGGTCGATTGCACGGGCACTGGGCCGGAAGTTCCAGCGCGTGTCGCTGGGCGGCATGCACGACGAGGCAGAGATTCGCGGCCATCGCCGCACCTACATTGGCGCGTTGCCGGGCCAGATCATCCAGAGCATACGCCGGGCGGAAACCAACGACCCGGTGATCATGCTGGACGAAGTGGACAAGCTGGGAAGAGACTTCAGGGGCGATCCGGCTTCAGCGCTGCTTGAAACGCTCGATCCGGAGCAGAACAACACGTTCCGCGACAACTATCTGGACGTGCCGTTCGATTTGAGCAAGGTGCTGTTCATCTGCACGGCGAACATGCTTGATACGGTGCCGCCGCCGCTGCTGGACAGGATGGAACTGATCTTCCTGCAGGGCTACACCGAGGAAGAAAAGGTGCAGATCGCGAACCGGTATCTGATTCCCCGGCAGATCAAAGAGAACGGAATCACGACCGAGCAGATCGAGTTTCCCGAGGATGCGGTGCGGTACGTTGTGCGGCACTACACGCGGGAAGCGGGCGTGAGGAAACTGGAGCAGGCTATCGGCACGGTTTGCCGCAAGCAGGCGCGGCGCGTGGTGGAAGGCCACACGGAAAAGCTGGTGGTGACGCGCGAGGAGATCAAGGAATTCCTTGGCGGCATCCAGGTGCGCGTCGATACCGAAGTGGCAGAGCGGGTAAAGCGGCCGGGGGTGGCCGTTGGTTTGGCGTGGACGCCGGCCGGCGGCGACATTCTCTTCATCGAAGCCAACAAGATGAAGGGCAAGGGCGGCTTTACGATGACCGGCCAGATTGGCGAGGTGATGCAGGAATCCATGCAGGCCGCACTGACCTGGGTTAGGTCGAACGCCACTTCCCTTGGCCTGGCAGAGGACTTTACCCGGGAGATCGACCTGCACATTCACGTGCCCGCAGGAGCGATTCCCAAGGACGGTCCTTCAGCCGGCGTGACCATGGCGACGGTGCTGGCGTCTCTGTTGACCGATACACCGGTTCGGCCGCTGACGGCCATGACCGGCGAGATTACGCTGAGCGGCAATGTGCTGCCGGTGGGCGGAATCAAGGAGAAGTTTTTGGCGGCGCGCCGGGCGGGAGTGGAAACCATCATTCTGCCCGCGGAAAACCGCCAGAACGTGGAAGAGGACCTGACGCCGGAGATGATGGAGGGCGTGACGGTTCACTACGCCAGCCGCATTGAGGACGTGCTGGACGTGGCGCTGCCCTTGATGAAGGCACGGCCGGACAAACAGCCGGCCGCGGCCGCATCGAGTTCCATCTCCTGAGTTGGCGAATTGAAGACATGAGAAAAGGCCGGCGAACCTGCCGGCCTTTTCTTGTTTGTCTGGGAAACAGGCAACCTTGGTGATATTGACCTGTCGAAAAGGGCCGCGTTGCCGATAAGGACTGTGAGTCCAGCACCCGAGATAGCGGAGAACGGCAACCATGGCAACCACCACTGCGACACCGCACCAGATAGTTCCGCTGCACCTTTCGGGCAACACGACCGAGCAGCAAAACCGAATGCTGAAAGAGTCGCTGGGGGAGGCCGTGCAGAATGCGTACGAGACCGCGATCGAACAATTGGACCGGCAGAGCGTGCAGGCTGTTCTTGACGTGGACCGCAAACTAAGGTGCGAAGTGACGGAGAAGGTGGTGGAGATCATCCATCGCCACACGGTGAGCGACAAGTACAAGGACGAACAGGCTCCCTCGAATCGCGTTTATCCGCCGACGTACCGGGTGCGTCCTGTGGAGGCGCAGGTGACGGAGTTGCGCAAGGTGTTTCCGCGCCTGGGCTCGTGCCAGGAGCGGCTTGCGCGGCGCCAATTGCCCGAGGGCGCGGAGGCGTGGTTCGCGATTCCGCGATGGCAGGCGATGGCCTCAACGTACAACGAAGCGGTGGAGATGCTGCTGGGGATTCTAACGTCGAAGCGCCGATTCTCAAACCGCATCATAGGCAAGCTGGGGGAAACGTACCTGCGGCAGACGGAACGTTCGAGGCTGGCAGAAACGATCCTCGGCGAACAGCAGGAGGGCAGCGACATCCTGGTGGTGGGCGCGCAGGCCGGCATGCTGCATCGCGGCGCCTCTGCGCGGCGTACGCGCATTTCAATGGCCGGCAATGAGTATGCGATGGGCGTGTTTGCCTTTGGATGCATTCTGCTGACGCATCCCGAGCGGCTCTCGACCGGGGATACGCTGATGATCGACTGCGGGGGCGATGAATATTCAGTGCGAGGCGACTATACGTTCGACCGCGTGCCGCTGTTCGACTACGACATGGCCGGCATCGAGTTCAGCATCTTTTACGAGGATCGCGCGCGCAACCTGTGGGGCACGCCGACGGGCTTTCTCTACAAGCTTGTTTAGGGTGTATCAAAATATACAGGAACGACGTGTTGCGCGATCGGACGCGCTGCTCACTTCTCGTTGAATTCTGCCGATAAAGCCAACTTTCCGTAAAGGATTTGAAGACTGCACTGCTTGGGCGCCGGGCGCACGAAAACAATGCTGAAGGCCTGAGAGTCTAGGAGCTGTTCACCGCTCATCTCAGCGCGCGCGATGTCCTGTTTCTCGTCGTACTTGTCGCCTGCGGTCACGTCCTTGTTCACAATCACCGTCCATTTGCGGCCGTTCGGGATCAGGTACATGGAGTACGCGCCCACAGGCACATCCGAACCTCCAAGGGAGAAAGCAGCCTCCGAAAAGAGGTACATTGGCGTATCTCCGGGGCTCCAGACTTTTCCCTTCCCCGTATCGATCCGGGCATTTGCGGGCAGGGGCGTGAATCTCACTGTCATCTGGTTGCTGTCGGCCAGCGTGCATACGGAACTTTGCGTCTGGGACCCCGCCGAACCTTGCGCGGGTACGGGAATTACGATCGCGGCACAAAAAATAAGAACGAGGAATGATTTCCAACCCATGTTTTCCCCCAGTTTTTATGCACCGGCAGCGGTCTGGACGCGGAAGCATGGGCGGATTTCGTCCTGCTCCTCTGTACCTGGATTCTTGATCCTCTCCTCTGCCGGTAGCTTGTTGAATGACATTCTACGCTGAACCAACGCGCGTGTTGTACCGGAATCTGGAGGGAGCGATGGAGAATGCGCTATTGCCCCGGAACAATCAGCCGAGCATGGGGGAACGGCCGCCTCCTGATTACCTGATACTGCGTCTAAGCAACAGGCGGTATTCTTTCAAGAGCCTCAATTGACTATGCGCGTACGAGTTCTTCCTTTTGGAGTGTCGAAAGATTGGCTGGGGCCGGCGGCGATCACGCTGGAATTGGCTGAGGGCGCCCTGGTGGCCGATCTGCTGGAGGATCTGAGTGTCCTGCTGGCGTCGCGCCTGCCCGCGCAGGGGTTGCGTGGCATGGCAGTGAGCGTGAATGCCGAGTATGCCCGCGCCGACGACCCGCTGAGCGAGGGCGACGAGGTGGGACTGTTGCCGCCAGTGTCTGGCGGGGCCCCCGAGATGGATGCGGAAGTGTTGACGGCGCTGACGCGCGAGCCCATTGATGCAGTAAGGCTGGTGGCGGAGGCCAAACGCGGCGAAGATGGAGCGGTGGCGGTGTTTGACGGCATTGTGCGCAACAACTCGCGCGGCCGCCAGACCCTGCATCTGGACTACGAAGCTTACGAAGAGATGGCGCTGAAACAAATGGACGCGCTTGGCCGCCAGGCGCGGGAGAAGTTTGGCGTGCGGCAGGTGATGCTGGTCCACCGGCTGGGGCGGCTGGCAATTGGCGAGACGAGCGTGCTGATTGTGGTGGCATCCGCGCACCGGGCTCAGGCGTTCGATGCTTGCCGGTGGCTGATCGACACGCTGAAAAAGACAGTGCCGATCTGGAAGCGGGAGACGTTTGTGGATGGCGCGGTATGGGCGGATGGCGAACCGTTTCCGGCTGGGATTGCGGTAGAGACGGTGGAGGATTCGCGTGAGATCTAGAATCCCCAGGCTGGGGTCGTGGCTACTGGGGTGCGTTCTGATGGCGAGCGTGGCCCTGCCGGCAGCTACGCAGGACCTGACGCTACATGTGGACGTGCGGCTGGTGAACGTGTTTGTGAACGTGACGGACAAGAACGGCGCCATCGTGCCCGGGCTGACGCGCGAGGATTTTGCCGTGACTGAAGACGGGCGGCCGCAGCAGATTGCCATCTTTGAAAAACAGTCGGAGATGCCGCTGAATCTGACGCTGGCCATCGACACCAGCGGCAGCGTGAGAAAGGACTTGACGGAAGAAGCGACAGCGGCACGGCGGTTCGCGCATGCGATTGTGCGCCCGCAGGACCAGATGAGCGTCATGCAGTTTGCCACGGAAGTGCGCGCGCTGACGCCCTTCACCAACAACATGGGCCAGATTGACCGTGGCCTCAACCAGTTGCACTCGGACTTTGCCACGGCGCTCTACGACGCCATCTACCAGGGCTCGGAGCGTTTGGGACCGAAGGATGGGCGCAAGGTGCTAGTGGTGGTTTCGGATGGCGACGACACGGTTCAAAGCACCACCTATGCCCAGGCGCTGGAACAGGCGCTGCGCAATGAAGTCATGATCTACTCGCTCATCGACGTGCCGATTGAGGCCAGCGCCGGACGCGACACAGGCGGCGAACATGCACTGATCACACTGTCAGAGGAGACCGGCGGCAAGTACTTTTATGTGGGGGATGGGGGCCTCGATGCGGCTTTCAAGCAGGTGAGCGACGATCTGCGGACGCAATATCTGCTGGGCTACTATCCGCACAACCAGGAACCGGGACGGATCTTCCACCGGATTCGGGTGACGGTGCCACGGGCATCGGCCACGGACTTCGACGTGCGGCACAAGACAGGGTACTACGGGGATTCGCGGGCCGCAAAAGATTGACCCCTCCTATCGGAAGCCGGTTGCTGTAACCTGACGGCATGAAACATCGGCGCCTTCTTTGCGTGCTCGTCGTTCTGCTTGCCTGTGCACTTCCCTGCTTTGGCAAAAGCAACCACGGAAAAATCCGCGTCCTCATTGTGGATGGATTCAGCAACCACGACTGGCGGCAGACCACGCAGCTTCTGCGGGGCATTCTTCAGGCGGCAGGCGAATTTGACGTCGCGGAGAGCACGGCGCCAGTGGAGACTGGCTCCGCCGCCTGGCAGGCGTGGCGGCCGCGGTTTGCCGATTACGATGTGGTGATCCAGACCTGCGACGAAAACGGCGACAACGGCCTTTTGCAGGGATTGAAACCAAAACCGGATTGGCCGGAACCGGTGAAACGTGACTTCGCGGCGTACGTGCGCAAGGGCGGAGGCGTTTACATCTATCACGCCGCGGAAAACGCCTTTGTGGGCTGGAAGGAATATGAGCAGATGGTCGGGCTCAGCTGGCGCGATGCCGGCTATGGCACCGCAATTCGTGTCAGCGATTCCGGTGAACTGGTGCGCATTCCCGCAGGCGAAGGCCTCGGCACAGCCCATGGCCAGCGCAAAGACGTGCTGGTGACGCGGCTCGGCGACGATCCCATCCATGCCGGTATGCCGCGGGCGTGGCTCTCAGCCGACATGGAAGTTTACTACTATGCGCGCGGCCCAGCCGAGCATTTGCAGGTGCTGGCCTATGCGCGGGACTCCAATCCCAAACTGGGCCTGCTGTGGCCAGTCGAGTGGACGACAACCTATGGCAAGGGGCGTGTCTACATCGCGACCTACGGCCATGTCTGGCCGGGAGATGTCGACCCACCGGGCCTGCGCGATGCCGCGGTCCAGACCATCATTCCGCGGGCGTTGGAATGGTTGGCGCGAAGGCCGGTGACATTTTCGATGCCCTCAGACTTCCCAGGTACAAGCGCAGTTTCTCTTCGCCGCCTCGCTCCGTAAGCGCCTCGATCGACGGCAGTGGAGAGCCCCGCGCAGCCGGCCAGACTGCTGGTGCAGGGCGATTGAATGCGCTGGAACGGAAAACGCATCTAAAATGGAATGATGACTTCGCCCTTGTCTTCACGCCGCCGTTCCAAGACCCCTCCGCCGGGCGAAACCGGCCAGGAAGCTCTTTATTTACGTTCATTGAGCGACCGCCAGGTGATTGTGACCATCAAGCTGCGAGACGGCGAGACCGTGCGCGGCTGGATTGAATACTTCGACGACGCCATGCTGCGGCTGACGCGCGATGGGCTGCCCAACCTTTTCATCTACAAGCACCAGATCCGCACCATCAGCGAGCAGGGCAAGCGGCGCTCGCCGCGTGCCGGCTCGGGATTGGGCCTGCCCGCTCACGAGGAGCACGCGTGAGCCCCGCGAGCAACGGCTCGCCAGCTGAGCAACATCTGGTATGGGTTCCCAAGGCTACAGAGATTGCGCGCGAGGCGGGTGCCAAGCTGCGCGAGTTTTTTGCCCAGGGCGTTGAGACCGAGTACAAGGGCGACGTTGACCTGGTGACGGTGGCCGACCGGACGGTGGAGAAACTGATCAAAACCCGGCTGGGCGAGACGTTTCCCGATCACGGCATCTATGGCGAAGAGGGCACGCGCGAGCGAATGCAGGGAGAGTTCCGCTGGTACGTGGATCCGCTGGACGGGACCACGAATTTTGCGCACGGGTTTCCTCAGTTCTGCGTTTCAATGGGCCTGGAGCAGCGGCCTGCGGGAAAGGCCGAGGACGAGGACGGAACGCTGGTTGCCGCGGTGATCTACGACCCGCTGCGCGATGAGATCTACACCGCGGAACGGGGACAGGGCGCGCGACTGAACGGCAGGCCGATAAAGGTCTCACGCGTGCCCGAGTTGGCAGAGGCGCTTCTGTCGACGGGCTTTCCGAGCCGCAAACGGCACGCGAGCCCGAATGTGCATTTCTACCAGGAATTCACTCTGCGCTCGCACGGTGTGCGGCGGGCGGGATCTGCCGCGCTGGACCTGGCATATGTGGCCTCGGGCCGGCTTGAAGCCTTCTGGGAATTCAACCTGAATCCATGGGACACGGCGGCGGGAATTCTACTGGTGGAAGAGGCTGGCGGACGCGTCACTGACTTTGCCGGAAACCCCTTCAAACTGGACAGCCGCGAGGTGCTGGCTTCAAACGGACTGATCCAGGGAGAGCTGGTGGAGTTGTTCAAGGAGATGTTCGCAGGGCGTGGGCTTTCGCCGATTCCCACGCCGCAGGAATTTGCCAAGCTGCGTGCCGAAAGGGGACGATAGTCTCCTGATTCCCGCATCGCAAAACTCGATTGTCGAGATGGGTTTTTCGAGTGGGGCTGGTGTGCTACTATCAGCGACGAGCAGTTAAGTTCCCCGGAGAAACTTGAGATGGCCTATATCATTGCAGAACCCTGTATCGGCACAAAGGACACCGCCTGTGTAGACGCATGTCCTGTCGATTGCATCCACCCCAAGAAGGACGAGGACGGCTTCGGCGAATCCGATCAGCTGTTCATCGATCCGGTCGAGTGCATCGACTGTGGCGCCTGTGTTCCGGCCTGCCCAGTCTCAGCCATCTTCGCACAGGATGATCTGCCGGAGAAGTGGGCTCACTTTACCGAGAAGAACGCGACGCACTTCGGCCGCTAAGGCAGCTAGAGCAGATCGCACCGATCTTTCCGATACCACTGAACGCGCACCCTGCGACCCGCAGGATGCGCGTTCGTGTCTTCAGGGTTGTGACAAAATAAAGGCGGACAAAACGGCCGGGCGTGCCGGCGACGGCCACGAACGAAGAAGGGCTCAGGGTCGAATTGAGACAATTCGACCGCACCGGCAGCGATTGCCGCGGCCGATTAGACAAATCTTAAGGATGACAGTCTACTGAATTGCTTCTTTGAGCTCGCGGACTCCCGCGCTGCGTCCAATCTCCGGGGTGCTCACTGTAAAGGGGGAAACCTGGCTGGGCTCAACTGCAGGGCGCGGGCAAATGGCGAATCTACCCTTTTCGATTTCGACAAACTCGATATTGTCGCCCGTTTTGAGTCCGAGCTGTTTTCTAACGTCATTGGGGAGCGTAATCCGTCCGTTGAAGGTGACCATTGCGGAAGGCATTTGGAACCTCTGAGGTCATTGTAGCCTGAAGCCGATTGAGAAGGTTGTACAAAATGGGACGGAAAATGGGGCTGTTTGCGGGGTAGACCCGTGGAAAACCCCGCGTGAATCGCGGGTTAGCGCTTAAGTCGCATGGCTGCTTCAAGATGAGGATGGTGGGCTTACGCCAGCAGTTCCATACCCGCATCGCGGGCGGCTTTGCGGTCGAAAGTCACTGTCCTCCTACAACCTGCGGCCTGCGCGGACACTGAAATCAGACAATCCGCAAAGTCGGCGCGGCCGTTGCGGTAAAGCCGGAGAGCCGACTCGACCGTCGCTGCTTGCTCGACCACGATTTCCTCCTGCAAGAGAAGCTGATCGATAGCCCTGGCAAGTTTTATTGGATCGAAGCGATGCTTGCTGCCAAGCACCCACGCTAGTTCCAAAAGTGCCGCTAAACCCACAAACCCCGGGCTTTCGGCCGTCAGAGATCGCATGACCTCATCTGCTTTTGAGCTTTGATCCGGGTCATCTTGCGCAAAGAACCGCACCAGGACATTGGTATCGAGTCCGGTCAAGCGGCTTCTCCATCCGACTTGCTTTCCACCGCATCACTCATCGTTGCCCTGTCCAGTTCGGCTGCGTGATCGAGAATTGCCTCATGCATTTCCTCGATTGTCATCGGCGGACCAGCGTAGGCCAGACACCCCCTCATCTCCATGATGGAGCCCGTCTTCGGCCGCAAGACAAAGTCTCCGTCAGCGTTCTTATAAAAGTCGACCCGGACTCCAGGTTTCAGCCCAAGCGCCTCCCGAACCTTCACTGGAATCGTAATCTGGCCTTTCGATGTAACCGTCGCCGTCGGCATGGTGTTTCCTTTCCTTTTCCAGTATACCTTACTTTTTGAAATATTCCTTACTTTTGTAACAATTCCCTGCATTCTATCGAATTCCTTACATTTATGTTCCGTGCTTGCAACGCCCCTTCCCCGCCCGGAAGTCTTGGTGGACCATTGGTGCGAAGATAGAAGCGAATGAGTGTGCTGACCTCAGAAGCGGTGGTGTTGCGCACCTGGCCGGTGCATGAGTCCGACCTGATCGTGAGCTTTTTTACGCGCGATTACGGGCGGATGAAGGGCGTGGCCAAGGCGGCGCTGAAGAGCCGCAAACGGTTCGGAGGCGCCCTGGAGCCGATGACCTTGGCCCGGGCCTGGTTTGCCGAGCGGCCGAGGCAGGAACTGGTCAGGCTGGATCAGCTGGAGATTGTGCGCTCTCCCCTCGCCGACCCCGTGGACGCGGTGCGCATGACGGCGCTGAGTTTTTATGCCGAACTGCTGGACGAGGTGTTGCCCGAACACGATCCGCAGGAGACGGTCTTCCGGCTGCTGGTCTCAGTGCTGGAGCAGACCACGGTGGAACAGAGCTGGATGCCGCTCACGTATTTTTCCCTTTGGATGACGCGCTTGGTAGGCCTGTTGCCTGACATTGCGCACTGCACAGCCTGCGGCGAGACGCTGCAGGCGGCGGAGATTTCATTCAGCAGCTATCACGACGGGCTGTTCTGCGCCGCACATCGCAACGGGAGCGGCAACCTGCTTTCGGCCGACTCGTGGCAACTGGCGCAGCGTATGCTGCGAGCGCCTGCCTCGGCCTTTGCAGGGGAGTCGTGGCCGCGGCGGCGGGGGACGGATTTGCGGCGGTTTGCGCTGCAGTCGCTGGAACGGCACCTGGAACGCAAGCTGAAAACGGCCGAGGCGCTGGGGCGGCTGGGAGGCTGAGGGGGAATCGTCCGAGACTGTGGTCCGTGCAATCCATCCGAAGCTGACCCTGATGAGCGTTGTCGGGCATTGCGGATTGACTTACACTGGAACGCATGGAAGTCCAATTCAGTCCCGATATGGAAGCGCGGCTGGCGGAGTATGCGGCTCAGCAGTGCAAGAGCCCGGACGAGGCGGTGCGGGATGTTGTAGCCAGATACTTCCAGGAAGAAGACCGCTTTATGACCGCAGTGAAACGCGGTGAGGCGGCCCTGGCGAGCGGCGAAATCCTCAGCCATGAACAGGTGGGCGACAGGCTGCGCCGGTTCCTTCAGCCCTGAGTGAACATTCGCTGGTCGGTACCCGCAGCCGATCGAATGTCAGATACTTAAAGTTTAGAATTCACCTGGGCACATGTGACCTGTTGGTTCTCTGAATCATGAATGAGCAGAGATTTGAAGAGACTTATGCGCAGATGGTGGATGGGGAGTTGGCGCGCGCGCTTCGTGGGCGTCGAACTCTGATTCCCGAAGCCCGCGCAGCGCTCGACAAGGAAGTTGCGAAGCGCGGACTTGACCCCGAAAAGCTGAGAAAGCAACGACCGAGCTACGGCGACGAACACAAGCACCCGACTACACTTGAAAAGCGGATGAAGCATAAGAGGCTTCGCTGGTCCACCATGCTCGGCCTAATGGTTCTTTCGTTCTTTTTTGCGTTGGCTCTTGATCACTTCGAAGTACTACAACTCTACTGGCCCGCCTGGATCACTATTCTCATTCCAGCGTTCACAATCTGGGGCTTCTGGGAGTTGAGAGGACGATTCTGGTTCTGGGCTGTCATCCTGCTCGTAATGGCGACTCAAATCGCCATCTTTTCTCTAGTAGGGTGGCCGTGGGGGACACACTGGGTACCAGGGAGGGCAATTGCAGGAATGTGCACGGTCGAATTGATTCCAATCTTTGCCGGGCTGGCCTGGCTCGAAAAGCGGTCGAACAAGCATTACGGAGCTGGAGCGCAGGCGCCGCTCGAGGAGCCGTGATCCAGCCCGGCTGGTAGAATCTCGAGTAGTTCTGCTGACTCCTTTTCAAGAGAGATTTGCCTGTGCCGCCAGCTACTACTTCGTCTTCTGTTCAGACTGCTCCGCTTACATTCCAGGAACTGCTTTTTCGCCTGCAGGGTTTCTGGGCGGCGCGCGGGTGCGTGCTGCAGCAACCCTATGACGTTGAAGTGGGCGCGGGCACCATGGCGCCGGAGACATTTTTGCGGGTGCTGGGGCCAAAGCCCTACCGCGTGGGCTATGCGCAGCCTTCGCGCCGGCCGGCTGACGGGCGTTATGGCGAGAATCCCAACAGGCTGTTCCGGCATACGCAGTTTCAGTTGATCCTGAAGCCGCCACCGGTCAACGTGCAGGAGCTTTACCTGCAATCGCTCGAGGCCATCGGCATCGACCTCTCGAAGCACGATCTGAAGTTTGAAGAAGACAACTGGGAAGGCCCGACCGTCGGCGCATGGGGCGTGGGCTGGCAGGTAATGATGGACGGGATGGAGATTACCCAGTTCACCTATTTCCAGCAGTGCGGCGGACTGGATCTGGATCCCATCTGCGCAGAACTGACGTATGGCCTGGAACGGCTTTGCGCCTTCATGCAGGATGTGGATTCTGTGTATGACGTCGTGTGGGCGCGCGATCCGGAGACCGGCGCCGCGGTAACCTATGGCGACGTGCGGCTGACCGAAGAGCTGCAATACTCGGTCTACAACTTTGAAGAAGCCGATGTACCGCGGCTTTGGGAGCACTTTAACAGCTACGAGGCTGAAGCGCAGGCGCTGCTGGCAAAGGGCAATGCGGTGCTTGCCGATGAGAACGCGACCGCGCAGGAGAAGCGGCGGTTCCCACTGATGTCGACCTACGAGCTGGCGCTCAAGTGCTCCAACCTGTTCAACGTTCTGGATGCGCGTGGAGCGATCAGCGTGACCGAACGCGTGGGCATGATCGGGCGCATCAGGAATCTCGCGGTCGGCGTGGCCAAGGTCTACGCGCTGCAACAAGTCGCCTAGCAGCTAGCTAACCGTTTCAGAAGAGAAAGAACCAATGGCTGATTTTTTGCTTGAGATTGGGCTGGAAGAAGTTCCCGCCCGCATGATTGCCGGGGCCGAGGCCGAACTGGGCCGGCGCGTCAACGACCTTCTGACGCGCGGGCGGCTGCTGGGGTCGGGCGCAAAGCTGACCACTTACTCCACACCCAGGCGGCTCGCCGTTCTGGTGGAGGACGTGCTGGCCAGCCAGGCTGACACGGAGGAAAAGCTGACTGGTCCGTCGTGGAAGGTTGCCTTCAAAGATGGTGCTCCGACGGCGGCGGCCGAGGCCTTTGCGAAGAAGGCCGGCGTGCCGGTTGCGGCTCTTGAAAAAGTGACGACGGCCAAGGGCGAGTATGTGGGCGCGACGGTGAAGAAGACCGGCCGCACGGCCCAGGAGTTGCTGGCATCGGAATTGCCAAAGGAAGTGCTGGGGATTTACTGGGCCAAGAACATGTATTGGCGCGCGGGCAAGCCGGAGCGGTTTGTGCGGCCGGTGCGTTGGGTTGTGGCGCTGCTGGATTCGGCAGTTGTGCCGCTGGAGATTGCGGGGATCGCGGCCGGAAATGCAAGCCGTGGGCACCGCATCTTGCACGGCGACCACTCCGTGGTTTTACCTTTGGCGAAGAGTTACGTTGAAGTAATGCGCAAGGCGTTTGTGGTTGCCGACGTAGCGGAGCGCAGGCAGTCGATCCGCAAAGCACTGGACAAGGCGACGCGCACGGTGGCCGGCGCGCGCTGGCGCGAGGATGAAGCGCTGGTGGAGACGGTGGTGCACCTGACCGAGTGGCCCTCGGTGGTGCTGGGCGACTTTGAGGCCGAGTACCTGGCGCTGCCTGAAGAGGTTCTGGTGACGGTGATGCGCGACCACCAGAAATACTTTGCCGTAGAAGGCGCGGACGGCAAGCTGGCGCCGCATTTTCTGACAGTGCTGAATATCCAGGTGGACGCCGAGGGCGAAGCGACTATTCGTCACGGCAACCAGAAGGTACTGCGGGCGCGGTTCAAGGATGCGCGGTTCTTTTGGGAAGTCGACCAGAAGACGCCGCTGGCCGAGCGCGTGGAAAGCCTGAAGTCTGTCACCTTCCAGAAGGAGCTGGGCAGCTACCACTGGAAGACAGAAGAAAATCTCGCGGTGGCCGAGAGGCTGGCGCGGATGCTGTTGAGCGACTACGGCGTGAAGTTCGATTCCTATCGGTTGAAGACCGCGGTGAAGCTGGCGAAGACCGATCTGACGACCGAGCTGGTGAAGGAGTTCACCGAACTGCAAGGCGTGATCGGCGGCCTCTACGCGCGGGCGCAGGGGTTGGGCGAGACGGTCGCCTGTGCCATCTACGACCAGTACCGGCCGGCATCGACTGAAGACGCGATTCCTTCAACTGTCGAAGGCCAGGTGCTGGGCCTTGCGGACAGGATTCAGACCATCACCGCCATGTTCGGCATTGGCAATGCACCCACGGGCTCAAAGGACCCATTTGCTCTGCGGCGCGCCGCGAATGCGATTGTGAAGATTCTGGCTGAGTCGAAGTTGCAGTTGACCCTGGCCGAGGTAGTGGAGGCGGGCGGCGCTGAAGGCTCCAATCGGGACCTGGTGACAGCATTTCTGCGTGAGCGGCTGCACTTCTATCTGAAGGACGTGTGCGGCTTTGCTTATGACGTGGTGAACGCGGTGCTGGTTGCGGGCGCGAACGATGTGCGCGACGCGATCTCCAGGGCGGATGCGCTGACGGCCGTACGAGGGTCGGAAGACTTTGCTGCGATCTCGGCGGCATTCAAGCGGATCAAGAACATTCTGCGGCAGGCCGAGGAAAAACAGTTTGCGCTCGGGTCCCCGAAGGATGTGACGCTGTCGGCGGAGGCGCAGAGGCTGGCGGACTCGGCAGCCGCGCTGGCGCCGGAAGTGGCTTCGCTGCGGCAGGTGCGCTCGTACGGCGAGGCGCTGGCGCTGATTGCCACGCTGCGACCGGCGGTGGACGCGTTCTTTGACAAGGTGATGGTGCTCGATCCGGATGAGACGGTGCGCGGGGCGCACCTGGGACTCATTGACGAGGTTCTTCGCAATTTCTCGGGAATCGCAGATTTCAGCGAGATGGTCACCGGATAGGCGCAACCGTGGCCTACGCCCCATCAAGAGGAGTCAGCTCCGCATGAACCAAAGCGACTCACCCCAAGGCGACTCACCCCAAGGCGACTCATCTACGCCCAACCCTACCGTCAGTGTCGTTCGTCCGCAGCAGTTCAGCCCGGCAACCTCACAGACACCGGGGTCGCTGCGGCACGCGGCTATCTGCACAGAACTGGGCATCCGTTCCGGCCTTTGGGGCGGAACGTTTCTGGTGGAACCGGGAGCCCGCACCGGGATACATCACCACGGCTCGCAGGAAACCGTCGTCTATGTTCTCGAAGGCGAGGCCCTCGTCGAGTGGGGCGAGCACGGAGAGCACTCGGCCACAGTGTGCGCCGGAGACTTCCTGCATGTGCCGGCGTGGCTCCCGCATCGGGAGGTCAATCCGTCCGGCGATGTGCCCTTCCGCTGGGTCGTGATCCGCAGTTCGTCTGAGCCGATCGTCGTAAATCTTCCCGGCAATTTTTGGGGATAACGGTCATATAGCCAGTGGCGATCTGTGGGCCAGGCGGCCCACAGGACAGCCGACCTGGACGGGCTGTTACGAAACTCGCCGGCGACGGAGTTTTTTCGACATGGGGCCATGGCAGGGGCTGAAGCCCTCGTTGATTTTGCGTTGGTTACGGCCCGGCTAAAGCCGTGCCCTTGTTACAAGACAAGGTTTCAGCGGGGTTTCGTAACAGCTTCTGGAGGCCGGCGCTACCCACCCATTCGGTGCAATCGGAAGCCCTGCCCACACGTCTACAATCAAGAGAGATGGCCGACACGCTTTATCTGAGTCTGTGGTACCCGAATCTGCGTCTGGCAATGATGTCCGACAAGCTGACGGCGGTGCTGGGGGCCTTTGCCGGGCATGGCGGCGAGGCGCGCGTCTACTCGGCTACAGTTTGGCCTGTGAGCTGGAGCGAGCCACCGGTTTTCCAGCAGATTTACGGTCGCCGGGTGGGCTCGATTCCCGACGCTGTCGCCGGGCAAAAGCAGCCCCTGGGCGCTGAGCCGCGCGTGGCCGTGGAAGAGGCGCTGGAGCTGCTGCACGACGACTATGCTTACGAGTTCCAGATTGGCTGGAGCCTTTGGGAGCATGAAACCGCTGGCGAGCTGGACTCCCGATGGGTGCGGGAGCCGCGGCTGGTTCGGGTGACGGGCTTTGGTCCACTCTTTGACGAGGGCGCTTACGAAGCGGACGGGCACATTCGCGTGGACTTTGGCACGGACACGCCGTTTCTTGAAGAGGACCTGGAACTGGACTCCGTGGCGGCTCGGCACGTGGAAGAAAATGTGCGCCAATTGGTGGAACTGACGGCAGGAATCGAGAAGGCGTCCGGGGCGACGGCGCGTCTGCTGTGGAGCGAGCTGGGTGAAAGCCTGGCGCAGAGGTTGGCACTGCGGCTGAGGGCGAGTTTGGGATCGGGGAACTAGGCGTGCGACTGACCATCGAATGGCTGCGGACGCTGGTGCTGGCAGCAGGGGTATTGCTGGTGGCGGCGCTGGGCGTGTTTCTGGTTGTGGCCAAGTACAGGCGCCAGTTCAACGTGCGCGAGCTCCCCAAAAGGTTGGGCATCGACATCCAGCAGGAAGCCAATGGAGTGACGTACTCCCACGCGCTGGGCTCGCACTCTCAGTTCAAGATTCACGCATCCAAGGTGGTAGAGCTCAAGAACAATCACGCGCTGCTGCACGATGTGAAGATCGAGCTCTACGGAGCAGACGGCAGCCGGCTGGACCGCATCGAAGGCGACGAGTTCGAGTACGACCAGGAGAACAACACGGCGACAGCGGCCGGGCCGGTGGAGATTACGATGATGCGCCCGGGCGTGGCTCCGGCCGTTGCGCCCAAGGCGATACCGGGCAAGATTTTGAACGACAAGAAACCGATTGCCAAACCGCTGGCTTCGGTCGCCGAGACCGCCGAGAAGGGCCAAATCCACATCAAGACCAGCGGGCTGACGTTCGACTACAAGAGCGGCGTGACGACGACCAATGCGCGCGTGGATTTCCAGATGACCCAAGGCGAGGGTAGCTCGATGGGCGCCACGTACGACTCGCAGAACGGCGTGTTGATTCTGGACCACGCGGTGGAGCTGACGACGCGGCGCGGAGCCAGCCCGGTTGAGATTCACGCGCAGCACGCGGAGTTTGACCGCGACGACCTGCTGTGCCGGATGCACGCGGCCACGGCGGATTATCGCGGCGGCGAGGCAACCGCTGCCGAGGCGAAGATTCTCTTTCGCCAGGATGGGTCAGCCGTGCGGCTGGATGCAACAAACGGCTTTACGCTGGCGACGGCCACCGGGGGACACGTGGCGGCGCCCACTGGTTCGATGGACTTTGATGAGCACAACCAGCCCAGGCACGGTCACCTTGAGGGTGGCGTGCGGTTGGACTCGGCGAGAGGAACCCGGCAGATCCACGGCAACTCGCCAGCGGCGGAGCTGGAATTCACGAACCAGGGGCAGTTGCGGCATGCACACCTGGAGCGCAGCGTGGAGATGACGAGCGAAGACCGTACGATGACGGCAGCGACGGCCCGGAGCGGCCCCGAGCCGATGCGCGTCCTCCGCACGTGGCGCGCGCCGGTGACGGATGTGGAGTTCAGGAATGTGAAGGGCGGGCAGGTTGAGCCGGCCACCATTCATGGCAATGGCGGCGTGGTGATTACAGGCGAGAGCCAGCGCGGCAAAGCCGCTCCAGTTCCGTCAAAGCTGGTGGCAGACGAAGTGAGCGGCGAGTTTGGTCCTGACTCGGCATTAACGGCGATGACGGGCGTGGGTCATGCGGGCATTGAGGAAACAACCGCAACCGGATCCCGGCAGACTGCGAGCGGCGACCGTCTGCAGGCGCATTTTGCGCCAGGCGCCGAAAAAACAGACGCACCCAAAGTGGGACTCGGCGGCGCTGCCCAGATCGAGCAGGCGGTTCTGGATGGGCACGTAGTGCTGACGCAGACACCTGCGGCAAAGCCCGCTGCACCTGCTCCAGCCCAGATGAGAGCGACGGCGGGCAAGGCCGTTTATGAGGGCGCAGGTGAGTGGCTGCACCTGACGGTGAACCCGCGGGTTCAAGACGGCGCAATCGAATTGACCGCCGACAAGATCGATGTGTCGCAGGAGTCGGGTAATGCGCTGGCGCGCGGAAACGTAAAGGCGACCTGGCTTGACGCAAGCAACAAGGGACAGGCCGCTGGAAAGAACGGGCAGGGCGCGGCAAAAGACAACATGGCGCTTGGAGGACAGGGCCCGGCGCACGCCATTGCACAGCAGGCAGAGTTGCAGCGCGCCAACAACCAGGCTGTTTTTACCGGCCACGCGCGGTTGTGGCAGCAGGCCAACTCGATTGAGGGCCCGGTGATTGTTCTTGATCGCGACCACAAGAGCCTGGTTTCGCGCAGCACGGTAGCGGCCGAGCCAGTGCGCGTTGTCTTGCTGAGTGCGGGAGGGCTGGATGCAACTCAAGCCCCGGGCGCCAAGGCGAGCGGGGTTTCCGGCGCGAAGTCCTCGACGCCTTCGGTCATCAGGGTGCACGGCGGCCAGCTTGACTACTCCGACGTCGAGCGCAAGGCGGTCATGGTGGATGGCGGGATGGGACCGGTGGTTGCGGAGACGGGCACGGCAACCTCGATATCGGACCGGGTTGAGTTGTATCTGTTGCCTTCCGGCGCACACGCGGGCAAAGATGCCCCGCAGGGGCAGGTGGAACGCATGACGGCCAGCGGCCACGTGGTGCTGAGTTCCCCGGGGCGGCGCGGGACCGGAGAGCAGTTGACCTATACGGGCAGCAACGGGGAGTATGTGCTGACGGGAACGCCCGCCGCGCCGCCGCGCATGACCGATGCGGCGCGCGGCAATGTAACCGGCGAGGCTTTGATTTTCGATAGTCGCGATGATAGCGTCAGTATCGAAGGCGGGGGACACGAGACCAGGACGGAGACCACGGTGCGCCAGGGTGAGGGCAGAAGCGAGACCCAGAGATAAATGGAAACACTGATCGCCGAAGGAATCGGCAAGACGTACAAGGGACGGCAGGTTTTACGCGGAGTTGACCTGAAGATCTCGCGTGGGGAGGTGGTGGGACTGCTGGGGCCGAACGGGGCCGGCAAGACAACCAGCTTCTACATTATCGTGGGCCTAGTGGCGCCTGAGACCGGCATAGTGCGCGTGGACGA
>Ga0224557_1000315_pt1 | contig 55096 bp, 59 predicted proteins | sample 714S31014metaG_FD_180677 | JGI IMG/M metagenome (GOLD analysis project Ga0224557, IMG submission 180677) | Peat soil microbial communities from Stordalen Mire, Sweden - 717 S3 10-14 | ecosystem: Environmental > Terrestrial > Soil > Wetlands > Peat | place: Sweden: Norrbotten County, Stordalen...
ATCGACCTCGTGCAGATAATCCAGAAGCCTGGCTTGCTGTGCCGGTTGCTCGAACCGAACCTGGCGCACCCAGGCCATGTAAGGTTCCGTCCACGCCTTCATCCCCACCGCCGGACGCCGCCCCGTGCGCAGCAGAAACTTGCTCAGCCGATGACGCGCACGGTCGCCGCGGCGACATCCTGCTTGGCCGCCTCACGTGCATGCACCAGATCGCGTAATGCTTCCGAGTCCCCGTCCGGAACCCACACCGCAGTCAGATCGCCGGAACGATGACTGCGCGCCAGCTTCAAGGCATCCCGCCGATCCGTCTTCACCCGATCGCCGGCTTTGGTCGGAACCAGCGTCGGCGCTACCACCGCGCACTCGACCCCCAGCTGCGTCAACTGCCAATACAGCACATAGCCCGTTGGACCCGCCTCGTAGCAGGCACGCAAATGCTCCCCAGCACCCAACTTCTTGACCAGCTTGCGGATCGACTCTTCGCGGTTGGCGATTGTTCCCAGGCTGCGAACCTCGCCATCCGGCTCGGCTACGGCAACAGCAATCGTTTCGGCATGGAAATCCAAACCCAAAAATCGTACCTTTTCCTTTATGACCGGTTCCTCTCCGCTTGTGGCTCATGAGTTGTGCTTCTCTCTTGAATCACAGCCTAACCCACGGTCAGCGCATGGGACCGGTCACTCCATTTTGACTAAGGAGCATAAAGTTTCTTTCGCGCGAGGGCTTCCGCGCCGTCTTTGGCAACCCGGGCCATGGGCAATTGGGCGGGCCGCCGGCGCCACGGCATACCAGATATTCTGCCGAACCGGCAATCGCGTCGAAGGAATCGTGCCAAAATGGGAGGGCTCGGGCGATCCGCCCCTCACCGGCACCATGTCCCACCTTCGTAGTATGTCCCAGATCGCAAAAGCAGGTTAACTTAGAGTCATGATTCGCCTGCGGCGGCTTTCATTTGCCTTCCGCCGCGGGCGGTTCGGTCACACTGATCGTCCTTGCAAATATGCGTAAATTGTGCACACAGTTTCTTGGCGTAGTCTCGCTGCTTTCTGCGGCAATCCCCACCCATGGGCAGACGTTTACGCCGCAATCGATTCATTTTACGGGAGCGCCAGATTACTCCGATGCGGCGCTCGCGAACGTCGCTGGCCTGGCGGTGGGGATAAGCTACACAACAGATGAGCTGAAGCGGCAGGCGCAGCAGCTCATGGACATCGGCATCTTCGAGAAGGTGTCTTATAAGTTCGACGGCACCAAGCTGAATTACACGGTCAAGATGAGTTCACAGGCATTTCCTATCCAGGTGAGCAGTCTTCCGCTCGAAGTGGGCAAAGATGTCGATGCCCTGCTGAAGGCCAATATCCCGCTCTACCGCGGCACATTACCGCCCCAAGGCTTGCTGGTCGAGGCCGTCCGGCGCACTCTCGAGGAGTTGCTCGCCGGCGAAGGTGTTCATGCGCAGGTTGCCACCGAGCTGGTTGAAGATCCGGCCACGCACAACACAGGCGCAATAAAATTCATCATCGCATCGCAGCCGGTGCGGATTGGAACCCTGAAGCTGGAAGGTGTGGCGGACTTCTTGAAGCCCCAATTGGATCTGAACGCGAAGCTCTCCGACTTGACATTCGACTCCGAGCGCTCGACCGCCGATGTCGAGCGGAGTGTCATGGACGCCTACGCCGCTCACGGATTTGCCGCGGCTGAAGTCCACGCGGTGCGATATGGATTTCCCGTGACCGAGGAAGGCGTGATCCGCGTCCCTTACAAGGTGACGGTAAAGCAAGGCCGCTCATACCGGCTGGGGACGGTCACGCTGGCCCCCAACCTCCCCCTAGACCCGGCGGAGGTGGACAGGCTGATGGCCTCACGAACCAACTTCATACCCGACAACCTGTTCCTCGAGAGCCTGATTACTCAGGTAGAAATGAAGCTCAAAGGCCAGGGATATTTGAACTGCCACGTGGCTCTCGAGCCGAAGCTCGACGAGAATGCGGGGGTGGCGAATTACATGATCGAAGCGGACCTCGGAGCGACGGACCACTCGGGCTTGATGAAGGCCGAGGGCGCGAACGGCGCTCTGAAGAATTTAATGAGGCAATAGGGGTATTTACTTCACGCCACCAGGCACAACAGGTTGTGGTTTGACCAAGGTTGCAAACGGGACGGGGCCAACCTGCACGGCTTGTTCAGCCAATCGATAGAACAGTTTGCCGCGAGATTTGGATGTGCGGCGGTGGAATCGAAAGGTGAACTCGTCCAGGTAATTGTTCATATGCTCCGGTCCAATCGCGCCCTGATGAGCGCCCAGCAACCATCGCTTCAGCAGCGCCATCACACGATGGACACGCGGAAGCAGTCGCTCTCCTTCATCTTGACAGCCGCATGGAGAACAGGAAGGCTTTCGGCGTCTACTTCATCTTCAAGAGCATGGAACAGGGCCGCAGGTTCCGGATCAGCGTGCCGAAGTATCCCCCGCAGGATCCCAACTACCGCATCCTGGCGCATCAGACCAGCCGCTTCACCCATTACTACTTCTACATCCGGGACCAGGTTCTGGGGCCCATCATCGTGCGCATGGCGAGCTTCTTTCCGTTTCACGCCACCTGCTGGCTCAATGGCCACTCTTTCATGGAGCAGGAACTGAAGCGAAAGCAGATTGCCTTGCGGAAAAACGACAACGCTTTCCTGGCGGTGGACGATGTGGCCCAACTGCAGGCGGCCGCCGACCGGTTGAGCCCGGCGATCATCCGCAAACAACTCGATTACTGGACATTCCTGCTGGGGGCGAAGTTTTCAGAGAAGGAGCGCGGCCAGATGAACCTGTCGCGGTTCTACGCCATCAGCCAGATCGAGCATTGCCGGAATTTCATCTTCAAACGCCACTTCCCCATGCACAACATTTTCGCGCGCAGTTGCGAGATCGGCCCCGGGCGCCTGACCGCCAACCGCATCAGCGAGATCTTCGGCGTCCGGCTGGACAAGAGACTGCAGGGAAAGCTGGCCACAGTGATCGATCAGATCGAGCAGGGGCATCACGTTTTCAGAGCGTACCGGAAACACGCATTCCTGAAGCAGTATGAGAAGTTCTCGCGCCTCCTGCGCAATGAGCTCTGCTCCAACAACCTGCACGACTTCGGACTGAAGAAAGGACTCGATCATCTCGACGCCGTCCGCAAAAGGTTCCAGATCATCACTGATCGCTTCGCCGGCTTCCAGGCCCAGTGCCTCAACGTTCATGTGGACTTTCCCCTGCTACAGAGCATCGCTCTGCCCATCACCATCGGCTCAGTCCGTTATCCCGGCATCAAACTCCATGACCCCTGGATCATCCGGCTGCTGGAGGTTCTCCTGCATAACGGCAGTACCGTCGGCGGCTGAACGGCCAAACAGATCCATGAGGCAGTCCTCACCACCTTCCAGTTCTTCCCGAAGAGCTACCAACTCAACCAGTTCCGCTACGACCTCCGCAAGCTGAAAGGCCACGCACTGCTGGAGCGAGACGGCAGCCGCTACGCTTACCGCTTGACGGCCAAAGGCGTTGACGTAGCGCTCCTCTTCCTGTTGTTCCACAAGCGCCTATGCGGACCGCTCGCCAACAGCCGCTTCCATCACAAACCCGACCCGGCGAGCAGACCAAACAGCAAACTGGAAACCGCCTATCACAAAGCCGACAGGGTCATTGAGAACATCGTTAACCTGTTAAAAGCCGTCTGATGTTACTGCGCGTTTGTTGAAGTATTCTTGTTTACGAATGAAGATTCAAGAATCTACAATTTCACCGTCGAGGAATCGCTGGCGATCATCTCGGCGGCACCGGAGCAGTGGAATTCGTTCTTCCGGCTGTTGGCTGAAACCGGAATGAGGCCGGGCGCACTTGCCGGATTGAAGCTGGACGGCGTTGACTGGCAGGAGGGCACTATCCGCATTGATCAGAGTGTCTGGCAAGGGAAGTTGCAGACTCCGAAAGGCGTCAAAGCTATACGGAAGTTTGCCATCTCCTCGGAGCTTGTGCAACGACTGCGGGCATACCAGCGCGACCTTGGATGCGGAACGAGTTGGGCCTGATGTTTGACTCACAGGAGGGAAACCCTTTGAGCATGGACAACTTCCGCAATCGGGTTCTCAACCCCATCCTCAAGAAGCTCAAGATCGATTAGAAGCTGAAGGCGATGGGAATCAAACGGTGCGGGAACTATGCATTCCGGCACATGAATGCCACGGTGATGGATGAAATCGGCACTCCGCTCAAGACGAGGCAGCACCGGCTTGGGCATGCGCAGATTGAGACCACCATGACCCACTACACTCACAAGGTTGAAGCCGACGACAGAAAAGCGGCCGAAGCTATCTGGGTGATGTTGTCACCGGCAATTGAAATCGTAAATTGAAGGGATTTTGGACCCCAGTTGCACCCTGCATCCTGGAGAGTACGACTGTCTGTTCTGTAAGTTATTGATTTGGGTGAATTTGATTGGTTGCGGGGGCTGGATTTGAACCAGCGACCTTTGGGTTATGAGTGACGCAAGTAACGTAGTATCAACGAGTTAGACAGCATGGTTGGTAGTTTCAAAGAGTGCTAAGTCGTTGAGAATAGGTTCAAGGATTTGGTATTTTGGGTTGGATTTGGGTTGGCGGACAGATACCGGCAATGTCGGCTAGACGGGAAATTTGCCGAAGGTGACCGTTCGATTTCTACTCCCATGATCGCTGCACAAAACCTGGACAACGTTAGCGCAACGATTTCGTTGGCATATCGTTGGAGTTGTGCTATCCTTTTTGTGGAGGTTTCACCATGTCCACCACGCTTGCCCGCCCTTCCGCCCTGGCCCTTGTTCCGGGACCGGTCTGGAGCTCGTTTGAGAAGTTCCGCAAAGGGGGAAATACCACGCTTGAGGAGATCCCCGAGCACGGCGTTGGTACGCTCGTCGGCAAGGGTGTCACTTACCGTATCGTGCGCGACGCCGATTTCCAGCATCTCGTCGGACTGGCTACGGATGTGCATCGGCTTCAGCAGGGCCTGAACATCATTATCCAGGCTGCCAAAGTTGTCGCCAAGCATCCTGATCAGGAACATGTCGAACTTCTGATCCATTCGGCCGCCTTGTTTGCCGGATCTCCCGTTTTTCCGACGCGCGACGGGCATGACGCGTTTCAACTGACCCAGGAAGAGATTGACGGACAGGCTTCGGACGGATTCAATCTGGAGAATGCTGCGATCCCGAGGCCCAGGTTCTAAACATGGCATCGACACTTGGAGAGCTTGAACGGCAGTTACGGTCGATCTCGCATAGCAAGGAGGCGATTCAGGCTGTTCAGGCTTTTTCCAGTGGACTGGCGGGCACGAAAAGGCGGCTGGAAGTTTGGAACGCGGTCAACGCGATTGTTCGCAAGCCGATTGATTACGGCGAAACTTCAGCCCTCGGGTTTGACACCCCAGACGACCGGTTCTCCGTCCTGCAGGGTGACATTGTTCAGACCGAGGCAGCGTATTTCTACGGGGAACGCATCGCGGGGATGCCCAAATTCGCGGTGCTCAATTCGTCCTGCGATCTTGTGCCTGGGAGGACGGCTCATGCGTCGCTGCTCCGCATACTTCCGATTCGGAAGGACGAGGAGCGAGCCAAGGAGAAGCTGGGCACACTGCTGACATTCAGCCGGCGCGATTCCATGTATCTGCCTGCTCTGCCGGACGACACCGAAGATGTCGTGGGCAATGCAATCTCCTTTGACGGCATTTGCCAGATACGATCCACTGATCTCTTTCTTGCCAATCGGGCCGCCTCCTTGTCTCTGGTCGGGTGGCGCATCTTTGCTTCCTTCGCCCGAACTGTGATGGCGCGCGCTAACCCTCGCGAAGTTGAACTCCGGATGGCACTCGAATAAGCCGTTCTTGGCGCCATAGACGACCAAATTGTCATCGCCTTGTTTTCCACACAATTCACCGCTACGGTGAATTGTGGTGCTGTACTATATTCTCCAGTAAGCGAGCCTGCCAATTGACCAGAGGCGCAAAACGAAAAGAAAAACCGGCCGAGGGCGCCTCCGTGCGCGCGACCATCAGCTTCCCGTCTGAACTCTACAAGATCCTCGAAGGCATAGCCCGCGAGAAAAAAGTCTCATTGGCCTGGGTCGTCCGCGATGCGTCCGAACAGTACGTTGCGGACAAATGGCCGCTGTTTGGAAAGAGCCTGCTACGCGGAGAGAAATAATGGGGGCCGCTGCAAAGACAAAAAAGGCCCGTTGCGGCGGAAAACGATGGTGATCTGGGAAGGTGAGATTCGCAGCGAGCGCACGCTCAAGAAACGGATAAAAGCATTTCTCGGCGCGAACGCTGCCTCATGGTGAGCAGCATGTTGAAAACCGCGCAACGGCCGGCATACACCGGCAAGCCGCACGATGGAACGAGTTCCGCAGCTGGTTTGCTGCTGAACTTTTCCCCGCTTCAATTTGACGACTCTGAGGTCGATGCGGGTGTGTTCCCCTACGGTGCCGATGGCAACGAGGTGCTGAAGAAATTGCGGCAGGAGCATTGGGCAACGCATGTTTTCCGCCGCGATGGACCCGATGAGATTGTAGCGGTCCCCGTCACAGGCGATGCGCCAAAGCTGGGCGGCGGATCGAAGAAAATACGCCTCAAGGAGAATCTGGGACTCACGGCGTCTCTGATCCGGAATTCCCTTATCAACTACCTGTCCGGCCTTCCCCGTCCGGTTCTTAACTACGACCCGATTCGCTTTATCGCGCACGAAGATATTCTGCCTCCCTGCGTTCCGGCGGGCACCGTATGTCCGGACTGGCTGGGCGTGCGGCTGCTCTACGACATGGCCATCCGCCCGATTTATTTTTTCAAACACGAGCCCTTCATTGCGGCGGTTTTCGACATGCGAACCACCCGGATTCTGGACCGCACTGTTGCGGAGTTGATCGGGGACGGATTCTCGCCCGTGGGCCATTACGTCACCGCGCGCATGTCCAAGAATCAGGACCCGAGAATCGTTCCCCGCCCGGAACTGCTGGGCAAAGTCGAAGCGGTAAACGGCTCCACGCTCACGCTCGCAGATGCAAGAGATGACGTGCACTCCGTGGCAGCGGATGAAGTGTGTCTCGAAAAGAGGGCGTTTCCGGACTACATGGCGCATCGCTTTCAGGGCGACTACCAGCTCATTGCGGCAGCGCTGGAAAAAGCCCGCGCCGATCTCCGCTCCGGACCTGCGAAGCTGCAGCGGATTAAAAGCTTCGTTGAGTTCTTCGCCTCCAAGCAGCACGTTCTCGCGCCAGGCATTTCTTTCAAATTCCTGCCGCTGCTGAGTGACAGCGCAAGAGGGCTATTTCCTTCAGTGGAAACCGCGCCAAAGCCTACCTACATCTTCGACCAGACCGGCTCCAAGACCGACACGTGGAACGATCAGGGACTCAATCAGTATGGCCCCTACACATCGAAGGTGTTCACGCCCAACCGCCCGAGACTCTGCGTCATTTGCCAGAAGGCACAAAAGGGCAGCGTAGAGCAATTCCTGCACAAGTTCATCAACGGTATCGTGCTTCCCCCGCAGCCGCCCGGCTACCGGGGCAAGCCGCAACGGAAGTATTTTGAAAAAGGACTTCTCCGGAAATACGCCCTCCAGGATGTGACCTATGAATTCTTTCTGGCAGAAGACCGCCAGCCGCGCTCGTACAAAGAGGCCTGCGGGCAGGCTCTAGAGAAGCATGGGGCTGGTACAAAGTGCGACCTTGCCCTCGTGCAGATCGAGGAAAGCTTCCACGAGTTGCCGGTGGAGCAGAATCCTTACTTCATTGCCAAGCAGAGCTTTCTCGCCCACCAGATTCCTGTTCAGGAATTCGAGATCGAAACCGCCCAGAAGCCAGACCGCGACCTGCAATTCTCGCTGAACAACATGGCCCTGGCCACCTATGCCAAGCTCAACGGAATTCCATGGCTCCTCAAGGCAAATCCGACGATTGCCCACGAACTTGTCATTGGCCTGGGTAGCGCTAGCATTGCCGAAGGCCGCCTCGGGGACCGCGAACGATACGTCGGGATCACCACGGTTTTCAGCGGCGATGGCAACTACCACCTCACCAATGTTTCGCGGGCCGTCACGATGGATGATTACCAGGCCGCGTTCCTTGATGCGCTCCGCAAGGCGGTCTCCAAAGTCCAGCAGGACATGAACTGGCAAGCCAAAGATCACGTCCGCCTCGTGTTTCACGCTTCCTTCAAGCGCTTCAACAAAAATGAAATCAACGCCGTGAAAGCGCTGATGGCGGAACTCGGGGATTTCGAGGTCGAGTACGCCTTCCTCCAGCTCAGCGAAGAGCATCCTTATCTGATTTTCGACACTAGCCAGAATGGTGCTTTTGACTACGACACCAAGCGGAGCAAAGGCGTCTACGCTCCGAAGCGCGCATCGACTCTGCAGCTTTCCAACCGCGACGTGCTGCTCTGCCTGACAGGGCCGAACGAAGTGAAGCGGCCTGAAGACGGCATGCCGAGTCCGCTTCTGCTCAGCCTGCACAAGGATTCTTCGTTCACGGACATGACCTATCTCACTCGGCAGGTGTTCGCATTCGCCTGCCACTCATGGCGCACATTCTTGCCAGGATCGGTTCCGGTGACAATCCAATATTCCGATCTGATTGCCAGAACGCTCGGTCATCTGTCGCTGCTGGATAAATGGGACCCTGACGTGATGCTGGGCCGCATCGGAAAAACGCGGTGGTTCTTGTGAGCAGCGCGTCTGATTTCCTGCTGGCGGACGCGCGCGCCGCGCTCCAGCGCGCTCTGACGTTCCGTCCGCAGTCTGACCCGGCAATCGAGTTTGGCTACTGGATGCTGATGAGGCCAGTGGACGCTGCGGAGGCCAGGCTGATTGCAACTGCTGCTATGCAGCGCAGCGGCGCGCAGCAGGATTTCCAGACTGTCGCCACGCTCGGTTTTGCGAGGGAGTCGGGACTTTTGGGACCGGAGGCAGCAGGAACCCTGAAACAAGGATTGGAGAGGCTCGCGGGAAGGAGCCCGGTCGTTGACGAGATCCCGATGCCGTTCTGCTCCGACGCCGTGGGGATTCTGGGAGTGGCCCTGGGGACCAAATCGCTCGCAGACAATGAGGTTTCCTCCCAGATTGTTGCGTGGCTCTCCCGGTTTCTGCCCAATATCTACAACCTCGATGGCACCGAGAACTGGCAACGAAGTCTCTTCCATGCGGCAGATCACGTTCTGGGCGGCGGGATCAAACTGCCTGCGTCTGCGCTCGGCCAGGCTGAAGATGTCCGCATTGCGCTCGGCGCGAAGAATACCCCTCCGCGAAGCGGCGGCCAACAGGCAGAACAAGAAGAGGAGAGGGCGCTCAAACTCATTCTTGCTCAGGGCACAACCGAAATTCCCTACGAGCGCGCTGCAATCAGGCTATCTGCCTTGGAATACATTGTGCGTTCTGCCCCCACCGTGGTTCCCGGACGGATTTCCGCACAAGACCTCGTGCGACTGCTGGAACGCATTCCCGCAGGGCTCAGAAAATGGACGTGGGAAATGAAACCGCGCACAACAAATGGTACGGCCCGGCAATGGCATATCGATCACGAATATCACGTCCAGAATCTGCTCTGGTTAATGCTTGCGCCGATTTTTCCGGATCTGGATGACGAACAATACCTGACGAAAATCGGCCAGAAGAATCCCCGCGCTGACCTTTACATTCCTTCAATGAAGCTTATTGTGGAGGCCAAGTTCTTGCGGGCAGGGGACAAGATGCAAAAGATCGTCGACGAAATTTCCTCGGACACGGGCCTGTACAACGCGATGGGCAATGACTGTGCTGGCATCATTCCCTTCATCTGGGATGACAGCGCGAGATCGCAGGAGCACGATTATTTACGGCAGGGGCTGAAGAAACTGCCGGGCATTATCGATGCCGTCATCGTTTTGCGCCCGAGTGATTGGGATAAGGGATCGCAGCCGCTGCAATCGAAGGAGAAGGCAAAAAAGAAGGCTACTAAAGGCAACCAGTGACGGTTTGAGAGTAACTATATGCCGAAACCCGCCAGCTTTGTACAGCCGATACATTTCGAGGATTTTGATGGCTCTCACTTTGAACGTCTTGTCTTTGCCTACCACTGGCGAAGCGAGAAGTGGCGGTCACTGGAATGGTACGGACAGACAGGTAGCGACTTCGGACGCGATATTTGGGGTGTCCGCAAGAACGAAGCGACCGATGGCGAATCCGTTTGCATCCAGTGCGTCAACCGCACACGGCTGACGTTTGCCAAGGCTGCAGAGGATATTGCAAAGGTCCTGAAAGCGGACAATCTGGAAACAAATCCAATGATGACCCCGGTTCGGGGTTATCGATGCGACTCGGCATAGACACATCGTAGAGGCCTAATTTTCCGCGCACGGGGAAAACCGCGATCTTGCGAATGTCACGCATAACCCAAGAGAATGCGCCCGGATAGCATGCGCAGCAGGCCGCTGCTTCATCTGATTTGGTCATCAGACGACAATCTACCAGTTCGGCAATGGCCAAAGCGCACCCGGCAGGATGAATCTTCGGCGTTTTGGAGGACACAATTAGCAATGGCCCGCGATAAGCCGTCGGCCAGAGGCGGGTCTCTATTGTTTTTTCCCCGGAAGCGAGGAGGTTTGCCCATGGCTGCTTTATGGAAAGCGCCTTCATTACGCGCTCACTTTTTGGGACCATCGGAGAGATTTCTTCGTCGATGCGGATGCCTGCGCATCAACGAGACTCAAGAATTCAGCGGTCCAGCGGTCAAGCATTCGAACCCACGGCGAATAGTCTGATGTAGCACGAGGGCCGATCTCTCCCCCTACGGCGGGCGAAAAGTACCCTTGCGAGAGAATCGTGGCTTCTTTACGCAGCATCGACAGCCCGCTATATCGTCGCGCAAATTCGAACAGGGATATAAAGTCAAGTCGTGCAGTCTCTTTCATACCGCTGAACTGTTTGAAAATATCGAAGGCGTAGTCGGAAGAACTATCTAATCCGCATGCCGCGAAAGCGGCGCGGCGGTAGATGCAGGGCACGCAATATCCACAATGTCGGACATGTTTATCCTGATATCTGCTCGGCCGGGCACAAGAAACTGACCGCAAAAGCGCTGTCTTGAGCTTTGGTTCAAAAGATCTGAGCATGTCGGTCTTGCTTTCGTAGAGGAATGGATTTTTGAGTGTTCCGGAGTACACTCCCAGTGCTCTCGAAAAATCCAGGAACTGTCGAAGAAATCGGGGGTGCGCGGTTCTCGTACTGCACGTACCCAGCCGGGAGAGATCGAGCGGCGGATTGAGTGCGATGAGACCATTCTCGGGCATATAGATCTCATCGACGCGTGCCATTTCGGCGACGGCGACCGCGAGGCCCAAAAACAGGAACGATCGAACTCGGTGCGTATCTTCCTCTCCATCAGGTATGGGAAAGAGCGGCTGGTCTTTTCTGGAAACTGCAACACGAAACTGAACTAGACTTGCTTGTTTTGGAAACAGCTGCAGAAGGCACTTGAATAGTTGCTTTTGCGCTGCGGCAGTGGCCTGCTCCGATTGATGGCCGACCAATAAGAGGCGCTTGCCTTGCTGCAAAAGTTTATGGGCCCCCAAAAGTGAATCGATGCCGCCTGAGAACAGGCATACAGCATCGAAAGTCTTCGGAACTCGCGCCCGATGTTTGGGGTGTGCGGGCATGCTCACCGCAGAGGGCCAGTCATACTGATACTGATCACCCGCTAAAGTCGCAAGCAACCGACTTAGGGAGCCCTCATTTGCTTTCCAAAGCTTGGGATCTCTCATCGGAAAAGAGCAGTTGAATTCACGGCTCCAATAGTCGTTGCTATCTTTGCGTGGCGCGAGCGTGTCCAGGATGTAAGACATCACGGCGATATCCCGGAAGTCGCGAACACCGGGTGATGTGCGCAGAAGCAATGGTTGCTCATCAATCGTCGCACGAAGAGTGATGTTTGGCTTCTTCGACGCGAGATCCAGAATTACGAGGTCATCGGGCGGTTCCGCAAGTGCGCTGCTGTAGCGCTTGTCACGACAGCCGTTTTTTCCTACATACCGGAGTGCTTTCATAATTCTACTCAGGCGCAGTCAAATTTGACTGAAGCTGGCCAACAATCTTGTCTGCAAAGTTTCGACCCGCAGCTCCAAACCAGTCGATTCCTTCGAACTGCTGCGTGTCCTGGATAGCCTTCAGCTCGTGGGAAACGAGGCTTCGGCAGGCACTTTCCACGGCCGACACGAGGGCTTCGTCCGGTGTGCCGTCCGTCTTGCTTTTTGCGTGGTTCTCAAAATACGACCAAACCGCAGTGAAGACGTATTGCGACAAGAAGGCCTCAATGAATCCTTCTATTCCTTCGCGATCCATGAATGACTGGAGCGCACCTTCCAAATCTTCATATGAACCCGATTCCTCGACCGCCGCGATGTCGAATATCGTATCGCGGAGAGCTGCTTCAAGAACTTCGGCTTGTCTCCCTGTGGCATCACGGCTTAAGCGTTCTGCTACCTGCGCGACCACTTCTGCGGCGGGCCGACCTCTAAGATCCTTCAGCCCAAGAAATCCTAAAGCAGCGTCAAGTCCGCCAGAGACAACTTGCGTGCCAAAGCCACCCAAGCCTTGCACGGCATTGCTGAGACCCGCGCCACCGCCCGAAGAGCCACCTGCCCCGCTGCTTCGTCTGCTCCGACTTCGGGCTGCACCACTGCCAGAAATTGCGGTCGAAGAACCGCCGCCAGACGCTATCCGTGGTTTCATTCCTACGCCGCCGAGCGCTCCAAGGGCACTCCGCACAAAGCGCTGCGCGTCGAATGACGCACTAGTAGCTGTATGGCCGCTAATATAGTCGGTAAGCTGCCGTTTCGGGCTTGTCCATGCTCCACCGGCCGGAGTCTTAAGGCTCTTAGAAGTTCCCATGACTATTGAATCTCTTCCTTGGTAGGTGCTCTCTTCTTGCCGGCAAGCGCCGAGGCCAGTTTGGTTTTCGGGCCGAAAGCGTCACGGAGTGCCGGCGTGATTGCTACAGCAGCAGACTGCGCATCCGAGATAAGTGTGTGGCCCGCAATCTGAAGTGCTTCCCCATAGGGCGGAATCAGCTTTTCAAGTGCTTTTATCGTGGCTGGATACTGCGACGGATGGCGACGGCAGATTTCACTTAACCCGGTCACTATGTGGGTTTGGACCGTGAGATTGGTCGCCTGGACCAGATCTTGAGTCAGAATCCGAACGACGAGAGCAGCCGATTCGCCATCCTGGGCTGCCGCTTGCCTGGCGGAAGCTCTTGCTCGCATTCGGTCGTCACTCCCGATATTGCGCGCGAGGCGCTTGGCTTGCTCATCGATGCTTGTGACGGCCTCTGGCTTTTCCTTTGCGAGCGAGGTTTGGGCAAGGAACAAGTATGGCCGCAGGTCGTCAGTGCTTTTGAGCACCGGCTCGCGATTCAGATAGTGCACCAATGCGGGTTGGGTCAGGGCATCGCCAACCAGTTTTCCGGGTGTGTCACTGCCCGCACCGTCGGCCGCTTTGGCAATCGCTTCAAAAAGCTCGCAGGAGCCCGTTAAGGGATCGACCGTATCAACAATGTTCTCGAAAAAGTCCTTCCACGCATATTCGAGGACAGCAAGCTTGATAAGGAGTTGGAGTTGGATCACCAACTTGTTTGCCTTGGCCAGGCGGCGGCGGAGCGCAAGAATATTCAAAAATCTTTTGATTTGGCGAGGGTTGCCGCGCAAAGCGTGGAAAAGGTTTCGGACATAGGGGAAGATCTCATCAAGCTCAGCCTCGATGGCCGTGATTTCCGAAAACAGGGCGCGGTTCTGGCCGGGCCATGCTCGAAGAGCCTTTTCTATCCCTTCTGCATTTGTAAGAAATGCAGCTCGCGACTTTATTAGCTCATTCCACGAATCTTCTTGCATGTACCCTGCAAGGATTAGCATCCCCACATAGCAAACGACGTCGTCAATCTTCTGCTCGGGGATGACAAATGGGATCTGGATAATCTTTTCCAGAAAGTCCCGCTTGCGATTGTCTTCGATGACTTTGTACACCTCGCCAACAGCATCTTCTATTTTGTGGGGGTCAGCACCTATAACAAAAGTGCAGGCCGGAGTATTGAGAAAAAGCTTTATGGTCTCGAAAGTCTCGATGACTTTATCGCTTGAGCATCTATCCAGATCATCGATGAAGACTACTAGGTGACTTATTTGGGCCTGGTGGAGCACATCCGCAAACTGTTTATCAAACTGTTCGATCGTGTCAGAGATTCTCTCATTTTGTTTTTCGAAAGCCGAGAAGAACCCATCGACATCCGGTGATAGTGTAAGGGCAGACTTGGTTACCGCTTTTGCCAGTTTAAGAATATTTGCGCTGGACTTGAGCTGCTTCAGCGTGTCAAGAACGCCTTGAGTGAGGCTCTTATCCTCTTCCAGTTTGGATATGATCGCATGAATGAGAGCTGACTGAGCTTCATCACGGCCTTCGTACCGCCACGCATTGAACCAGAGAGTTTTGATAATCCCGGGTCCGGTGCGAGCAGAAAGTCGGCCTTCAACCATATGCATCAGACTGGTTTTGCCGCTACCCCATGCACCGAAGATTCCTAGCGTTAGTGGGGCAAGAGCAGCTTGGGTACAAATGTCTGCCAGCACCTCAACGTAGGTGTCGAACCCGAGAAAATCATGAAGGGTTTCTTTGTCAGACCACATGATGGAGCCTTACCGATAATTATCCAGCATCCTTGTGCGGATCACAGCACAATGCAAGCTGGTTTTCAGCCGCGGGCCGCGGTCCAATGCCAATATGTGCGTCTTTCCGAATGGATATTGAATGGGTTAAAATGGGTATAAATGGATATTCCCTTTGCCTTTGGGTGCAAATCGGGTATAAATGGGTGAAAATGGATATTACCCATGTCCGACATCAAAAACATCACGATTACGCCCGAAATCCTCAAGCTCATCGCCGATATCGACGAGTTCAAGGGGCGCTGGAAGGTCATTGAGACCCTCGCACCTGAGAAGCTGACCACTCTCCGGCGGATTGCCACGATTGAGAGCGTAGGCTCGTCCACGCGTATCGAGGGCGCCAAGCTCAGCGACGCGGAGGTGGAGAAGCTGCTTTCCGGCCTGCGGAGCGAGTCCTTCGCCAGCCGTGACGAGGAGGAAGTGGCGGGCTATGCCGACGCGATGGACATGATCTTCGACGGCTATGAGGCCATCACCACCACCGAGAACCACATCAGGCAGCTGCACGGCGTGCTGCTCGCCAACCGCAACACCATCAAGGTGCATCTGAAGAAACTCGCTGACCAGCACTACCTGGCCCAAGTGGGCAAGGGACGCGGCGCGCGCTACACGATTAAGTAGCGGCGACATCGGCGCTCACGGGCTAGACATCAACCTGTTCCTCAGAGAGGTATGAATGGCTCGCCGCAATCTCGACGAATCTGAGCACAGTCGTTGCATAGCCGGAGCGTATCCCCTGTTTGGCGTACTGGAGAATGCTGCCGCTTTGCGCGTCTCTGGAGAAACTTCGTGTCGCAATAAGCGCCTCAACGCCGCGCTTTTCAGCTTCGGCATGGAATTCCTCCTTCTCCGGTCCGAAGTAGGACTCCCAGTACATCGCCGTTGACTAGAAGTCGTCATCAAAATCAGGGTTTGCCTGCAGCCAGGAGATCCGCTGATGAGTATCCTCGATCTCAGCACCGAGAGCGTCGAGTTTCGGCATGAGCGCCTCGTAACGCTCCTGTTCAGACCAGACCAGCCGCAACGTCTCCGAGGCGGCGTATTCGATTTCCCGCAAATATTCCGGCATGTTCATCGGCGAGCCCTTATTCCTCGCTCAACGCAGAGTTACAGCAACGTCGTCAATGTAGTTCATCAGGCGGATGCGAACATGTGTGATTAGAACTTGTCAGCTCATTCTCAAATTGTATGAGTAGTCAACTTGAGAAAACTCTGTCGGAAGCATTTTGGCTAATTGATCGGTCGTGCGTTTACGCATCTCAACGGCAAGCTTGACTAGCGGCGCGATCTCCCGTTCAGTCAGGTCATCCGGCGTCCGATGCGGATGGCCGCAGGTCCCAAGTTGTCCGAAGACGCTAAGAGTTCATCGCCAAGATTTGTCCGAACCATCAATTCATAGCTCGACTCCACATTTCCCTTGTTTCGAACACCGAATGCCAACTCGACATCCTGGTCTTCGTCGACGGAGATCACTGCGGGAAGCCCTGTCAATTCGATTGCCGCAACCTTTGTCGTCACGCGTTCCAAACGAACTGCAGGAATGACAACCTCCGAGAGCGAAAGACCTCCGTGGGAGTAGCGGACGGTCGTGCCAACACCTTCTCGCTTCAGCCACTGACGGCCAACGCATAGGTAGTGGGGCTCACTGCCCGCCTCTACAGCGAGCGAAGCGCTCATCGCCGATGGCTTGAATCGCTTTGCATAACGGTAAAACACCGCGTCGGCAAAGGTCGCCTTGTGAGCTACCACATCAGCTTGGCTCACAATCACGGCCGCATCAGGATACAACTCGATAAACCCGTGATCAGAGGTGGCGAACACGAGGTCCCCCGGCCTCAAGCGGAGCAGCAGGTCGTCAAGGATGCCCCGAATTCCGCTTGAGTGGTCACCCAGGATATCCTGGCGAATCTTGTTGTTGAACGCCGCCAGGTCTCCTTTGTATTCATGACATTCATCGGAAATCGGGTAGATGAGAACATTCACTGGTCTGGCACCCTTGTCTGTGAATCCGAGTTCCGAGCTTACATACCAATCCAGGAGACCATCTGCATGCGGAAACGTCGGAATCTTTGTTGCCAGCCTGCTCTCAATGAGAGAAATGCCCTGGGCAAGTCGCGCCGCAGCTAGGCACTGGCGCCGGCGTCCCACCATCTCTCCAAAGTCTGCCTTCAAGACTGGATGGGAAGCGAGCTCCGAGGTCCAATTAAGACCATATTGCACCGGCTTCGCAAAGAACGATAAAAGGCGCTGCTGTAGGTAGAGGAACAGCATCACTGGCGAAGCCATCGCGCCAATCACTTTTCCTGTGGTGTCTGCCGGTATCAGAATGGCCAGCTTCTCAGATCGCTTGGGAGTGATGAAGTCCTCTGCTCGCCTCTCCACCAGCCGCCACGCCTTTGCATTGGCCTTCATGGCGCTAATGACCGGACTGGACAATGCTTCCAACTTGTCCAAGGACATCTCAAGTGGAAAAACTTGCAACCCAGCAAGCTGAACCGCAGGGTTCTGTAATTTGAGCTCATCCGCGAGCGCCCTGATCAAAAGGTAACCCGCAACCCAATCGGGCGGCAGACCGAACCAGTGGCAATGCTCTCTGACGTCCTGACGGACAGCATCCTGAAGCATATCCCGGATGATCGGTAGGTCGGAAGATTCCGAAGGCACAGAAAGCAAGACCCGCACACCATGCGCCACCGCTGTAGCTGGGTCCGTCTCATCCGGCCAGATATCAGCTAGAGCCCAGTCCGGATGCCGGGCCAACAGGACCAGGGCAGCCACCTGACCCCGGCCCCAATCGTCGGGTCTGCCCCAGCGATCTACGATCTTGTCAACTGCCTTCGGTACATCCTCCAGCCGCTCCAGCAGAGCATCCTTGAATCGTCGGAGCTCGACGGCTGGAAAGTTGATCTTGGGAAAAAGCCGGCGGAAAACAGCCAGAACCGACAGGTCCAGCGGGGGACCTCCCTCATTGGCAGCCAGGATGTCGGTCACATACGAGATATCAATCTTGCTCTGGTTGTCCGTGCTACGCGCCAACACAATCAGGGTGCGCTTGTTTGTCCGTGCCTTCCGATACACCAAACGGAAAGAGAGGTCACCGTAGCCGCACATCTGACCAACAACGCAGATGGTTCTACGCGGTATGTAGATTCGACCACTGCGTCACCGTCGAATGACGTATCCCCCAGCCTCGGCAGTGTGTTTGTTGCGACTCCATCCAGCAAGCCAATTCCAAAAGGTAATGTTTCGGTGCCAAGTGACGGATTCGGCGCTATAATCTGCCCCGACTCCAAGACCTTTGCTGCCTATGATGATGCCGCAATGAAGTGGTTTGTCTCCAGCAGTGGGCCAAATGGGTCCACTCCGAAAAGTTCAGTCATCGAATCAGTTGAAGGATTAGCGAAGTCAAACGGATGCCACTACATTGGCCCCGAAACTTCGTTGGTATCGGAAGGAGGAAACCCAATCGGGTCGCTGGCCATCGTGACGGCACAAATGCCTGATGGCACTACAATAAGGGGGGTCACCTTCCCCACTATGATTACGCAGAACCAGCAACTTGATGAGGCAACTCAGCAGGTGCAAGTACAAGCCTCCAATTTGCCAGCTGATGGGTCTGAGGCTCCCCAGGAACCAAAGCCTGCGCCGGTGAAGAATCCCAACCCGCCCGCTCAAGAAGCGAGCATTGCCGAGATCGACCAACAGGCAATTGAACTCTGGAATCAGAAACGATACTCCGATGCACTGCCCCTCTTCAATCGGGCTTGCAGCGCCAGGGAGGCGGACGCTTGTCACTATCTCGGTGTCATGTTCGAATTTGGCCACGGCGTTGCACAGGACTTTTCTCGGACAAGAGAACTCTACTTGAAGGCTTGCCAAGCAGGTGATCGTCCGGCGTGCAGCGACCTTGGCATTCTGCAAGATTACGAACCGGACCTTCTCCAATGCAAATCGACGACGCTGACGATCATGGTGAACCGTTACACAGAATCCTGCATTGGAGGGGATGGCGCGAGTTGCAGCACGCTCGCTCATCTGTACAGCTATGGATGCGGAATCGCCAAGGATGCGGATAAGGCCCGCCAGCTTTACAGCAAGGCTTGCACCGCAGGAAACCAACAGGGATGCGACAGACTGAAGGAAATGCAGTAGAGGAATGAGCCTGGCACATTGTCCTATCGCCGCATCCCAAGAGCGAGCATACGAACAGTCCGTGCCAATCTCCAGCGGCCGGGGGTTTTCATTTCCTGCGCGCAAAGCGAGGCTCATTCTGCACTTTCACCAAAGTTACTTCGCTCTGCGGAGCGAAAGCGAGTTCTTCAGCGCCTGATATGAGCGGGCCGTCTACTATCGAAAGCAGCGCGACGTGTTCACACGCAAAAGGTGAATCTTCGTCCGGGTTTGGTGCGAGCCAAACAACCAACTCGGACAAATGCCCCTCGGCGGTTCGGACTAGAGCGCCGAAGGGAGCAAGATGCGGTGGGTCCACTTCAAGAGGCTCACCGCGAGCCTTAAGCAGAGCAATAAGCTCAGGTGTCATCGCTTGCATGTCAGGATTGTAACGCTCAATCCGTGCCTTCAGGCAACGCGGGCGGTGCGGCCCTGTGTGCGTTGCCTTCGATCATAGAGCCGGGCGCCGGGTATCCGCACATCAAGCAGGTCAATTACGCTCCCAATTATGGTCGCCCCAAAATGTGCGACAACTATTGTAAAAACAACTACTTATAGACTCTATGGCGCGATCAGTCTCGAAAAATCAGCCAGCGTCTACTGAATTGCTCACACGCAAACCTCATTTGCTGCCAACGGGGATTCGCATTCATCGAGTGTTTGAGCCGGTTTCCGAAACAAATGCCTGGATTGCTACGGAGTCGGGAATTGAGTGGCCGTAGAGGGCTACTTACTTGATTTGCAAAGGATAGTAGTACGACGCTTGATCCTGCTCGTGGGTCGTGGCTAGAAAATACGCTCCCGCCTTGGCCGCCCGCAGGTCCAGTTCAACCGACACTGATTCGTGGTCGCCATTGATCGTCGCCGGCGCGCTTCTCTGGGCCACGACGCCATTTCCGTTCTGATCCTGCGTAACGGCCACGGCGTATTGGCCCGGAGGGCTGAAGCGCGGAAGGATGATCGTAACCCTAACCACCGCAGCCGGCAAAAACACAGATTGCAGTGAGCCTGGCTGGTTGCCTCGGATCGTACCGGCATCCCACAGGTTTACCGCTTCGGATACAACGGCCACATTCGCAGATGGAAGTTGCCGGTGCATTTGATATCGAGCGAACGTGATGACGGCAACGGCGACCACTGAGCAGAGGACTACAGCGGTTACGAGCGTCAGTTTTCGCCTGCGCGAGCTAATTTCCTGCCGGAAGACAAGCAGCCGGCTCATGCACGTGGGACAGTTCGCCGCGTGAGCGACTCTCGGGTCTGACAACGCGATCCACTTCGCTCTTCGGGCCAGATCCCGGAGGAAGGCTTCATCAGGGCACGGACCGACAGGAGTCGTTTCGCCGGCAAGCACTCGGTCCTCGTGGCGCTGCGCAAGCCATGATTCAAAACGGTCCTCGGCGCGCGAGGGCCAACTCCAACTCAGCCTCATTTTGGGGACTCTCCAGGAGGGGAAAGACTACGGAGCACCAACCCCAGTTCTTGAAAGTATGCACGACGTACGGCGCTGTGGTCCATCTCTAGTTTTCCACCGATCTCTCGCCACGAATATCCGAGCCAGCGCCAGTCGAAAATCGATTGTGCGGTTGGCGAAAGGCGCGAAAACAACTGTCTGGCATGGGCTCTCTGTTCTGCCTCCGGATGGCCGACATGAAGCTGCTCCATATCGCGCATCGACCCAGACGGCAATTCGCGGCTGCGCTTCGAGGCGAGCTGCGTGGCGCGGCGCCGGATGACGCTCTTGATTCGTGCAGTCAGTTTTTGTTCGGGAGTATCGCTATGGCGGGCAAGGTATTGAGACGCATTATGAACGGCGCGGTCCATCAAATCGACTGCGGCATCGTGGTCATTAAGGTACGTCCAAGCGCACAGGGAAGCGTATGACCATGCTGCGTGGGCAGCGGCCTCCAACTTCTGATCGGAAGCCGGGCGCCCGGTCGAATAGGCCCAACTCCACGTCAGCTCTTTCCAGCTACGACCTCTTGGCGGCATACGCGTGTGTGGGCACGGGGGGAGTGACCACCAGTTAACTCGTAGTATAGACGACCTTTTCGGCGTTACGTCCCAAGAAAATTCCGCATGTTTGCCACAAAACGCCTTCTGGGGTGCCTTTAGCAGGTAGAGGGCCCCTTATGCGGAGTCCCAGGGGAACCAGGACGAGATCCCAGGGATCCGGCGGCACGGAATGATCCTCAATACCACAGGAGCGACGTTTACCCCAGAGGGAGTAATGGCCGTCGCTAGCTGGACGAGAGGTCGGTAGAACGAGCGAGGACACTCCGGTCTGACAGTGCCGCAAACTCAACCACTTTCGAAAATGACCTTCTTGGCCACCAAAAGATCAACATCGAGGCGCGTATGGCAACTCTCCCCAAATTGCCGGAGCGCTCCCCAGAGTGGAGTGCGGAAGCCATGGCCACGGCTGCTCAGGCCAAAGTGCTTTCTGGATCCAAACTTGAGCAGCTTGTAGTCCGCCTGCAGCGTCACAGCGGGCGGCCAAAAGAAGCCTGCTGGCGCTTCATCATCCAGCACGGACTCAAAGGGCAGCAAGACCATCGGCGATGGACCGAGACGGAGTTTGAGATCGTTCGCGAGGAGCTTGTGAAGCGATCGATCGAAGAGGTGGCGAAGAAGGTTAATCGAACACCGAAGGCGATCCGAAACATGCTCAACAGAAACGACCTCAGCTTGCGCGAGATCCGGTGCGATTTGTTTTCGGTCGAGAGCCTTGCGAGTGCGCTCCGAGTCCGAAAAGCGGAGATCGTCTTCTGGATTGAACAGGGATGGCTCCAGGCATCCATCGCCAGCCGCGGCAAGCGGAGATCCTACACCATCACGCCCGAAGCGCTGATGAGCCTTTACAAGCAGCATCATGCCGATGTCTTGAAGCGCGGCATTCCGAATCAGGCCCTCTTCGAGGCGTACGTCCAATACTGCTTTTCCCCGAAACACACGGTTGGAGAACAACTGCTTGATGTCCGGCGGGACAAACGTGAGCGCGCGGCCTACGCGGCAGCGGGAACCAGGGAACCTGATGACGATGAAGAAGAAGGAGAGGAGGGCCAAGATGCGGATGACGAAGAAAGCTATCGCGGCGATATGGAAGGTTCTAACGGGACCAGGGAAGGCTCACGGATCGAGTATGAATGACGTCTGCCCGTCCTGCGGTGCAAAAGTCACTTTGCCTCGGCCATCGATTCGAGAGGTTATCGTGACCTCCGTTGGCGGGTGCCTCTTGGCGGTCATGCTGGTGTCCGCCTGCTGGGTCACCGAACAATGGATCGAGCGGGAAGGCCAGCGGATCCTCGACAACATGGTTTGGCACGAACCGCTCAATAGCTGGAGCCTATGAGAATCGGGGGCGGGATTCGGTTCTGGTAGACCTCGATGTCTATCCCCATTTGAATTCTCGGCCTGGGCTCTGCACCCCCGCCGACGATTCCAGATCAAGGTTGTCTGTCACAACCCGCAATCACAGACTCGGCACTCGCCGGTCCCCAGCGGCAGAATTGCTAGCCTCGGAATCTTCCGCCCCGGCGACTCGAACCACGTCTCGTCGCTGATCGGCCGGATTCGCATGGTGCCCGATCACTTTGGCCTCTATACCGCCATATGACCGCTTGCGAATCAACGCGCGCCGCCATAAACCACTGAATTGAGAGAGATTACGTCCGTCTCGACACATCTCAACGATCTGCCTGGGCTCAGTTCCGGAGAAATCCACATTGTAGTTTCGTCTTTTGTTCTCCTATACTGGCACTCGTGTTCAGACTTCCGCAAACTCGGCACTGTGACTTCACGATCCGCTGCAAGAAGTGCGGTGAGAACATCCCGGCTCCGGTAGGCACCATGCCGGATTCGTGGATTGCCGCACAGTGCCCGCTCTGCGGAGAGAAGAGGAACTACCTTCCATCCGAGATTTTCCAAGGAAATCTCTCGTACAAACTTGGTCCCAAACCGGTGCGAACCGCGGTGCACTGATGGGCGAGATGAAGCGAGCCATTGCGCGCGAGCGGGTGGCCTGGGCGGAGCAAATGCAAGAGCAGACGCGAATGAAGTCGACACTGGTCATTGCCGCCGCGATCATAGCGGCCGTTCGCCTCGCGCGCGACCCGGATATAAGCCGCCCTTCTCCTCGTCTCACCGCCGTGGTCTCCGACAGCGTGAACCTGGCGCGGATGATTTTGGATCGAGTGGGCCGACAGTAAGGTGGTAGCCTCGGTTCATGTGCGGGCGATACGGTCGGAGAGCGGACAAGCAGCGGATCGCAGAGTGGTTCCATACCCACAACACCGATGTGTTCAACGACGAATATTACGAGATCAACAGTACCCGCCTCGCGCCCTCCTACAACATTTCCCCGGATAGCATTCAGCCAGTCGTGCGGCTCGATCGCGACACTGGCGAGCGTGTTTTGGCACTAATGAAGTGGGGTCTCGTGCCTTACTGGTCCAAGACACCAAAGGCGAATTTCAGTTCCATCAATGCGCGCTCAGATAAGCTTGAGAGCAGCGGCGCCTGGCGAGAGCCATGGAAGCACCGTCGTTGCCTCATCCCAGCAAGTTTTTTCTACGAGTGGGAGTCACTGACCAAGGAGGAAGAGAAGAAGAGGCTTAGCAAGCCATGGGCAGTTTCGCTCGCGGATGATTGCCTTTTCGCATTCGGAGGAATCTGGGACAAATGGAAAGGTCAGGACGAAGACAAAAACGAGATCATTGTTGAAAGTTTCAGTATCATTACGACGGATCCGAACGAAGTTCTGGAACCGTTTCACAACCGTTGCCCACTCATCATCGAACCGAAGGAATATGAGCGATGGCTTGCATCTGCGGAGCCTTCACATCTGCCGATTGATCTCGTTCGAACATATGCGGCCGAGGGAATGAAAGCCTGGCGAGTGGCCAAACTCCAAGGGAATGGTCCACACCTGCTGGAACCCCTCGCTGACTCCTAGGAATGGACTGCAGCCGGACAAATAGAATTGACGCTGATTTGCTGATTAACGACATTTCGCCCAGAACGCTGCGCAGAGGCTCATCCGAGTCCACGGAAATCGAGTAAATCGCCTGGAACCTTCGTGCAATGACCCAATTCAGGCGATTCTGCGTCGCATGGTCAAAGTGTTATCAGGTTTTCATAACAGATCTCACAGACAATTCTCAAACCCGATGCCCGATAATAAGCAAGAAATGCGCAGGCGAAATAGAGTTTGCACTTTCTGCGGAATCACGGGTGTTCCGCTGGAGCGCGGCCATGTCGTGCCCAAGAGCCTTTACCCGGATTCCCGGAAGACCTCCCGCCTGCAGCTGATCACCATACCGGAGTGCCCGCCTGCAATCGCGGATGGTCAGACGATGAAGTCCACTTCCGCACTGTCCTCTTATTGGCCGGCGAACCGAATGATTCGGTTAAAGAGCTTTGGACCACCAAAGCCGCGCCGAGTTTCTCCCACAAAGATGGGCAGCGGCGGGTCTTGGATGTTTACGAACGCCTAGTGCCGGTCCAAGTTGAAGGTGTCGGCCGACACATGATCTACCCCTGAAAGGATGAACGGGTAATTCGAATCATCAAGAAGATTGTCTGTGGCCTCTCCCACCATCACGGGATCGAGAGCCAGATCGATCCTTCTCGGGTCTTTGCCGATGTCCTCCGTTATCCGGCGCCCGAAGATCTCTGGCTGGAGGGAACCTTTCATGAGCGCGAGTCTGATATTTTTCGCTATTGGTTCAGGAGCTACGAGGACGCAAGCGAAAAGGAGTTGAGTTCTCTCTGGATACTCACCTTCTTTGACCGGTGCACTTTCATCGCCGTGGTCGACAAGGCAGACAGGCCCACCACGCGGACGGCGAGCGGCGTGGGCGGGCTACGGTAGTGAGCTTGCGCCTTCGCGTGATCTCCAATTCTGGGCGATTACCATAATGTCAATGCATCGCGAAGAAGGCTAGACCATGGATGTGGAACAACCGAAAAACGCTTCAGACTTCGACAAGCTGTTTGAGAAGGTCCGCAAAGGCGGCGGTATCGAGTTTCTTTTGACGCTTGTGCGTGTCGACGGGATTCAATCCTATGACGGGTACGAGGACGAGTTTCTGGTTATCCGCCGCGAGCTCGCTCAACCGGCTCTCCAGCCGACTCTCGATAATTATCGGAAGCTCGCTTCGTTCCCAGGCCCTCGCAAACTCCTTTTGAATCTGGTGAACTGCGCGGAGAGCAAGCATTACGACATCAGCCCATTACGCAGCTTGGTCACGGGCTCGTATCCCAACATGATTCAGCCCACTGGCGCCGAGATCTTGGCGTTTGTCGCCAATCGCCTTCGCGGTGGCCAATTCGATTCCGTGGCGACACGTTTTGAGAAGAGCTATCGAGCCGAGTTGTTTGAAAGCGAGACTGGTCCCGCCCCCGAATTAGAGTCCGCTTTCGAGCATCTGACGAGTTTTCTAAAGGACCTTCTCGGTCGATACTTCGAGGAAATCGCTCTCGCGGCCAAAAATCCTAAGTACATCAAACTCCCCGGCTCGCTGGACGTACTCGAGCTGTTGAGCAACGAAGAGATGGGTGGACTCAATGGTCTTCGCGTTCATTTCCCGCAGGGGTGCAGCGCAGATTTCTTCCGGACGCCCCAGGGCATCGGAGGTATGAACGTCGAGTTCGGCCCACCGGTGGCATTCTTGATGATGTCGATGGGGCCAAGTTCGAACGAGTACCGGGTGAACGGAAAGAGGCTCTACGAGCTAGAGTTCGGGGGACGATACAACAAGCTGGGAGAGTGGAAGCCGCTGATTTATCCGGGCGACGCGAAGCATTTGATCCAAGAATGCCTGGAGCTTTCCGACGATCCCGATGTTCAGGGTGTCCTCATGTATCTTCGGCTGACAGGGCACAAGTGTATTGAGTTCGCGCTGCGATCGAACATGGAGTTGCCGGGGGAGTGGACCGGCACGGAAAGCAACGATGTCCTGATTTGGAAATGCCCGCCGGATGAAGACCCGGCGCACTTGAACGCTCGTATCTACGACGGAGTCTTTGACCTTAAGTCGGGGGAGGTCGGCGAAATCGAACAGAGCTTAGCTCAGCTGAATTGGCTGATCAGCATGATGTTCTTTCCATACGGAGCCACCTACAGCTGGCGCAACAAATATCGGATGATCCTGGGCGGCACTGGCCTCCTCAAACCCACCCACGATGAGCTAAGAACCGTCGATGCCCTCCTTAAGCAGTTTCCTTACGGCGAGTATGGCAACGTGCTATCGGGTGGAATCGATTGGTACAACATGGGCAATTCCGCCACCAATCCGTTTACAAGGTTTCTTTGCTACTACGTTGCCTTCGAAAGTGTGGCGGTCGCCATCTTCGACGGAGCAGAACTGGGCGCCTCCAGACCCGAGCGGTCGAGCAAGGCGGAACGGCGAGCGCAGGCCACGACTTGCATCGCAGACAAGTTTTCCGAACTCTACGCGAGCAACTCGGTCCATTTCGTCGAGCAGGCGTATTTCGAATGCGTGAAGGGGCTGAAGGTGAAAGCCAAGGCCGTCGCTACCGAAGCATTTGGGACAGGGCACCCGTATCTCGAAGCCCTCTTTGTCAAGCCTCCCGAAAGCAAAGCATCTCTCTCGGACTTGCGAAGCGAACTCGCCCATGGCGGCATGACACTTCTCGACAAGGGACATGAACAGCTGATTCGCCAGCGGGTAGATGAGATGGGAATCATCGCCCGGGAATTCCTCCTGCGCGTGCTCTTCAAGTTGACGCCTGGGGACAAGGTGCCCTCGTGGTCGCAGGTATCTGAATTGGGCATGAATACAGCAGATCCGCGAACAACAATGTGGACTACAACCGATAAAGTGTTTCCACCTGGGATGAGCTGGAAGATCCGGCCGGAGTGGTGCGAATGACAAGGAACGGCAGCACTCTTTGCCTCTTGCCACCCTTCATATCCGGTGCGAGGCGAGTGACGAGGTTGACCGGCCGGCGGCGCGATGGGTTGGCCGGGATTGGTATGCTGAAAGCGTATATTTGCCTTTAGCTGTCTGACGCCTTGCTTGGCTGATAACAGGGTTGGGATAACGTCTTACCGGCTTGCGACGGCTTTGGCGAGCGGACGTGCCTTAGATCGGTGCTCGCGCTAAGGAGAGAGAGACAAGCAATGGCTGGCAACATCCGGGACTGGAAACGGCTGGGACACTCCTTTGCGAAAAGCGGTCAGGGCGAGTGCCATCTGGTGGAGAGAGTCGGAGCCAAGGACGGCAGAAAATATGTTCTAAAAATCATGCGCCCGGAGCAGTACCGCATTCCGGCGCGGCGCGCACGTTTCGAGCAGGAGATCCGGATACTCGGCAGCCTGAACAATCCCCACATCCTTCGCCTTGAGGATCACGGCGAAGACGAGAGCGGCCTGCCCTACTTTGTGACGCCCTTTTGTTCACTCGGGGCGCTGCACCGCGAACTTCTGCCTCTGGGCACGGTCGTTGAAACGCTGCGCATTTTCCTGGGGATGTGCGAAGGCGTCGCTGCCGCGCATCATGCTGGCGTGATCCATCGCGACTTGAAGCCGGCCAATATTCTCCGCAACGAATCAGGTACCGCAATCGTGGGCGACTTTGGTCTGAGCTTTCTGCTCAACGGACCTGATGACGGCGACGATCGCATTACGGAGACGCAGGAAGTTGCCACGGCGCGGTGGTTCGGGGCGCCGGAGGCGCGCGATGGGCGCATGGAAAACGTTACGCCAGCGGCGGATGTCTATTCGCTGGGGAAGCTGCTGCACTGGATGCTGAGCGGCGGCCGTGTCTTCGACCGCGAAGATCACCGGTCTGAACGTAACATGTTAGGTAAAGGTCTCGCCGACCGCCGCGAGCACGAACTCGTCCACGAGCTGCTGGACCGGATGATCACCCTCGATCCGCTGGAGCGCTACCAGAGCGCGGAGCTCACGGTCGAGGCGCTCAGGAATCTGGTCGATGTTATCCAAGCTGGAGGGAGGCCCATCTTGCTGAACTTCCTCCATCGCTGCTCCTTTTGTGGGCAGGGCGAGTATGTGTTTCGCAACGGCCCGGAGGATACGCGGAAAAACTTCGACATCTCCCACGAGCTCGGACTCACCGCGTTCGAGATTCGACCTACTAATCGCGCCAATTTCTACTGGATGATAGCGATCTGCAACAAGTGCGGACACGCCCAACTGTTTCGACCCGATCTGGTGCCGGAATCAGTCAAGCTCTGGACCCGCGATCCCGACGGGACGAAGGGCTGAGTCGCGATGCGGAAGGCTGCGCAACTCGCGACCACTTTGCCGGATTGAGGAAACGACTCATCTGCCAGTGCGAGGGCGCATTCGGATGAGCCGACACGGTGCGTCGAATAGACTATCTGCATGGACTGCCTTGCCTGCGGCCCGACAACTTCGAGCCCCTCGAACGAACATGTGTTCGCAAGGTGGATGCTCAAGGAATTCGAACCCGACGCTTCGATGTCGCTCTACCGGCAATTCGGTGACGGCACGCATATGCAGATCCGCTGCGAGATTAAGCTTGAGTCCTTCCGACTCGGGGCGATCTGCGAAGCGTGCAATAACGGCTGGATGTCCGAGCTTGAAGTCCATGCCAAGCCGTTGCTTCTTGCCTTGAGCCGCGAGCAACGGGCTCTCTCCGATTTAACCGAGGAAGAGTGTGGGATCGTAGCCGCCTGGGCTGGCAAGACCGCAATCATTGAATCACACTCTGTTGGCGCTGAATGCCCCGTGAGTGGCGATTATCTGAAGGAAATTCGCGCGAACGGAGGAAGAAAGCCCGGCCGGTTCGCGGTTGTGGCTTCGATCAGTGGGAAGAGAAGCTTTGCCCATATGCAGGTTGGAGTTATCCATGACTTGATCGGAGGAGGAAAGGCAGCCGGGAACATCATCGTGCTCGCCATTCCGAATCTGGCATTGGTGTGCTCTTTTCCCATGCTGCCGATTCCGTTTGAATGCCGCTGTGTCAAGTCGCTCTTTACGCCACTATGGCCTTCGCCTGCCCATTGGCGCGAGATGAATCAGACGCCCATGCCGCCTGGACTCCAAGGCGCCGAACATCTGAGCGCGATGGCTGAGAGGATTGAACTCTTTCACCCCTTTAGATAGGCAGGGCGGACAATACACTTTACTCGCCTTCTTCGCAACTCGGAAGGAGCTCACGTAGCGGCCTCATTACCCAAGAATGCCTGTGCGCTATTTATGATTGCTGCATGCCCTGGACCGCGCTCGATGAACAGTCTCCGGCTCTCCCGTGTCCCAGGGCAACTCGCCCGCAGCGTAGCTTTCATTCCAGTCACGATGCGCCATATTCCGAGCATAGCGCCCACTTCCAAGCAATCATACACAGGGACAAGTCACTAGACTGAAGAGTGATGACTTCAAAAGAGAAGCGGACCATCGAGCGGGACGTGAGTACTCTCTTCTCCAGCCGGGCTCTCCCCGCCCGGCCCACGATAGAAGAATGGACGGAAAATCCCACGGTAAAAACCGAACGAGGCGACCGGCCGCTGTCCACCGTCGGCCTCGCCGCGCTGCGCCGCCTCACGTCTCTGATCTCCGAAATTCCCGAGATTCGGGATGCCTGTTCCCCCCAAGAAATCGCCGAGGAGGTATTCGAGCGCTATAACACTTGGGTCTTGAGCACCCGGCAACCGAGCGGCCAGGAATTTACTGACGATGTGATGCGCGCTTTACGCGCCAAAGTGAAGGTTCACGAACTTCTGATTGCAATCGAGGGAATCGATATCGTCGACCAGGAGGCCATCGATCTGGGCAGCATGAGAATATGCAAGGCCGATCGCAGGCTTCTCGAAGGAGTCGAACTCGGTGGAATCCTCAGCCCCGACTGGGTGTATGGGCTGTTCCAGGACAAACTCTGGCTGACCGGCAAGAGCGAAGGCAGTCGAGCAGTGGCGCTGCGAAAGTTCGAACATCGTGCGGTCCTGACCGTTGGGCTGCTCGCAGTCTGCGGTGCGCTTCTCTATAAAGGCGCGATCTGGCGATCGCAGGTGAGGCTTGCCTCATCTTCATCCGCTCGGGCGGCCTGGTCCATCCTGTGCTGGGAACAGGGGGGAGCGGAACCTCGTCTCATCAACAGCAGTGAGGGCGCGCAGAGCCTTCCGCTAAGCGGGGAGTCGATTGCTTATCTGCGCCGAGTCTGCTTCCTCGACCGGATCATGGCCCTGCTCCAAGAAGGGCAGCGGACTGAGGTTCAGGATGCCATTGTCCGCGCGTTGTATTGGTTCGGCGACGCCCACGGCGACCTGAATGCCGTCATGCGGTTCATCAAGCTGTGGACCTGCGTCGAATGTTTCTTCGCCATCGAGGAGACCGAGATCACCGAGGCGAACGCCCGCGGAATCGCCACTCTCTTGACCTTCGCCGGCTACGGCGTCGTAGAGCCCAAGGATTACCTCAAATTCAAGCGACGGCTCAAATCCCTCTACAAACTGCGGTCGAAAGCCATTCATCGCGCGGAATTCGATCTTGTCGAGAACGCGGACCTCGAAGAGTTCTCCTACTGGGTCGCCTGGATGATCGTTTCGATGGTTGCTCTCGCCGAGCGAGGGTACAGAACCCTCGCTTCTGTGAAAGACCAGGCCCTCCGGTTGGATCGGATCAGCGTGAGCACGGTCGCAGCGAAATGAAGAGGCGGTCCTCAACCGGCGCCCCAACCCCAGACCCACGCTTCACGGTCGGGCTTGAAACCGGGCACCAATGTCGGCGCGGGCTGTGGCTGTCATCCGACCGGCTGCGAATACCATCGCTCGACTCGCGTTCCTTTGTGAGTTTTCGGCAAGGGTGCGTGACGCGATTTAGCTGACCTTGTTACGTTCAATCAGTCGCCAAGGTCGGCTGACATTGAACAACAAAAACGCATCCTCCATCCCTGAGCCAATCGCGCAATTGCAACGACGGTTTGATGAGTTTCGCAGCACGCAACCTCATCGGACGAAGCTGCCTGAGACGCTTTGGCAGGCCGCAGTAGAACTGGCGCGGGAGCACGGTCTGCATCCGGTCGCTCATCCTCTGCGGCTGGACTATATGGGTCTGAAGAAGCGACTCGAAGGAGTTCCTGGCCCGCAAAAGAAGGCAGCCGCGCCGGTGTTTGTCGAGCTGATCGCTTCTCATCCGGCGACGATTTCGGAGTGCGTGATCGAGTTCGAGTCCTCGATAGGAAGCAAGATGCGGATTCAGTGGAAAGGCTCCTCGACACCTGACTGGGCAAGCCTTCTCCGTGCTTGGCGGGAAGCGGAACGATGATCCATATCACGGCGCAGATGCGCGTGCTGGTGGCGATCGAGCCGGTTGACGGGCGCAAAGGGATAGATTCCTTGGTTCGCGTCTGCCAGGGCCAGCTCTGTGAAGACCCAATGACGGGTTGTGTTTTTGTTTTCAGGAGCCGGAGAGGAACGTCGATTCGGCTGCTTAGCTATGACGGCCAAGGGTACTGGCTTGCGCAGAAGCGTCTCTCCAAGGGACGGTTCACGTGGTGGCCTAAATCGAGTTCAGCGGCGAAGCCGCTGGAGGCTTATGAAGCGCAGTTGCTGATGGTGGCGGGGGATGTTTCGCGCGTCCGCGCCGCGCCGATGTGGCGGCGAGTGAGCGTGCTGAAATAAGAATCAAGAAAATCACCCATACCCCCTTGCGTTCCAAGAAAAACTGATTCATACTGCTGTCGAATGGCAGAGCTCAGATATCGCGGGCGTGAGATACGGGAGGAAGACCTCCTCTCTATACGCGCGCTGATCGAGCGGTATCCGAAGGAAAGCCGCCGCAAGCTATCGGCCAGAGTATGTGAAGCCTGGCAGTGGCGGCAGTCGAACGGCGCGTTGCGCGACATGGTGTGCCGCGGCATGCTTCTGATGCTGGAGCGGGCCGGCCAGATCACACTACCGCCGGTCAGTTACGTGCGGCATAATCCGCTGGCGCACAGAGCCCGGCCGGAGCCGGTGCTGATCGATAAGACTCAAATCGAAGATCCGTTGTGCAAACTGCAACCGCTCGAGTTCGAGCAAGTGCGGCGCACCGCGCAGGAACCGCTGTTCAACAGCCTGATGGAGGAACATCACTACCTTGGCTATGAGCAGCCTGTTGGCGAACACCTTAAGTATGTTGTGTGGGCTGAAGGCCGTCCCATCGCGTGCCTGGCCTGGTCATCTGCTCCGCGCCATCTTGGCAGCCGTGATCGCTACATCGGCTGGGATGCAGTGGCACGACGGAGCCGCATCCGTTTTATCGCTTACAACACGCGCTTCCTGATCCTGCCGTGGGTGCGGGTCGAGCATCTGGCTTCACATATCCTGGGCCGGATGGCGGCGCGGATCTCCGACGACTGGCAGCAGATGTACGGTCATCCGATTTACTTCCTGGAGACGTTCATCGATCCGGAACGGTTCCGCGGGACCTGTTACCGTGCGGCCAACTGGGTGCTGATGGGCAGGACGACTGGAAGAGGCAAGCAATCCAACAGCTACGTTCCGAACCGGTCGATCAAGGAGGTTCTGGGATATCCGTTGACGAAGCGTTTTCGTGAACTGCTGGGAGGCGTGCAATGAGGGCTGCCCGACGCCGCATCGATGTGAACCTGGAGGAGCTGGACCGGGTGCTGGACGGAGCGCGGGAAGCGCCGTTGAGCGAGTCCGATCACGGCAAGCTCAAAGACACACTGCATGCTCTGGCGGCGATGTTGGTGCGGCAGCGCAATACGGAGAAGACCAGCGAGGTGGTAGAGAAACCGGAAGGTTCAGAGACAGGGCAACAGGTGGATGACAATACGCCACCGCCTCCTGGGCACGGCCGCAATGGAGCAGAGGCGTTTGGAGGTGCGCGGAGGGTTGATATCAAGCACCAAAAGCTGAGTCACGGGGACCGCTGTCCGGAGTGCGGCAAAGGCAACGTGTATGGGCAGAAGGAGCCAAAGGTGCTGGTGCGGATCGTCGGTCAGGCACCGCTGGCAGCCACAGTCTACTCACTGGAGCGGCTGCGCTGTGGGGCCTGCGGACAAGTCTTCACGGCGCAGGAGCCGGAAGGCGTGGGGCCGGAGAAGTACGATGAAACGGCTGCGGCGATGATCGCTCAACTCAAGTACGGCGCCGGGACGCCGTTCTACCGGCTGGAACAACTGGAAAGCCAGTTGGGTATCCCGCTGCCGGCGGCCACGCAGTGGGAGATCGTCGAGGAAGAAGCGCAGGTGATCAAGCCGGCACGAGATGAGTTGATCCGGCAGGCGGCGCAAGGCACGGTAGTCCATAACGACGACACCGGCATGCGCGTGCTGATGCTGAAGCGCGACCCAAAGGACGAGCGCACGGGTGTGTTCACCAGCGGCATCGTATCTGTCGACCAGAGCAGGAAGATCGCGCTTTACTTCACTGGAGGCCGTCATGCTGGCGAGAACCTCGCAGAGGTGTTGAAACAGCGGAGCGCGGAACTGCCGAGCCCGATCCAGATGTGTGATGCGCTGTCGCGTAATGTTCCGAAGCTGCCCGCGGGCGTGGAAATCCTGCTGGCCAACTGCCTTGCGCATGGACGCCGGCAGTTCGTAGAGGTCGCGGAGAACTTCCCCAACGAATGCCGTTATGTGCTGGAACTGTTGGGCCAGGTGTATGGTCACGATGCCGAAGCGCGTGAGCGCGGTCTGACGCCGGACGAGCGGCTGAGGCTTCATCAGGAATGCAGCCGGCTGGTGATGGACAGACTGCACGCGTGGCTGGAGGCGCAGTTAGCCGAGCGAAGGACGGAGCCGAACTCCGGACTGGGCCAGGCAATCTCCTATCTGCTGCGGCACTGGCAGCCCCTGACGTTGTTCCTCCGCAAAGCCGGGGCCCCGCTGGACAATAACATCGTCGAAAGATCGCTGAAGCGAGCTGTGCTGCATCGCAAGAACGCGTTGTTTTATCGCACTCTGAACGGCGCCCAGGTCGGCTATCTGTTCATGAGCCTGATCCACACCTGCCAGTTGTGTGGCGTAAACTCCTTCGACTACCTGGTCGAGCTGCAGCGCCACGCCCGGGAACTGGCCGCCTGCCCTGCGGAATGGATGCCGTGGAACTATCGCGAGACTCTGGCGCGAAGTGTGCTCCCCGATTCGGCAGAGTTATGGTGAATCCCTGATGGCCGAAAAGGATACTCTTCGGCCATCGGCAGGGAGCCAAGTCAAATGCCCGTAAAACGAGGATCCGGTATCACGGAATCCCGCAGGCTATTCGCCAGGGCAAAAAGCCGCTAAAATGATCCGCGCTACTGCACAGTGATGGAGACGTTCGACGATGCCGTGATCTTCGCGCTGGCTGAATCCGTTCCAGTCACTGTAAACACATAGCTTCCCGCGGTCGTCGCTGGGGTACTTGAACCGCCTCCGCCACCGCCGCCCCCACCACCGCCGCAACCGATTGCCCCGGCCGCGGCAACGAACAGCAGCAGAGCCAGCATCAATGTCCAGCGGCGGCGCCGGAACGGGATGCCGAAGAGCAGCAATGCCGCGAACACCGCGCCTCCACCACCCAGTTTCCACAAGTTCTGGTCGGCTGGCCGCGCCAGAGCAGTGGTTGAAGCTGCCGTCGTATTCACCGTCAGCGTCGATGTTCCGCTGCCGCCGGAGGCGAGGGTAACGCTCGCCGGATTCAGCGTGCAGGTGGGAAGACTCTGTGCGCCAGCCGGAGAACTGGCCAGCGAACAGCTCAAATTCATCGTGCCGGAGTAGCTACTGCTTCCGGTTAGAGTTACGGATGAGGTAGTGCTGCTGCCGGGACTTACCGGCGAAGGCGTCGTTGTAGTGATAGAAACCGGCTCGACCGTAACGGTGGTAGTCGCGCTGGCAACCTCGTAGGTTGCGTCGCCCGTGTAGCTGGCTGTCAACGTGTCGCTGCCCGTAGCAAGCGATCCGGCGGGGATGCTGATGGAGGCGCTGCCGCTGCTGAGTGTTGTGGCTGCTGAGGTGTAGCCTCCTCCCGATAGAGTCACCAGGCCGGTCGGCGTCGGGTTGCCGCTGCCGCCGCTGACGGCTACTGTCACCGTCAACGCCTGCGCTGTCGTGATGCTTGAGGCGGACGGCGTCACCGTCACCGTCGGCGTCGTCATCGCCTGCGTGACCGTCACAGCCGAAGAGGTGCCCGTGGCAGTGTTGTAGGTCGAGGAGCTATTGGAATCGGGCGTGTAGGTGGCTGTCAGTGTGTCGCTGCCCGTAGCTAGCTTTCCGGCGGGGATACTGATGGAGGCGCTGCCGCTGGTAAGTGTTGTCGCTGCGGAGGTGTAGCCTCCGCCTGATAGAGTCACTGCGCCGGTCGGAGTTGGAGTGCCGCTGACGGCTACTGTCACCGTCAACGCCTGCGCTGTCGTGATGCTCGATGCCGACGGCGTCACCGTCACCGTCGGGGTGGTTTTGGTCACGGCGGGCAGCCCGGTGGTAACCGATACGCTAGAACTGTAATTGCTATTTCCTGGGTAGCTTGCCTCAACCTGGTGCGTCCCAGTGCCGATCGGCGAGATTCCGCTCGCAGATGCACTTGCTATGGAGCTTGATTCCGACAAAAGAACTGTTGCATTGTTGCTGTCACCGATAGGGACAATTAAGTCCGTCGAGCCGTCCGCATTAAAGTCCCCCACAGCAAAGAAATAAGGATAATTGGTCTCGGAAGTGCTCGAGCCTGTAGACGGAGTTGAGCTCGCAGCCGTGAAGGTTCCGTCTCCGTTACCTAATAGGATTGTGAATGTTTGGCTGAGGTTATTCAACACAGCCAAGTCCACCTTGCCATCGCCGTTAAAGTCTCCTAGCGCGAGATCGGATGGGAAATATCCACCGGAATTGATGCTCGCTCCTTCCGTAAAAGTCCCGTCTCCGTTGCCCAGCAATACGATAACTTCGTTGTAGGGTGAGGTAATCGTCAGTGCGAGATCTGCTTTGCCGTCCCCATTAAAGTCCGCGGTTACTACCTTCCATGAGCAGTCACCGCTATCGCTGAGCGGATTTGATATCTCGGTGAAGGTCCCATCCCCATTACCCAATAGAACTGTCAACGTGGAGTGTTCTCCGTTGGATACAGCGAGGTCCTGCTTTCCATCCCCATTGAAGTCGCCTACCGCAATGGAATCCGGGGCGTAATCTGTAGTGATACTTCCTGCCTGGCTAAAAGTTCCGTCGCCATTTCCCAGTAGTACTCTAACTGTTCCCGGCCCATACCAATAATTCGGATTGTAACTTGTAATCGCCAGATCAGCTTTTCCGTCGCCGTTAAAATCTCCCGTCGCGATAAAATTCGGATAGCTGTCAGTCGCCGGATGAGATGCAGATAGAGTAAACGTCCCGTCACCATTGCCGAGCAGTATCGTCACAGACCCGCTTGCATTCGAGGGGTCCAGCGTCGAGACAGCCAGATCGAGGTTTCCGTCCCCGTTAAAGTCGCCCACAGCTATAGAACTGGGACTGCATGGCACGGTTGGCCTTGCAACTGTTCGAAAAGTTCCGTCACCAATTCCAAGTTGGATCGTCACGGTGCAAAATCCATCCGCTATGGCCAAGTCAGGGATGCCGTCTCCGTTGAAATCCCCAACGGCAACTTGGTACGGATAGGTTTTAGACGGGCTCGCAGCTGGCGTTTGTGAACTCGTCCAATTTAGCACTGACGTGCCGGCGGAAAGTGCTGCGGTGCCCAGAACCGAGTTTCCGTTACTGGTATCCAGAATAGATATCTCTCCGGTCGGCGAAGCCCAGTTGGTTCCCGTGACCGTGGCCAATAGTGTGTAGTCACCCACAGACCCGCTCTGAGCAATCGTTGTCTGGGTCGTGTACTTTCCGGCTACCGTCAGCGCCAACGGGCTGGAGAAACTCCCGCCAGCGTTGATGACGCCCCTGAAGACCGCCTTGTAGCTGTGGCTTCCGATGCTGGGAACAAACGTAAGGCTCGCGTTTCCCGTGCTCGTCAACTGCGCAGTCCCGATCAAATGAATGGCTGAACAGAGTGGCGCCGTTGCATCGCAGAAATTCACTTGACCGGTGGTCACCGGTGAGGTTCCATTTACCACTGTTGCCGTCAACGTCACCATGCTTCCTTGATTGACCGAACCGACGGGACTGCCACCGGAGGTGATGGACAAGGTTGTGACTGTTCCCGGTGGCGCTGCCGCGCTGGAGGTCCCAGACGAACTTGAAGCGATACAGTTGCTGGAATTTGCCTCAACGACTGTGCCGGTATCGTTGGCGCAGGCCAAGAGAAAATAAGGCGTACGCGGCCAGATCGAAGAAGGTACAGTCACTGTCGCTGAACCTGTCGAAACACCACCAACTGCTAATGCCGGTACTGTTCTGCTTCCAAGAGAGAGGCTGCTGGCTGTTTTTGTCGTCGTGGCTGACAGATAGTATCCCGTAACAGAAGAACCTGCAGAGGCAATTCCATTGTTCTGAACACTGTCAGTGACCGAAAAACTACCGCCTGCAGTAAGCAGCGTGGGCGTGGTGCTGACTGCTGTTTCCACGAGATCGGACATCTCCACAGTGACTTTCACTACTGTGATGTGGGCCAACCCTCCCCCCGTGCCGGATATCTGAATGAGCACCGGTGAGCTTATGGCTGTGTTGGCCAACGAAACATCTAGAGTCGTGTTTCCAGGCCCTGTAACGGAGGTTTGTGACAATCCGACTGTCACGCCCGCTGTTTGGCCGAGCACTGTAGCGCTCAACGTAACAGATCCGGTATACCCATTCAAGGCGTTGACACTAATTGTGCTGGACCCTTGACTGCCCGGTGTGATGCTGATCGTGCTAGGCGAAGAAGCAAGTGTGAAGTTCGGCCCAGAGCTGACGGGAGCAAGCGCGTTGATCAAGTTCTGCCCATAGGGCGAACCCAATCCTGTCACCAGATCGTAACCGGTCACCGCTGAGTAGAGACTTGGACTCGACGCCGTGAAATTGTTACCACTCGTGATGTCGTGAAAATCACTCGAGTAATTCGATCCTTGGGCCAGTTGGTAGATAATTGGATTCAGGAAGCCGATTGTGGTTCCATCGGCATTCTGATTAGCCAAAGCTGTAAACCCAGCCCAAAGCGGTGTCGCAAGGCTCGTGCCGCCACTCCCGCCGCATGTACCTCCGTTGGAACACACATAAAAGCCTGTCGCGTTAGCGGCGACATCGGGTACGTTGCGATATGTTGTCGAACCTTGATTCTGAGAGTTGATCAGGGGAGTCTGATCCGATTGAATCGGATAACTTGTAATTCCACCTCCGCTGGATGTCCCTGCCGTCTCCGCTGCCCACGCGCCACCGGGCACTGTAGTCGAAAGGACGGTCCCACCCACAGTGGTAACAAAAGGATCTGAGGCCGGATACAGGTCGGTTCCATATGCTCCATTATCCCCGGATGAAGCAAACACGCTCTGGCCCTGAGCGGCAAGCTCTTTGAAGATTGGTTCTGCGGAGCTTGGGTCAGCATCCCAGGTCCAGGAAATGCTTATTTCTTTTGCCGCGTTGTCCGCCGCCATTTGATTAAGAATATCAACATCGGAATCTCCCTCATAGACTAACAATGAGGATAAATTGGGAGCCATTGAGGCCGCCGCAACAATGTCCATAACAGGTTCGGTATCCTCTAAATCCGACGGCCATTGGGTAGGAAGGCTATCGAGTATTACATTAGTAATTGGAACCTTCAGTGTCTGTTTTGCATTGCTAAATGTCGTTTGGACGTCGCTAAGATTATATCCCTGCATCTCGAATAAACCGACGATCTGGCCCGTCCCGTCGAGGGTAACCCCAGGTGCGTAGGCTGCCCGGAGATCGCTCCCGAGGTATAGTCCCCCCGGGGCACTTCCAAGAGCCGACCCCTGGGGAGTTGCTGTGTCGAGTGGAGCGAACGTCCGGTTCACAGGATGAGGCAATGAGAAGGTGCTCAATCCTTGGACTCCCTGGACAGGGATGCTCGAATCGAGAGATGGCTCCACGTCAGGTGCGTAAAACGTGCGTGGTTCCGTCGGATGCTGGTAAACCTGCATGGTCACATGGAATGCTCGCTCGACATCTGCGACCGTGCCGCTCACATTCAGCACCAGCCGATTGGGAGCTGTGTGGGTAACCGTTAGCCCACTCGATCTGGCGAAGCTTGCAACCCTCTCGTGGTCATCCGTTGTTGGCCCAAATCGCTCAGTAAACTGCTCAACCGTTAAGAAATGGCGGTAATTGGGATTTGCCGGGTCATAGAGATCGTGCAACAAGCTTTGGAGTTCCTCCTGGTTGCGTAACGGCAAGGTTATGGCCAGGTTCAATCGCTGCGAACCGGGAAGGCGTCCGACTGCCTTTATGCCTGTCGGCGCCGATAATCGTGTAGGAAGCGCCTGCCGCTGTTGCCCGTTCAAAGTAACTGCAAAGAAAAGGGCAATGGCTGGGAACGCAGTAAAAAGAACCGCTCCAAATGAAGCACTTTTCCCGCTGGGCATCGTTCTACCTCCTCTGTCGGTCCGTCCTACGCGAGGTTGTTTCCTCGCAAGCACTAAGCACAAATAAAGTAACCGCCTGGCTGCGCACCAGAACGCTATTGGGGGATGCGAAAGATGCTATCACGCCGAGCTTGGCACGTGGTACGTCACTGCAACTAGCTGGCTCTAGATGCCTCTTCGGAGACTTGGGAATACAAGTCCCCTGCAGTCCCGAATGGTGAGCAAAGTCTTCCAAACCGAAAAGTTCCATCGTGAGGCGGAACCTGAAGGAGGAGAGGTGAATTCCCTTCTGTTCAGCCTAGTCGATTCAAATACGCAGCGTTACCGAAAGCTCACGTTCCTTTGCATCCTGTCTGGCCAAGGGCGGCCAGTTGCACGCTGCTAGGGACAAATCTGAATCTGTGAAAAGCAACCGTGTACTAAGCGCATCCACTGCGATCGTTGCCATTTCACTTATGGGACGGTACGACTCAGCACTTCAATACCGACTCAGGAGAAATGCAACGCTTATTCCGAACCTTGTGCAAACTATCGGAACGCATCTTCTAGCCGGAATGTAAGGGTCACAGCCTCGGACCAGGCGTGTTCTGTGAAGAGGTTAAGCAGCCCCGCTACAGCTGTTGCCACACTCGGCAGTTTCAAATGATCTCGGAAGTCAGCGATCGCTTTCTCTACGAGCTTGACAGCTTCCGCTCGCGCCATTGGGTCTTCCAGATAGCCGCTTCCACAGATCTTCGGTTCCGCGCATCAATGATTCGCGGACGTTGGCATCGATCTCACGTGAAACACGCGCCTGCTCCTCGGCCGACATCTGGACGCGGAAGTCGGCGCCGGAGGGGATGGGCAGGACTTCGAGTTTGACGCCGAACTTCTTCCGCAGCTTTTCCGCGGAGGGATAGTCTTCCTCCCGGAAGAGCCCGTTTAACTCTGGTCTGACTTGCTCGATGTACTGCGGATAGACGCGGAGGAAGCTCTCGACGCCCTGTTCAAATCCGGCCTCGAACTTGCGCATCCGCGCCGTGAGATCGAAGTAGAAGTTCGCCGGCAGCAGACGAAACCCTTCGTCAGACCACGGCAGCGTGATCTTGTAGAAATACTGCCGGATTTGGCCGGCAAGTGTGCGTAGTTCGTCCAGCTTGTCGGCGCCGCGTAACAGTTGCTTGTTGTAGCGACCTGCGCAATGGTGAGCCCCATGTTGATCCGCGACATCGCGGCTGACCTTGCGATCGTGTTTGACGGCCGTCCAGATGCTGATGTGGACGGCGGCGAGCATTGCCTTTTCTGTAATCATTGGATGGCCTCCCGGCATTCCACTCCGAAGCGAACGAATTCTGGAGTGTGGGTTATGGCGGTGTCCCGCGCCGCCGCGTCGCGCATTGCCATCACCCGCATTTCGGTTGGCATTCGGTCGAGGTACGCGATTCCTCTCCCTACCGAGGTGTCGCTCATGGCCCTTCCCAGGGCTGTAGCAATGGCGATTTGCGCGGAAGGCTCCGTGGGAAGCGGCGCCGTCGCGGGGTTCAGAAGGATCTCGTCGATCGAAGGCAATTGGCGAAACAGGCGGATGAAAGCGACAAGTTCCGATGCCGCTGCCGAACCCACCGTTCCATCCAGGAGCTGCGCCTCAAACTCGCTGGTCCCCGAGAGAAACTGCGTCTTCTGACGACGGGCGATACCGCAAAGCACCTGTGAGGCCATCTCCCAGGAACGCGGAGTAGGCCACGCGTTGGCGTCCGAGGTCGCGTCCGAGGTATGCAGAAGCTCGGGCTTGAAGCGGAGGAAAGCGATGATCTCGGGACGGACCTGAGCCTTGACCGCCCACCTGCACCAGTCGTCGAGATCGGGTTCAAGGTCCAGATGCACGAACCGGTTGCGAAGCGGTCGTGGCATCGCGAAATGGACGCCACGCTCGGAGGCCGGATTCCCGGCTGCGATGACAACCCAGCCATCGGGCAGCACATACTCGCCGAGTTTGCGGTCGAGCACCAGTTGATAGCAGCCCGCCTGGGTCATCTGTGGCGCGGAGGTCAGTTCATCAAGGAAGAGGATGCCCTTGCCTGTGGTGGGGAGAAACTTGGGAGGCACCCATTCCGTTTGACCCTCGACAATCCGGGGCAGCCCCCGGAGATCTACCGGGTCAAGCTGCACAGCGCGCACGTCGAGAAAGTCGTAGTCGAGATCGTTGGCCACCTGAGCGACGATCTGCGACTTGCCAACTCCGCATGCACCCCAGATGTGCAGGGGCACACGTTCGCCAATGAGCGCATGAAGCGCCTCATAGAGTTTCGATGGTTTCATGAAGTATCCTCAACTGGTTTAGAATGTGCGGGAAAAAGTGTAGGTTGACGCAATTGATGACATTCGTGACAGGATTCGTGACACAAAGTGACGCAATTAACGACACAGAACGCGAGCAACTGCGACCTGCTGCTTTCGTTGGAATGGGTGTTGATTACTTGCGAGATTTTGGTTGGCGCGCTCTTCTGAACAGGGCGTAGAGCGTCACCTCTTCCAGATCGTTGTCGTCGAGCCCACGCGTGGCAGTGAGCAAGGCATTGATCTGAGAAGATGGCTGTATCGCTGGGAAAAACGCGCTGATGGGCACCTTGAAGAACTGAGCCAGCATGTCCATATCCAAGATGGATGGCTTATAGGTCGCCGTCTCCCACCGGGAAATGGTGTTGGCTGTGGTCCCTATTGCTTCCGCCAGTTCCTCCTGGCTGATACCGGCGCCTCCCCAACCTGTCCTCAGTTCTCGGATTCGGTTTCCGATCCAACTATAGATATTGCGCGCTTCCCTGGGCATGGCTGATGACCTTTTCTGTTGACATTCCTTTTGACGTATGTTGTACTTCCTTTCAAAGGATATGTCAATCCTATTGTAGGATGGATCGATGGGTAAGCACGACGCGACTTTTGCTTTGGTGGATGGAGGGCAAAATGTACGGACTGAGCGACCCGGGCCTTCGACGCAGCCAAATCACGTTTCACTCATCTCACGGTTTCGCCGAAGCTGTCGATTTCCGTTATCTGGAACGAGCGCGAAAGCCGGTGAGCCGGTCCAAAGCTGGAGTACAAGGGAAAGTTGCCGACGTTTTCAGCGGCCGATCACGTCACGCCGAATCGCAGAATGAGCTCCGGGCATTTCAAGTACTACTGGCGACTGGACGGACTAATGATTGGCAAGAACAACCGTTCCATCTGGACTACCACCTCGACGGAGTAAGACATCGATATACGCCAGACATTTTGGTGGCGTGGGGTTCGCACCGGGAAGTCGTCGAGATCAAGGACGACGCCGAGGCTGACCTGCCTGCCAATCAGGAGCGGTTTACTCTGATTCGCGAACTTCTCGATGAGCACGGCTATCACTTTCGTGTGTGGCGAAAAGCCGAAATCTGTGCCGAGCCGCGCTTCAGCAACGTCGCAGTGATCTTGCGCTATAGATGCGCGCAGGTCGCTCCCATTGAGCGCGAGAAAATCCGACGAGCATTTGCTTCCACTTCAAGACATTGTCTGCGCACGTTGTGCGAACTCCACCAAATTCCCATTCAGAGCGTGCTTCGGACAGTTCTGGATGGCACGCTACACGTGAACTGGTGGGAGCCGGTCACGCTGGATTCGGAAGTAAGCTGTACACCCATCGGGCCGCAGGTCTGGCCTTCCCCTCAACAGGGCGCGCAGCCGCCGAACTGCGCAGGGAGCGGGGATGTCGCATTTCGCATTTAGAAGAGGGCAATCCGTAAGGATTGGGCCGAACGAGTTTCAGTTCCTTCGTCGGTTGCCTGAGGCCAAATGGCAGCTTGAAAACGCCGCTACGGGAGAATGGCGTACATTCGCAGAGAGCGAACTGCTCGACCTGTTCGCCACCGGAAAACTGTCCTTCATTTCGAAAGTCGACGCCTCATGTCCGGCAGCGCATAAACTGGCCGGAAAGTTGGAGCGAGATATTTCTGCATATCCCTCCGAACTGGTTGCGCTGGCGCAGGTCCGTGTTCAATATCTCAAAGAACTCGATCGGCGTCAGCCGATCGCCATCGCCCAAAGAACCATAGAGCCTCTCATCGGCACCCTCTCGAAACAAGTCAACGATGAAAAACCACCCAGTTGGCGTACGGTATGCCGGGACTATCGCAAATGGGTGTCGGCGGGCCGGGACATACGCGCGATCATTTTCCAGTACGCCGAACGCGGCAACCGCACTTCTCGAATGCCTCCGGAAGTCAAAGCAATCAGCGACCAGGTGATCACTGAGTTGTACATGACGCCGGAGCGCAAGCGCGTTCCTGAAGTGCACTTGGAAATCCTACGCCGCGTAAACGATGAAAACGGATTCCGCCTCGTGGACAGCAGGCTTCCTTCCCCAAGCCGGAGAACGGTCTACCGCGAGATAGCACGCAAGACTCCATTTGAATTGACACTGGCGCGCTACGGGAAACGGCGCGCCGATATGGATTTTCGTGTGTCGATGGCTGGACCCTCCACATCTCGCGCTCTTCAGCGTGTCGTGATGGATCACACTCCCGCCGACATGATCGTCGTGGATGATGACAGCATGTTGCCATTGGGGAGGCCGACAATTACCACGGCCCTCGATGAATACACCCGATGCCCAATGGGCTTCTATACCGGTTTCGAGCCGCCGAGTTGCCTGGCAGTGATGCGATGTCTGAAGCATGCGATTCTTCCCAAGACCTATGTGTCACGCGACTTTCCCTCGATCAAGAATCAGTGGGAGTGCCACGGCCTTCCGGAACTGGTAGTCGTCGATAATCCTCCGGAGTTCCATTCGACGCATTTTGAGCATGCCTGCTTGCAGATCGGCACAGATATCCAGTATGCAAAGGTGCTGGTGCCATGGTACAAAGGGACGCTTGAGCGGTTCCAGGGAACCATGAACCGCGATCTCATGCATGGCGTGCCCGGGACAACATTCAGCGGCATTCTGGAGCGCGACGATTACGACCCCACCAAGCACGCTGTCGTTCTGCTTAGCACCTTCCGGGAGATCCTTCACAAATGGATCATCGACGTATACCTGCAAACCCCGCATCGGGGCATTCAGGAACTGCCGGCAGAGAAATGGCGCGCCGAAACCATCGGCCTGCCGCCTCCCCTGCCGCCGAACGCTGCTGCATTGGATGTTGTTCTCGGCATGAGAGCACAGAGGGTTGTCTTTCATTACGGAATAGAACTGGAGGGGCTCAAGTACAACAGTTTCGAACTCGGCGAAATGCGGCGCGGAATGGGATCCACCTTCAAGGCCGAACTGACATTCGATCCGAGCGATTTGGGCCATATCAACGTTCTGGACCAGCGCAAGGGTAACTACATTCAGGTTCCCGCACTGAATCAAGCTTATGCCACTCGGCTCTCGCTGTGGCAGCACAAGGTCATTCGCCGTTATGCCCTGGAGCGGCTGAATGCCCGAACGGATACCTTGGCGCTGGCGCAGGCTAAGGCCGAAATTCGCGCATTTATCGATCGCGACTTCCACCGCAAATCGACTCGTGGCCGCAAACGCCATGCGCGCTTCTTGTCAGAACCCTCCCCGCAACTATCCACAACAGAGACCTTGGAGAACCCTGGAATTCGACTCGTTCCTCCGAAAGACGTGTCCGTTGTTGGAACGACTCCGAATGCAATCGCGCCCAGCTTCTTTCAGGACGACGAAGACCTTCCCGTGTATGAAGCAGGTTTCGACCTGCCGCATCCGCCCCCTGTCATTGCGAGTGCGGAAAGGGTCGCGTTCGCTGCGGAGGAAGCATGAAATGATGGACTGTTCCGAGCGGGTATTGGTCAAGTATCCATTGTTCACGACCGCAGTTCGGCGTATTCAGGAGTGCTTCGACAGCTTTGGCACAACCGCCGAACCAGCGTGCTGTCCCATTGTTGGCGAAAGCGGCAGCGGCAAGACAACCATCATTTCTTATTTTGCGAACCTGCATCCCCGGGTGGATCACACTTGGGGCGTTGAGCAGCCGGTGCTGCTTGCCAAGGTTCCCGCACGGCCTACGGTAAAGAGCCTTGCCGAAACACTTCTGTATCAATTGGGCGATCCGCTATGGACGCGAGGAAACACGGTCAGCAAGAGTATCCGGCTCCGCGAATTGCTCAAGCGTTGTCGCGTGCGGCTCCTTGCTCTGGACGAGTTTCAGCATTTTGTCGATGTTCGCCAGGTGAATATTCCCAACGACGTTGCAGACTGGCTGAAGGAGCAGGTCGAGGAAGCAAAGCTTGCCATCGTCGTGCTGGGACTCGACCGCTGTTTGGAGGTGCTCAGACAGAACGAGCAGTTGCGCCGTCGATTTGGCGCCACCGTCCGAGTGGGCGCATTTCGCTGGGACAACAAAGAGGAACGCACAGTCTATCGAGCGTTTCTTCGGGCTGTTCAGGAACAGCTTCCCGAGTTTACGATGCCGGAACTCTCGGATGTTGAGATGGCTTTCCGTATGCACTACGGCTCATTCGGGCTGATTGGCTACACCATGAAGATCCTTCGCGGAGCGGCACGAATCGCCAGCTCTCATCCACGGAAACAGATCACGACGGAGACTCTCGCACAATCCTATGCGGTGAATGTCTGGGCAGAACGTCTTGATAGCCCCAATCCCTTTTTCGAAAACTTTGACATGGAAAGGGCACCTGGAGTTCGGTTGCCGAGTGGGACAGGAGCTATTCCGTCGGCCCCAAATAGGCGCAGGGTAGAACGTGTCGAGCTACATGCATGACTCAATCATTACCAAACCCATCGGGCTCCAAGATCATCGGCCTGGGCCGCCTCCCTTTTCGTGTTGACCCTTTAGTAATTGAGAGTGCTCGCGGATACATCGGCAGGGTAGCGCAAATATACAGCACGAGTGTCAGCGCTCTTGGTGAGCTCTTAGGGTTGACTCAAATGCTGGGTTTGGAACGGGGCGACAATACGGAGCAAATTGCCTATGCGCTGCGCCTGGAGGCATCCGAGTGGCGACGCCTGTGCTATAAGCAGACCAATGTTAAGGGGCAGTATGGACCGACATCATTCTTTGGTCAATCGATCGGTGGGGATCGGCTCAATTACGGATTCCCCCGACTATGTCCAAAGTGTCTCAGCGAACACGCCGCGGTGTGGGGCGTTTGGGACCTCGGTTTGGTTTGCGCTTGTCCGATCCATCGCTGCGTGCTTGTCCACCACTGTCCGAAGTGCGGACGAAGACTCCGCTGGCAGAGGCCCAGTCTCCATCAATGTTATTGCCAGTTCGATTTGAGGACGGTCGCGAGTGAGCCTGCGGACTCAGGCTTGGTGGCAATTAATGCCACAATCTATCGCGCTGCCGGCCTCCCCTTCGAGGCGGCCGAAGCTGATATGACTGCCGCAGAATTCCCTTCTGCCCTAATCGAACTGCATCTGGATCCATTGTTGCGCATCATCGCTTACCTCGGATCGACTCAAGAAGAGAACGCGGGCTTCATGCATCACAGCCGATTTGCGTCGAGCCTGGACGCTGCAATTCGGACGAGCAAGACTGCGACGGGGTTATTAGCCAACTGGCCCCAGTCCTTTCATGAAATGTTACGGCGAATGGCTCCCGGAGACATCACAGCACCAACGACTCGCAGCATCGAAGATACATTTGGGAAATTACACAAGAAGATGACTGTCGTGTTTACACGTGCGGAATCAGGGTTTCTTCACGACGCCTTCGAAGACTTTATTGCGCGCCATTGGAAAGGATCGAGACGTGGACACCGGCATCTTGACTCTCAATGGATCGTGGCCGCAGAGGCTGGCAGGGTGATAGGCACCAGATCTGTTAAAGCTCTTGTGCATGGGGGAGCATTGAGGGCCTCGGTGGTCACCTTAAAACCGGCCATACGTGGTCACTTCAAAACCGGCCATAGGGATTGGCCTGAGACTTGATTGTTTTACGCTGTCGCAGTGTGTTTGGGCAAGGCGCGGTTGATGCCGCCGGATATTGCCCTGATATTCAAGATACCTGGATGCGTGTTAAGGTTGTATTCGCTCTGCCGGGGTCGCGCCTTGCGGAGTGATCCAGGGCCGATGGCACGGGGCTGGCTCCGTAGGAATCGGTGACGCGAGACCCTCTGCGGTTGGCCTGATGGGCTGGCCGGCAGAGGGCTTCGTGTTTTTGGAGAGATTCCGATGGTGAGGCTCCGGCGTCGAGGCTTCTGGATCCCGAGTCGCGACGCCGCCGGGCGTTCTTTGCCCGGCTTCCATATCGCTTTTGCTTTTGCCTTTGCCTTTGCTTTTGCCTTTGCCTTTGCTTTTGTCATTTGCCTTCCTCCGGGCCGCTGCCTTTGGTGCGCCAACTGCGTGGACCGCACTTGAGCAGGTGTCCGTGATGCAGCAGGCGGTCCAGCATGGCGGTGACGGCGGCGCTGTCGCCCAGCAGTTTGCCCCAGTCGTCTACTGGTCTGTTTGAGGTCAGAAGAGTGCTGGCGCGTTCATAGCGGCGCATGATGATCTCCAGCAGTTCTTCGGCGGCGGTCAGCGGCAGCTTGCGCATTCCTAAGTCATCGATGACGAGCAACGGCACGGTGGTGAGCAGTTCCATGTGCTCCCTGCGCTTGCCATCGAGCGTGGCGTCGGCCAGTTCTTCCAGCAAGGCGTGGGCTTCGCGATAGAGCACGCGGTATCCCTGCTGGATGACGGCGTGCCCGATGGCCTGGGCGCAGTGGCTCTTGCCGCTCCCAGGCGGTCCGAGAAACAAGGCATCTTCGCGTCGGCCGACCCAGCCCGCTGTAGCCAGATCGAAGACCAGTTTGCGATTCATCTTGGGGTTGAACTGAAAGTCGAAGTTGTCGAGTCGTCTTTCGGCATCGCGGAACTGCGCCTGTTTATGGCGCCGCTCCAGCAGTCGCTTGCCGCGGCAGACAAGCTCATCGGAGACCAGTGTTGAGATGAGGTCGATGGGGACCATGTTCTCCGATTGTGCTTGATGCAAGCGGGTTTCCATCACCGCGGCCATGCCGCTCAGGCGCAGTTGCACCAAGGAACGGTTGAGTTCTATCAGGTTCATGATTGGGTTTCCTCGAATTGGATTCGTTGTTGGATCACGTCGCGATACTGAGTTAGTTCGCGGATAAGTGGGTCGATTTGCTTCAGGCTCAGAGGGGCTTGCTGGCTGCGCTCCAGATAGCGGCGCACGAATTGGTACTCGCTCACGCCCAGTTCCAGAGCCGCACGGCAGGCCTGATCGCAAGTAGCGCTGCCGTACTGTTTGGTAAGCGAGAGCATGCCTTGGATGCGGCGGGTTCCGAGTTCGCCCTGGCGAGCATGGATGGCATCGCAGACCGCGCCGATACTGGGGCCGGACCTGTGCGCACGCGCCAGCAGCTGCAGCAAACGCGGCGGTGTACGACGCGGGCGATCCTCATCGCGGATGCGGTGCCCGCCACGCTTGCCGCCCAGATGCTCGCGCAGCAGCTCGCCGGTGTGCGGATCCAGCAGCCGCACGTACATCGCATCCCATTGCACATCGACCTCGCGTCCGATCCAGCCCGGCGGAGCGCCGTAGTAAGCCGCTTCCACCTCGACGCAGCCATCCAGGTGCACCGTGCGCACGCCGTACTGGTAGTAACGAAACGGCTCCAGCGGCAGCGCCTGCAGGAACGGCTTCTCTTCGGCGAACATCGCCGCCACCTGCCGCTTGGTGCGGCCGTGGATGCGCTTGTCGGCCCAGTTATCTTCCCAGTGGTCCAGATACGCCTGCGCCTCTTCCAGGCTCTCGAACTTCTTGCCTTTCAGCGGCGTCATCTGCGCATGGTTGACTCCGGACTCGACTTTTCCCTTTCGATCCGGATCGCGCACCTTGCAAGGAAGCGCCGTCACACCGTAGTGCGCCAGGACATCGCGATACAAGGGATTCAAGCCCGGATCGTAGAAGTCCGGAGACAACACGCCCTCGCGAAGGTTGTCCAGCACGACGACACGCGGAGATCCGCCAAGCCGGCGAAATGCCTTCTCGTGAAGCTCGGCCCACACCCGCGTACTCGATTTGAAGACCAGCAGACGAACACACTTGCGACTGCAGCCCAGCGTCAACACGAACAGCCGCGTGCGCCGGTACTTGCCACTGTCAGGATCGCGCACCATGGGGCCGGTGCCGAAATCAACCTGGCACTCTTCACCAAGCCGCGTCTCGATGATCACTCGCGCTTCCGGCGATGCGGCTCCGCGCAGCGTGCGCACCAGACGCTTGACGCTCTGGTAGCCGCCGGCGAACCCGTGCCGGTCTACCAAATCCTGCCAGATACCCATCGCGTTGCGGCCCCGCGATAGTTCTTGCAGGATAATCTCGCGGTACACTTCACTGGCACTTGCCGTGCGCTTGCGATCCGCCTCTTGCGCCGTCTTCGGCTGCAAAAAGCCGGTGGTCACTTCGTTGGCCGGTTTTGAATTTTCCTCCGGCTTTGGACCGCCGGAGCCGGTGGTCACTTCTATGGCCGGTTTTGGTGGTTTGCGGCCCCAGCCACCTGGGGCACGAAGTGCCACTCCGGCTGACCGCAGATACCCGCCAGCCGTCTCGCGACGGACACCCGTCGCCTCCTCGATCCGCCGTAGCGACCAACCAAGCCGCCCCAGCGCAATCACCTGTTCTTGCTTCGTTTTATCCAAGACATTACCCATGCCAACCGAGGCTAACTTCCCCAGTTGCAGTTCATGTCTCAGGTCATTCTCTATGGCCGGTTTTCAGCTGACCCTCTATGGCCGGATTTGGGTGACCCCCAAGGTTGAGGGGCATCCTCGTCAAATGCCGGAGTGGAAATGGGACTGAGTGCTGGATTACGCGCGAGTCATTAACTCGGTGGATTGCTGAAAGAGATGGCAAGCGTGCCAGCTATATGAAACGCGCTGAAGCGGATCTCGTATTGGGCCTGAAGAGGGGTGTGGTGTTGAAGCTCGCCCGCGAAGGCCTCATCCGATCTCTAAACGGCATTGAGCACCGTCTCTCGCATGGCATCCATCTTCATCGCGACGATGTGATGAATATCAAAGATGCATTCTACAGACACTTACCACTCAACCGAAATCTGTATCCTGGGGCAATACTGCCGCTTGCAAGCGTAATCCGCTGCCTCAGGCGCACTCATGAACTTGGGGCAATCCTTCGAGCTGTTGTCGCTGGGACGCTCGTACCAGTGGCTCATGAGAAGCACCTTCCGGGAATCACAGCTTTTTGTTTTCCCACAGAAGCTCTTCACCACTATCGTCGCGTATCGAACAAGCAAGCGAGTGGCGAACATCTTAGCCGCAAAGAGGTGGCTTCGATCTTGCAGATTCCCAGCGAAGCCGTCCCTCAACTTGCCTCTCGCGGATTCTTGGGCACTTCAAGTAAGCCGAGCCAAGGCCGATCAGCCCTCTATTCCGTAGCGGACGTCCAGCACTTCACTGAGCAATATGTTCCGCTCAATATTGTCGCTAAGAAATTCAGAACGAATCCATGCTGGCTTGGCAAGTACTTGGAGTGCAGCGGCATCCAACTGCTGACCGTTCAGTTGCAACGCGAGCGACGATTGTTCATCTCACGATCTGTAGCCTCGCAGCTGCGGACCCTGTCGCCGGGGGAACAAGAATCAGTTCGCGCTAACAGCAGGTCTCTTACTTCTCTACCGCGATATCACGTAGGGCTGAACACAGGGACACTGGCGTAGGATCGTGCCACGAATTGCGTCAAACATGTAGGATTGTGCCATCAATTACGTCAATTTATGTCATGAATTGTGTCAGAAATCAAATCTTTCCCCTTTAAAACCATCGCTCGCAGTGTCAACAATTGCGTCAACCTACAAAAAGCCTCAGCTCAAGCACGGTAGCGGGCTGGAATTTGTTAAGCTTCTGGATCGGACGATCTACCCGGAACGCGGGATTTGAAACTCAGATGGGCTGGATCAACGCCTCGGCCTGCAGGCGTCAACTGAGGGTTTTGTGCAGCCCGATCAGCGAAGCTTTGACGGTTTAACCGTGCTGAACGACTCACGAGGATGCTCCGATGCATCGCAGGCACCCCTTCCGACCCGATCGGGAGCAAATGAGTCCTAGGCCGGGATGCCTGAGCACCTGATCATGGTTTTGAGGGACACCAGCCCTCGGCTGTTCTAAGTTGCCGCATCTTTACAAACCCGATATCCTTACACCAATTTCTCAACAAGCCGGTACTTTGTTCGGCCCTTCCCTGAATTTGAAGCCGCGCAAAGAACGTGGGGGCACGAGGTCATTTATGAAAAGCGTGGGCTCAGCCCCATCTGCCGCTTCTCCGAATGCACAAGGACCCGCGCCGAACCGCGGCTTTTCCCTAGAACGGCGCAAACACGCGACATTGATCTTCGGGCTCACTCTCCTTGCCCTCTGCGGCTGCCTCAGTTGGCGCCAGCCAACTCCCGACAAGCTTGATCCTCCAGCCCAATTCCCGTCGTGGAAATGGTTCTTCTATCCCCACGAAATCAATCCCGAGAACCGCCCCCCAAAACAGAAAAGGCCACTACGCGCGGTTGCAGTTGTCCCGGGTTCAGGAGGCCAATCCGCCTTTGCCGTCGGCGATCACGGAACAGTGCTCGAAACCACCGACGCCGGTGAGAATTGGAAGCTTCGGCTTCTATCGGTAGACGCATCTTTCTCGGATGTCTCATTTACCGACTCCAAGAACGGCTTGATTGTCGGCTCGGACAACTCATCGACTGGTATAGTCCTCCTCACTACCGACGGGGGTGCCCATTGGATTGAGCATCGAATCGGTTCATCGCGCAAGATTGACAGCGTCGCTGCCGCCAATGGTCAAACGGCTTGGGCCATTTCACAATACGGTAATCTTCTCTACACGACTAACGGGGGTGGTACGTGGAATTCAATGCCCATCGGAATGCTGATAAGTCGTGCTTCTGATGCCTCTAATGAACGCCTGACTAGAACCTCCTTTGTCGACACGCAAACGGGTTGGGCCGTCACCAACCTCGGCACCATTCTTTTCACCCTCGATGCTGGCGCAAACTGGCGTCGACAGAAGGACGCTGCCTGGTGGATTGGCAGGCCTGTTGACACCCCGACAAGCTCCAATCCATCGAAAAATGCTTCCGCGGGTGCCCGTTTGGCTTACCCCGTCGGCGAGATGGACCCAAAGACACGGGCGGCCAACTTTGCGCTTCTCGATGTTATCGGTGGCAACAACCTTGTCGCATGGGCCTTCGGCGCCAATGGCATCATCCTTAGCACCACTGACGGGGGAACGCACTGGACTCCGCAGGCAAGACCGACAAATGAGACCCTTCTCAGAGCCTCCTTCGCCGATTTGCATACAGGCTGGGCGGTGGGCAACCGCGGCGCCATCCTCCATACCATCGACGGAGGCGCTCACTGGACACTACAAGCTACTGCCAACCAGACTCTCAATGGCGTAGCCGCCGCGAACCCCCAGGCCGCCTGGGTCGTGGGCCCTTACACCATCCGTTACACCTCCGATGGTGGTGCCCATTGGGCCCCACAGGAGTATGCCGGTTAGTCGCCTTCGTCCCATGCCTTCCGCATCGTCTTAATTCGTTGGAGCGCCCACAGTTTCAATTCAAACTGCAGCGCCTCTTCCGAAGCATGTTCGATCAAGGTGTAGCTTGACCCAAACTCCGATTGACGGGAGATCTGTTTGATCCCGAAAATCGCCGGACCCGTGAACATGCGGCCCGATGTGCCCATCTGGGGAAGAAATCGAACTCCTCCCTTCAGGGCCGGTTTGCAGGCGCTCTCGGGCAGAATGACGTCGACCGCGAGCCTGTCAGCCACGCGATCGTTCATTGCCTTCAATGCGCCCTTTGCCTGCTTCGGTTCGCGCGCGTCGAATGCCAGCCTGAACTGGCAAAAGCGATTTGTGCCAATCTTCAGCTTCCGGTAGAGGGATTCACGCACCCAGCCTCGGCAATCGTTGGTGCCAAGGACATGATCCTTGACCACAGCGATGCGTAGATCGGGCTCCTCGACCATCAGCTTGCAGTCGGAGACGAGAATCGCAAAGTACACGATCGCCGCCTCGGGCCAATGCTGAAAGCGCTCAGCAATCTGGCCGGCGTGCGCATGATCCACGAAGTAGAACTTTCCATCCTTCGCTGAACCGCTGGCCCCGACCAGTTTGTACTCGACCCCGCCGTAGTTGAGGCTCGCCATGCGGTTTTCGACCACAGACTGCTCATACGGCGTCAACTCATATGGCACACTGACTCGCGCGACTCGGATGCCGGGATAGAGTTGCCCGAGGAGTTTTCCCTCAAGCGTGTCCTTCCGGCCGAGCTTGGTTGGCTTGCGGGTCACTTCTCCGGACGCATCAATCCGCAGCTCAAGAATAAGCCGTTGATCGAGTGCCGCGTTTTGTGTCCTGTTCGCTGTCATGTTCTCCTCACTTGTCTGGCGCTTCAAGACGAAGTGACAAGAGATTGGCTGACGCCGGTTTCTTGTCTCTCGCCTGGCCGCCCGGGTTAGGGGTGGGGTGTTAGCCGAACCAGGTTTTGAGAGTGCAAACCGGGTCAGCGGAATTCCTCATCGCTTAGGCGATAAGGCGTCAAAGGAGGCGACATGAGCCGTGTTTCAGGTTTGTCTCCTCTTTGAATCCGTGCTGACCGCTGCTACTTACTTCGGCGCCCTACTTGCGAATGGGCCGCTTTACCAATGTCGGAGATCCTTCCAGCATCTCCGCCTCCGCCTTGTAGGCAAGGAGGGTGTAGATCACTCCATTCTTCGACTGAAATGCCTTGATCAGAGCCTCGCCCTCGCTTGGCACCTCCACTCCGAGTTCAGGCTTCTCAACCGACGATCCCTCTTTGGCGAGAAAGTATCGAACGACCTCCTCCGTCTGTTGACGTGCCTTACGGGCTCGCCTCGGCTCCGAAACCTGAGACGATTGCGGTTGGATCTCTGAATTCTTCGTGATTGCGGCTTCCATCATTGACCTCCCTTGTTCGCAGCGTCGCCTGTGTCCAGAGTGGCATCCGGCGCGTTCAAGATGCGGTCACGGCGCTCGCCATCTATCGGGCGCTCACTGTAATCCGCGATCCAGAGCCCATCCGGGTTCACATCGGAACGCTTGTCGGCGATCAGACGCACGCGATACTCGTTCACGAAGTGATCGGTCGTTTCGTTCCCATTCGAGAGATGGTGAACATCCTTCACGCCGTAGACCAGATATGTAAGAGGCTCGCCGGCAACCGCATCGATCTCACGCAGATGAAAGACAGACTGCACCTGCCCGTCGTCGATCTTGCCGCGTGTGTCATCGTCCCCCAGGGCCTTCAGCGTGTAGGCACGCAGGTTCCGAGTCATCATATTCAGGCTGCCCGCCCAGTGGTCGTCCACGTCGGTCGGCGAGTAGTTGAGGTAACTGGTTAGGAAGCGCTTCACGAACGCCTCATCCAGGAACTCATCGGTCCCGCCGGTGGCGAGATCAGACACAGCGCCCTTTGCAGGCTTGCCCAGCACAGAGGCGTCGCCGTTGGGACCGATACGAATCACTGTTGGCGGCTGCATACGCACAAAGATGGCGAACCCAATGGCCACGAGCGCAATCGGAATGGTCAGAAAGGCAAGAAGCCAGGCGCGATTCGCGTTTGCCCGGAGCGCTCCATCCATTTCGTAATACTTCGGTCTCGCTATCGCCGCTTCGTCTACTTGAACGGTGCTGGTATTCATGAGTCCTCCTAATCCTGATTCTTGGCCACGCCTGCCAGGCTGCGAGCAGCAATCCGGGCGGCATGATACGCAC
>Ga0224557_1000316_pt1 | contig 54975 bp, 43 predicted proteins | sample 714S31014metaG_FD_180677 | JGI IMG/M metagenome (GOLD analysis project Ga0224557, IMG submission 180677) | Peat soil microbial communities from Stordalen Mire, Sweden - 717 S3 10-14 | ecosystem: Environmental > Terrestrial > Soil > Wetlands > Peat | place: Sweden: Norrbotten County, Stordalen...
TCCACAGGAGAAAAAGGTTCTCGCTCAAAAAGTGTTTGGCTCGAACCTTGTCCTCGACTGCAAAAAAGCCCGTGGTTCTTGCGTCAAACCGTGGTCACTACTCGTCGAAAAATCCTTAACTGGTGGAATGGTGGAGCCGACAGGAATCGAACCTGCGACCTTCTCATTGCGAACGAGACGCTCTGCCAACTGAGCTACGACCCCATCCACGTCAACTGCCAATAGCTTTGCCATAAAAATTGCCGCGCGCAACCCAGAAGTGAACCGGAGCACTTCTCATCTTGGGGTTTCATCCCCTGGGAGCGCTGGCGTCCCGCCGGCGAGTGGGCAGCCAACGCCATGCAACAAGCCGGCGGGACGCCAGCGCTCCCAGGTTTTGGACAAACGCCCGTAAGACGCCCCCGGATGAATCCAGCCGGCCAATGTGGAGAACTCCGTTCCGCCCGGCGGAACGCGAGCACGCGACTGAAGTCAGTGTTGGCAACCCCTGTCGCGCCTGCTATTTTCCGGGCGCATGTCCGACACGGCTGTTGTGGCCCAAACGCCCTCGAAGGCACGAGTGTTTCTCCGCCGGTTGATCACCACGGTGATTCTCTGGACGGTGATTCTCGCGGCTTTGTTTTCCGAAAACCGTTTCATTGCCAACGGCGGGTTTGTTCTCATCATGATATTTCTCGCGACGGCCGGGCTGGCGGAATTTTACGGGCTCGTTGAAAAACGCAACCTGGTCTGCTTTAAATGGTGCGGTCTGCTCGGCGGTGTGTTGCTCATGGTGGGCACGTTTTTGCATGTGACCGGACATCTCGGCATTTACGATTCTCCGTCGCGCGCGAACGATTTTGAAACGGGTTTCCTCATCCTGTTCGTACTCGGTTTATGCGTGCGGCAATTTGTTTCGCGCAGCAACACGGCGGGCATTCTGGCGATATCCACGACCTTGTTCGGCCTGATGTATGTGCCGTGGCTGTTGAACTTCATCCAGAAAATCAATTTTTTCCCGGGCTTGGACGGCAAGTTCTACGTTCTTTACTTCGTCATCGTGACGAAATTCAGCGACACTGGCGCGTATGCCATTGGTTCGCTCATCGGCCGGCACAAAATGATTCCACGCATCAGCCCCGGCAAAACGTGGGAGGGCTTGGGCGGCGCAATTTTTCTTTCGACCGTGGCGAGCCTCGTCTTTGTGCATTTTTTTGGCGATAAAATGGCGGGCATGAACTGGCGGCACGCAATGGTGCTGGGGGTTTTGCTGGGTTCGACGGCGGTCGTTGGTGACTTGATTGAATCGCTCTTCAAACGCGAGGCAGGCGTGAAAGATTCCGGCGGACTGTTTCCCGGCATCGGCGGCATCCTCGACTTGCTGGACAGTTTGCTGTTCAATGCGCCCATCATGTACCTCTATTTGCGGCATATCCTGACCCATCCATGAGGGGATTTACGATTTACGATATACGATTTACGCCCGCGTTGGCAGACCATGATGATTAAACAATCAACGACTGAAGTGCTATGACTCGTGAAGAAATGAAATCTCGGACGAAGGAATATGCGAATCGCATCGTTCGCGTATGCGCAGCGCTGCCGAATAATTGGGTCGCGCAAACATTGGGCAAGCAGCTTCTCCGCAGCGGAACTTCGGTGGGGGCAAACTATCGCGCCGTCTGCCGCGCCAAATCCAACCCGGATTTCATCAACAAGCTTCGTATTGTCGAGGAGGAATGTGACGAATCGCTTTTTTGGATGGAATTGCTGGTGGACAACAATCTCATCAAGCTGTCCCGACTTGGTGGCCTGATGAAGGAGGCTGATGAAATTCTGGCCATCATCGTCTCTTCGGCGAAAACCGCGCGAACATCCAATGGACGCGTCAATCGTATATCGTAAATCGTAAATGAAGAACGTTGTTTTACTCGGTTCAACCGGCTCCATCGGCACCAGCACCGTCAAGGTGGCGGAGGATTTGCCGGATCGCATCCGGCTGGTCGGCCTGGCCGCCGGGAACAACGCCGAACTGTTGCTCAAACAGGCGCGCAAACACCGGCCCGAGGCTGTTTCAATCAATAATCCCGAAAAAGCCCGCGACCTGGGAAAAGTCTTCGGAGCGGCGACGAAGGTTTATTCGGGCGACGAAGGCCTGATCAAACTCGCCACGCTGCCGGCGGCGGACATTGTGCTCATTGCCATCGTCGGCACGGCGGGATTGAAGCCCGCGCTCGCCGCGATTCGCGCGGGCAAGGACATTGCCATCGCATCGAAGGAAATTCTTGTGATGGCCGGCGAAATCGTAATGAGCGAGGCGCGCAAACACGGCGTTCGCGTGTTGGCCGTGGACAGCGAACATTCGGCAATTTTTCAGTGTCTCGATGGCAAACCGTCCAGTTCCGTCCGCAAACTCTGGCTGACGGCGTCCGGCGGACCGTTTCGCACCACGCCGAAGGAGGAATTTCCGGACATCACCGTCGAACGCGCGCTCAAGCATCCGTCGTGGGTCATGGGCAAAAAAATCACCATTGATTCAGCGACGTTGTTCAACAAGGGACTGGAGATGATCGAGGCGCGCTGGCTGTTTGACATCGGCATGGAACGTGTGGGCGTGCTGGTGCATCCGCAAAGCATCGTTCACTCATTGGTGGAATTTGTGGATGGAGCGCTGCTCGCGCAGCTTTCCACGCCCGACATGTGCCTGCCGATTCAATACGCATTGACCTACCCCGACCGTGTGCCGAGCGAACGCGTGCAGACCAACTTCACCAAACTCGGCAGCCTGACGTTTGAGGAGCCGGATGCGGAACGTTTTCCGGCGCTGACACTCGCACGCCGGGCAGGGGAGGTGGGCGGAACCATGCCGTCGGTGTTGAACGCGGCGAACGAGGCGGCGGTGGCGGCGTTTTTGAATCGCAAGATCAATTTCCCACAAATCACGGAAATGGTCCGGCGGACGATGGAGGCGCACAAAGTTGTGTTGCACCCGACGTTGGAACAGATTTTGGAGGCAGACGCCTGGGCGCGCGCTGAGGCGGCCAGATAAAAAATCGTCCTCGTCCCTCGTCCTCGTAATCGAAAACCAAAAATCGAGGACGAGAACGAAGAACGAGGACGATTATGTGGCAGGCGGCGAAATAAACGGTGCCTTCCCTCAACGATTTGAAGCTTCGGCGGTGCAACCTATCCACTTATTAAGTCACTGCTCGTCATTGTGGCTGCCACTTGAATCCTTCAGTAATCATCCCAAGCTTGGTGTCGGGACCAATCTGGTAAAAATCCTGGATAATCCTCGCCCCAAGCTCGGAGATACCGCTGCCAGTAACCCGCAGGTAATGAACGTTGTTCATCTCGTGCTCGTCGAGCCGATAACCGAGCTTTGAGGCAAACTCGCTGATCTTCGCTTGGTCTGCGATATTGCGCGGACTGATGAGAACCCAATTCAAACCGACGATTCCACCATCAATCGAATACTGAAGATTGGCGGCCTGACCATCTGTCGAGCCGGGAGGAACAAACATGAGAACGGCAAAGTGCCCGTCCTTACCAGACCGCTGGAGTTGGCTTATGACGCTTGGAATGTCGCGTGCGGTCACTGGATAAGTTGGGGCAATTCGGCTCCGTACCAAAAGCACGATAAATGTGATTCCGACCAGACAACTGACGATGATGAGAACGACCTTCATAGGCAGGCTAACAGATAATCTACGGTTCGTTTTGCAGCCAATCCCATTTCATGTGCCAACCCTATTTCGGTCGCCCGTGGCTGTCCAGAATGATTTAGATTCAACGCCCACCCTTTCCATGAATCTCGTAGCCGCGGACGTCAGTCCGCGCCAAAATAATTCGGGGAATAGACTTCCAAACCAGAAAGTTAGCGCCGACTCACGTCGGCGGCTACGGTTTGGGGGTTCAACGCGCCACCTCGCCCCATCAACCTTGACGGAGTGCGCCCGTCCCGGGCGCAGCAACGGCATTGGCTAAACCGACGTGCGCATTTACGAAAAATTGTTTTTGCCCATCGCTGCGCCCGAGGACGGGCGCACTCCGGTCCAGTAGTTCAACACCCGTCTTCGTCATGAACCGCAAGGTAGGGCGGACAGTCCTCTGCCCGCCGTGGATGCCCAACGGCGGCGCGCACGGAGTGACGCGCCCTTACCTCCCCCAAAGTTTAGGGCCTTGCGTTCCGTGATTGCGGGCGAAGGTTTCCCTGATATATTCAGGGCGTCCCTTCGTAGGGGGCTGATTTTTTACATGACCATTTTGAATGTCATTTACGTGATTGCCGCCGTGCTGGTGTTGTTCGGCGCGGCCATTTTTGTCCATGAATTCGGCCATTTCTGGGTCGCGCGGAAGCTGGGCATGAAGGTCGAGGAATTCGCCGTCGGTTTTGGCCCGAAAATTCGCAGTTGGAAGCGCGATGGCATTGAATACACGATCCGCTGGATTCCGGCCGGCGGTTTTGTGAAGCTGCCGCAAATGATCACCGCCGAGGCGCTCGAAGGCCAGTCGGCGGAAGAGGTTCCGCCAGCGCCGCCGCTGCACAAAATTCTCGTCGCCCTTGCCGGACCGTTCATGAATGTGGTTTTTGCGTTCGCCATCGCCACGCTGATTTATTTCGTCGGCCTGCCGGTGCCGGTCAGTCAGCCAATTGTCGGCAATGTTGATCCTGCTTCTCCGGAAGGCAGGCTGGGGATTCGTGAAGGTGACCGGATGGTCATGGTGGATAATAAACCCATAAAGTCGTGGGAGGATGTCATGGAGTTCACGATGCTTGCCCGCACGAACTTGATTCCGGTGGTTATTGAACATGATGGCGTTTCAAATAGCTACAACCTGACCGCCACGGTCAATGAAGTTATCGGCGTGAAAATTCTGAACCTCGCCCCGCGCGAACATCCCGTGGTCGGCGCAGTGGAAAGCGGCAAGCCGGCGGCGGCGGCCGGGTTGCAGCCAGGTGACAAGATTCTGTCTGTAAATGGAATTCCCGTGCCCGACCAGAACCAGATGAGTGGGTTGATTTCAAAATCGGAAGGCAAGCCGTGTGAAATAATTTTTGACCGCAAAAATGAAAAGAAAAGCGTGACCATAACGCCGCAATATGATCCGGCCACCAAACGCGCCCGGATTGGCATCATCTTTAGTGCGGGGGTTTACGAGGTGCAGCACCCGACACCCTGGGCGCAGGTCAAGGACGTTTGTGCAAAGATGGCCGGCACTTTTAGCGCGTTGGCGCACTCCAAACAGACCGGCGTGGGCGCGAAAGATTTGTCCGGGCCGGTGGGTATTCTGGCCGTTCTCGCTTCGCAAGTGAACAGCGACTACCGCCTCGCGTTGAGTTTCCTCGTGTTGCTCAACATCAACCTCTCGTTCATCAACCTTCTGCCGATACCCGTGCTCGATGGCGGTCACATCCTGATGGCGATCATTGAAAAAATCCGCCGCCGGCCGTTGAGCATCAAATTCGTTGAATACACCACGACCGGCTTTGCGGTGTTGTTGATTTCGTTCATGCTTTACGTGACATTTTTCGACATCAAGCGGTTTTCGTTGTTCCGCGCGATGTTCACAACCGACGTGCAAATCCAGCAATCGGCGCAGCCAGTGGAAACCGCGCCGGCTCAGCCCAAATAATTCATGCGTTACTGCGAATCCCCGTTTTTCCATCACCGGCGAAAGACCCGCGAGGTCGTCATCGGCGATCCGGCGCACGGCGGGGTCATCATCGGGGGCGACCATCCCGTCGTGAAACAATCCATGCTCACGTGCGACACGATGGACACCGCTGAATCCGTCAAACAGACGCTCGATCTCGTTGCCGTCGGCTGCCAGCTCGTCCGCATCACCGCGCCGACAGTCAAGGACGCGGCGAATTTGCAGAACATTGTTGCCGAGCTGCATAAACGCGGCTGTTTCGTGCCGATTGTCGCCGACATCCATTTCAAGCCCGAAGCCGCGATGGAGGCGGTGAAGTGGGTTGAGGTTGTGCGTGTCAACCCTGGCAATTACGCCGACTCAAAAAAATTTGCGACCAAGGAATACACGGACGAGCAATACACCGCCGAGTTGAAGCGCATCGAGGAGAAATTCACGCCGCTGGTGCTGGAATGCATCCGCCTGAAACGTTGTCTGCGCATCGGCACCAACCACGGCTCATTGAGCGACCGCATCATGAACCGCTACGGCGACACGCCGCTCGGCATGGTTGAAAGCGCGCTGGAATTCGCCCGCATCTGCCGCCAGCACGGCTTCCACAATTTCAAGTTTTCGATGAAGTCGAGCAATCCGAAGGTGATGATCGAGTGCTATCGCCTGCTCGTCGCGCGGCTGGAACAGGAAGGGCCGGATTGGAATTACCCGATTCATCTTGGCGTCACTGAAGCGGGCGAGGGCGAGGACGGCCGCATTAAATCCGCCATCGGCATCGGTTCGTTGTTGTGCGACGGGCTGGGTGACACGATTCGTGTCTCGCTCACGGAGGATTCGCCGCGTGAAATCGAGGTTTGCACCGATTTGCTGGCGCAGATTCCTCAGCTCACACTTTCGGAGGGGCGAGTTCCACAAGCCCCCAATTCAAATGGCGAAAAAAGTTTGGGACTCGCGGAGCTCGCCCCTCCGAACTCATTCCCGTTCGACCCGTTTCATTTTGAACGGCGTGAAACACCGGAAATTGAACTGGCCGACAGCGTGAAATGCGGTGGCGAACAACTCATCCGTGTGGTGGTCACGCGCGCGACGTGGGACAAGGTGGCGCCGAAGATTCGCTCCAAGGATGACGTGAAGCCGGAGGCGGTTTACGAAGACCTGAACATCGCGGAAATTGATCCCACTCAGGATTTTGAAATCAACTGCGAGACGCAACTTGTCACCGTGAAGGACGGCGTAAACCTCCCGGCCATCACCGCCTTTCGTTTGCTGGCCGCGAAGCTCAAGCGCCTTGGCCGGAATAACCCGATTTTGCTGAAGGATTGTTTAAGTGGCACAGGCTTCCAGCCTGTGAAACAGACACCAAACATAGACCAGAGGTCTGTGCCACTTGAGCCAAAGATTGCCTTGTTGCGCGCGTCGGTGGTCATCGGTTCGCTGCTGGCGGACGGCATTGGTGATGCGATTTTGATTCGCGGCGAGGCGGGCGCTGGACAATCGCTGCGGCTGGCTTACAACCTGTTGCAGGCGGCGGGTTGCCGTTCGTTCAAGACCGATTACGTCGCGTGCCCGAGTTGCGGGCGCACGCTGTTCAATCTCCAGACCGTCACGGCGCGCATCAAGGCGCGCACGGAACATCTCAAGGGCGTGAAGATCGCCATCATGGGTTGCATCGTGAACGGCCCGGGCGAGATGGCGGATGCGGATTTTGGTTACGTGGGCGGCGCGCCAGGCAAGATCAATCTCTACGTCGGCAAGCAAGCCATAAAATTCAACATCCCCGAAGCCGAAGCCGTGGACCGGCTGGTGGACCTCATCAAGGAACACAACAAGTGGGTGGAGCCGGAAAGCCCGGTTTGAAAGCCAGCGCCATCGGCTAGTTTTCAGAATTCCCGTGAAGAACTTCATGCAGCTTATTTAGCATGGTCTCGGCGGTGTAGGGCTTGGGAATAAAATGCTGGATGCCGGCGTTCTTGGCCATGGCCATGCCGCCGTCGGAGGCCAGGCCGGTTGAACTGACGATCCTGACTCCCGAATTGATGGCTTTGAGGGCAATAATGGTGGCCGGGCCATCCATGATGGGCATGGCCATATCAGTGATGACCACGTCAATTTCCTTCTGCCGGGGTGCGTAAAGAGAAACGGCTTCAGCGCCATCCGCCGCGAGCAGAACGCGGTAGCCAAAACGGGTCAGCACTTTTTGCGCGAGGTTGCGGATGGGTTCCTCGTCATCCACGACCAGCACCAGTTCATTATGGCCGCGCGGCAATTTGGATTGTTCCATTACTTCATCTTCCGCGTCATCCAGCGTGGGGTTGGCTGGAAAATAGACTTTGAATGCCGTGCCCTTGCCCGGCGTGCTGTGATAGTTGATGAAACCGCCGTGACTCTTGACGATGGCCAAAGTGGTGGACAGGCCCAAGCCGGTGCCTTTGCCGAGGGCTTTGGTGGTAAAGAAAGGATCGAATATCTTGTCCTGTATCTCCTTCGGAATTCCCGTGCCAGTGTCCTCCACTTTAATGCACACGTACGGACCGGGCCGGGCTTCCAGATTCATGCCGGCATAGACTTCGTCAAACATCACATTTTCCATGTGGATGGCCAGTGTGCCGCCTTTGGGCATGGCGTCGCGCGCGTTGACGCAGAGATTCAACAGGACCTGGTGGATTTGGGTCGGGTCGCCGATGATGGTCCAGAGGTCGTCGGGTAAATGGAATTCAAACTTCACTGATTTGGGGAAGGTTTCATGGACAATCTGTTTGATTTCGCGGACGACGTGAGCGGGATAAACCATGGCGCGCTCGCCGGTGACCCCGCGCCCGAAAGCCAGCACTTGTTTCACGAGGCTCGCACCGCGATGGACGTTGGTTTCCAGAACGCGCAGCAGTTGTTGCCCGTCGTCATCGGTGATTTTTTCCTTTAACATTTGTACCGCGACGAGGAGTGGTGTCAACACGTTGTTGAGGTCGTGGGCGATGCCACCCGCCAGGGTGCCAATACTTTCCATGCGTTGAGAACGCAGGAACTGGGTTTCGAGTTTTTTCTTTTCGGTGATGTCGCTGAAAAGAAAAAGCAGGTGCGGTTCATCGCCCCGGACAAAGTGACTGAATTGACAGACCAGCCAGACTTCCTTGCCAAAGGTGCTGGTGAAATGGGGTTCACACTGCTGCGGGCTTCCGGTGGCCAGGGTTTTTTCAGCCAGCTTGAGCAGGCCCGCATTGCGCCACGATTCGAGCTGCCGAAAATTTTGTTTCAAAAGTTGGGACACCGTGGCATTGACCGTCCGGGCGGCTGCCTCGTTGGCCAGTACGCATTGACCGGACGCCTTGTAAACGAGAATCCCTATTGGAGCGTCTGAGATGATTTTCTGATTAAAATCGAGCGTCTCAGCCAGGGAGTGCTCCATCCGCTTGCGCTCGGTGATGTCTTGAAGGGTGGAGCGGATGCCGGTAACCCGCCCGTCATCGTCGTGAAGAATCCGATTCTCAATCAGGACCGGCAGAAAGGCTCCATCCTTTCGCCGATAGTTTCGTTCCACCAACTCAGTCGCCGGTGTTTTCCCCGCCAACCTGGCCATGACCGCTTCTCTGGCTTTCTCCCGTTCGGCAAAAAAGTCCCACACGAAATGTCCCACCATTTCTTCGGTGGCATATCCCAGCATGACCAGTTCAGTGTGATTAACCCTGGTGATGCGCCCCGCCTCATCCAACTCGTGATAACCCACAGGAGCATCTTCAAACAGCGACTCAAATTGTATTTTGCTTTCTTTGAATTCCTTCTCGGTTTGTTTGCGCTCGGTAATATCTTCCTTGACGGCCAGAAAGCGAGCGATGTGGCCAGCCGCGTCGTAGATCGGGGAAATGGAAGCCCACTCCCAATAAAGTTCGCCGTTCTTCTTCCGGTTATGAAATTCTCCGCGCCACTCCCCGCCAGCGACGATCGTCTCCCACAGTCGCTTGTAATTCCCAGGCGGCATTTCGCCCGACTTCAAAATGCGGGGATTTTTGCCGATCACTTCCCTGGCTGAATAACCCGTCACCTCCGTGAACTTCGGGTTGACGTATTCGATGTTGCCGGCCTTGTCGGTAATAATGATGGAAACCGGACTATGTTCGATGGCGAGCGACAACTGGCGGACTTCTTCATCCGCCCGCTTGCGCTGCCAAATCACGAATGCCATCACCCACAACACGCTGACGCCCATCAAACGGCTGAACATCGCCAAATGGGGATCAATCCCCGGCGGGGAAAGAAAGAACCCCGCCAGCATCAGCAACGAGAATACGGCGGCGAGCAAAATGGGTAAAAGCCGGCCGCCGACATAAACCGATAACAGCAGGGGAATGAAATAATAAACCCAGTCGGAAATTCCCAATGGGCTGGCCAGATCCAAAACAAACCCCCCAATGGCAAAAACGGGAATTGCCACAAGAGCAACCGTTCTAAGTCGCGCAGCGGTCATAAGCCATGGTGTCCCTGAGTTAGGGGCAATAATACGTTATTATTATCGCTCAAGCAAGATGAATCTTCTTTGTATTCTTTAAAGTGGCCCATGACCCGTGGCCAATAACGCTTGCCAAATGTGCGCACTGCGTTAAAGTGTCCGGCCACTTTTCAATTTATGGACCTATATCGCTTGAACGCAATTTTGGCGGATGTCGCCGCGCCGCAGAGCGCGCCCGGAGTGCAACCTTCACCCTTTGATGCGTTAAAATCCCAATTGCCCTTTTTTCTTTTAATCGGAGTAATTTTCTATTTCATCCTCATTCGTCCGCAGCAGCAGCGTGCCAAGCAGCAGGCCAAATTGATTGCCAACCTCAAGTCGGGCGACAAGGTCGTCACGGCCGCAGGCATCATCGGTGTCGTCACCTCGGTGAAAGACCGGACGGTTTCACTTCGTTCGGCGGACGCCAAAATGGAAGTCACCAAATCTTCAGTCACAGAAATCCTCGAAGGCGGCGATGCCGTAGAATCCTGAGCCAACCATGAGCCGAAACAATCCCTGGGTAATTCTGTTTGTTGTCCTGATCGTCTGCTGGTCGTTTTACGAAATGTATCCGCCGACGTCGCGCAGCCTGGTGCAGGAGTTTGAAACGCGGGCGATGAACCGGGACACGAATTTTACGGGCATCGTGCAGCGGGTCCAACCGTTGCAATCGGCGCGGCCGGAACGCGAGTTCGCCAACTTGCAGGAGGCCATCGGCACGAACAACATCGCGCCGTATTTCCCGTTTTTCAACGTGACCAACAAAGTGCATCCCAATGTTTTCATCCTGAACCAGCTTCAGCGCGATGCGTTGGGCAAGATCAAGCTGGGACTGGACTTGCAGGGCGGTACGTCGTTTCTCGTGGAAATGGACACCAACCGCCTGGTTTATGTTGAAACGATTACGAACCAGTCGGGTCAGGTTGAAACGATCACGAACCAGGCCCGGGTGGAGGGCGCGGTGTCACAGGCGATCGAAGTGCTGCGCAAGCGCGTGGATGCTTTTGGCGTGGCCGAGCCCACCTTCCAGGCCGCGGGAGCCAACCGCATTTTGATCCAGTTGCCGGGCCTGTCCGAGGCCGACAAGGCGGAGGCGCAGACCAACATCCAGAAACCCGCGTATCTGGAATTCCGGATGGTGAAGGACGACAGCGACGAAATCATCAAGAACAACGAGCCGATTCCACCCGGTTACGAGAAGCTCAGGCGCGAAGAGCCGCAGCCCAATGGCCCGCCGACCATCGAAGAGGTCATCGTGAAGAAAAAAGCGGAACCTGGACTGGCCGGCGACATCATCGAAAACGCCATGGCGATACGCGGCAACCTGGGCGAACCGCAAATTGAATTCCGGCTGAACAGTGCCGGCGCAAAACGATTTGGTGAGGTGACCCGGAACAATATCGGGCAGCGGCTGGCCATTGTTTTGGACCGCGAGTTGTATTCCGCGCCCGTGATCCAAGGCGCGATTGAAACCGGCAGTGGCCAGATTACCGGTCATTTCACCGTTGAACAAGCCCAGGAGCTGGCCAATGTCTTGCAAAATCCGCTGCGGGCGCCGCTCACCATTGATTCTTCCTATGACGTTAGCCCGACGCTGGGCTTGGACTCGATTCGCAGCGGCATCCGCGCTTCCGTGATGGGCATCATCTTTGTTTCCATGTTCATGCTTTGTTATTATCTGCTCGCGGGCATCGTGGCCAACATCGCGCTGGTCACGAACATCATCATCCTGCTCGGCGTGATGTGCTCCATCGGCACCACGCTCACGTTGCCGGGCATCGCGGGCGTGGTGCTCACCGTCGGCATGGCGGTGGACGCGAACGTGCTGATTTATGAGCGCATCCGCGAGGAGTTGGCCAAGGGCAAATCACTGCGCGGCGCCGTCGCCGCCGGTTACGCCCGCGCCTTCGGCACCATTTTCGATTCGCACGTCACGACACTGATTTCCTCGATCATTTTGATTTTCATGGGCACGGGTGAAATCAAGGGTTTCGGCGTCACGCTGACCATTGGCGTGGCCGCCAGCCTGTTCACCGCGCTGGTGGTGACGCGGCTCATCTTCAATTTTCTGCTCGACCACAACTGGATCAAATCGCTGCGGATGTTCCATCTCATCCGGGCCACCAAGCTTGACTTCATGAGTCTGGCCAAGCCGGCGTTCATTTTGACCTGGACGATTATTCTCATCGGCATGGGTTACGGAATTTTTGATCGCGGCTCGAAATTGTTCGGCGTGGATTTTGCGGGCGGCGACAGCACCAAGTTTAATTTCACGCAAAAGCTGGACGTGGAACAAATTCGTTCCGCGCTGACCGCTGCCGGTGAAAAGGATTCACAGATCCAGTATCAAAAGGATGTGGGTGGCGGCACGGAAACACTCCGCGTGACAACTTCAATTGGCTCCGCCAAAAAAGTCATACAGGCACTCACGGAAAAATTCCCACAGGCGCAGTTCAAAGCCATCGAACAGCAGCGCGTCGGCGCGGTGATGGGTTTAGAAATCAAACGCTCGGCCATCATCGCCTCGTTGTTGTCGTTGTTCGGCATTCTGATTTATGTGGCGTTCCGTTACGAATTTTACTTCGCCGTCGGGGCGGTCGTCGCGGTCATTCACGACGTTTTCATGACGATTGGCTGTTATTGCATCGCCAACGGCGTTTCGGGCCGCGAATTTAACTCCACCGTCGTCGCAGCCGTTCTGACCATCATCGGCTTCTCCACCAATGACACCATCGTGATTTTTGACCGCATCCGGGAGGACCTGAAGCTCGGCGTGCGCGGCTCGTTCAAGGAAATCATCAACCAGGCGCTCAATCAAACCTTGAGCCGGACGCTGATCACCTCAGGCACGGTGTTTCTGGCCACGTCGGCGCTTTACGTTTTTGGCGGTGGCGTCATCAACGACTTCGCGTTCACCTTCCTCATCGGCATCCTCACCGGCACGTATTCGAGCATCTACATCGCCAGCGCGCTGGTGTTGTGGTTGCACAAAGGCGAACGTCCGACCATCGGCGGTTCGCAGGTGACGATGCAAAACACGACGACGCCGCGCGTCTGACGGTACACAATCATGCCCGGCTTTGTTGAAATCACGCCATGGCACTGGGCGGGTTTCATCCTTTGCGTGCTGATTTTTCTCGCGCTCGATCTCGGCCTGTTTCACCGCCGCGCCCGCGTCGTCAAATTCAAGGAAGCGGCCGCCTGGAGCGCGGTTTGGTTCGCGCTGGCCATGGCTTTTGCCGGGGCCATGGCGCATTGGCGTGGACGGGAAGAGGCGATTCAATTTACCACCGGCTATCTGATCGAACTTTCACTGTCGCTCGACAACATCCTCGTTATTGCGCTCATTTTTGCATGGTTTCGCATCCCGGTGAAATTTCAGCATCGCCTGCTTTTTTGGGGCATTTTCGGCGCGCTCGTCATGCGCGGCGCGATGATTGCCACCGGAGCGGAACTGATCAACCAGTTCGACTGGGTGCTTTACGTCTTCGGCGCATTTCTCATTTTTGCCGGTTTTAAGATGCTTTTTTCCGGCCAGGAAACCGTGCAACCGGAAAAAAACCTCGCGTTGCGGCTCGCGCGAAAATGTTTCGCTGTGGCGCCGGACCTCGATGGCCAAAGATTTTTCACCCGGCTCGACGGCCGCCTGGCACTCACACCGCTGGCGCTGGTGCTGCTGCTCATCGAGACGACCGATTTGATTTTTGCCGTGGATTCCGTCCCGGCGGTTTTTTCCGTCACGCGCAAGGCCTTCATCGTTTTTACCTCGAACATTTTTGCCATCATCGGCCTGCGCTCGATGTATTTTCTGCTGGCCGGCGCGCTCGGTTATTTTCGCTGTTTGAAAATCGGCCTGTCGGTCGTGCTTGCTTTTGTCGGTGTGAAAATGCTGCTTGACCCGCACGACCGGCCGCCGCAGTGGTTTCAAATTGAAATCCCGACCGGGATTTCACTGCTGGTCGTGGCGGCAATTCTGTCAATTTCCATCGCGCTGTCCGCCGCCGCCGCCTGGCGCGAGAAGAAAATTTATCACGGATAAACACGGATGCAGGAGCAGGAAAGGCATAAATGTTTTGCCGCGGCTGATCGGACAAAACTCAATTCGGATAATGTACAAAATCCATGTAAGCGGTTTTTGTTTTCCATCCGGGTTTATTTGTGTTCATCTGTGGTTGAACAAAAATGAAATTCCGCTGGTCGCCCGCGCCGCCGCAACCGCTCCTTGCCGGGCAACTGGCGGCGCAACTCAAAATCCCGCCCTTGCTCGCGCAATGCCTGCTCAATCGCGGTTTCAGCGAACCGTCCGCCATTGACAATTTTCTCTCGCCGCGGCTCAAGAACCTTGCCGACCCATTTTTGCTGCCGAACATGGCCGTCGCCGTCGAGCGATTGCTCCACGCCCGCGACCAAAATGAATCACTGATCATCTTTGGCGATTATGACGTGGATGGCGTGACCTCCACCGCGCTCCTCGTCGAAGTTCTGCGGTCTCTTGGCTGGAAGGTGGATTTTTATCTGCCGAACCGCATGGACGAAGGCTACGGCCTTAGCGCCGATGGTGTCGAAAATTGCCTGAAGAAATTTTCCGCTGCCGAAGACTCCGGTGCGACACGCCCGGTCAAGCTTCTCCTGGCGGTGGATTGCGGCTCGACGGCCGTGGAAACCATCAGCCTTCTGCGTTCGCGTGGCGTGGACGTCATCGTTTTGGATCATCATCAGGTTTCCAGCCCGGCACCCGAGGCGGTGGCGCTGGTCAATCCGCAACTCTCAGCCCTCAACCTTCAACCCTCAACCACCTTTACCGAACTTTGCTCCGTCGGACTCGCCTTCAAACTGGCCCATGCGCTGGTCAAACGCGGACGCGAAATTGGCCTGCCGGGCGCGGCGGAATTTGATTTGCGACCGCTGCTCGATTTGGTCGCGCTCGGCACCATTGCCGACCTTGTGCCATTGACCGGTGAAAATCGAATTCTCATTTCCGCCGGTTTGCAACGTCTTAACACGACGCAGCGGCCCGGTTTGATTGCGCTCAAGCAGGTCGCGCAGTGCCCGCCAACCCTCGGCGCTTACGAAATAGGTTTTCAACTGGCCCCGCGCCTGAATGCCGCCGGCCGGCTCGAAACCGCGGAGGACTCACTGCGTTTGCTGCTCGCGCGCGATCTGGCCGAAGCGATGCCGCTGGCGCAAAATCTCGATTCCCGGAATCGCGAACGCCAAAAAATCGAGCGGGGCATCGTGGAGGAGGTCATCGGCGCGGTGCAGGCAAAATTCAATCCGCAGACGGATTTTGTCATCGTCGAAGGGCAATTGCTCTGGCACATCGGCGTCGTCGGCATCGTCGCGTCGCGCGTGCTGCAACAATTTTACCGCCCCACGATCATTCTCGGCGGTGAAGGTGATGAATGGCGCGGTTCGGGCCGCAGCATTGCGGGTTTTGATCTGGCCGCCGCGTTGCGTGAGTGCGGCGATTTGCTCGTGCGGCACGGCGGTCACGCGATGGCGGCGGGCTTGAGCGTTCAACCGGATAAGATTGATTTGCTGCGGCAGCGTCTGAATGAATTGGCGCGGCGCGCCTTGAAGCCGGAGGATTTGCAGCCGTTGCTGCGCCTCGATGCGGAAGTGGGTTTGGACGAAATGAGTTTGGAAATGCTCGGCGAACTGGCGCGCTTGAAGCCGGCCGGGCAGGGGAATTCGCCGGTGCAATTCTGGGCGCACGGCATCACGCACCAACGCCCGCTCCAGCGCATGGGCAGGGAGAAACAACACGTCAAACTTTGGGTGACGGACGGTGCCGTGACGCATGAGGCGGTTTGGTGGAATGGCGGCGACAAGTCGCTGCCCGTTGGGAAATTTGATCTGGCGTTCGCGCCGCAGGTGAATGAATTCAACGGCCGCCGCACGGTGCAATTAAAAGTGCTCGATTGGCGGGCGGTGTAGGGCGCAACCGGCGCCGCCAAACCGACTCAGCCCGTTGGTTGGTGGTTGGGCCAGGGTGCATCCGGCGGCGTGAAGTGTTTTTAAAATTACTTGCAATTACTTCGGGAATGACTAAAGTTGCATCGTCTGTTGGACAACTTGTCCTTTCGAGGCATGGAAAATCTTCAAGTGAACGTGGTTCAGTGATGATTTGAGACCCGATGGTCGGGAACAGTCTGGAAAAACGGTTGGTCTTGAACAGCAAATCATTAAATGAGCACTAAACTGTTTGTGGGAAATCTTTCCTTCAACACTACTGAAAATGACCTGCAAGAAGCGTTTGCCGCCCACGGCACGGTCGTCGAAGCCAACCTCATGATGGACCGGATGAGCGGCCGTTCGCGCGGCTTCGCCTTCGTCACCATGTCCACACCCGAAGAAGCGCAAAAGGCGATCGCCGCCATGAACGGCGCGACGCTGGGCGAGCGTCAATTGACGGTTAACATCGCCCGTCCCAAAGAAGAGCGTCCCCGCGGTGACCGCGGCCCGCGCCGTGACTTCGGCGGCGGTGGCGGCGGCGGTGGCGGACGTCGTGATCGTTATTAATCATTGCTTCAAACAACCTTGGCCGGGGCGGCGTTCTTAACCAGCGTCGCTCCGTGCCGTTTTTATGGTGCGGTTTTTTATTGGCTTTCACGGTGCTTCCCTGGATAAAATCCGGCATCTTTCATGGAAGAACACATACAGATCGAGGGACGTATTTTGACGGTGCTGGCCGGGACGATGTTTCGTGTCGAACTGGACAATAAACATCAGGTCCTCGCGACCATTTCCGGCAAGATGCGCAAACGATTTGTCCGCCTCACCGCGGGCGACCGCGTGAAAATGGAAATGTCGCAGTACGATTTGAACAAGGCACGCATCGTCTGGCGGCTGGGCTGAATTGACGGAAAAAATTTCGTTTGCGGTTGCGCTTGCGTCGGCAACCGGCCAGCAACAATTTTACTGCATGAACGCCGCCATTCTTGTCGCCGCCGGCAAAGGCATCCGCATGGGCGCGGGTGTGGACAAATTGTTTCTCAAAGTGGCCGGACGCCCGGTCGTCGCGCACACCTGGCAGCGGTTCGATGACACGAAGTGCATCGGCGAAATTATTCTCGTCGTCCGCGAGGGGATGGAAAAAAACTTCTCGGAACTCGCGGCAAAATTTCATTTTCAAAAACCATTCCGGGTCGTCGTGGGCGGGACGGAACGGCAGGATTCGGTCTGGAACGGCCTGGAGGCGTTGTCGGTGACGGCGGAAATTGTGGCCATTCAGGATGCGGCGCGCCCCTGCACGAGCCGGGAGTTGATCGCCGCAACGGTCAAGGCGGCGGATGAAAACGGCGCCGCGGTGGCGGCACAACCGGTGACGGACACCATCAAGGAATCCGGCGACAGCAGATTCATTCAGCACACCCTCGACCGGTCGCGGCTTTGGACGGTGCAAACGCCCCAGACGTTTCGGGTCGAGGTGATTCGCCGGGCGCTGGCGGAAGCGCGCCGCCGCAAATTGATTTTCACCGACGACACGGCGGCGTGTGAATTGATTGGCCAGCCGGTCCGGCTGGTGTCCAGCGTGGCGCCGAATCCGAAAGTCACGGTGCCGGGCGATTTATCGTTTATTGAGACGTTGTTGAAAGGTGAAATTTGATTTTATAATACCCGGATAGGGCGCACCTGGACACTGCGACGGAACGCCGCAGTCATGCGGCAGCGGATCGTATGATTGAACGCCCTGCCGGATAAATCCGGCGTTCCTTCCGAAACGATGCAGCTATGTTTGTTGCAGCGTCCAAATACTTTGTGTCTGGACGGCTTTGTGGTAGTTTTCCCCAGTTTATGAAACGACGTTTGATTTATGGCTTGGTGATTGTGGTGCTGGTATTGAATCTGGCGATTGGCGCGCGGATTTATCTGGGGTCGGCGCACGCGGCGGGCAAGCAGGACGCGGTGTATCCGAATCTGGAGTTGTTCGCCAACGTGCTTGAAAAGGTGCGCAAGGAATATGTGGACGGCCAGAATCTGACGTATCACGACCTGGTTTACTCGTCGCTCAAGGGCATGCTCGGCTCGCTGGATCCTCACAGCGAATTCATGGACGTGAATGATTACCAGCAATTGCAGAACGACACGGAAGGACGATTCGGCGGCCTCGGCCTCGTCGTTTCGATGAGGGACAATTATGTGACCGTCGTTGCGCCAATGGAAGATACGCCGGGATTTCGCGCGGGGATTTTGTCCGGCGACCGCATCATAAAAATTGACGGCAAGAGCGCCGAGAAAATGTCGTTGCCGGAAGCGGTCAAACTGTTGCGGGGCGAGCCGGACACGAAGGTGACGGTGACCATTCAGCGTCCGCCGTCGGGCCTGGTGAAGGATTACACGCTCACGCGCGCCATCATCAAGACGGACATGGTCAAGGACATCAATGGCAAAAAAGAGTTCCTGCTCGGCGACGACAAAATCGGCTACGTCCGCATCACGGAATTCGGCAACAAAGCCGGCGAAGAACTTGAAGCCGCCTTGAACAAACTGAAGGCGGAGGGAATGAAGGCATTGATTGTTGATTTGCGCTGGAATCCCGGCGGCTTGCTGGATGAGGCGGTGGAAGTATGCGGGAAATTTCTGCCCCGCGGCCAGTTGATCGTTACCACCGAAGGACGCGATCCCAGTCAGAATTCCGTCCGGCGTGCCGATGGCCGCGGCGATGAATTTGCCGGCAAGGACGGTTCCCCCAAGCCGATGGTCGTGCTGGTCAATCTCGGCAGCGCGAGCGCGGCGGAAATCGTCACCGGCTGTTTGCAGGATTTGCACCGCGCGGTCATTCTCGGCGAGAAGACTTTCGGCAAAGGCTCGGTGCAAAGCATTTTTCCGCTCGATGACGGCTCGGCGCTGAAACTCACGACTGCCAAATATTATACGCCCAGTCACAAGGTTATTCACCAGCATGGCATCACGCCGGACATCGAAGTGCCCATGACCGAGGAACAGGAGGCCGCTTTGGTGCTGAAACGCACGCTCGGCGGCCTGGAATCGCTTAACGCCACCAATCGCGTCAGCGTCGAAAACGTCCATGACATCCAGCTCGAACGCGCCCGGGATTTGCTCAAGGGCATCATGCTTTATAGCGGACGCGCGGCTGAGGCGGCAAAAATGGCCGCGAAATAAAATGAGACCTCTGCAAAATGGGCGTAGCGGCTTTCGGCATCCCGCAAAGCGGGACGGACGATTCAATTGTCCGAAGAAATGCGGCGGTTTGCCGACACGCCGCTACGATCAACATGACGGTTCTTGCCCTTGAAACTTCCTGCGACGAAACCAGCGCCGCGGTCGTGCGCGACGGCCGGGTTTTGTCCAGCGCCGTCTCCTCGCAAATCAAGCTGCACGCGGAATACGGTGGCGTCGTGCCGGAACTGGCCGCCCGCGAACATTTGCGGAACTTGATGCCAGTCACGCAGAGCGCGCTTAGCGAAGCGGGTGTCAAACCGGAACAACTTGATGCCGTCGCCGCCACGCAAGGACCGGGTTTGCCGATGGCCTTGCTCGTCGGATTCAAGGCCGCGCAATCCATCGCGTTCTCCCTGCGGAAACCATTCGTCGGCATCAACCATCACGAGGCGCATTTGTATTCGCCGTGGATTTCCAGTTGGAGTGTGGCCGTCCCCGGCCACAGCGATGCACAAACGCCGGTGGATTCTAAAACCGTCGGTGTGCCGGGTGCTGGCCATGTTGCTGTGGCCGAGGACGGCCACACTCCGTTACACGCCGATTTCGCCGCCTTTCAACCAAACGTTTCACTCATCGTCAGCGGCGGACACACGATGCTGGTGAAAGTTGAATCCGAATTGAAACATCGCGTGCTCGGCTCGACGGTGGACGACGCGGCGGGTGAATGTTTCGACAAAACCGGCAAGCTCATGGGGCTGCCGTATCCCGCCGGACCGGAAATTGACCGGCTGGCGGAGCAGGGGAATCCCAAGGCGTATGACTTCCCGCGGCCTTTGCTTCACGACGCGAGTGACGATTTCAGCTTCAGCGGCCTGAAAACCTCCGTGCGATATTATCTCCGCGATCATCCGGGGATTTTGGATGACACGCAACGAATACGCGATTTGTGCGCCAGCATTCAGGCGGCCATCGTTGAAGTGCTCGTGAAGAAAACCATCCGCGCGGCGAAGCGGAACCACGTCCGTTGCGTGACCGCCTCCGGCGGCGTTACCTGCAACCGCACCTTGCGCCGCGAACTCGCGCGCGCGTGCGCGCGCGAAGGTTGGATGCTGCGTCTCGCGGATAAAAGTATTTGTACCGACAACGCGGCGATGATCGGCATTCTGGCTGAACGAAAACTTCTGGCGAACGTCGCGCCAACATCGCTTGACGAGGAAATCAAACCCAGCTGGGTTTTGGCGTAAACTACGACTAAAGGTGGGACAACGAATGGTGATGGTATAAAAATCCTTTCGCCAGAGGCTTCCTCCGCCAGCTACGATTGAGGCGCATGCCTGACCGTTTGCCCATTTACGAAATCGAACGCGACATCATCGCCCGGCTGAAAACTGACCGGCGGCTGATTTTGTCCGCACCGACCGGTTCCGGCAAATCCACGCAAGTCCCGCAGATGTTGCTCCAGCACGGACTGCTCGGCGATGGGCAGGTCGTGATTCTCCAGCCGCGCCGGCTGGCCACGCGGCTGCTCGCGTCGCGCGTGGCGCAGGAACTCGGTGTCCAGCTTGGCAACGAAGTCGGCTACCAAATCCGCTTCGAAAATGTCACATCGCCCCAGACGAAAATTCGTTTTGTAACGGAAGGTGTTTTGCTCCGGCAAATGATTGACGATCCGAAGTTGCGCGGCGTTTCGGTCCTCATCTTCGACGAATTTCACGAACGCCATCTTTACGGCTACATCACGCTGGCTCGCGCGCTCGACTTGCAGGAGCAGCACCGGCCGGATCTGAGTCTCATCGTCATGTCCGCAACGCTGGATGCGGAGTTGTTGGGCAAATACATGAATGACATCGAGACGACCCCTCTCCCGTCCTGCGGACACCCTCTCCCCGCTGGGCGGGGCGAGGGACGGGGCGAGGGGCGCGAATCATCTCAATCGAAATTTTTCTGCTCGGTCTTGTCCTCCGAAGGCCGGGTGTTCCCGGTGGAAATCGAATACGCCGTTGAGCCGGAGTACGTGGACAAGCGTCCCATTTGGGAGCAGGCTGCCGAGGCCTTCAGCCATTACGTCGGCTCCGGCGGGGAGGGGGACGTGCTGGTGTTCATGCCGGGCGGCTTTGAGATTTCGCAAACCATCGAGGCCATCCGTCATACTTCGGAAGCAAAGGGTTTTATTTTGCTTCCGTTGCACGGCGAACTTTCTCCCAAAGACCAGGACGCCGCGGTGGCGCGTTACGGTCAACGCAAAGTGGTCGTTTCCACCAACGTGGCCGAGACGTCGCTGACCATTGACGGCATCCGGCTGGTGATTGACAGCGGGCTGGCGCGCATCCCGCGTTACGATCCGTATCGCGGCATCAACACGCTGCTGATCGAGAAGATCAGCCAGTCATCCGCCGACCAGCGCACGGGTCGGGCGGGTCGCACCGCGCCGGGCGTGTGCATGCGGCTCTGGTCGCGGGAGGAACATGGACATCGGCTGGTTCAGGAGTTGCCGGAAATCAAGCGGCTCGATCTGGCTGAAGTCGTGTTGACGCTCAAAGCCGCCGGGGTGGAAGATTTGCGGAAATTCCGCTGGCTCGAACCGCCAAACGAACAAAGCCTGGTCCACGCGGAGGAATTGTTGCTGGATTTGGGTGCACTTCACATTGTGGCACAGGCGTCCACGCCTGTGAACGAAAACCAGATTGGCAGAATTTCAGAACACAGGCCGGAGGCCTGTGCCACACAAATCACGCCTATCGGGCGCAAGATGCTCGCGTTTCCGCTGCATCCGCGTTACTCGCGCATGTTGCTCGCCGCCCATGAGTATGGCTGCGTTCATCAAGCCTGCCTCGTTGCTGCGCTCACTCAGGGACGCGACCTCCTGCTCCATAATGTTGACCGCGACACAAACTCGCTCCGCGAGGATTTGCTGGGGGAGAAGGCGTCGTCGGATTTCTGGATTCTCATGCGCGCGTGGACTTATGCGGCCAAAAACCAATTCCGCCTCGATGCCTGCCGCCGGCTCGGCATCCACGCCGTAACCGCGCGGCAGGTCGGGCCGCTGCTCGACCAATTCATCCGCATCGCCGAACGCGAAGGGCTGGACGTGAAACCGCGCGAGGTCAAGGACGAGGCGTTGCAAAAATGCATTCTGATTGGTTTTTCCGACCGCGTGGCGCGCCGGCTCGACCAGGGCACGCTCCGTTGCGAATTGGTCCACAATCGTCGCGGCGTGCTGGCGCGCGAAAGTGCCGTGCAACACAGTCCTTTGTTCGTGGCCGCCGAAGTTCGCGAAGTCGAAGGCCGGGAGGTGAACACCATTCTTTCCCTCGCCACGGCCATTGAAGTGGACTGGTTGCGTGAACTTTACCCCGAAGACATGGAATTCGACCTGCACGTCCAGTTCGATTCAACGGCCAAGCGGGTACAAGCTGCGGAGCTGGTGAAGTTTCGCGGTTTGGCGCTGTCGGCCAAACGCGTTGATCCGCCGCCGGCCGACATGGCGGCACAATTGCTGGCCGATGAGATTATTGCCGGACGATTGCCGTTGCCGAATTGGGATCACAGTGTCGAGCAATGGCTGTTGCGGCTGCGCCTGCTTTGCCAGCATTGCCCCGAGCTCCAGCTTCCGCCCATCACCGAAGACGACCGCAAGCACATCATCGGGCAGCTTTGCCACGGCGCGGTGAGTTACAAGGACATCAAGGAACGCGAAGTGAAACCGGTCGTGATGTCATGGTTGTCCGAGCCGCAGCGCGGGTTGCTGGACAAGCACGCGCCGGAACGGTTGACGCTGCCGAATGGCCGCACGCCGAAAGTCGCCTATGAAGCGACCGGCTCGCCGTATATTTCGTTGCGCATCCAGGAACTTTACGACGTGACCCAGACACCGAAGATTGCGCTGGGCCGCGTGCCGGTGCTGGTTCACATTCTAACGCCGGGCATGAAGCCGATCCAAATTACGCAGGACCTCGCCAGTTTCTGGCGCGAGCATTATCCGCGCATCAAATCCGAGTTGCAGCGGAAATATCCGAAACATTTGTGGCGATGACATGCGTTCAGCATTTCAGATTGGTGGCACGGGCGTCGCGCCCGTCAAATCCGGCGTTCCGCCGGATTTCGTCAGGTGCCATCCATTGCTGGTTTATTGCAGGAACCAAAGCCAGTTCACGTCCCACAACGGTTTCGAGCGGGACGCCCGAAACAACAGGCCAGAGGCGTGTGCCACCCGCCGGATTTTGAAAACATGCGTTCAGCATTTCAGATTGGTGGCACGGGCGTCGCGCCCGTCAAATCCGGTGTCCCGCCGGATTTCGTCAGGTGCCATCCATTGCTGGTTTATTGCAGGAACCAAAGCCAGTTCACGTCCCACAACGGTTTCGAGCGGGACGCCCGAAACAACAGGCCAGAGGCCTGTGCCACCCATCGGATTTTGAAAACATGCCCTAGAGCGGACGCACGTCTGCTGCTACCATTCATCGCATGAACGGCATTGACCAACTCTGCCCGAAGTGCGGGCTGTGCTGCAACGGCGTTTTGTTTGCCGACGTGGAATTGCGCAAGGGCGACGACGCCCAACGGTTGGCTGAACTTGGGTTGTCGTTGGAGAAAAAAGGCCACAAGAAGGCTTTCGCGCAGCCATGCGCCTGTTTCGATCGCACTCTTTGCCGGATTTACAGCGAACGTCCGAAACGTTGCCGGACGTTTGAGTGCGGTTTGTTGAAGCGCGTTCAGTCCGGTGAGCTTGACGCGGACGCGGCGTTGAAATTGATTGCCCAGGCCAAGCGTCAGGTGGAAAAAGTTTGCAAGCTTTTGCGCCATGTGGGTTCGGATGACGAGCGACTCGCGTTGAGTCAACGCTATAGGCGGGCCATGGGCGAGCCGGTGGATTTGTCTGGCGGGAAAGCGTCTGTTGAACTGCCCGGAAAACTGATGACTGCCTATCGTGATTTGATGCAGACGCTTCAGGGGGGTTTCTTAACGTGAGGTTTGAAGCGGCGGTCTGCCCCGAAAGCTTTCGGGGTTTGTGACCGCCGGAAGTTTCAAATGGCGACGGTCGCAGACCGCCGCTACAGCTCAATTCCAAAAATCTGCCGCCCAACCGGGTCTTTGGCCTATGCCGCTATCCTGCGGGACATTTTTTTTGTGAGTGTCACCCGCCAGGGATCGTCGTCGGCGTAGTTCACCTTGGCAAACCAGAGGTAATAAAACTCACCTTTGTCTTCAAACATCCACTGCTGCACCGGATCCCCGGCTTTCATCCTGAACGTCATTTCGGGCTGGTCGCCCCAATCTGAACCCAAAGGTATCTCCGAATCCTCCATTTCCACCGGTCCGCCCAACAATTCCAGCACCTGGGAGGTGCTCCAACCTCCCTTGATTTGGCCAAACTTCTTTTTGAATGACGGTTTGAACCACAACATACCCAAATGGTCTGATTGACCCAAAATTGAACCCCGACTGGCTGACAGCGCAAGAGGAAAATACAGGAACAAATGGTTCATATGCCGTAGCCTGATACTGTGGGACTATGTCGTTGACAAACAAAAGAAGTGCTCCGGCACGGGTCGTGCGGTTGACGGACGAGAGCGGCGGTCAACCGCCGCAGTCTCCCGCAATGCGGGACTGGCGCGATTGCTAAGCGGCTCACTGATCACGCGAAGCGTCTGGACTGCGGTGGCTTTAGCACCGCTTTGTTGTCTGACAGGGTCATGGTTTGTTAAAGGCATAATCCCAAGATACTCTGGTGGAACGCTGCATTCATGCGGCAGCGAACCCGCACCATTTAACGCCCTGCCGGATAAATCCGGCGTTCCTGCCGAAATAATGCGCTGGACTATTTCAGAGACAGGCTGGAAGCACTGTACTACTTCACCAGCGTCCGGCAAAACCTGTCAATCCGTTCCAAACCCTTCTCAAGGTTCGCCATGCTGGTGGCGTAGCTGATGCGGATGTAATCGTCCGCGCCGAACGCGATGCCGGGCACGGCGGCGACCTTCTCCGCTTCAAGCAGCTTCGCGCAGAATTCGGTGGACTTAAGGCCGGTCTTGGAAATATTCGGGAACAGGTAAAACGCACCCTTCGCATTCACGCAGGAAATGCCGGGAATGGTGTTCAACTTCTGGTGCGCAAACCGGCGGCGCTTGTCGAATTCCACCAGCCAGGCTTTCAAATGATCCATTGAACCGTTAATCGCGGCCAGTGCACCTTTCTGCGCGAACGACGTCGGGTTGCTGGTGCTGTGGCTTTGCACGGCGTCAATGGCCTTGGCAATCGGCTCCGGCGCGGCGAGGAAGCCCAGCCGCCAACCGGTCATGCTCCAAGCCTTGGCGAAGCCGTGAACGATGATAGTGTGTTCCTGGTGCGCTGGCGAGAAGCTGGCAATGCTCTTATGCACAGCGCCATCGTAAAGCAGATGCTCATAAATTTCGTCGCTCATGATGAGCACTCCTTTTTCCACGCAAACATCACCCAGCGCCTTGGTTTCCTCCGGCGTATAAACGCTGCCGGTTGGGTTGCTGGGCGAATTCAAAATGAACAGCCGGGTGCGCGGCGTGATGGCGGCGCGGAGTTGTGCGGGCGTGACTTTGAATTCGGTCTGGTCGGTGGTTGGCAGAATCACCGGCCTGGCGCTCGCGAGCTTCACCATTTCCGGGTAGCTCAACCAATACGGCGCGGGGATGATGACCTCGTCGCCTTCCTGGCACGTCGCCAGAATGACGTTGCAACACGAATGTTTGCCACCGCAACTCACGATGATCTGCGATGGTTTGTAAGTGAGGCCGTTTTCGCGTTTGAACTTGTCGGCGATGGCCTGGCGCAATTCCGGGATGCCGCTGGATGGGGTATATTTGGTGAACCCGGCGGCGAGCGCCTTGGCGGCGGCGTCCTTGATATGTTGCGGCGTGTCAAAATCCGGTTCGCCGACGCCAAAGCCGACGACGTCCTCGCCCGCGGCCTTCATGGCCTTGGCCTTGGCGTCAATGGCGAGGGTGAGCGACGGTGACAGCGACGCGGCGCGTTGAGAAATTTTATAGTTCATATTAAAGCGTCGGAAAGATTACGGGCGATGCGCAGAAATTCAAGGAGGGAATTCACGACGTGGTGAAGTCGGCGCAACTTTGTGCAATGGGCGGGGTTGAATGGATAAATCAACAAATTATGAATGGGTCCCATTTTCCGAAGGCGGGGTTGTTTCTGGTTGTGGTTTTTCTGGGCCTCTCAATCCAGATGGCCAGCAGCAGTGATCTGAAAAGAGGAGACGCCCCGCCTTTATTACAGGCCGCCACGCTGTTACAGGCGCCGCCGGGCGCAAGCATGGATGCCAAATCACTTCATGGCAAGGTGGTGGTATTGGAGTTCTGGGCGACGTGGTGTGGTCCGTGTGTCGCTGCCTTTCCGCATCTGAACGAACTGGCTGACAAGTTCAAGGACCAGCCGGTGCAGTTCATCGCCATCACCGCCGAGGATGAAGCCACGATCAAACCGTTCCTCACCAAGCGGCCGATTCATGCGTGGGTCGCGTTGGACACCGACCGGGCCATGAACAGCGCCTATGCCATCAGGTCCCTCCCGCACACGGTGATTTTGGGCAAAGATGGGAAAATTGCCGCCATTACCTATCCGATGATGCTCACGGAAAAACACATCCATGACCTGCTGGCGGGCAAAAAAATAGATCTGCCGGAACCGGGTGCTGGGGAGGAAACCGTGGCCAACAAAAATGCCAATGAGCAGCCGCCTTTGTTCCAGGTATTGGTGCGCCGTTCGGTCTATACCAACGGTTCCTGCGGTGAAGGCAATGGCACGTTGAATGCCCGCGCCTGGTCGGTTCGGGATATGTTGCCGATCGCATTCGATGTGCGTTCCGATCGCATCCTGACCAACGCGCCGTTGCCGGAAGGTAAATATGATTTCAACATCACCCAGCCCCGGGGTGCGGATGAAGCCATCGGACCCCTGCTGCAAGCGGCATTGAAATCCGCCTTCGGCCTGACGGGCAGCCGGGAAACCAATGCCGCGGAGGTGTTGCTGCTGAAAGTGAAGACGCCCGACGCCGCGGGACTGGTGGTATCGCCAACGCCGAGCAGCTCGTTTCGTTACGGACCGGGAGACATCGAAGGAATGAATGTTTCCATGAGCGAGCTGGCCATGGCTCTGGAAAACTGCCTGAAGAAACCGGTGATTGACGAAACGGGTCTGACCAATTGCTACGATGTCACCTTGAAATGGGAACAGAAATCTGTTGCTGAACCAAATTCCGAGGGCCTGATGAAGGCGCTCCGGGAGCAACTCGGATTGGGCCTCGAGCCGGCCACGCGCCCCATCGGGATGGTGCGAATCGAACAAGTCAAAGGGCCGGAAACCGGCAAGACGCAACATTGAAAGGATTCACAGTCCATTTAAAGCGAGATCCAGGACATCGGGCAGAATTTTCCCGGCATATACCGACACCATGAGAATCCTTATCTTATTACTCCTTACAGTCTGCCTGCTCAATGCAAATGCCATCAGCCTCCCGGATGGTCCCGAGGTCGGACAGGTGGCTCCCACGCTCAAGCTGTCCACCTGGTTGCAGGCACCGCCCGAGGCCGTGCTGGGCTGGCCGACCGGCAAGGTCGTGGTGCTGGAGTTTTGGGCAACCACCTGCGGCCCATGCGTGGCTTACATTCCGCATCTGAATGAATTGGCGGACAAGTTCAAAGACAAACCGGTGCAGTTCATCGCCGTTACGGGCGAGAACGAAAGCGTGATCAAGCGGTTCCTGAAAAAGACGCCCATTGACGCCTGGATCGGTCTGGGCCCCGACGGCGGGCTCGGCGAAAACACACCCTATCGGGTGGTTGCGATTCCACACACCGTGATTATTGACGCTCACGGCCGCATTGCGGCCATCACGAATCCATTTATGCTTTCCGCCGCGATGATTCAGTCATGTCTCGACGGTTTGTCGGGCACGCCGGCCGGCGAACAAATGTCCGCAACGAATAAAGTGCCCCCGGTGGAAGAACGCTGGACATCCGACGGTGGACAGATGCCCGGCATGATTCCCGGTCAGTACAAGATGGGAATAAAACCATTGTTTCAAGTAATGATCCGACCCACGCCAACGAATTCAACGCCCTCACCGCCAGGGAAAAATTTGCCACCCGGGATGTATAACTTGATGTATAATCGCCCGGTGGAAACCTGGATGCATGGCCAGGCATTAACCCTTCAGAATGACCCGTTGAACCGGGCGATTGAAGTGGCCTTCGGCGTCAAGATGACGCGCATCGTCGCTGAAACTGAACTGCCGAAAGAAAAGTATGATTTCTACATCACCTTGCCGCCAATCAACGGGCACCCCCAAACACAAGCCACCTTCGAAGCCGTGTTCGCGCAGGCGGTGGCGGCGACCTTTGGTCTGACCGTGAAACGAGAGACGCGGGACATTGATGTGCTGGTATTAAGAACCAATGCCACCAGTCTGGATGCGTTGTCCAAAAGCATTAATCCTGACGGAAAATACTCGGCGTTTTGTGATGAGGCGGCAGCAACCAATCAACCACTGAGCGCCCTGGCCGAAGAACTGGAAATTATAATCGCGAAGCCGGTCCTCGATGAAACGGGCCTGACGAATCATTACGACTTTGACATCAAATGGGAACAAAAGGATTACGCCCATCCAAACCTTGCGGGCATGACCACTGGAGTAAAAAAGTTGGGACTCGACTTGGTGCCTGTGAAAAAGTCGGTGGAAGTGATCGTGGTATGCAAGGCACAGTAGCGTTCATTCGGCGTGTAAACCGGATGTGCTCCGTCTGCGGATACAATTGAAGCGCAAGAATGGAAATTGAATGCTCGGTCAGAGTTGGGCGGGCAGGGTCGCACCGCCGGGGCGACCGATGCGGACATCCCGGCGGGATGTCCCTGCCAACTCACTTCGTCAGATAATACTTCCGGGTGTATTCCTTGACCATGCGGTCGGTGGTGAATTGCGGCACGAGCGTGACCATCGCGCGGCGGATGCGCTGAATCCACTGGCGCGGAATGCCTTGTTTGTCGCGGTCGAAAAACATCGGAACAATCTGTTCGGTGAGCGTCTGGTAAAGATTGGCGCTGTCCACGCGATCCTGTTCCTCGACATTATTTGGGTTGGAATCGCCGCCGATGGCAAAACCGTTGGTGCCGTCGTAGCCTTCGCGCCACCAGCCGTCGAGGATGCTGAAATTCAGACAGCCATTGCAGCCGGCCTTCATGCCGCTGGTGCCGGAGGCTTCCAGCGGTCGGCGCGGGTTGTTCAGCCACACGTCGCAGCCGGATACCATCTGCCGCGCGATATGGACGTCGTAGTTTTCGACAAACACCACACTGCCCACCAATTCGCCCTGCTTGCTGAGGTGAATGATTTGCTGGATGAAACGCTTGCCTTCGTCGTCGCGCGGATGCGCCTTGCCGGCGAAAATAAATTGCACCGGACGCTGCTTGTCGTGCGCGAGTTTCACGATGTTGTCGAATTGCTGGAAAATCAGCGGCGCGCGTTTATAGGTGGCAAAGCGGCGCGCGAAGCCAATGGTCAGTGCGTCAACGTTGAGCAAATGTTCGAAGCGGATGTAATCGCCGGGCGCGATGCGCTGGGTTTGGTGCAACAGCCGGCGGCGGATGAACTCAATCATCTCGCGCCGCAGTTTGTAGCGCAACGCCCAAAGCTCCTCATCGGAAACGAACGACGCATCGGCCATTTTTTTCCAGAATTCAGCGTGGTGGATCGCCGAAGCCCAATCGTGTCCATATTTTTCGTCCCACATCTTTACCACGCCCTCTTTCTTGTCCTTCATTTTTTCCCGCCAGAACTGGCGCACCGAACCTTTCATCCAGCCGAGCAGGTGAATGCCGTTGGTGATGTGGCCGATGGGAACTTGTTCAACGGGGGTGCCGGGATAAAGGGATTGCCACATGTGACGGCTTGTGTCGCCGTGCAGTTCGCTCACGCCGTTGGCGGCACGCGAGACTTTGAGCGCGAGCACGGTCATGCAAAATGGCTCGTGCGCGTCTTCGGGATGCACGCGGCCCAACGGCAGGATGTCCTGAAACGGCACGGGCAACTGGTGCTGGTAAAGCATGAAGGCATAATCCATCAATTCCGGAGGGAAGCGGTCATGTCCGGCTTCAACCGGCGTGTGGGTGGTGAAAATACATTGCGCCCTGGTCGCGGCGACCGCGTCGGCAAATTTTTGTCCGGCCACCAGTTTTTCGCGGATCAATTCCAGCGTCAGGAAGGCCGCGTGCCCCTCGTTCATGTGAAAGACCGATGGTTGCACGCCGAGCTTGCGCAGCAGGCGCACGCCGCCGATGCCGAGCAGGATTTCCTGCATGATGCGCATCGTGCCGTCGCCGCCATAGACGCGAGACGTCAAATCGCGGAAATGCTGGGCGTTTTCCGGGCGGTTGGCGTCCAGCAGATAGACCGGCACGCGCCCGACGTTCACGCGCCAGGCCTGAAAGAAGACGCGGTTCATGTCAATTTCCACGTCGCACACGACCGGCTGGCCGCTGGCGTCCAGCACGGGTTCCAGCGGCACATTTTTCGGGTCCACCAGATTATAGAATTCGGTCTGCCAGTTGTTCGAATCAATGGCCTGTTGGAAATAACCTTCGCGGTAAAACAAACCGACGCCGACGAAGCCCAGGCCGAGGTCGCTGGCGGATTTCGCATGGTCGCCGGCCAGGATGCCGAGGCCGCCCGCCGAAATTGGCAGCGACTCGTGAAAACCAAATTCGGCGGAAAAATAAGCGACGGGATTTTGGAGCAATTGCGGCGCGTTCACGTGGCCCCAGGTGGTTTTGCACTGGAGATACGCCTCGAAATTGAGCAACACGGCCAGTGCGCGCTGCTCAAAATCGGCGTCTTGCAGGCGAACGCGCAGTTCGTATTCCGAGACTTCGCGCAAAATGGCGGCGGCGTTGTGATAAAGATTCTGCCAGTTGCGCGGCGATAGTTCCTGAAATAAATCCTGCGCCTCCTGATCCCAGCTCCACCACAAATTGCGGGACAACTTGTTCAAGCCCGTAACCAATGCCTGTAATTCCGCGCTCGCGAGAGGTTTCCTGGTCATACGTTTTTGGTCCTAAATGTTGCGCTGGCCGGCACAACGGCCGGCCAACGGCGCTGACATTAATTGCGGGCGCAAAATTCGGCAACATAAATTGAAAATGTGGCTGCCGATGGCATGGTGCAACCCGAATTATGCCCGGGCGGATGGCATAACTATTGCGGCCATATGAGGCGTGGAAGTGACTTCCCGTAAAATTTGGTAAAAAGGGAAATCAATTGGGGAAACAATAATTGGCGGATCGGAGCTGCCTGCGCTTTGGATCGAATGTCACAATCCTGGACATTCATACGCGGGCGGCCGGGAATCGCCAGGCAGGATATTAAAGGATTGCATGGAAGTTTTAAAAGCAATGTAGTCGCATGAAAGCGACCTTCATCAAACGGAAGAAATCGGTTGAACGGTTGCACCCGATACAAACCGCGCCGGGCAATTTGGGAAACCGGAACGGGGGCGAACCAATCTGCGAGCGTGAATTGTTGCGGACGCTGATTGACAACCTGCCGGATTGCATCTACGCCAAGGACACTGCGGGCCGGAAAACGATGGCCAATCCCGCCGACCTGAAAAACCTTCGCTGTCAGACCGAGGCCGAGGCCATCGGCAAGAGCGATTTCGATCTCTTTCCCAAGGACGTTGCCGATAAATTCTGGGCCGACGACCAGAAGGTGATTCGCGGCGAGCCGGTCATCAACCGGGAAGAGTATGTCTTGAACGACGCGGGCGAGAAACGCTGGCTGTTGACCAGCAAGCTGCCGCTGCGCGATCAAAATGGAAAGATTGTCGGGCTGATGGGCATTGGCCGGGACATCACCGAGCGCAAGCAGGCAGAGGAGGCATTGCGCCAGGCGCACAACGAACTCGAAAAGCGGGTCACCGAGCGCACGGCCGAACTGTCCCAGGAACGCCGGCTCCTGCGCACACTGATTGACAACCTGCCGGACGGCATCTATGCCAAAGACGCAGCGGGCCGGAAGACCATGGCCAATCCGGCCGACCTGAAGGTTCTGGGGTGCCAGACGGAAGCCGAGGCTATCGGCAAGAGCGATTTCGATCTCTTTCCGAAGGACATTGCCGAAAAATTCTGGGCCGACGACCAGAAGGTGATTCAAGGCCAGCCGGTCATCAACCGGGAGGAATTTTTTCTGGACGAACAAGGGCGGAAATGCTGGCTGTTGACCAGCAAGCTGCCGTTGCGTGATCAGGACGGAAAGACCGTTGGCCTGGTGGGCATTGGCCGGAACATCACCGAGCAGAAACAAGCGGAAGAGGCGCTGCGCCAGTCGCGCGATGAACTCGAAAAGCGGGTCACCAAGCGCACCGCCCAGCTTTCTCAAGAGCGTCTTCTGCTGCGCACGCTGATTGACAACCTGCCGGATTGCATTTACGCCAAGGACACTGCGGGCCGGAAAACGATGGCCAATCCCGCCGACCTGAAAAATCTCCGTTGCCAGACCGAAACTGAGGCCATCGGCAAGAGCGATTTCGATCTCTTTCCCAAGGAGATTGCCGCACAATTCTGGGCCGCCGACCAGAAGGTGCTTCACGGCGAGCCAGTCATCAACCGGGAGGAGCATTTCTTTGACGAAGCAGGCCGGAAACGCTGGTTGTTGACCAGCAAGCTGCCGCTGCGCGATCAACTCGGAGCCATCGTCGGTCTGATAGGTATTGGCCGGGATATCACAGCCATGAAGGAAGCTGAGGCCAAGCTCGATCAAATCCACAAACAGCTTCTGGAAATTTCGCGCCAGGCCGGGATGGCTGAAGTGGCCACCAGTGTCCTTCACAATGTCGGCAACGTGCTCAATAGCGTCAATGTCGCGTCCTCTTGTGTTGCCGACAGCATCAGGAACTCCAAGGCAGCCAACCTGTCCAAAGTTGTCGCTTTGCTGCGCGAGCACGAAGCGGACCTGGGCCATTTCATCACCAACGATCCCAAAGGTAAACAGTTGCCCGCGTATCTGGCGCAACTGGCCGGGCATCTGGCCGGCGAACAAACCGACGCTTTGGATAAACTCGCCCGGCTGCAAAAGAACATCGAGCACATCAAGGACATTGTTGCCATGCAACAAAACTACGCGAAGACTTCAGGAGTCCTTGAGTCGTTGCCCGTTGTTGATTTGGTGGAAGACGCCGTCCGGATGAATGTCGGCTCAATGGAGCGTCACAACGTGAAGATGCTGCGCGAATATTCCGAAACGCCGTTGGTTTTAACGGACAAGCACAAAGTGCTGCAAATTTTGGTGAACATCATTAACAATGCCAAACATGCCTGCAACGATTCCGGAAAACCGGACAAACAAATCATTCTGCGCGTGGTGAATGAAAATGAACGGATCAAAATATCCGTCATTGATAACGGCGTTGGCATTCCCGCGGAAAATATGACCCGGATTTTCAATTACGGATTCACCACCAGAAAAGACGGCCACGGCTTCGGCCTTCACAATGGCGCCCTGGCCGCAAAAGAAATGGGTGGAAACCTTGCCGCTTTCAGCGAAGGACCGGGGCGGGGAGCCACCTTCACGCTGGAACTGCCGGTCCAGGGACAAAAGGCAAACCCATGAACATCAACCCGGATAAAAACCATCGGATTTTGGTCATTGATGACAACAAGGCCATACACGAGGATTTTCGTGCCATACTGACCAGACCAAAAGCCTTGCCGAACGGCATGGCCGAAGCTGAAGCCGCCTTGTTCGGCGACGCAGTGCCGCAAATTGAATTTCCGGAATTCCAGATTAATTCCGCGTTTCAGGGGCAGGAAGGGTTGGATTTAATCGAGAAAAGCCTTCAAGAAAATCATCCTTACGCAATGGCCTTCGTGGATGTTCGCATGCCGCCCGGATGGGACGGCGTTGAAACCACGGCAAAAATCTGGCAAAAGTATCCCGATCTGCAAGTCGTCATTTGCACCGCCTATTCGGATTATTCGTGGGAAGAGATGTTGAAAAAACTGGGCTATTCCGACCGGTTGGTCATTCTGAAAAAGCCGTTCGACAACATCGAAGTTTTGCAACTGGCCATTTCCATGACTGAAAAGTGGCGGCTCTATAATCAGGCAAAGCTCCGGTTGGATGATCTGGAAAAAATGGTTCATGACCGCACCGTCCAACTGGAAACCACCAACAGCGAGCTGGTTGCCGCCAATCAACTGTTGACGATCGCGAAGGAAAAAACGCAGAAAATGGCCCAGGCCGCGCTGGTCGCCACCGAGGCCAAAAGCGAATTCCTTGCCAACATGAGTCATGAAATCCGCACCCCCATGAACGGCGTCATCGGCATGATCAATCTGTTGCTCGACACGCCCCTGGCCCCCGAACAGCGCGAGTTCGCCGATACCATAAAAATCAGCGCCGACAGTCTGTTGTCCATCATCAATGACATTCTCGACTTCTCAAAAATTGAAGCGGGCAAGATGACCATTGAAAAAGTGGATTTTGACCTGGGCGAGACGGTGAAAAATTCCATCGTGCTGCTCCGGCCCCGGGCAAAAGACAGAGGACTGGCCCTGAATTATGTGATCCATCAAGACGTTCACACCCGCATCGTCGGCGATCCCACGCGGCTTCGGCAAATCCTGCTTAATCTGTTCAACAACGCCGTCAAATTCACCGATAGAGGCGAGGTGTCTTTGGAAGTCGCGCAACTTGGCGAAAAGGACGGGGAAATCGAGTTGCGTTTTTCCGTCCGCGACACCGGCATCGGAATGTCGGAAGCAGTTCGGAAAAAATTATTTCAATCCTTCACGCAAGCGGACACCTCCACGACCCGCCGGTTCGGCGGCACGGGTTTGGGGCTGGCCATTTGCCGCAAGCTGGTTGAATTGATGGGCGGAGCCATCAACGTCACCAGCGATCCGGGCAAAGGTTCGACGTTCTGGTTCACCCTTCCATTCGCGAAACAAAAACCACACGACCTGGTGATGGATGGATCCATTGCCCGGGCGGAACCTCCCGGCGGTGCTCATGCGATTGGATTTTTCGCCACTCCAAACAGGCCCCGTGTCCTTTTGGCTGAAGACAACAAAGTCAACCAGTTGGTTGGAGTGAAACAGCTCCAGAAACTTGGTTACCAGGCGGATGTCGCGGGCAATGGACTGGAAGCCGTGGCAGCCTGGAAACGGGACAAATACGGCGTCATTCTGATGGATTGCCAAATGCCGGAGATGGATGGATATGAGGCCACTCGAAAAATTCGTGAATTGGAAGCGGAGCAAAATTTGCCGCCCGCGCGAATCATTGCGATGACGGCTAGCGTGATGAGAGAGGACCGTGACCTTTGCCTGGCTGCGGGCATGGACGATTACATTTCCAAACCTGTGGACACCGGCGAATTAAAAATCGCGCTTGAAAAAGCAGCCCAGCGCCGGACAGATGTTAATTGCGCGTTGGAACCATCCAATCAATGACGAGCGACCGTGGCAACCCATAATTTGGCTTCCCCAGGCCGCCACAAGTCAGTATTCCCATGAGGAAATGTCGGGAGTCGTTTCTTGCCGAACCGGTAGAATTTCCATTCGCAAATTGGCGGAAGGCGGCTAGATTTCCGGCGCGTTGGCAAAGGCATGAAAAAATACTGGCACGTCATCGGCATGGAGATCCAGAACAACCCGACCTGCCGCTTCAATTCTTTGGCACGGTTCACGGACCGAGCGCGGCGCGGTAAAAGCGAAAACGAAAAGCTGCGGAGTTCGGGTCGGTGAAATCGTAAATGCCGGCGCTGTTGGTCAGCACGGGTGTCCAGGTGGTGAAATTGGTGCTGGCTTGAATGAGGTTGGTGAGGCCCCCAATTCCGAAAAGTCGCATGCGAAACAGGCTGCCGTTCATGAGGAGCGGGCTGATTTGCGGTGTGTCGAAATTCTTCTGCCCGTTCCAGCGCGCGATGTTGAATGACGCCTTGTCGCCCGCCATCCGGAAGCTTCCGCTGGCGTAAAGGTTGTTGCCCGAAACGCCGAGACCGGAGATGGAGGCGCTAATCGAGCCGGGATACGTGACACCGTTGCCGAGCGCCGTCCAATTCGCGCCGTCCCACTCGGCGATGCGATTGGCGCTCGTGCCGCCCATGTTGGTGAACGTGCCGGCGGCGTAGAGATTCCCGCCCATGACTGCCAGCGCGTTGATGACGCCGCTGCCGACCAGCCCGCTGCTGAGATTCGTCCAGTAGCTGCCATTCCATAAGGCAATCTTGCTGGCTATCACGCCGCCGGCATTTGTGAACTGTCCCGCGACATACAGATTGGTGCCCAAGACGGCCATGGCGGTGACGTTGCTGTTAAGTCCCGTGCCCATGACCCACCCATAGGTGCCGTCGAAGCGCATGATGTTGTTACAGCCGACATAGCCGGAAGGGGGATTGGTATATTCGCCGAGGTAGAAATAGCCGCCGATAAAAATGTTGGTGCCGATACAGGCCAACGCGTCCATTCCAATAATTGGACTCAACGATGTTTCCCAATCGGTATAAGGCGGAAAGTTGATGGCAACACCCTGCCAGTTCGCGCCGTCCCAGCGGGAGAAAAACGGGCTGCCGTAATAGCTGACGTTGTAAAACGGCGCGCCCGCCGCATAAACGCCGTCCGGGCGAACGAGGATGGAAGCCACCGCACCGCCGGGATTGCCGAGCGCAGACCAGCTTGTCCCGTTCCAGGAAGCGATGTTGGTCACCGGCACACCGCCGGCATTCGTGAAATAGCCGCCGGCATAAACGTAATTATTGGTGACGGTGAGGGTGAGGATGGTTGTGCTGATGGGGCCGCTGATGACGCTCGACCCGCTGATGCCGGTACTGAGCGGGAACCAGTTCGTGCCGTCGAAACGGGCAATCATGTTCGCATTGGTTTGCCCCATCCAGCTCAATGAACCGCCACCCGCGTACAAATTGGTTCCATCGCCAGCCAGCGTGCGGGCGGTGGCGGCGATGCCGTTGATCTGGCCCGTGGTTCCGATGGGACTCCAATTCGCGCCGTCAAATGAAGTGATTCCCCCCATCAATTTGTTGCCCGCCGTGAGAAAATTGCCGCCGACATAAACATTCGTGTTGTTGTTGACGACGCGGTAGCCGGTCGCGCTGATGCCGCCGTTGGCCGCCGACCACGACGAGCCGTTCCAAACCGCGAAGTTGGCCACCTTCAGCCCGCCGGCGTTGGTGAACGAACCCGCGGCGCAAACCGAACCGTTGAAGACGGCGAGGCTGAGCACCTGACTGCCCGCGGCGCCGGTCAGCCCGCCGCCGGGCGCCGACCAGTTCGCGCCATCCCATCTGGCAATGTTCGCCGCCGACGTGGAACCGGCCTGCGTGAAGGAGCCGCCGACGTAAAGATCGGTTCCGTTGAAGGCCAGGGCGTAAACGATCGAATTGACTCCGCCGCCCACCGCCGCCCAACCAGAACCATTCCACACCGCGAGATTGGTGATGAGTTGCGAGCCGGAATTGATGAAATAACCGCCCGCGTAAACCAGGCCGCTATTGACGACGACGGTCCTTGCCGAGCCGTTGCCCGGTGTTCCGAGGCCGCCGCCCAAAGCATGCCAGGCGCTCCCGTCCCAATAGCCAATGTTGGTCATCATCACCCCGCCGGCGTCGGCGTTGGTGAATGCGCCGGCCACATACAAATTGTTGCCGTCCACCGCCAACCCGATGGCAATCCCGGAAAAGCCGAGGCTGTTCCAGTTCGCACCGTCCCACCGGGCAAGCCCGCTGATCGCCGCGCCGTTGACGTTCGTGAAAGCTCCGGCGACATACACCGCACCGTTTACAATCGCAATATCGGAGATGGTTGCGGTGCTGCCGGCAAAAGCACCCATCGTTGTCCACTGCAAACCGTCCCACACTTCCAGCGGCGCATTGGTCAACAATCCGGCGCTGACCTGGCCGCCCGCGTAAACTTTTCCGCCGCCAATTCCAATTCCCATGAAAACATTCGTCGCGCCCGGCCAGTTGAATTGCGGGTCCCAATGCTCGTCGCCTGGAACGGCACGCACCGATAACGCTGAAAGGAGAAATACCATTAGGCAGCCCGTGTGGGCGAAAGAAACAAGCCTTTTCATCTGATTGATTTGTGGTCTGAAACTGCGCCATGATAGCTGAGCCGCTGCCATAAGGCAAGCTTTTTTGCCGGGGACATCGCTTTGATTTTCTTTCGCCTGCCGGCTCGTTGCAACTGGCAACCACAAGCTTCGGCTTGCGTCCCGGCGCAACTCGAAAGGCGCGACTGCCACCCACCCGCGCGTTTTTCATTCGCCATTTGCCGGCTCGCGATTAAATTTCATCCGCAGCGCGAATGAAAAAATACTGGCACGTCATCGGCATCGGGATTCAGAACAACCTGACGTATCGCGTCAATTACCTGACGCGGACGCTGTTCAGTTTCATCCCGCTGTTTGCCATGCTGTCGCTCTGGCGCACGATTTACGCCGGGAAAGGGCAGGGGAGCGCGCTCGGCGGTTACATGCAGGTGTAGATGAATTCTATTGATTTCTGAGTGTAATGGGAATGTGCTTGACGGATTAGGGGGAGGCATTTATAAACCTTCCATTTGTTATGAATATTAACTTCACAAAATACCCATGAAACTCACCAAATTCCTTATCTGCGCAACCGTCCTGACCCTGGCGATGTTTTCTGCCAACAAAGCCTCCGCGTTAGTGCTGATGGGCGATGATGTGTTGACGTTAAGTGTCACTTTTCACACACAAGAGATTGACTATGGCCAGTCAGGGATTAAATACAAAATCGTCGATAAAACCCTTAACACAATTGATGTGCTGAATGCCTTGGCGAAGGATTTGGGCGTCACCAGCAATGGAGTGGTGGGTTTTCCGAAGGGTTCATATTTGGTTGTAGCGGGTGATAGCAACACTGTGGTTAAGAGTCAAAGCGGCCAAATTTGGGATGTCTCCCCCTATCTGCAATACTCATTGGCTTCAGACGTCGTGCTCGGTCACGGAACGGCTCCCCCCCTAAGCCCTGGAGGAGTTGTGCAGGGCCTTTCCTACACGTCTCTGGTTCACGTTCACTTTGAAGATGCCGATCATGTGGCGGATTTCACCGGTTTGGCCAATTCACAACCCACCGGTCCAGTTCCCGCTTCGGTTACCAGTCTGCCGGCGGCGTCAGGCAGCGGCATGCTGAATGGAAAGCCCGCGCTCATAACAGCCAAAGCGACCCTGAAATTTGTGCCGCTGTTAATTGGTGGTCCATTACCTGTTCCCAATGGCAAGTAAAAATTCCGGGCCGCGTATGAGCCGTTTAGGTTGCTGAGTTGAACACTTTTGAACCCGGCTATTTACTTATCGCTAAAATTGGTTTTTGAAAGCACGCCGGGTGCGTTCGCGCACAGCCACGTTCCAATCTTGTTACGTTAGGAGGCAGTTGCCCGGCCCAGCACGTCCGGATTTCCATTCGCAATTTGGTTTTGCGCGGTTAAATTCTCCCAGCGAGAATGAAAAAATACTGGCACGTCATCGGCATCGGGATTCAGAACAATCTGACGTATCGCGTCAATTACCTGGCGCGGACGCTGTTCAGTTTCATCCCGCTGTTCGCCATGCTGTCGCTCTGGCGCACGATTTACGCCGGAAAAGAGCAGGGGAGCGCGCTCGGCGGCTATACCCAGGCGCAGATGATTTTTTACTACCTGCTCGTCGCCGTGGTGGACGTGCTGACGGCGGTGAACGAGGACGACTGGCAGATCGCCGCGGACATCCGCGAAGGCAACATCAGCCAGTTCCTGCTCAAGCCGATTGATTATCTGTGGTACCGGCTGTGCCTGTTTTTTTCCGGGCGCATCGCATTTATCGCCATGGCGTCCGTGCCGCTGGCGGTTTTTATTTTCTGCTTCCGGGATTATGTGGTCTGGCCGGCCGGCGGGGCGGCGCTGCCCGCCTTTGTGATTTCGCTCGTGCTGACGGCGCTGCTGCAATTCTTCATCTCCTACACCATGGCCATGCTGGCGTTCTGGATGCTGGAAATTTCCACGTTCATTTTCATCCTGTTCGCCTTCGAATATCTGGCCAGCGGCCATCTCTTCCCGCTTGACCTGTTGCCGCCTGTCATCGGGCACGCGCTCTTTTTCACGCCGTTTCCGTCCATGCTTTACGTGCCCGTCGCCATTTACATGGGCAAGATCGCCGGGGCCGCCATCTGGTTCAGATTGCTGGGGCAATTGTTGTGGTTGCTGCTTGCGTATGCGCTGGCGCGATTCGCCTGGCGGCGCGGCATCAAGAAATACGCCGCGTTTGGAGGGTGAATGAGTCCAAAGTCCGAAATCCAAAGTCCAAAGTCGAAAGATGGCGTCACGCGTTACCTGGCGATTTACGCTGCGTTGTGGAAGACGTCCGTCACGCGCGAGATGTCGTTCAAGGGCAACTTCCTCCTTTGGATTCTCGTCGAATTGCTCTGGTTCGGACTGCAACTCGCTTTCGTGGGTGTGATTTTCAGCCAGACCACCACCGTCGGCACGTGGACGGTATGGCAGGTGGTGCTGCTCACCGGCACGAGCAGTTTCATCCAGCAGATTTACCAGGCGTTTTTCCTGGTGAACTGCACGAACCTTTCCGAACTCGTGCGAACCGGTAAAATGGATTTCCTGCTGTTGCTGCCGGTCAACACGCGCTTTTTGGTTTCGACGCGGCAGGTGGACCTGCCGTCGTTTGCCAACGCCGCGTTTGCCGTTGGCGTCATGACTTACGCGGCGGGGAAATTGCATTTGCACCCGACGGTCGCGCAACTGTTCGGCTTTGGCGCGTTGTGTGTCATCGGACTTCTGGTGCATTACTCGCTCATGTTCATGCTGGCCTCGGTGAGCTTTTGGACGGTGCGCGCGCAGGGCATTGTGTGGGGCTACTACAGCCTGTTCAACATCGCGCGAATGCCGGACGAGGCGTTTCACGGCGTGTTCAAGGCCGTGTTTACCTTCGCGCTGCCCGTGCTGCTCGTGTCCAACGTGCCCGTGCGCGTGCTGGCGGACAAATTGACTTCGCCCGCCGCGTGGCTGGTGCTGATCGGCTTGGGGGTCATTTGGGCGCTCATTTCCGAATGGTTCTGGCGGTTCTCCATCCGGCGGTACACCAGCGCGAGCACGTAGGGAAAAGAGTTGTGCCCAGGCAGGGTCATCGCGCCGTGATGACCGGACGGCGCGGCGCACCGTCCCTACCAAAAAACACGGCTCGCGAGGATCGGTCTTCGTTAGACTTCGCCCAGACGAGCGCTCGCCCCACCAGATCGAGATAGGAATTGATTTTTCCCAGCAAAAATTTATTTTCCGCCCAGGGAAAGGATCTCCTCATTATTGCTTCCCGTTGCCGCGTTATTCGCCTTTTGACCGCCACCGGATCGTTTGCTTCAAACACGAATGAAGCCGTCCCATGCCGCCATTATTCCTGGGCTGCGCTATTTGCCCAAGGCCTTGGCGACGGCTTGCGTCAATTCGTCGCCCCGCAAATCCCGGCCGATGATTTTGCCATTGCCATCGAGGAGAAAGGTGGCCGGGATGCTTTCAATGCCATACTTCACGGCCAGTTTGTTCTGCCAGCTCTGCCCGTCGAAATATTGCGGCCAAGTCATGTTCATGTCTTTGGTGAACCCGGTGAGTTTGGCCTGATCCTGATCCAGGCTGATGCCGATGATCTCAAATCCCTGGTTGTGATATTTTTTGTAGGTGGCAATGACGTTGGGCAGTTCGGCACGGCACGGCCCGCACCACGTCGCCCAAAAGTCTATCAGCACTACTTTGCCCTTGTAATTGGCGATGGAAAGCGGTTTGCCGACCACGTCCGTTTCGTTAAAGTCGGGGAATTTCACTCCTATGGCGAGGGCGGCTTGAATCTTCTGCGCCTCCATTTGCCTTTGTTTCATCTCCGGCGTCACTGGCTGTTGCTGCAACCAGCGCTTGGCGTCCGCCGCAATTTCCCCTTCCTTTTGTTTCATCTCCGGCGTTGTTTCCGGCTGTGTCATGTCGGTGTAGTCCTTTGGCACTTCAAAAACCGCCAGGTCAACCGGTTCTTCCTTTGCCGAAATCAGGGTGGTCGTGATTTTCTGCCCGAGCGATTCCATTTCCTTCTTCACCACCATACCCGGCAGCGTGTTCTCGTCAGGTCCCATGCTTTTGCCCATGCCGAACGGACTCAATTCGGACAACTTTTTTAACTGCCCCTGGATTTGCTTGTAATTCGGAAAGTCCTTTGCCACCCACAGAGTCATCTTCATGCCGTTGGTGCTGGCCCAGGTGTAAATTTCCGAGTCGTAATCGCCCATTTTTTCGGTTTTGCCCGTGTCTTGCGGTTTTGGAGGCCCACCGACAGCGGCTTTTTCCGCTTGTTTTTTCGCCGCCACCATCTGTTCCTTCAACTGCGCGCCGGAGATTTTAGCTGCCGCCTTGTGTTTGTGCATCAGCATGACCGTGTCGCCCGTGTTCAAATCTGCAATGGTGCTCATGTTTCCCATTCCCATCAGGCCAAAGGGCATGTCCGTGCGGACCTTGTCGCCTTTGATTTGCATCGTCACATCGCCACTCATCATCGGGCTTTCCACTTTTTGTTTGATGACAAAATCAGCGCGCGCCGGGCCGACGGCGAAAACAAGTGCAAGGGAAATGAAAATCTGTTTCATAAGGCGCCAATCCTGTTTCAACTTTCCGGCAATGGAAAGATAAAAACGCGGACGATGCGGAAACGGTGACCGAGTTGGACAAAAGATTCGCACTTCTGGAGCGCAGCTAGTGCGAAATGGTTACGGGTTGAAACCTTTGGCGGACATCCGTAGCGGCTTCCGGCAGAAAGCCGCACTAGCAAATTCTCCAAATCATCCGGCAGTCTGCCGACCGCCGCTACGAACGCGCAACTTGGGCGCCTTGCCCGGTACGGCGTGCAATTTTGTCCGGAACCGCCGCCCGCTATTCATTGTGCGGAATTTTGATCGTGCTCCCGCCGATGAATTCCCGGATCACGGCGTCGCCCGGGATGAGGTCGCAGGTTGAAACTTGTTTCTTCGTAAAACCTTCCACCGATTCGAGCAGCGCCTTTACCCGGTCATAACGGATGCGCGCGTCGAGAAAGCCCGCGTAAGGCGCGAAATCTTCCGGCTTGGGCAGCAAACCGCCTTCCCCGATGAAGAACGGTTTGAGCGCGGGCAAATCGAAAGGGAACCCGCCGTTGATGATGTGGTCGCCCAGCCCCATGAGCGGAATGATGCTGAACAGCTCTCCGTAACGCACGTAATGCCAGTGCAAAATGGTGCGTAGCGCGCTGTGGTTGCGATGTTGCGCGTCACGCAACATGCGCCGGATGAGACGCACGTCGGTAAACTGCGTGAGCCGGTTCGTGCTCCCGTCGCCTTCGTACAACACGTTCAGCGTCTCGATGTAGAGACGGAATTGTGCGGCGGCATCAATCCCTTCGGTGATGGGCGGATAAAACCCGTGAAGACAATCCAGCAACAGAATCTGGTCCGGCTCCAGCCTCACCTGCCGGGTGCCCACGCGCCGGCCTTCCATGAAACTGTAAACCGGTTTTTCAATCGTTTGCCCGTCGAGCAGCGCCCGGAGGTGCTGATTCAACAACTGGATGTCCAGCGCTTCCGGCGTCTCGTAATTCCGGTCATTGATCCAGTCGGTCGGATGCTCGACCAGCGACCAGAAATAGTCATCGAGATTGAGCATCAAAAAACGCAGGCCCTGTTTTTCGAGCCGCTGCGTCAACTTGACCGTCGTGGTCGTCTTGCCGGAGGAACTCGGACCGCTCACCCACATCATCCGCAAACGGTGGCCGCCGTTGTTCAGGCGGGACAAAACCTTCCCCGCCGCTTCGTCCAGCGACGCCTCATAAACCGCCAGCGACGCGGCGATCACCTCCTTGATGCGCCCGCTGCGGACCGCCTCATTGAGGCCGGCCACCGTGTCCACGCCCTGCTTGCGGTTCCAATCGAGGATTTGCCCCATGCGCTCGCGCGGAAAGCCGTTGCCGGCGAAATGTTCCTGCGAAATTGCTCCTTCCCGCAGCCAATGCCGTCCCCAGCGATAACATTCGTAGGCATCGGCGGTGTTCTGGAAACCGTAGCTGCGCAGCGTGTGCAACACCTCGTCCTGGATGGACTCAATCGTCGGCGGAAAATTCGAAATCAGGTGATGCGGGTCGGAGTTGAGGCAAACGATGGCCGCGTCCGCCAGAAAACCCGCGATGTTTTCTTCCGAACCCTGCGCGCTGAAAATCTTGTCGTTCATGCCCGGCAGAAAATCCCGGTGAAAACTGCCGATGGATTCCGCGGCGCGCAAAATGGCCTTGCCGATGCGGTCCGAATCGAATTTGACCAGCGCCCGGTTGCGCTTCTGAACTTTGACAATGCGGTTTTGAACTGGCATCACCGCGAACTATACCGCAGCCGGACAAACACTCAATGCCGTTTCAACGCGGCCGATGAAGCGCAAATTCTTGTGGAAATTAGCCGGTCGCCTACCAGCTGGGCAACTTTTGGGTGGTGGTGGTGGAAGTGGCTGGCGCTTTTGTGGTGGAACTGCCGGACACCTTTGGGGGAGCAGTCTGGGTGACGACCGGCTTGAGCGGCTTTGGCTTGGGCACTTCCTTGTAGTCGCGTGGAACTCCAAACACCGAAGCGTCCAGTGGCTCTTCCTTGGCCGAAATCAACGCCAGCGTGATCGTCTGGCTGCCGCCGGTGACTTGTGACCTTACCACCATGCCCGGCAAAGCGCTCAACGCGGGAGTCATATCCGTGTCCGCACCGGGGGTTTTGTCCAGCATGGCGTAGTCGGCCCGGATCCGGGCGTAATCCGGATAATTTTTGGCCACCCAGACCGTCCCGGTGATGCCCCGGGAATTCGACCAGGTATAAAGCTCAGTATCGTAGTTGCCCACTTTCTGGGTTTTGCCCGTGGGCCGGGGCACGGGTGCCTGGGTGGCGGTGCCCGTCGGCCTAGCTTGCTTCCTCGGCGGGCCGGGCGATTTTAAATACAGTTTCTGGCTGTGCAACAGGTTGATGATTTCGCCCGTGTTCAAATCCGTGATGGTGCTCAAGGCCTGCGGCTGGCCGGCATACATGTCCATGCGAATCTTGGTGCCCTTGATCTTTATTGCGGCCACCCCGTTGTAGTTCGGGGTGACGATTTGCTGTTGCGTGACCAGATCGGCCTGCGCACCGGCGGCGCAAACCAGCGCGAAGGAAATAAAAATTCGTTTCATGGCGTACGATAATCCTTCCGGCCTTCGTGGAAGAAAAGCAAAAAACATGAGGTTGTGGCATCGAGCCTGTGCTTGACAAACCGTTCAGATAAAATCGGCACACAGCGCCGACGCTGCAACGTGCGAAGCGCCCGCATCAGTAGTTTACTCTTGGCTCTGCAAATGCTTTATCCCCATTGAGCTTATTATGGGAACCGACAATAAAGGGCGAATTGGACAAGATGATGGCAGGAAATGTCTGAATTCTGGACATGGCCGGGCTTCAGCAGGCAACACTGTCGCCGTCACGCAAAAGGGGTTGCATGAGTTTTAGTTTTCCAGAAGCCATGGGATTCATCACCGGCGCACTGCAATTCGCTGTCGCCGGTTATGCCCTGCGACTAAACCGGATTTTCGGGACGGCACGCGTGGGCTGGTCGCTGTTCTGGGCCTTTGCGCTTCTGGCACTGCTCCACTTGTTTCAATCCATATCGTCGTTCAATTCCGGCGCCCCGTTGGGGGTCGAGATTGAGGTGATGTATTCGCTCATTTCGCTGCTGCTGTTGACCGGCATGGTCCACATCGAAACCTTGCTCAAAGAGCGTTTGCGGCTGGAGTGCGAGGAACAGCGTTTGCGGGCCGAATTGGAATCCGAAGTCAAAAAGAAAACGGCGTACCTGAGCCGGGCCCTTGAGGAACTGCAATCGGAAATGGACGGACGCAAACGAATGGAGGCGGAGATTGAAAGGACGCAAAATGAACTCCTCGCCGCTTCCCGCCAGGCGGGGATGGTGGAGATAGCCGCCGGGGTATTGCGCAACGTGGGCAATATTCTCAAGAATGCCGATGCCTCCGCCAGCCTGGTTTCCGACCAGGTGAAGCAATCCAAGATCGCCAATGTCGTTCATGTCGGCAACCTGATACGCGAACACGTGAAGGATCTGGGTGACTTCATGGCGCGCGATCCGAGAGGCCAAAAGTTGCCGGTGTATATCGCGCAACTGGCCGAGCATCTGGCCAATGAACAAACCACCCTCTCAAGTGAGCTGGAATCCCTCAGAAAGAACATCGAGGAAGCCGAAGTGGAGCAGGAAAGCTACACTGAACTCATGAGCAAGAATGGCGTGGCAAAAGCCGCTGTCCCGGCCGAACAATCGCCAACCATGAATGGCAACAAGCCGGCGCAGCCGGATGTGTAGATTTCCAGCGGACACAAACCGTTCTCCCCGAAATCACTGTGGAATCAGAACGGTGCGAATCATCAATGCATCTCCGGGCGGCGTGAATTAGGTTGTAGCGTCGGGGCTGTGCCTCGAAATGGCGCGCAACTTCGTCAGCGTGATTCGTCGTCATGGCCCAATAATCGGGCGAAGTAAAAGCAGCCGGCCGCAATGAATATTGAAATCGCCACAATGATTTTCGCCTGCGTGCCGGGCTGTTTCAGATCATCGAACCACTCCTCAATGACCGGGCCCATTTTGCCGTAGAGCATTCCCATCTGCCGCGTCTGGGCCTTGTTATATCCCACCATGGAAAGATCATCCGACACATCCGGAGAACGCGTCCCCAGCCAATAAACCACGCCCGCGCTGCCAAGGCCCAGCACCAGCACGATGACACCAATCATCCTGAGTCGCGCACTGTGCTTGGAGGGCGAATGGGGACGGGAGGTTTTGTCAATTGGCGTCATGTGCGCAGTGTTCTACGCGTACCGTCAGCGAAACACAAGTCCGCCGCGGGCGCACCTTGATACTAGAATAAATCCAGTCGCATCGGTTCGTCGGGAACGCCGGATTTATCCAGCAGGATTTTTAAATATGCGGATTAGCTGCCGCATGAATGCGGCGTTCCGCCACCGGCTGCCGGGTTGCCATTTGCGCCTGAACCGGCAATGATGTCCGCCCATGAAACACAATTCATATTTTGACGGAAAAGTTCAGAGTCTGGCCGTGAACACATCGGAAGGCCCGGCCACGGTGGGCGTCATCGAGCCGGGCAAATACACCTTCAAGACCGGCTCGGAAGAACACATGCACGTCGTCGCCGGCACGTTGAAGGCGAAGCTTCCGGGGGCTGCATGGCAGACGTTTGTCAAGGGCCAGTTCTTTGTGGTCCCGGCGCATGCCTCTTTTGATGTCGAGGTCGCTGCCGACGTGGCCTACCTCTGTTATTACAAAAAGTAGGTTGTAGCGGCGCTCTGTGAGCGCCGGAAGCTGGCAAGTGTGGCACAGACCTCTGGTCTGTGTTTTGGGTACACAGGCCGGAGGCCTGTGCCACGAGAAGTCACGTCCTGCCGTCTTCGCGCCTTGCTTCCACCGGTGGGCAGATGCGTTTCCCCAATAAAAACGGATCACGACCTTGCGGACTTGCGCGGGACGCGATTTGGCCGGGACGATTTTTGAGACTTCTTGCTGCCAGCGGCAATTTGAATCGCACGGCGCGCCCAGGCCACCAGCTCTTCCCGGTTTTCCAGCACGTCCGGCGGCACTTCGTGATAACTCATCGTCATCACGCGTCCCTTCATCTCGTAGGTGAACGGCCCCATGCCGCGCACCGTGTAATCCGCCTGCGACTGCGCGTCCGTTTTGAAAAACAGCCGGCCCTCATCCAAAATCCCGAAGAAGGATTCGCCCGAATACAACCCATGCGCGCCGAACATTGCCCGGGCACGTACGTCCGGCAACGCGCTCAACTGGTCGAGCACAAATTCTTTAAACGAGTCGTCAGCCATTGAAGCAAAAGATTTAACGCAAAGAATGCGACCTGTCACGCCATAGCCGAAAGCGAAGGAGGAAGGGGGCGCATCTCAACTTTTTTGACAACCGAAAAAGCTGCGTCCCGCAGGGACATTCTGAGAATAGCCCGGCGTTTGAACGCCGGGGTCTGACGGTATCGCCCGCCAGTCCCACAGGGACGGCTGAAAACGGTGTTTCTTTTCAATCGTCCCTGCGGGACTCGAATTTTCCAAACCATTCCCGGCATTGAAATGCCGGGCGATTTTCGATTGTTCCTTCGGAACAAAAAGCCTGCTCAAAAATTGAGATGCGCCCGCGCGGGCACATTGCCAATAATTTGCCTTCTTTTTGTCTGGAGTATTTGCCATGCTGAGGCCGTTGTTATGGCGTCAAGTCTCCCCAACAAAAAAATTCTGGTTGTTGATGACAATCAGATAAGCCTGAACGTCTTGTCGTCGGCCCTCAAACCCAGAGGCTACGAGGTGTTTACCGCCGTTGACGGTCCCGCAGCCTTTACGGTCGTGCTTCAGGAACAGCCGGATCTCATCCTGCTCGATATTTTCTTTCCGCCCGACATCTTCCAGAGCGGCAACACCTGGGATGGGTTTCTGATTATGCACTGGCTCCAACACATGGGCGGACCCCGGGCCAATCGCACCCCCGTATTCGTCATTTCCGGGGCTGAACCGGAGGAATTCAGGGATCGTTGTCTGGCCGCTGGCGCAGCGGACTACTTCCAAAAACCAATCAAGATTCCCGAACTGCTGGACGCCATTCAGCAAATCTTCAACCCGCGTGTGAGCGATGTGCCGCTTGAACTGGTGGCCATTTCAAATTCCAATCGCCTGCGCATCTAGCCAACCATCCGCGGCAACGCACCCAACGGATCGAGGACAAATTCTTTGAAGGAGTCGTCAGGCATTTTGTTGTTTCGAGGAATTGCGAATAGTTCACATTTTCTGCGCTTCCTTTGCCCAAAGTGTCTTTCATTTTGCAAGTGGCGGCGGTGTGTTCGGTTGGCTCTTCTGAAGGGCCTGTGCCCCGATTTTGACCAGAACGAGCTTCCGCAAAGCGTCGGACGGTTTTGAGGGGTTCGGCCCTTTACACATGTCGGCAACATTGCGCGTAATCTGGACCGGGGTCAGGATGAATCCCCAGGGGAATCCCCACCAGCCGAACACGGCTGAGAACAGCACGCCGCCCAACTGGCTTTTGGTCGCGCAGGAACGGCAGGAGACCTGCGGCTTGGTGGTCCACCGGATCAGCACCAGTGCCGACCAGACCTGATGGACTTTGTGAACGTCAATGGGGCCGAGTCCCCGGCATTTGGGGCAGTTGCCCCGGAAAATTTCCTCCACCTGCCGGTCAACCACGTCCGGCGGGACTTTTTTGGCAACGCTGAGCACGTAAGCATTGGTGAGGCATTTTTTGTTGCAGAAGCGCTGGGTGCCGGAACTCAAGCCGCCCATTATAATCGTTGACCCGCAATAACCACATTTTGCCATAGGCTTATGGCTCCTTACCCTGAAGCTTCCCCGCGCGAATGTCGAGTCAGGATTTTGGACGTGTGACGAGTGACCGGTGGCGAGTCACGAGTCCTTGGAAAGGATTGTCGCATTAGCCTTGCGAACATTCCTCCCACAACATGAAAATTCCGAGCGCCCGGGTCCAGCGTTCGATATAGCTGGTGTCGCAGCCGGTGGCCGCGAGATTCTCCACGTCGCGCAGATGCCGTGGAGAACGTGATTTCCTGGCCCAATGCAGTTTCGAGATGATGAGGTCTTCCTTGCTCACGATCCAGGTCTTGAAGTTTTCAAATTTCACGCGCTGCCGGCGGCTGAATTCCATGAGGCGATAATTGATTTGCTGGCAGACGATGCAATTCACCTTGATGCGGCTTTTCCGGTGGAAGAAGTTGAAGAATGACTGTTGAGCAATGGCACTGTCCACCGCTTCGCGCGAAATGTCGTAGTCGGGACTGAACAACCGGACCATGACTTCGACGTTGGCGGGGCGCAGGGCAATGACGAAGTCAAGGTTGTGGGGCACGCACGGCAGGCCGTAGCCGTTCATCGCCATCGAGCCGGTGAGCATATACCCGATCTGCGCCATGTCGAGCCGCGTGGAAATGTCGCGGACGATGTCAATTTGGTTTTGCATGCGGGGCAGGGAAGCGATATTTCCAGTTTCACCTTTGATCAAAATGACCGGTCCACCCCGCACCAAGGGAAAGGATTTGGCACCGGGGCGCAAATCCGCAAAGTTGCTGTTCTGGCATGTTTTTTTCCCCGTCATCGTGCCTCCGCGTGTCATAAATCAGCACAACTTGGGCCAAGTGCCCGGCCGGCTGCCGGCGTGAATGGCGTCAATAATGTTGACACTTGGGGAAGGATTTAACGCCAAGCCTCGGCACGAAGATGCAAAGTCACAAAACGAAAGCGACGGAAGACCCTGGTCCAAAACGCAGACGCGGTTTTCTGCGTTGCTAGATGAACGCGAAGCATCTTGGCGGCCCGGTTCAATTTTGCGTCAACGCTTTCGTCACAGCTTCGCCCAAGTCTTCGCCGCGCAGTTCCTTGCCGATGATGATGCCGTGACGGTCGAGCAGATAATCCATCGGGATGCTATGCACGCCGTATTTTTTCGCCAGCTTGTTGTCCCAACCCTGGCCATCAAAATACTGCGGCCACGCCATTCCGTGCGCCGGCAGGAAATTCACCAGCGCGTCCCGGTTTTCATCGAGGCTCACGCCGATGATGTCGAAACCTTGCGCGTGATGCTTCTGATAGGTGGCGACCACATTCGGCATCTCCGCCCGGCAGGGCGGACACCACGTCGCCCAAAAATCAATCATCGTCACCCTGCCTCGATAAGCCGACACCGACAGCGGCCTGCCCGCGAGGTCCGTCTCGTTGAAGCCGGGAAATTTCTGGCCGACGGCCAATCCTTCCGGAATCTTCGGATCCGGTTCGGCGGCGATTTCCGCATTCAACTTCGCGAGCGACAGGCTGGCTCCCTGCGCCGCCGCCGTTCCCTGGAAATCCCGCGCCACCTGGGTCCAGATGGCCCGCGCCTTGGCCTTGTCGTTCAGGGCGTCCGCGTAGATGTGCGCATCCAGCAGATACAGCCGCGCCAGTTGCTCGCGGTTGCCATCCTTCACGTGCTGCGCGATCAGGGCATTGATCGCCTGGAGATTTTCCGCCAGATCAACTTCCGAAGTTTTGCCCGCGTCAAATTTTTGCTTTAACTGCGCCGTGACCGCTTGCAGTTCCGGGGCGAAATCCACCTTGCTGGCCGGAGCTTTCGCTGCGGCGGCAGATGCCTCCGCCAGAGGGATGGAATTGCTTTGGCCAAACCCGGTAAAAGCGAGTCCTGCCAACGCAAGGAACAGGAGCTTTTTCATGGGCAAAATGGATTCATTCGATGCTGCCAAACAAACCACTGAAATCAAACCGGCTCAAGCCTAAACCAATTCGGCCCCTGGCTGCGAAGGTTCCAAAGACATCTCCGGCAACGCGCTCAACGGGTCGAGGACAAATTCTTTGATGGAGTCGGTAGTCAGTTGCGGAGCGGCGACGGAAATTAGCCCGGGACAACGTCCCCGGTGGACGTGAAGAATGAACCACGTCCGGCGGAATGAGAGGGTATTAAAGCGATGCCCTTGGAAGGGGTGTTGGGAGTAACCAGAATTCCGTAGTTCGGCTCAAAATCATCTGCTGCATAGTTTAACCCACTAATTCTAAATCTCTGTAAATCAGCGAGTTATATTACTTCCAAATTTAAAAAAATGTCTTGCCTTTTTTTCTGACATGTCCTATTCTAAGACAGTTATTATGGCATCAAGCTTCCGAGTCAAAAGAATTTTAATCGTTGATGACAACCCGGTAATCCTGAGCACCTTGTCATCGGCCCTCAAATCCAAAGGTTACGACGTTGTTACAGCCATTGACGGTCCCGAAGCTTTTGGTGTCGTGAGCCAGGAAAGGGTGGACCTCATCCTGCTCGACATTTATTTTCCGCCCGACATTTCAATGAGTGGAAACACTTGGGATGCGTTTCCGATCATGCACTGGCTCCGGCGGGTGGGCGGCCCCCACGGCAGGTACATTCCTGTCATCGTCATGTCCGGGGCTGAACCGGTGGAAATCGAGAATCGTTGTCTGGCTGCCGGTGCCGTGGGCTACTTCCAAAAACCGGTCAGGATTCCAGAACTGCTGGGCACCATTCAGGAAATTTTCTACCCGAAGGTCCGCGAAGTGTCGCTCGAATTGGTGGGCGCTTCAAATTCCGATCACCCCCGCCTCTAGCCAGACATCCGGCACAACACGCCGGGCTGATTTGGTACAGACAATTCAGAAGGCAGGCCAGGTGCAGAGCGGCAACGGAAATTAGCCCGGGACAACGTCCCCGGTTGGCGCGAGGAATAAATCACGTTCCGATGGGACGATGGAAAAACAAAGTTGGTTGTGGGAAACGCTCGCCCTCACCCCGGCCCTCTCCGCCGGGAGAGGGTGAATCGTCCGCAGTCCAATTGAGAAACCTGCGACGGGATTTGCCGGCTGGCCATCCTGAAAACCGGAACCAGCCAACAGCTATTTCCTCTCCCTGGGGGAGAGGATAAAAGGTGAGGGCGGGCGTCAAAAACAAATCTGCCTTGGCTACAGGGTCGAGCCACAGGCTCAACGCTACAGCAAGTGCGGGCGCGACGGCGGCGGGACGGATTTAAATGTTGGGCGATAAACCCGGCACATGTGCCGGGCTAATTTACAGTGTCCCTGCCGGGCCGAGAGTTACTATTTAGGTTTTTCGGCGTGTTCCTTGGCGAGTTGAACTATTTTATCGAACTCATCCTTGCCCCCGAAACGATAATAGGTTTCCGGTCCCAGTTTTGGAATCAACCCGTTCAACACGTCCCACTGTCCAGCCTGATATGCGTACCAAGCGTAATATTCATTATAGGAACCGCCGGGATTGGGGTATAGCTGAAAGAAACGGTCGTAGGCGGATTTTATGTCGGTCCAGACATCGGGTTGCTTCCAGTAATTGGTCTGTTCTGATTTGTCAATGTACCCTTGACAATAGTTCCAATGGGCGTCAACCAGCACCAATGGGATCCGCCCGGCCCAATTTGTATTTTGAACGCATTCGCGCCCGAAATCAAGCATGGCTTCCCGGGAGCCATACCATTTGGGCTCCAGATAGTAGAGTTTTCTGGAACAGGCCTCATAGTCCTTGGGGTCCAAGGCCATCGCCCGATTAAACCACAGTTCCATCCGGTCCCGCCCGCCACCCTGGCCCAACATCACGGTCATCATCTGGCGGGCAATTTCCGGGTCTGTGGGATTTAATTTCCAGGCGTGTTCCAAGGCTTCTTGCGCCGTGGCAAGCCGTTCACTGAAATGTTCCCAGCCTTTGTCGCTGACGGTGTAGGCCCAACCGCTGCCGCGAGCATGCCATGCCATGTCGATGAAGGCGGTGCCTTTCAATAACCAGACGGTGTAATCATCCGGCCAGTTTTCCAACATTGGTTTTTCAACGCAACGGTAAGCTTGTTGATATTGATTCGTATCGCCGCTCACCCAATATAGGGCTTTATTGGCAATCTCATACGCCTCACGTGCCGGCATTGTTTTGTCGTTGAGGGACGCCTCAACGTTTTGGCCCATCAATGGCGTATATTCTCCCCAAATCGGCTGGTTGGCCGTGTTCGTGCCGTAAGTGTAATAGATTTGTTCCAATGCCCATGCTGCCGCATAAAATTTCCGGACGGGTGGATACGTGCTCTTTTGCATGTCCTTCGCCGTTTGGCAAAACGCCTTGAGAAAGACTTCCTTGCTGTTCGTCTGGTCAAGCGAGAACCGGATGAAGAGATATTTTACCATGGGATCGTCACAGCCGGCTTGGACGGCGGATTCACAGTTGGTGGAAATGATCCATCCCCAGGCTTCATTCGACTCGGTGCATTGGGAACGAGAGCGGGCAAATTCAGTCAAGGCGCGCTTGGCCGGTTCATCCCATTTGGGGTTGGTGTGGCCGGCCTTTTGGTAGGCGTTAACCAGGGTTTTAAGATTCCATTTTAGCCGTTGCGTTTTGGGGTCTTGTTTACACCCCGTCGCTGTGAAAAGAAGAAACCCCGCCATCACCGACATCACGAGCCATACCAGCAAGGTTGATTTCGCGAGCTTCATGTCGCCTTTCATAAGCTAAATGAGCCCCCTTGTCAGGTAAATTTACAACGGTTAGCACCTTGGCGTTGGAATGCCGCGGAGCGGCAACGGAAATTAGCCGGGGACAACGTCCCCGGTTGGCGTGAAAATATTTTACGTCCCGGAAGGGACGATGGAAAAGCAAAGTTGGTTGTGGGAGACGCTCGCCCTCACCCCGGCCCTCTCTCCCGGGAGAGGGTGAATCGTCCGCAGTCCAATTGAGAAACCTGCGACGGGATTTGCCGGCCGGCCATCCTGAAAACCGGAACCGGCCAACAGCTATTTCCTCTCCCTGGGGGAGAGGATAAAAGGTGAGGGCGGGCGTCAAAAACAAATCTGCCTTGGCTACAGGGTCGAGCCACAGGCTCAACGCTACAGCAAGTGCGGGCGCGACGGCGACAGGACGGATTTAAATGTTGGGCGGCTCAAAACAGGAAAAAACATGAGCAGCAGCAATTCATCCGAAGCTCCAAACAAGACGCCCGAAAAGAAGCGCCGTTATCTGAGCGCCGAGAAAAAGTTCCAGATTTATCTGGAAGCGCAGGA
>Ga0224557_1000318_pt1 | contig 54631 bp, 48 predicted proteins | sample 714S31014metaG_FD_180677 | JGI IMG/M metagenome (GOLD analysis project Ga0224557, IMG submission 180677) | Peat soil microbial communities from Stordalen Mire, Sweden - 717 S3 10-14 | ecosystem: Environmental > Terrestrial > Soil > Wetlands > Peat | place: Sweden: Norrbotten County, Stordalen...
GGCGGAGGGAGAGCGCTCCGTGGCCCACGCGGTGCTCTGGGCCCTCGCCGGCGTGGTAAACGAGCTGGCCGCGGCGTGCTGCGCGGCCGGTGCCGACGGCGTCTACTACTCGTGCTGGGGGCAGGACGTGCTCAGCTCGGATCAATACGCCGAGCTCGGTGTCCCCTATGACCTGGCCGGTCTTCGCGGAGCGACCGGGGCGGAGTTCCGCCTCCTCCACCTTCACGGCGCGGTCGACGGCGGCCTGGAACGGTACGTCAGATACCCGGTCCAGGCCGTCGGCTGGAGCGAGGTGGAGAGCTCGGTGACCCTGAGCGCGGGGGCCCGGGTGCTGGCGGGCAAGTTCGTCATGGGCGGCATCCGGGAGGATCGCGCCGGCCCGGCGGACGCGGCGACCAAGGCCCACGTCGCCGCCCTCGTGGAGGAGTTCGGGACGCGGTTCGTGGTCGCACCCGGGTGCTCCCTCCCCGACGGCACCGGTGACGAGGCCCTGGCCAGCCTCAGGGCTCTCGCCGACCAGGCGGTGGATCCCCACTCGGCGAAGGCCTGATCCCGGCACCGAACGCAACCCTCTCCCGGTCGCTGCGGTCCCCCGACACGGTGGCACCCCGCCGAAGGTCAGAGGCCATGGTCGCCTGACCGCCGGCCGCCACCGCGATCTCGCGGGCTGTGGTTGACACCTGCCGGCTGGCGACGCTCACCTGCTCCATGGCGTCGACCACCTGGGCCGAGGCGCTGCGCTGCTCGCGAGTGGCCAGCTGCACCTGGGAGCTTGCCTCGGCGACCTTCTCCATGAGCTGAAGCCCGCTCTGGAGCTCGGCCACGCCCTTGTCCATCGCCATCACCGTGGCGCTGGTCTCCGCCCTGGTCTCCCGGGTGATCCCGGCGATGTCACCGGCCAGTCCCTTGGTCCGCTCGGCGAGGCGGCGAACCTCGTCGGCGACCACGGAGAACCCGCGGCCCATGTCCCCGGCCCGGGCCGCCTCGATGGCGGCGTTGAGGGCGAGGAGGCTCGACTGGTCGGCGATGTCATTGATGAGCGTCAGGATGGAGGTGATCTCCTGGACGCGCTTGGCCAGGGCGAGGGTCCGGTCGCTGCTGGCGCGGATGTCCTGCTGGGCATGCTCCAGGCTCTCCCGCGTCTCCACCGCCTGCAGCGCCACCTGGTCGACCGTCTCGGCGATCTGGGTCGAGGTGCGCGCCAGCTCCTCCATGCTCGCCGACGTCTCACTCGCCGCCGAGCTCTGCTCGGCCGTGCTGGCCGCCAGCTGGCTGGAGGCCGCCGACAGCCCGGCCGCGGACTCCGCCAGCTCAACGCTGGTTCGCTGCACCCGGGTGACCAGCCCACCGAGACGTTCGACCATGAGGTTGAAGCTCTCCGCCAGGGTCTCCACCTCGGCCGTACCCGCCGGCGGCACGCGTGCCGAGAGGTCGCCGTTGGCGATGCGACGCGCGGTCGCCGCCATCCTCCCGATCGGCTGCGTGAGTCGCATGGACACGAGCAGGAGGAGGACGACGAGCACCGCGACGCCACCCATCAGTGCCAGGCTGGCGTTCGCCTGCTGGGTGCTCACCGAGGCCAGCGCGACGTCGGCGGGCTCGGTGGCGACGATCGCCCAGCCCAGAGGGAGGTCGCGGGCGTACCCGGAGATGGTGTCCGCCTTCCCCTGCCCGTATCTCACCGTCCCGGGTTGACCGCTGCCTTCGAGAGCCGCCCTCACGGCCGGGGTGTCCACGCTGTCGACCAGGGCGCCCTGCTGGATCATCTGCGCATCCGACCCGGCGGTCATGGTGGAGCTGAAGATCAGGAGATGGTCGGGCCCCACCGCCTCGAGCCCGATCGACGACGAGGTGCTGTCGGTGACGCTCAGGAATACCGGCCCGAGCTGCTGGGCGGTGTTGATGACGCCGACCAGGATGCCGCTGAAACTGGGGTCTCCCGTGGTGACCGGCTGGGCCGCGTACCATCCGAGCTGCCCGACCTGCCTCTGGATGGCGCTGATCACCCCCTGCTGGGCGGCCGTGGCGAGCCAGCCCGCCCCTTCGAAGGACGCCCCGGCGACGCTGCCGCCGCTCGAGGCGGCGATCTGACCGTCGGTGTCCACCAGGTCGATCTCGGTGAAGGCCGAGCTCTCGGCGAAGAAGAGGCGATGCAGCTCGGCGTCGGCGCCGCTCAACGGCGTGGAGCTGGCCTCCAGGGCCGCGGCATAGCCCGAGAGCTCAGCCTGGACCAGCTGTTCCCAGGCGTCGAGACGGGCGCTGGCCGCGCGAGCCAGGTCCTCCATGTGGGAGCTGGTCGCCGCCGAGAGTGCACCGGCGGAGCTGGAGGTGATGACGTACACCACGATGGCCATGACCCCGACCGTGGCGACCAGCGTGGGGGCGAGCAGCCGGATGAAGAAGCGGTGGCTGAGCACGGTCAGTCGCCGAACGACGAGACGGGCGACACGCAGCGGCATCTGGCTTGAATCGAGGCTCCGTCACGCGCGCTTCGAGCGTGCGGCCATGACGTGGTCGAGAGATTGAATACCCGGGGGGTCAGCAGCAGCGATGACGTCAGTGCCACAGATGGCATGAACCTGTCGCAACCACGGCCTCCGGATCCGCTCACCGGAGGATTCCCGCATCGGAGGCGCCGGGCAACCCGCGGCAGCAACGCTCGCCAGGCTGACCTGATGAGCCTCCGAGGGACCGTGATGACGGCCGCCCCGATCGCCAGGGCGGCCGCCCCTCACGGAGCCAAAGAGGGAGCGCCGTTGGATGTTGGAGAAGGAGATGTCGAGGTTCCTGACGACGTCCTGGAGAGCGGACCTGCGCAGCCCGCCAGGGGCAGTCTAAGGGCCGCTGCGGGAGCCCCGAAATCCCCCATTGGGGTGATTTTTGACCTACACTTTTATCCCTTGACCGATCTAATCAGGGGCTGATCGTGTCCTTGCCTCCCTCCGCACGCCGGCAGCGTTCCCGGCAACAACTGCTGGATGTCCTCACGAGCCATCCGGAGGGTGTTGCGCGCGGCTACTTAAGTACTTCTACCGGATTATCGCGAAGCGCCATCGCAGAGGGGGTCCAGGACCTCCTGGCAGCCGGGTTGGTCGTCGAGCAACGCGGCGATGCGCGCGGCTCGAACGGCCCCCGCGGACGCCCCTCGACCCTGCTCGTGCCGGCGACACCCCGAGGCGTGGTGGTTGGCATCGATATCGGTCACACGCACATCGCGGTCGCCGTCGCGCGGACCGACGGTCAGGTGCTCGCCGAAGGGCGCGAGGCGTTCGACGTCGATGATCGATCGGGCGCGGCCCTGGACGCCGCAGCGCAGCTTGTCCAGAGTCTCGTCGGCGACCGCGACCTGCCGATGACCGACGTCCTCGGCATCGCGGCGGGTATCCCCTGCCCTCTCGACCTGACCACGGGAAGGACCTGCCCACTGGGCGACCACCCCACCTGGGCCGGCCTCGACGCGGGGGAGGAGCTCGCCCGGCGGATCGGCCGGCCGGTGCATGTGAACAACGACGCCGAGATGGGTGCCCACGGCGAACGCCGCTTCGGTGCCGCGCGCGGCTGCCGTGACTTCATCTACGTCAAGGCTTCGCACGGGATCGGCGCCGGCCTGGTGCTCAACGGCGAGGTGTATCGGGGCGCAACCGGGGCAGCCGGGGAGATCGGGCACGTCCAGCTGGCGGGCGCCCGCGGCCTGTGCCGCTGCGGCAACCTCGGCTGCCTGGAGACCGTCGCATCGATCACCGAGGTGCAGCGGGAGTTCGACGAGCTCCGCCTCCCGGGTCTGGCCTACCGAGCCGGCGGCTCGCTGGCGGCCATCAGTGTCAATCCGGTCGCGGCTCGGATCATCACCGAGAGCGGCCGGGTCCTCGGTCGCGTCCTCGCCGACCTGTGCACCTTTCTGAACCCCGCCGCCATCGTCCTCGGTGGTGAGCTGGGGACCAGCGGCCAACCGCTTCTGAGCGGTGTCCAGGAATCCATCCACCGCTATGCCCTCTCTCCGACCGCCCATGCCGTCGACATCCGCATCGCTCAGCTCGGCCTGCGCTCGGAGCTGATGGGCGCGGTTGCTCAGGCGATCCAGCAGGCCCTGATCCGCGCCTGAGCCGGATGCGGCGGGCGCGACGGCTCCAGCACCCGGCGCGTCGCGTGCCGATCTCGCCGGCTGACAGTCCCCGTTCAGTGCGAGCCGGCGAGCTGCTCCGGTGTCGTCCGAGGGGACCCGGGCCCGGGCCCGCTGAGCGGCCGCACGAGGCGCTGCCGGAACACCCAGTACGTCCATCCCTGGTAGAGAAGGACGATGGGGGTGAAGATCGCGGCCACGATGGTCATCACGGTGAGTGTGTACGGCTGCGAGGCGGCCAGGGCGATGGGCACGCCCGCCACGCCGGGGACGACGGCCCCGCTGCTCGCGGGGATCGCCATCGGGTACATCAGGCTCCAGATCGCGCCGACCGCCAGCAGGACGGCCCCGCCCGTGGCCACGAAGGCGAGCATCTCCCTACCCTTGCCGATGAGGAGGACCGCGCCAGCCAGGAGGACGGCTGCGACCAGCGCGAGGGCGAGCGGCACCGCTCCGGACAGCGCGCCGCTCGCCGTCGCCCAGGGCCTGCCCCCGGCGGCGACCCAGACGACCGTGGCGGCGAACAGGACGACGGCGACCGAGCCCGCGATCGCAGCCGCCCGCCTGGCCCGCTGGCGGAGCTCCCCGCTCGTCTTGAGCGAGAGGAATACGGAGCCGTGGAAAGCGAAGATGGCCACCGTCGCCAGGCCGCCCACGAGCGCCATCGGGTTGAGCAACCCCAGCAGGCCACCTGTGTAGCCGGCTTTGGACAGCGGCAGGCCGTGGGCGAAGTTGGTGAAGGCAACCCCCCAGACGAGCGCCGCGACCAGGCTCCCGACGAAGTTCGCGACGTCCCAGGCCCTCCGCCATCCGGGATGGTCGATCCTCGCTCGGAACTCGAAGGAGACGTTCCGGACTATGAGGGCGAGCAGGACCAGGAAGAGAGCCAGGTAGGCACCGCTGAAGAGAGCCCCGTACCAGAGCGGGAAGGCTGCGAATGTGGCGCCGCCTGCGACGAGCAGCCACACCTCGTTGCCGTCCCACACCGGACCGACGGCGTTCAGGCACATGCGCCGATCCGTGTCGTCCCGACTCACGAACGGGCTGATCACGCCGACTCCGAAGTCGAAGCCCTCCAGGAAGAAGTAGCCGGCCCAGAGGAGCCCGATGAGGGCAAACCAGAGAGCGCTCAGGCCAGTGAACATGCTCGTACTCCTCTCTCCGCCCAGCCCTGCTCAGTACACCAGGCCGGGAGATGCGACCGCGTCCGAGGCGGCGTCCTCCGCGACGTCGTCGAAGTCGTGTCGAGCGGCTCGCAGTATCAGCGTCACGGCGACCACCGCGAGCGTGGTGTAGACCGCCACGAAGACCGCCATGGTGAAGGCGATATCGGCCGCCGGCACCGACGAGACGCCGCTGGCCGTCTGCATCAGCCCGTAGACGATCCATGGCTGCCGGCCCGCCTCGGTGAAGATCCAGCCCGACGCGTTGGCCAGGACTGGCAGCCCGATCCCGGCCAGGGCCGCCCGGCGGAACCACCTGCTCTCGAGGAACCGCCTGCCTCGCCCGAGCCACAGCCCCCATGCCGACACCGCGATCATGAGGATGCCCGCCCCGACCATGGCCCGGAACGACCAGTACGTCAACCAGATGATCGGCGTGTAGTTCCCGGCGCCGTATTTGGCCGCCGCGGCGGCCTGGAGCTGGTTGATGCCCTGCACCGGTCCGTTCCAGCTCAGGTCGGCCATCATCGAGAGCAGATGCGGCACCCGGATCTGGAAGATCGGCTGACCGCTCAGGTTGCCGATGGTGAGCAGGGAGAAGCTGGCCCCGTTCTGGGTGTTGTAGAGGGCTTCTGCGGCGGCCATCTTCATCGGCTGCTGGACGTCCATGAGCCGTGCCTGGAGGTCGCCGGAGATGGCGACGAGCACCACCGTCACCAGCATCATGCCGGCGGCGAGCCGGGTGGCCCGGCGGAACGCCTCCCGCTGCGTCTGGTCATGGGCGTCGCGATGGCCCCGCCAGATGCTGATGGCGAGCACCAGGGCCGCACCGGTGGCCAGAGCTGCCGTCACCGTGTGGATGAAGGACGCCCAGAGGGTGGAGTTGCCCAGCAGAGCCCAGAAGTTGGTGAGCACCGCCTGACCGTTCTCGATCTTGTAGCCGACGGGATGCTGCATCCAGGCGTTGGCGGCGAGTATCCAGAAGGCCGAGATGATGGTGCCCGCGCTGGTGAGCCATATGGTGGCGAGATGCAGGCCCGGAGACAGCCGGTTGCGGCCGAAGATCCACAGCCCGACGAAGGTCGATTCGAGGAAGAAGGCGAACAGGCCCTCGATGGCCAGGGGGGCTCCGAAGATGTTGCCCACGAAGATCGAGTACGCGGACCAGTTGAGGCCGAACTCGAACTCCAGGACGATCCCGGTGACGACACCGACGGCCATGCTGATCAGGAAGATTCGGCCGAAGAAGCGGCTGAGCCGGTCCCAGGTGGCGTCCTTGCTCCGGTAGGCCCGCGTCTGCATGATCGCCACCATCAGGCCCAGCCCGATCGTCATGGGCACGAAGAAGAAGTGGAAGACGGTGACGATCGCGAACTGCCAGCGAGCCAGATCTAGCGCCATGGCGCACTCTCCACGGTCAACACGTTCCAATCAACCCGAGGCATCCGCAGTCGGTCGGGCTGGGTTGGCCCTTCCTCGCGGCCGGAGGCGTGTGACGTTTCGGCGGCCGTGCAGACACCTCAGCGAGACCTCATCAATGCGGTGGTCTGGGATGGCGCCGAGTGTGCACCCCCGCGACAACCAATACGTGATGCGTTCTCATCAAAGTTCGGGGCTCTCGGCCGGCGAACCTTGGCCTGGGGCCCGCCCCCCCAGGGCTCGGTTTCCGCACAGCGCGGGTGGGTCAGAGCAGGTGGTGCTGCTGGGCCAGCGCGATCGCCTCCACCCGGTGATGAGCACCGAGCTTGCTCTCCAGCCGGCTGATGTGGTTGCGCGCGGTGACGGGAGCGATGGAGAGCTGGGCCGCGATCTGGTCCGTCCTCAGCCCACGTGCCAGCAGCTGGAGCACCTCGAACTCGCGCCGGCTCAGTCGAGTGGGGATCGGTGCCGGTGCGGCAGCGGCGGCTGGTGCCGTTGCAGATCGAGTGGCGGCCGGCCTGAACGGCTCGGAGTGGAAGAGGTGCATCATCAACGGCTGCTCGCTGCCGCCATCTTTGAGCAGCACGATGCTGTTCACCGCGTCGATGGGCTCCCCGCCGCTGTCGCGCGCGATCACCCGGAAGCTCTTGGTCACGCGGCCCCGCTGCGCGTTGACCACGACCTGACAGAAGCGTCGGCAGATCGGGTGCCCGTTGGGCTTGGCTCCCGCCATCACCTCGTAGCAGGGCCGGCCCACCACGTCCTCAGCGCGGTGCCCGAGCAACCGCTCGGCCGACTCGGACCAGTGGACGATGCGCTGACCGCCGTCCGCCACGAACAGACCTTCGGCGCTGCGCATGCTGCGCACCGCGTGAAGCCGCTCGGAGCGATCGTCGGTGGTTGGACGCATGGTGACGCCGGATGACGTTAGCCGCGGCCTGTGGGGGCGGATAGGGTCCTTTTGCCCAGCGTTCAGAGGACCGTTCGGCCGCCGGCCGCCTGCCCGGCCGACCCTCGCGGCGGCGATCCTCGACGCCCTGGTCGAACCCTCTGGCCGCGTCTTCTCCCGCCCCTCCTCCCCCACTCGATCCGGGCCAGGCGGAACACTCACGCGGTTGACAGGTCCCGCAAGAAGATCAGAGTTGGATGGTCGGATAGGTACACGGCTGCACCAAAGGAGGCGCGGATGGCACCCAGGCGCGACATATACGTTGGCGAGGACGACGTGGCCCTCTGGGAGAAGGCGGAGCAGCTCGCCGGCGACGAAGGCTTGGCCGAGCTCCTCGCCGAAGCACTTCGAAGCTACATCCAGGACCATGGGGAGGTGGCCACTCCCCCGGGCGTGGCTTCCCCCAACGTCTTCCCTGACAAGCTCGACTGAGCGAGGTCAGCGCAGCCAGGGATCACGGCGGGCCGGGAATTCCAGCACTCAGCTGAACTCATCCGGCTGTCGGGGAGCGCGGACTCGAACCGCGGACCCCTGGTCCCCCAGACCAGTACTCTAACCATCTGAGCTACTCCCCGACGGGTCCGCAACCAGTGTAGCGAAGCCCCGGAGTGCCTCGTCAGCTGGGAGCGGGCGCATCGTGACCACCTCTTTGCGCCCAGCGGGAGCGGGGCGGTGACGCGAAGAGGCGAGGCGCCGCCCGGCCGGCGCAGCGATCCGGCGCATTCGTGGCAAACTCCGTTCACATGCATCGCGCCGCACGCCTCGCCGCCTCTGCCGCTCTCGGCTATGCGATCGGTTCGATCCCGTCCGGCGTACTGGTGGGAAGGCTGAGCCGGGGGATCGATGTCCGGGAGCACGGCAGCCACGCCATGGGCATGGCCAATGTCCTCCGCACCGCCGGGCGTGGCCCGGCCGCCGTCACCCTGGCCCTCGACATCGGCAAGGGCGCCGCGGCGGCCCGGCTCGGCAAGGCGCTCGGAGGTCGCGGCGGTGGTGCGGCCGCCGGCCTGGGAGCGGTGATCGGACACTCGTGGCCGATGTACGTCGGCTTCCGCGGTGGAAAGAGCTCCGCCACACTGTTCGGTGCCGCCAGCGTGATCACGCCACCCGTCGCCGGGGTCTCCCTGATCGCAGGCGTCACCGCCCTCGCCATAACCCGGAAGACCTCCGTGCTCTCGCTCTCCGGAAGCATCGCCGGGGGCCTCGCCGGGCTGATCCTGGGACTGCGCCGCCGTGACGCCGCCGGCCTCGCCCTGGCGCTGCCCGGGGTCGCGGTGGTGATCTACCGTCACCGGGAGAACATCGACCGGCTGATCCGAGGGGTCGAGCCTGCCGTGGGCGATCCCGAGACGAGCGACCCCGCCCCCACCGCCTGACCGGGCAGGCCCTCCCCGAGCACCCTGCGCGGCGCTCCTTCGCCGGCTGGCCCGAGCCGCTTCGCAGGCATGCGCGCCGACGGGTCTCCCCCCTCCCCGTCCGGGTCCGGAGGGGACCCCGCCGCCCGAGCGCCCGTGAGGGGCAAACCCGGGAGCGGGGTCCCGCGGGCCCTTCCCGATCAGAAGACCCTGATCGACACCTCGGCCGGCTCGTTCAGCAGCCCCTTGATCTCCTCGTTCACCTTGAGCAGGGTGAGCGACGCACCCGCCATCTCGAGCGACGTGCAGTACTCGTTGACGTAGCTGCGGAAGACCTTGATGCCCTGCGCCGCGAGCTTCTTGTGCGCGATGCCATAGAGCAGGTAGAGCTCGCCGATCGTCGTCCCACCCAGACCGTTGAGCATCAGGGCGACCTCGTCACCGCTCTTGAAGGGGAGGTCGGGCACCACCGCGTCGAGCATGAGGTCGACGATCTCGGTGGCCGAGACCAGCTTGGTGCGCTGGCGGCCCGGCTCGCCGTGAATGCCGATGCCGACCTCCATCTCGTCGTCGGCGATCTCGAACAGCGGCGATCCCTTGACCGGCGGAGTGCAGGAGCTCAGCGCGATCCCCAGCGTCCTCACGTTGGCGATGACGTCATTGCCGATACGCACCAGCTCCTCGAGCGACGCACCCTTCTCGGAGGCCGCGCCCACCGCCTTGATCACGAAGAAGTTGCCGGCAACGCCGCGTCGTCCCACCGTCCAGGTCGAGTCCTTGACGGCCACGTCGTCGTTGACCAGCAGCGTCTCCACCTTGATGCCGTCCATCTCGCACATCTCCCGGCCCTGCTCGAAGGCGAGCCGGTCACCGGTGTAGTTGTTGACGATGTGGAGAACCCCCTTCGGCGAGTTCATGAGCTTGGTGGTCTCGTACACGAACTCCACGGGCGGTCCCGCGAAGACGTCTCCGGGGCAGGCTGCGTCCAGCATGCCCTTGCCCACGATCATGGTGTGGGCCGGCTCGTGGCCGGAGCCCGACCCCTGAATGATCGAGACCTTGTTCGCCTGGGGCATGTCGGCTCGATAGATGAGGTTGTACTTGGGCTCGTACTTGAGCCGGCCCCCGCTGGCCAGGAAGATCCCCTCCAGCATCTCGGGGACGAATTGCCTCGGGTCGTTGACGAATTTCTTCATCTGCCAGTCTCCTTCTGAGGGTATTTCTCACGCCAAGCCGCGCTGACGCTTTGCAAGATGACGCCGACGGCGGTGGCCCCGGCGTCGACCGACCCGATGCTCCGCTCCCCGGTGTAGGCGGCACGGCCACGCATGGCCAGCATCGGCTTGGTCGCCTCGGCCGCCCGAGTGGCCACCTCCGCCGCCTCCTGGAGCGCTGCGCTCCCGTGGTCCTGCGCCGCCTCGGGACGGGCCAGCCCGGTCTCCAGGGTGTCGATCGCAGGCACCAGGGCGTCGAGGAGCGTCTTGTCCCCGAGCGACGCCCCCCCGCGGTGCATGATGCCGGCGACGGCGGCGCGCAGGATGGCGATCACGTCGGCGGCGGTGAGCTCGGTCTTGTCGCCGGCCGCCTGCGACGCCCGCAGGAACGCGGTGCCCCAGATCGGACCGCTGACCCCGCCCACCTTGCCGGAGAGCACGAAGCCCACCTTCTTGAGGACCGCGCCCACGCTGCTCCGGTCGAAGCTGTCGTAGTCGCTGACCACCACCTCGAAGCCGTTCCGGAGTGAGTAACCGAAGTCGCCGTCCCCAACCACGCTGTCCAGCTCAGCGAAGTAGACGGCATTGTCGACGATGGTCTTCGCCATCGTCCTCAGAACAAGATCGACGTCATCCATTGCGCTCGCCGCCATCCTGTGTGCTCCTCTGCTTCCCAATATCTCTGAGCCGCTATCCCCTCAGGCAGGCCTCCAGGTCGGTCAGTGCGACGAAGTCGCCTGGGCGTGCATCGCTCCGGTTGGCGATCACCACGCTCCTCTCCCCTCCGGGGTCACCCAGCGACGAGACCACCAGCACCGCCTCGCTGAAGTCCTCGTGGGCCGTGTAACCGTTGACGGTGATGAGACAGCGCAGCCCGGCGCCACGCGTCGCCTCGAGGCCGTTGCGCGAGTCCTCGATGACGAGCACGCCGTCCGGAGCCACGCCCAGCTTCTCGAGGGCGAGCAGGTAGATGTCGGGAGCGGGCTTCTTGCGGGGGACGCAGTCGCCGGCGAGCAGGACCTCGAAGCGTGCAGCGCGCTCCGGGCCCGCCGCCTGCTCCAGGATCGCCCGCACCGACGGCTCCGCCGACGTCGACGCCACCGCCAGCTTCCACCCGGCATCCTGCGCGTCACCGATGATCCGCCGGATGCCCGGCCGCGGCGGCAGCTTGCCGGCGGCCACCATCTCCGTGTAGATCTGGGTCTTGCGCCTGTGCCACCCGCCGAGCAGCGCCGCCCTGCCCTCCGGATCGGCGGGCAGGTGATGGGCGCGGACAAACTCCGGAGTCAGCTCGCTCGCCATCCGCTCCTTGCCGCCGGCGATCTCCAGCTTGCGGCCGTACTCCTCCTCCGACCACTGCAGCGGCACCCCGACCTCAGCGAAGGTCTGGTTGAAGGCCGGCAGGTGGCCGTACCGCTCGGTGTCGGCGAGCACGCCGTCGCAGTCGAAGATGATGGCGCTCACGCCCAGGCCTTCCCCTCGCTCCCGAAGAGCCGGATGTGGTACTTCGCCATCTCCATGACGGCCGCCCGCTGCGCCGTGAAGAGGGCGGGTGGGTCGTACACGCCCGGGTGCGCGCTCATGTATTCGTAGCCGGACTTCATGAAGGCGATCTTCAGAGCCGTCGAGATGTTGACCTTGGCGCAGCCCCGGCCGATCAGATCGCTGAACTGCTCTGGCGTCATGCCCGTCCCGCCATGAAGGGCGACCGGGATGCCGGTGGCCTCGACGATGTCGGTGACGCGCTGGCTGTCGAGGTGAGGGGCGGTCGCGTAGACGCCGTGAGCGTTGCCGATCGCCGGGGCGAAGACGTCCACCCCGGTGACGCGCACGAAGTCGACCACCGTCTTCAGCGACTGGACGTGCTCCGCCTCGTCGCCGGTCATCTCCTCGGTCCGCTTGAAGCCCTCGATCTCGCCCTCGACGTCAGCCCCATGACGGCGCGCCTCATCGACCACCTCGACGCACTGGCGCATGTTCTCCTCAACGGACAGCTTGCTGGCGTCGAAGAGGACGGAGTTCCAGCCCATCGCCAGGCATTCGCTGATCAGGGCCCGGTCGGGGCAGTGATCGAGATGGAGCGCGACCGGGACCGTGATCTTCTCGGTCATCTCGTGCCACATCGCGTACATGACGCCGACCCCGGTCATCACCACGTGCTTGACCGACGTCTGGACGATCACCGGGGCGCGCAGCTCCTCCGCCGCCGCCAGCACCGCCTCCATGGAGAGGTCGTTGACGACGTTGATCGCCGCCACGCCGTACCTCTCCTGGAAGGCTCGCTGGAGAATGGATTTGGTGGTGACGACAGGCATAGCTACACCTCCCGTTGGGATGGCCGGGGGCCACCGCCCGCCCGACCCGCCATCGCCGGTTCATGGGCCGCGAGGTCGAGAACGGCCCGCGCGTTGCCCTCGTCGACAACCAGGACGCCGATCACCCCGGCACGCAGCATCCCCAGGATCGCCCGCGGCTTCTCCGGTTCGCTGACCACCGCCACCACCGTCTCCACGCTGCGCAGGTGATCGACGGTCAGGGCGAGCAGCCGGTCCTGGTGCGGCGACGCGACGGGGCGTCCATCGATGTCGACGTAGTTCCCCAGGACGTCCCCGACCGCCCCCTGGCTCCGCAGCCAGGCGATCTCGTCGGTGGTCAGACAGCCCGACCTCACCATCGTGCATCCGTCGTCGGTGCCCCCGATGCCGACCAGGGCCACGGTTGCCTGCGCGGCCCGGTCCAGGGTCTGGGCGATCGCCTCCTGGGCGAGCAGCTGGTCCCGGATCTCGACGCTCTCCACATAGGCGGGCGCGTACAGGCTCACCGCCTCTCCTCCGCAGCCAGCGGCCAGGGCGCGGCAGATCTCGTTCGGGTTGGTGGGCGCCGCGACGCCGGGGGAACCTCCCATGGCACTGACGAACGTGACGTCCAGACGGCTGCCCGGCCGGAAGAAGCGGGGCACCTCGCCGACCGCGCGCCCGTGGCTCACCGCCACCACGCAGCCGTCATGGAGACGCCGCTCCAGGTAGCGCGCGGCACGCTGCGCGACCGCCTCGCGCTCCGCCAGCGGGTCGGCGCGCGCCGAGCAGACGATCGCGTCGCTCAGTCCGAATGTCTCACGAAGCTGGCTCTCGAGCTCCAGACGCAGCCACGGGGGCGCCTGGATGTGGATGGCGACGACACCGGACCGGCGCGCCCGGTCCAGCAGGCGCTGCACCTTGGGCCGGGAGAGGGCGAACTCGTGGGCGATCTCCTCCTGAGTGCGCTCGTCCACGTAGTAGCGCTGAGCCAGCCGGGCGAGGAGCTCGTACTCGTCCTCGCGCAACTCCTCGCGCAGCTCCTCCCGCATGCTCCCACCACCCTGACACTCCGGCTGTGAGCAAATGCTCACCGACGCACAGATTATCGGCCGAGGGACGCCCGGATGCAAGCGGCACGGGTGTGGCTCGAGGTCAAGTGGGCGCCCAGCTCAGGGCCAGGCGAGGACGCGGGCGATTCGGGCGCCCCCATCACGCCCTATTCGTCGTCGTCGTCGACCCACTCGAGGCTGCGCGCGACCGCCTTCTTCCACTTCCGGAAGCGCCGCTCACGGGTCTCAGGGTCGAGCCGGGGAAGCCATTCCGCGGCCTTGTGCCAGTTGGCGCGGAGGCTCTCCACGTTCGGCCAGAAGCCCACCGCGAGACCGGCGGCGTAGGCGGCGCCCAGGGACACCGTCTCGGCCACGATCGGCCGGACCACCGTCACGCCGAGGGAGTCGGCGAGAAGCTGCATCATCAGGTTGTCGGCCGTCATCCCGCCGTCGGCCTTCAGCACGTGCAGCACGGTGCCCGCGTCGCTGTTCATGGCCTCGATGACCTCGCGGGTCTGCCACGCCGTGGCCTCCAGCACCGCCCGGGCCAGGTGCCCCTTGGTGGTGTAGCCGGTGAGGCCCGCGATCACGCCACGCGCGTCAGAGCGCCAGTGGGGCGCGAAGAGGCCGGAGAAAGCCGGCACCACGTACACCCCACCGCTGTCCTCCACGGTCCGGGCGAGGGTCTCGATCTCGGCAGCGCTGGAGATCATGCCCAGCTTGTCGCGCAGCCACTGCACCAGAGCTCCGGTGACCGCGATGGAGCCCTCGAGCGCGTAGGTCGCGGGCTCGCCCGCGATCCGGCATCCCACGGTCGTGAGCAGCCCGTGGGTGGAGTCCACCAACCGTTCGCCCGTGTTGAGGAGCAGGAAGCTGCCGGTGCCGTAGGTGCACTTGGCCTCCCCGGCTGAGAAGCAGGTCTGGCCAAAGAGCGCCGCCTGCTGATCCCCCAGGGCGGCGGCGACCGGGAGTCCGCGGAGCGGTGCACCGGCCTCGCCATACGGCTCGGAGGAGGCATGGATCTCCGGAAGCATCGCCCGGGGCACCTTCATCGCCTCGAGCAGCTCGTCGTCCCAGTCCAGGGATCGGAGGTCCATGAGCATGGTCCGGCTGGCGTTGGTGACATCGGTCACGTGACGGCCGGTGAGGTTCCAGATCAGCCAGGTGTCCATGGTCCCAAAGAGCACGGTGCCCCTCTCCGCGCGCTCCCGAGCCCCCTCCACATGGTCGAGGATCCACTGGATCTTGGGCCCCGAGAAGTACGTCGTGAGGGGAAGCCCGGTCTTGGCCCGGAAGCGGTCCTTCCCCCCTTCGGCGGCGAGGCTGTTGACGATCTTGTCGGTGCGGGTGTCCTGCCAGCTGATCGCGTTGTAGATCGGCCGGCCGGTGTGGCGGTCCCACACCAGGGTCGTCTCCCGCTGGTTGGCGATCCCCAGAGCGGCCAGGTCGGCGAGCTTGAGGCCGGCCTTCTCCAGGGCATCCGGCACCACCTGGAGCACGTTGCCGAGGATCTCCTCCGCATCCTGCTCGACCCATCCGGGCCGGGGGAAGAGCTGCCGGTGCTCCTTCTGGGCCACCGACACGATCCGGCCGCGCTCGTCGAACAGCAGGCAGCGCGACGAGGCGCTCCCCTGGTCGATGGATGCCACGTAGGCGCCCGTCACGGGGCCACCACCCTTCCGGCCTCGTCCCCCAGGGACGATGCCGACGGAGCCGTGCCGGAAGCTGTCACACGGACCCGCCCAGCGCCACCATGGCGCCCAGTCTCCGGGGCGGTCGGCGCACTGTCAAGCTCCCGGGCCGGCGCCCACGGCGCGCGCCGCCCGGCTACCACGGGATCGCCCCCAGGTCGCGAGAGATCGCCCGCGCCGACTCGCGCACGTACGCCACCAGATCGCTGCGGGGGAGCTCCGATTCGCACAGCCGTTCCATCGGCCCCGAGATGGCGATGGAACCGACGGTCCGCTCGCTGCGGTCGGTGATCGGCGCGGCGACCGAGACCTCGCCGTCGACCAGCTCCCCGATGTCGGCAGCCCAGCCACGCCTCTTGACCTCCTTGAGCGCGGCGCCCAGCTGTTTGGCGTCGGTGATCGTGCAGGGGGTGAAGCGGGTCAGCTCCTCCCCCACCAGCTCGGAGAGCACGTAGGGGTTGGCGGCGAGCAGCGCCTTGCCCAGCGCGGTCGCATGGAGGGGCAGCAACGAGCCCACCTGGAGCACCTGGTAGCTGTCATCGGGGCGGAAGACGTGATGAACCACCAGCACCCGGCCGTCGTGAAGGGTGCCGATCCGCACCGTCTCGTTGCTGCGAGCGGCCAGCGAGTCCGCCCAGTTGAGCGCCCGAGAGCGCAGCTCGTTGCCGTCCAGGTAGGTGCTGCCGAGGTGGAGCAGCGCCGCTCCGAGCTGGTACTTGGCCGAGTCCGGGTCCTTCTCGACGAATCCGACCTGCTGGAGGGTGCGCAGGATCCCGAACACGGTCCCCTTGGGCAGGCCCATCTGAGCCGACAGCTCCACCAGGCTGAGCCGTCGAGCCCGCCCGGAGAGCAGGTGCATGACCTGGGCGGCGCGTTGAATCGATTGAATCGGCCGCGGCATCTGGGTACCCTACCTGATCGGTGGGGCATTCTGAGAAGTGGGTTGACAATGCCCTACGGTACCGGATAATGGCCAACGCGTCTAGGGCCGGCCGAACCCCAACCGCCCCCAAGGGGAGGGGCGGAGGTTCGCGAAGGGAGGAGCTGGCGCATGCGGGCTGGGTCGTGCGACGGGTGCGGGAGCGCCGCCCGTTTTCCACAGGTGAGCCAAGTTATCGCTTGGACGACCAATTGGAGGGTTTGGCATGGCTGACGAGTATCGACCGATACACGGCGCAGGCCGGCAGACATTCGGTCTGCACGGCCTGTGGGGCGAGTTATCGGCGGAGTTCATCGGGACGTTGACCCTGGTCGCCTTCGGTGACGGGGTTGTCGCCATGGCGGTCGCCGCCCTCCCTGGGTCGGGCAGGGCCGCCACGTCCACGACCATCTTCAACGCCGCCGGCGACTGGCTGCTGATCACCTTCGGATGGGCGTTCGCCGTCATGATCGGCGTGTACGTCGCGGGCGGCGTCAGCGGCGCTCACCTCAACCCGGCGGTGACCCTGGCCCTGGCGCTCAGGCGTCGCTTCCCCTGGGCGAGCGTGGTCCCCTACTGGATCGCTCAGATCGTCGGGGCCTTCTTCGCCGCGGCACTGGTGATGTGGGTCTACCACGACGCCATCGCCGCCTACAACACGGCAGCTCACCTGGTCCCGTCGGCCGGGAACGCGCTGGCCACCTACTCGATCTTCGCCACCTTCCCCGCCGCCTACTTCCATGGGAGCATCGGGGGACCGTTCCTCGATGAGGCGGTGGGCACCGCTCTGCTGGTGGTCGGCATCTTCGCGGTGACCGACGCCCGCAACTCGGCGCCGACCAGTAACCTCGGGCCACTCATCGTTGGCTTCGTGGTCTTCGCGGTCGGCACCTCGTTCGGAGCCAACACCGGGTACGCGATCAACCCCGCCCGTGACTTCGGGCCGCGCCTCTGGGCCTTCTTCGCCGGCTACGGCCAGGTGGCCCTGCCCGGGACCTTCAACAACGGCGCCGGTTTCTCGTTCAGCGACTACTTCTGGATTCCGATCGTCGGCCCGCTCGTCGGCGGTTGTGTCGGTGCCATCGTCTACGACTTCTTCATCGGTGATGTGCTCCACGTCCGCAAGTCGCGGACCGGTGCGGCCGATGCGGTGCCGGAGGAGATCGGCCGTTCCGAGTCCAACGTCCAGCCCGACCGGGCGTAGCGAGAAACGACCATGAAGAAGCTGATCAATCGCGTCGAGGACGTTGTCAAAGAGGAGCTGGAAGGCATCGTCGCCGCTCATTCCGACCTCGTGCGGGTGCACTTCGCGCCCAACTACGTGGTGCGGGCCGACGCACCGGTCAGCGGCAAGACGGCGCTCGTCTCCGGCGGAGGCTCGGGGCACGAGCCGATGCACGGCGGCTTCGTGGGGATGGGCATGCTGGATGCGGCCTGCCCGGGTGAGGTCTTCACCTCGCCGACCCCCGACCAGATCCTGGAGGCCACCAAGGCGGTCAGCGGCGGCGCCGGGGTGCTCCACATCGTCAAGAACTACACCGGTGACATCCTCAACTTCGAGATGGCCGCGGACCTCGCCAAGGCCGATGACATCGAGGTGGAGGCGGTCGTCATCAACGACGACGTGGCGGTCCAGGACAGTCTGTACACCGCCGGGCGACGCGGGGTCGGCACCACGGTGCTCGCGGAGAAGATCTGCGGGGCCGCGGCGGAGGCCCATGCCTCGCTCAAGGACGTCGCCGAGCTGTGCCGTCGGGTCAACGCCAACGGGCGGAGCATGGGCATGGCCCTGACCTCCTGCACCGTGCCCGCGGCCGGCAAGCCGACCTTCGACCTGGGCGAGCAGGAGATGGAGATCGGGATCGGCATTCACGGTGAGCCGGGTCGCGAGCGCCGCGCGCTGGCGACCGCCGACGAGGTCACCGAGATGCTGACCCGCCCGATCGTCGAGGACCTGCCGTTCAAGCGGGGCGACAAGGTGCTGGCGTTCGTCAACAGCATGGGCGGCACCCCGCTCATCGAGCTCTACATCGTCTATCGAGCGCTCGCGCGCTACCTGGACGGCGTGGGCGTGAAGATCGAGCGGCGGCTGATCGGCCCCTACATCACCTCACTGGAGATGGCGGGCTGTTCCATCACTCTGCTCCGTCTCGACGACGAGATGACCAGGCTGTGGGACGCACCCGTCAACACCCCCGGCCTGCGCTGGGGAGTCTGAACCGCAGAAGAGATCGGTTAGAGGGCAGCGACGATGGCCATCACGTATGACCAGGGACTTTCATTCGTGCAAGGCTTCGGCGCTGCCATAGCCGAGAACAAGGCATACCTGACCCAGTTGGACTCGGAGATCGGCGACGCCGACCACGGGACCAACATGGATCGGGGCATGCAGGCGGTGCTGGCGAAGGTCGGCTCCCTCGAGGGGGCCGACCTGTCGCAGCTCTTCAAGACGACCGCGATGACCCTGATCTCCACCGTGGGCGGAGCCAGTGGACCTCTCTACGGCACCCTCTTCCTGGGGCTGGGCACCGCGACCACGGGCAAGACCGAGCTGTCGACAGAGGAGTGGAGCCAGGCCCTCGATGCCGCCGTTCAGGCGGTGCGGGCGCGGGGCAAGGCCGAGCTCAGAGACAAGACCATGATCGACGCCCTGCAACCGGCCGCCGACGCGCTGCGCGAGTCGGCGCAGGATGGCGCCACGCTCGAGGTGGCGCTCGCCGCCTGCGAGCGGGCGGCCGAGCAGGGCATGCAGGCCACCATCCCGCTGGTGGCGCGCAAGGGCCGGGCCAGCTATCTGGGAGAGCGCAGCGCCGGGCATCAGGACCCCGGGGCCACCTCGTCCTGGCTGCTGGTCCGGGCGGCCCGACAGGCATTCACGGCTGATACGTGAGCTGGGAGTAGGAGAACGCATATGGCTGAATACGTTGGGGCGCTGGACCAGGGAACGACCAGCACCCGCTTCATGATCTTCAACCACTCCGGGGGAGTGGTCGGCATCGACCAGAAAGAGCACGAGCAGATCTACCCGAAGCCGGGCTGGGTCGAGCACGACGCTCTGGAGATCTGGACGCGCTCTCAGGAAGTGATCAAGGGCGCGCTGCAGAAGACCGGACTCAAGGCCTCGGACCTTGCCGCGGTGGGCATCACCAACCAGCGCGAGACCGCGGTGGTCTGGGACAAGAAGACCGGCAAGCCGGTCCACAACGCCATCGTCTGGCAGGACACCCGTACCGACGCCATCTGCAACGAGCTGGCCAAGGACGGCGGCCAGGACCGCTTCCGGGCCAAGGTCGGCCTGCCCCTGGCCACCTACTTCTCCGGTCCCAAGGTCAGATGGCTGCTCGACAACGTCGACGGGCTGCGGGCCAAGGCGGAGGCCGGTGACCTGGCCTTCGGCAACATCGACAGCTGGTGCATCTGGAACCTCACCGGCGGGGTCAACGGCGGCGTCCACGTGACCGACGTGACCAACGCCAGCCGCACCATGCTGATGAACCTGGAGACCCTGGACTGGGACCCGGAGATCCTCAAGATCATGGGCATCCCCAAGGCGATGCTCCCCCAGATCCGTCCCTCCAGCGAGGTCTACGGCAAGTGCGTCGGCGAGCTGGCCGGCATCCCCATCGCCGGCGACCTGGGCGACCAGCAGGCGGCCATCTTCGGCCAGACCTGCTATTCGGTCGGCGAGGCCAAGAACACCTATGGCACCGGCAACTTCATGCTCCTCAACACGGGCACGAAGCCGGTCCAGTCCAAGAACGGCCTGCTGACCACCCTCGGCTACAAGATCGGCAACCAACCCGCGGTGTACTGCCTCGAGGGCTCGATCGCGATCACCGGTGCCCTGGTGCAGTGGCTCCGCGACAACCTGGGGATGATCAGCACCTCGGCTGACATCGAGACCCTGGCCAAGACCGTCGAGGACAACGGTGGCGCCTACTTCGTGCCCGCCTTCTCGGGGCTGTTCGCCCCCTATTGGAAGAGCGACGCACGCGGCGTCATCGCAGGCCTCACCCGCTACGTCACCAAGGGTCACATTGCCCGCGCGGTGCTGGAGGCGACGGCCTGGCAGACCCGCGAGGTTCTGGACGCCATGAACGCCGACTCCGGCGTGGCCCTCACCGCGCTCAAGGTCGATGGCGGCATGGTCTTCAACGAGCTGCTCATGCAGTTCCAGGCGGACGTGCTGGGCGTCCCGGTCATCCGGCCCAAGGTGGCCGAGACCACGGCCCTCGGCGCCGCCTACGCGGCCGGGCTCGCGGTTGGCTTCTGGAAAGAGGTCGAGGAGCTCCGCAAGAACTGGCAGGTGGACCGCACCTGGGAGCCCAAGATGGATCCCACGAAGCGGGAGCAGGAGTACAAGCTCTGGAAGAAGGCCGTCACCCGCACCTTCGACTGGGTCGAGTGACCGGCAGGCAATCGGACTGAACCGGGAACCATGACTGAAGCTCTCGAGTGCCAGCTGCTGGTGATCGGGGGCGGTTCCACGGGGGCTGGGGTGGCCTGGGATGCCGCGCTGCGCGGTTTCCAGGTCATCCTGGCCGACCGTGGTGACCTTGCCACCGGTACCGCGGGCCGCTTCCACGGTCTTCTCCACTCCGGTGGCCGCTACGTGGTGCGCGACCCTGCCGGTGCCCGCGAGTGTGCCCGGGAGAACGTGATCCTGCGCCGCGTGGCGAGCGCGGCCATCGAGGACACCGGCGGGCTCTTCGTGACCACCCCGCTCGACGACCTCGACTACGCCGACCGTTTCCTCGCCGCATGCCCGGCCGCGGAGGTCCCGGTGGAGGAGATCTCCCCGGCCGAGGCCCTGCGCCGTGAGCCCCGGCTGACCCCGGCGGTGCGGCGGGCCTTCGCGGTGCGCGACGGCAGCATCGACAGCTGGAAGCTGATCTGGAGCTGCGCCCGGGGAGCCGAGCAGCTGGGAGCCCGGATCCTTCCCTACCACCCGGTCACGGCCATCCTGCGCGACGGTGACCGGGTGACAGGCGCCCGCCTCCATGACCTGCGCTCCGGCGACGAGTTGGACGTCCGGGCCGAGTGCGTGATCAATGCCGCCGGGGCCTGGAGCGGGCGGGTGGCGCAGATGGCCGGCTGCGAGGTTGCGGTCCGGCCCGGCAAGGGAGTGATGGTGGCGATCAACCACCGGCTCGCCAACTGCGTGGTCAACCGCTGCCACATGACTGGAGACGGCGATATTGTGGTGCCCAGCCACAGCGTGAGCGTGATCGGCACCACCGACACGCCCGTCGAGGATCCGGATGACATCGAGGCCACGGCGGAGGAGGTGGCCTCGATGATGGCGGCAGGCGACGTCCTCCTCCCCGGCTTCAGCCGGTCTCGGGCTCTCCGCGTCTGGTCCGGGGCGCGCCCCCTCCTCCCGAAGACCGCCGCCGCCGTTGGTGACGACCGGGAGGTGAGCCGTTCCCACGCCGTGATCCGCCACGCTCAGCGAGATGCTCTGGGTGGTCTGATCTCGATCGCGGGCGGCAAGCTGACCACCTTCCGGCTGATGGCCAAGGACACCGTCGATGCCGCGTGCGCGGAGCTGGGTGTGGAGAAGAGTTGCACGACCGCGGAGACCCCTCTGCCGGGCAGCACCGGCAGCAACTACTACCGGTTGCCGGACCATCAGGCGGACTTCGAGAAAGGGCGGGCCGACAACCCCATGATCTGCGAATGCGAGCTGGTGTCACAGGCCGACCTGCTGGAGGCGGCGCGGGTCCATCCGAAGGGTCAGATCGACGATCTGCGCCGGGTCCTCCGGGTCGGGATGGGGCCCTGCCAGGGTGGCTTCTGCGCCTTCCGGATCGCCGGCCTCCTCCACGGCCACGGGGCGTACGACCGCACCGAGGCCAATGCCACGCTGCGGGCCTTCGTCCAGGAGCGGTGGAAGGGTCAGCGCCGGGTGCTCTGGGGTCAACAGCTCCGTCAGGCGCGACTCGACACGTGGATCTTCCAGGGGGTGCTCGACATCGAGCACCTGCCCACATGAGCCGCAGGCCGGAGGAGATGCGGTGATCACCGACGCCCTAGTGATCGGGGCCGGGACGGCCGGTCTGACCGCCGGGATCCGCCTGGCCCGCGGCGGGCTGCGGGTCACGGTGGTGGCGAGCGGTGAGGGGTGCCTGCCCCTCGCCAGCGGGACCATCGACGTCCTGGGCTTCGCCCCCGAAGCGGTGCAGAGCCCTCGCGGCGCCCTGCCCGGATTCCTCGATGCCAACCCCGAGCACCCCTACCGGATCAGCGGCCTGGCCGGGCTCGAGCAGAGCCTGGCCTGGTTCGTGAAGACCACCGAGCCGCTCGGCTACCACGGCGAGCTCTCGCGGAACCAATGGGTGCCGACGGTTCTGGGCGGCCTGCGCCCCACGGCGCTGGTACCCCGCAGCATGGCCGCCGCCGACCTCGGCGGTGGTGGCGAGGTGCTCATCGCCGGCATCCGCGGATTCCGCGACTTCCATCCCGCGCTCCTCGCCGCCAACCTGGGCCGGGCGGCGGCGGCACCCGCGCCGGCCATCCGGACGCGCGCGGTCGAGCTCGAGTGGCCGGGCAGCGCCGGCGACATGCCCCCCTTCCGCCTGGCCCGCCGCCTGGAGGACCCGGAGATCCGGCGGCGGCTGGCCGCTCAGCTCCATTCCCAGCTCGGGGACGCCACCGCGGTGGGGCTGCCCGCGGTGCTCGGACGCGAGCGGGCCGCCGAGGTACACGCCGACCTGGAGCAGCGGCTCGGCCGGCCGGTCTTCGAGATCCCCGGTCTGCCCCCGTCGCTTCCCGGACTGCGGCTCTTCGACTGCATGCGCCGGGCACTGCTCGACGCGGGCGGCCGGCTGCTCCTGGGCAGCACCGCCATCTCGGCCACCCACCACCGTGACACCGTCGACTCGGTGACCATCACCCAGGCGTCACGCCCGGTGAAGGTCAGCACCGGGTTCGTCGTGCTGGCGACGGGCGGCTTCGCCACCGGCGGCATCGTCCGGCAGCCCGACGGTCAGCTCCAGGAGCCCGTGTTCGGCTTGCCGGTGCACGGCCTGGCAGCGGGGCAGGAGCCCTTCGGCGACGAGTACCTGGCCGAGCACCCGCTGGACCGCGTCGGGCTGAGCACCGACGCCGAGGGTCGCCCCCTGGGCGTGGCTGGAGGTCCCCACGCCGTCAACCTCTACGCCGCCGGCGCGGTGCTGGCCGGCGCCCTCCCCTGGCGCGAGAAGTCCGGCGAGGGCGTGAGCCTCGCCACCGGCTGGCACGCCGCCGAGGCCATCCTGAGTGGCCGCCGGGAGGATGCCGCGTGAGGTGGACGGGATGAGCCTGCTGATGGAAACCGAGGGCATGGGGGTGCGCCCGTCCCTCGACGGATGCATCAAGTGCACCATCTGCGAGAGTGCCTGCCCCTATGCGGCGGTCACCGAGCGCTTCCCGGGACCCAAGACCGTGGGGCCTCAGGAGGAGCGGTTCCGTCACGGTCCCCTCTCGGCCGACTGGTCGGTGGACTACTGCTCCGGCTGCGGGATCTGCAGCCGGGTCTGCCCGCAGGACGTCAGGATCGCCGAGATCAACTCGCGTGCCCGGGCCCAGCTCAAGGAGCAGCGCGGCATCCCCCTGCGCGACCAGCTGCTGGCTCGACCTGACGTGATGGGTCGGCTCGGCCGGCCGATACGCCCGCTCTTCAACTGGGCCATGGGCACTCCCCTGGTGCGCTTCCCGGTGGAACGCGTCATCGGCATCCACCGCAAGGCCGCGGTCCCGACGGTCGCACCGCGCACCTTCCAGCAGTGGGCGCGACGCCACCCGCGCCGTCCGGCGCAGGACCGGGTCGTCTACTTCCATGGCTGCAGCACCAATTACTTCGAGCCCCGCCTGGGCCGGATGGTCGTCGCCGTGCTCGAACACCAGGGGCTGGCCGTGGAGATCCCCCAGCAGGGCTGCTGCGGGCTGCCCCTGCAGTCCAACGGGAACTTCCCCGCCGCCCGCACCTACGCCACCCGCCTCGCCCGCCAGCTGCGCAGCGCGCCGAGCGAGGTCCCGGTGATCGCCTCCTCGACCAGCTGCGCGCTGATGCTGAAGCGCGAGGCGCGCGAGATCCTGGGCGTCGAGGACCCGGCGCTGGTTGACGTCTCTCAGCGCACCTACGACATCTTCGAGTACCTCCGTGACCTCCACGAGCAGGGCCGGTTGAAGACCGACTTCGTCCCGGTGGAGCTCACCGTCGCCTATCACGCACCCTGCCAGCAGCAGAATCAATTGATCGGCAAGCCCGCCCTCGACGTCCTGGCCCTGGTGCCGGGCCTGAAGCTGGTCGAGCTGGATCGGGACTGCTGCGGGGTCGGCGGCACCTACGGCATCAAGCGCGAGAAGTACGAGATCTCGATGGCGGTCGGCGCGGGCCTCTTCTCGGACATCAAGCACACCGCCCCGGACCTGGTGCTCTGCGACAGCGAGACCTGCCGCTGGCACATCGCCAAGGCCACCGGGTTCCCGGTGATCCACCCCCTGGAGCTGTTGCACCGGGCTTATGGCGGCCACTGACGCCACCGACGCCGTGCCGGGCGAGGCGCCGGTCGGCCTGGTCCTGGTATCCCACAGCGCTCAGCTCGCCGAGGGCGCGGCGGAGCTGGCCCGGGCGATGGCTGGGGAGGAGGTCCGGATCGTGGCGGCCGGTGGCATGGCGCCGCCCGAGACGGCGCTGGGAACGGACGCCGTCCGGGTGGCGGCAGCCATCGAGGAGGCCTGGTCGGAGCGTGGGGTGCTGGTGCTGATGGACCTGGGCAGCGCCCTCCTCTCCGCCGAGATGGCGGTCGAGCTCCTCCCCGAGGAGCACCGGAAAGGCGTGCTGCTGAGTGCCGCCCCCCTGGTCGAGGGTGCCGTGGCCGCCGCGGTCACCTCACGGTTGGGAGAGCCCTTGGAGCGCGTCGCGCTCGAGGCCGTGGGGTCGCTCGACGCCAAACGCGCACAGGTCGGCGGCCCCGTCGAGGGTGCGCAGGTGCCGGCCCGGCCGGACCTCGACGGGCCCGGTGTCGAGACCCGCATCGCGGTGGACATCCCCCTGGGTCTCCACGCCCGTCCGGCCGCACGGCTGATCCGCGCCACCGCAGGGCTGGACGCCCAGGTCCTGGCCGGCAACGTCACCACCGGCTCGGCGCTGGTCACCGCCCGCAGCCTCAACGCCCTCGCCGGCCTGCAGGTCCGCCAGGGTCACGAGCTGCGGGTGAAGGCGTCGGGCCCAGACGCGCAGAAGGCGATCGATGCGCTGCAAGCCCTGGCCGCGCGCCGCTTCGACGAGCCCGCGGTGAGGCAGGAGGGCGCGCCGGCGAGCGCGGCCGCCCCACCCACCGCCGGGCCGTCGCCCCGGGGGGTGGCATCCGCGACCGCCCTGGCGGGCGAGCTGCGCGGCATCCCCGCCTCGATCGGGATCGCCATCGGAACCCTGCAGTTCCTGGAGGAGGCCGACCTGACGGTTCCGGACACCGAGGCCGTCGATCCGCCCGCGGAGCTCGAGGCCCTGGAGCTGGCCGTGACCGCCACGCGCCGCGACCTCGAGCAGTTGCGCGACCAGACCAGGGCGCGTTCGGGGAGCTATGAGGCGGAGATCGTCGACGCGGACCTGCTCTTCCTCGACGATCCGGAGCTCCTGGAGCCGACCCGGGCAGCGATCAACGATCGGCGGCTCACCGCGGCCCGGGCGTGGTCCGAGGTCTCCACCCGCCTGGGCCACTCCTGGGAGAGGCTCGACGATCCCAACATGCGCCTTCGGGCCGCGGACCTCGCGGGCGTGAGCCGCAGGGTGCTGCACCGCCTGCTGGGCCGGCCCGCGCCCGTCCTGCACCAGGCAGGGATCCTGGTGGCCCGCGACCTGGCGCCGACCGACACCGCGGCCCTGGACCCCACCCAGGTCATGGGGATCGCCACCGCGGGTGGCGGCCCGACGTCGCACAGCGCCATCCTCGCCCGCGCCCTCGGGATACCTGCGGTGGTGGGTCTGGGCGACCGGCTGCTCGAGGTGGCTCCAGGACGGAGCGCGCTCCTGGACGGCGGCCGGGGCACGCTCGTCCTCGACCCGCCGGCCGGGCTGCTCCGGCGCGCGCGGGCGGAGACCCGGGACGAGGAGCGCCGGACAGCCCGCGCCGCCGCCGCCGCTCACCAGCCCGCGGTGACCCGGGACGGTGTCGTCATCGAGGTGGCGGCCAACATCGGAGCCCCGGGAGAGGCCTCTCGGGCCGTCCTGGCCGGAGCCGACGGGGTCGGGCTGCTCCGCACCGAGTTCCTCTTCCTGGAGGCCGAGTCCATGCCCGGAGAGGAGGCGCAGGAGCGGGTCTACTCGGACATCGCCGCACGCCTGGAGGGCCGCCCCCTCACCATCAGGACCCTCGACGTCGGTGCCGACAAACCCCTCCCCTACCTCCGCACGGTCCATGAGGACAACCCGGCCCTCGGGCTCCGCGGCATCCGTCTCGGGCTGGCCCGGCCCGAGGTGCTGACCGCCCAGCTGCGCGCGGTGGTCGAGACCGCGCGGCGCTTCCCGGTGCGGGTGATGTTCCCCATGGTGTCGGGTGCGGGCGAGGTCGACGCGGCCCGAGCCCTGCTCGCCGAGGCCGCAGGATCTGAACCTCCCTCTCTCGCGGTGGGCGTCATGGTGGAGATCCCGTCCGCCGCCCTCACCGCCGCCCGGCTCGCCGAGAGGGTCGACTTCTTCTCAATCGGCACCAACGATCTCTCCCAGTACACGCTCGCCGCGGATCGTGGTAACGCCGAGGTCGCCGCCCTGGCGGACGCATTCCATCCCGCCACGCTCCGGCTCATCGCAGCGACGGTCCGGGCCGCACGCGCCCGGGGGTGCTGGGTGGGTGTGTGCGGTGAGCTGGCCGGCCAGGTCGAGGCCGTCCCGCTGCTGATCGGGCTCGGGGTGACGGAGCTCTCCGTGGCCGTCCCGGCGGTGGCGAGGATCAAGGAGGCGGTGCGCGCAGCCGACTCCGCAGCATGCGTTCGGCTGGCGCGGAGAGCTCTCCGGCTCGCCGACGGAGCGGCCGTCCGTGGCCTCCTCTCGGGTACCTCCGGACGTGCGACCATTGCTCCCCGACATGGCTCGCCGGCCCCCCCTCGCCGCGCCTCCACGGGGAGCTCAGCTGCCGCTCCCCACCAGTGACGGTGGGCCGGCAAACCCGCTGAGCGCCATCCCCTCCGCGGCTGTCCGCTCACGAGGCCGCACCGCCTTGGTGGGCAGCACCACGGGGTTGCGCCTCGTCCTCACCCCGGTGGTGGCGGCCCTTGCCCTCTCGGGGCAGGGACGCTGGGCGGCGGTGGTCTTCGCGATCGGCGCCAGCACCGACTACCTCGACGGCTACCTGGCCCGCCGGTGGCACGTGAGCACGCTGACCGGAAGCTTCCTGGACACGACCGCGGACAAGGTGATGGTGGCAGGCGTCCTGATCGCCCTCACCAGCATCGGCCAGGCCTCGCCGTGGGCGGTGATGATCATCGTCTGCAGGGAGCTGCTGGTGATGGGGCTGCGCGGCTCCGTGGCGGTCTCGGGCAAGGTGATCCGATCGTCCCAGCTCGGACGCACCAAGGCCGCGGTCCAGTTCGTCGCCATCATCCTGCTGCTGCTCCGCGTCGACCAGCGCCTCGGCCCGACCGGCATCGGCGAGTGGGCGCTCTGGATCGCCGCCGCGCTGACCGTGCTCTCCGCCGCCGACTACCTCTCACGGTGGGCGGCCTCGAACCTCCGCAGCTCGGCGCCGGCCACCCCGAGGTGAGCGCCCCGGTCCTCATCACCGGGGCCGGAGGATTCGTCGGGGGCGCGGTTCTCGAGCGACTGCTCCGCGCCGACCTCGAGGTGCGCGCCCTGGTGCGCACGCCCGAGACGGCCGAACGGCTCCGGAGAGCCGGTGCCGAGCCGGTGACCGGGGACATCCTGGACGTCGAGGGCCTGGCCGGCGCCATGCGCGGCTGCGACCTGGTCTTCCACGTGGCCGGGCTCAACAAGATGTGCCTGCCCGACCCCGCCCCGCTGACGCGCAGCAACGTCGACGGATCGGTCAACGTCGTGCAAGCGGCCGCCAGGGCGGGGGTGCGCCGCATCGTCTACACGTCGTCGGCGGCCACGCTGGACAGCCAGCCGCCGCCCGGCGCTCCGGACGGCCGGCCGCGCCGCTTCCTCTCCGAGTACGAGCGCTCCAAGTACGAGGCCGAGCGCCAGGTGATGGAGCTCGCACCCCGGCTCGGCGTCGAGCTGGTGTGCCTCAACCCCTCCTCGGTGCAGGGACCGGGCCGGACCACCGGCACCGCACGCTGGCTGATCCGCTACGCCAACGGCCGGCTGCACTGGCTCATCGACGCGCCGGTCAGCCTGGTGGACATCGCCGACTGCGCCGAGGCGCACCTGCTCGCGGCCACCCGCGGCGAGCCGCTCCACCCCTACGTGATCAGCGGGTCCACCCAGCGCATCTCGGAGATGGTCCACACCCTGGGGACGGTCGCCGGTCACACGTATCCGATCCGCTTCCTCCCCCCAGGCCCGGCGGTCGCCGCCGCCTCGATGGTGGGTGCCGGATTCCGGGCGGCGGGGCGCCGTGCCCCGGTCTGCCGCGAGATGCTGCGAACCCTGGCCCACGGTCACGCCTACGACGGCGCCCCCGCCGCCCGGGAGCTGGGATTCACCTACACACCGCTCCAGGAGACGCTGCGGCGGGCGCTCGCATGGTACGTGGAGAACGGCCACGTGCGGCCGTCCCCCGCCCACCCCTGACCGTCCGCGAGGGGCGGCGCACCCCGGCAGCTGACGTCTCCCGCCCGCCGTCCGCGGGGTCTATCGTCTTGACATGCAGACGGTGACGTTGGGACGCGGCGGACCCGTGGTGAGCCGGATCGGGCTGGGCATGGCCGCCCTCGGACGTCCGGCCTACATCACGACCGGGCGCGCCGCCGACTTCGGCGAGGATCGCTCCGAGGAGGCCTTCCGCCGCCGGAGCTGGGAGGTCCTGGACGCCGCCCACGCGGCGGGGATCCGCTACCTCGACTGCGCCCGCTCCTATGGCTCGGCCGAGGCGTTCGTGGCCGGCTGGCTGGCCCGGACCGGGCTGGACGATGTCGTGGTCGGCTCCAAGTGGGGCTACACCTATGTCGGCGGCTGGGACCCGGCGGCGGCGGTGCACGAGGTCAAGGACCACTCCCTGGCCACATTCGAGCGCCAGCACGCCGAGAGCCGCGCCCTGCTGGGTGCCCACCTCCGCCTCTACCAGGTCCATTCCGCGACGCTCGAATCCGGCGTGCTCGAGGACAGGGTCCTGCACGCTGCCCTGGCACGCCAGCGCGATCTCGGCCTCAGGCTCGGCATCACGACCTCCGGGCCGTCCCAGGCCGACACCATCCGGCGCGCGCTGGAGATCCGCAGCGGAGGCGAGCCGCTCTTCGGCGCCGTGCAGGCGACCTGGAACCTGCTCGAGCCATCGGTGGAGCCCGCTTTGGCCGAGGCCGCCCAGGCAGGGTGGGCGGTGATCGTCAAGGAGGCGGTCGCCAACGGGAGGCTGACCGGCCGCGGAGATGCCGGGTCGCAGGGGTCCGCGCTGGGAGACGCGGCGGCGGCAGCGGGGACCGTCCCCGACGCGCTGGCGATCGCGGCGGCGCTCGCCAGGCCGTGGGCCTCGGTGGTGCTGAGCGGCGCCGCCACCGTCGCTCAGCTGCAGAGCAACCTGAGGGCCGACGGCCTGGCGGTCCCCGCCCTTCCCGACCTCGCCGAGCCACCCGTCGACTACTGGGGAGGGAGGTCGCGGCGTCCCTGGCTCTGATGCCGCGCCGCCGTCAGGCGGGAGCCGGCCCGCTCAGCCCTCGCTGTCGGCGCGGCGGCGAATCACCATGTGGAGGCGGACTCCCGCAAAGCCAAAGACGGCGCGGATCCGGTTCTCCAGGTATCGCTGGTACGAGAAGTGGAGCAGCTCCGGGTCGTTGACGAAGAGGACGACGGTCGGGTTGGGGGAGCTCGCCTGGGCGGCGTAGAGGATCTTGACCCGGCGTCCACGGTGCATCGCGGGCGGCCGGCTCGACACCGCCTCCCGGAGCACCTGGTTGAGCGCGGCGGTCGGCATTCGGGTCGCCCGCGCCGCCGCCACCTGCTCGGCGGTGTCCAACACCTTGGCCACATTGCGCCCGAGCAGGGCGCTCACCGTGAGCACCGGCGCGCCCGGCACGAAGTCGAAGGCGGCGGAGATCTTGGTCAGGGTCTCCGGGTCGATGCGATCCTCCTGGGGCACCAGGTCCCATTTGTTGGCGATGACCACCACGCCCTTGCCGGCATCGGCCGCGTAACCGGCGATGTGCCGGTCCTGGGCCAGCACCCCCTCGGAGGTGTCGACGACGACCAGCGCCACATCGCTGCGCTCCAGGGCTCGCATCGCCCGCAGCAGGCTGTAATGCTCGATGTCGGTGGTGACCACACCCCGGCGGCGGATACCGGCGGTGTCGACCAGCCGGATCTGGTGGCCCCCGTGCTCGAGGACGGTGTCGACCGCGTCCCGCGTGGTTCCGGCCACAGATGACACCAACGCGCGCTCCTCCCCCACCAGGTAGTTGAGCAGCGACGACTTGCCGACGTTGGGACGGCCGATGATGGCGACCCGCAGCTCGTCGACCCTCTCCGCGGCCTCGCCCTCGGCCGGGGGCAGCCGCTCGACCACCTCGTCGAGCAGGTCGCCGGTGTCGGTGCCGGTGAGCGCCGAGATCAGCCGCGGCTCACCGAGGCCGAGGCGGTACAGCTCATGGGCGTAGTAGGGGTCGGTGGGCGAGTCCGCCTTGTTGCCGGTGAGGATCACCGGCTTTCCCCCGGAGCGGAGGATCGCCGCGATGTCCTCGTCGAGACCGGTCACCCCGGCACGGACGTCGACCATCAGGATGCAGAGGTCGGCCTCCTGGATGGCCATCCTCGCCTGCTGCTGGGTGCCCCGGGTGAGCTCGGCGATGCCCGGGTCCTCGGAGATCAGCGCCGGATCGAGGCCGGCCGTGTCCACCAGGGTGAAGCGGCGCCCCCGCCACTCGGCCACCCCGTACAGGCGGTCCCGGGTGAGCCCGGCGGTCTCGTCGACGATGGCGTGCCGCTGCCCAGTCAGGCGGTTGAAGAGAGTCGACTTCCCGACGTTGGGCCGGCCGACGATGGTGACGATGCCGCTCACCGGGCCCAGGGCGGAGTCGTCGTGGTACCGGCGGCTGCGCCGGTTGCGGACTGACCCCGCGGGCGGGCTCACGGTTGACCGGCCTCCAGCTGCAGCGGGATGGGTTGCAGGCAGGCCGCCTCGTCGTCACGGCCGAAGGCGTTGAGATCGCCGCTCCCGCCGGCCACGGTGTTGACGATCAGGTAGGCGTACCCCGCCCAGGAGCGGTCGGAGTCGAACCGCGAGGGGTGAGCCGGGTGGTCGGGGTGGCTGTGCCAGAAGCCCACCGTGTCCAGTCCCCGAGCCCGGGCGCTGCGGTCGGCGGCCTGGATGTCGGCCGGGTCCATGTCGTAGCGGTCGGCCAACCTCTCGGTCCAGAGGTTGCGTGCAGAGGTGGCCTCCTGCACCAGGACCGCATCCCCCTCGCAGCTGCCGATCAGGACCCCGCAGCCCTCGTGGGGATGGGCGGCCTCGGCGAGGCGCCGGATGGTGGCGTGGGCGTAGGCGGAGAGGCGCACGGCCAGGACGCTCACGCGGCCCTCTCCCAGGCGCGGCGCGACGATCGAGAGTTGGGGCTCGCAACTGGGCATTCCGGCCATTATCACCGAGCACCGACAACGGGCCGCCATCGGGGTGCCGTCCCCGGGCTGGTGGCGACGGCTCAGTCGGCGGCGGCGGAGACTCCCATCCGGAATCCGGCGTTGCCCTTGCGCGCGTCCGAGAAGAGGGCGATGACCCCACTCGGACGCAGATGGATGGGGCCGTCGTCACCCGGAAGCTCGATGAAACCCGCCTCGCCAGGCTTGGCCTGGAGCGCGGCCAGGGTCTCTGCGACGGAGAGCCGCACCGCGGCGTCCGAACCGTTGACGAACCGGATGATGGTCATCTGGAGGTGCTCCTCACTTGCTTGCCGGCCCCATGGTACCCGCCACTCTGTCCAGCGCCGCCCGCAGCTCCGCGGTGAGGTCCTCGATCTCCTCGATGCCGATCGAGAAGCGCAGCAGGCCCTCACCGATGCCGAGGGACCGGCGCTGGGCCGGGCTCAGCCCCCGGTGCGAGCTGAGCGCGGGATGGCTGACCGTGGTGGCCACGTCGCCGAGTGACGGTGCGAGCCGGACCTCGGGGAGGGCCCGGAGCAGCAGATCGGCCTGGTCGCGGCCACCGAGGTCAAGTGCCAGCATCGATCCCCGCCCCCGCGGCAGCAGCCGAGCGGCCAGCGCCTCCTCCTCGGGGCTGCGCGAACCCGGGTAGTGGACGGCGGCCACCGCCGTGTGGGCGGTCGCCAGCTGGGCGAGGGCCGCGGCGCCGGCCGCACCGCGTTCGGCCCGGAGCCCGGCGGTGCGCAGACCGCGCAGGCTGAGGAAGGCGTCGAACGGAGCCATCACCGCGCCCAGGAATCGGGAATGGGCGGCGAGCAGGTCGGCCGCGGGGTGACCGGCGCGGATCGCCAGCGCTCCCCCCAGCACGTCCGCATGCCCGGAGAGCTGCTTGCTCAGGCTCTCGACGACCAGGTCCGCCCCCAGCTCCAGGGGCCGGAGCATGAAGGGCGTTGCGAAGGTGTTGTCGATGACGGTGGCGGCGCCGGCCGAACGGCAGAGCTCCACCAGGGCGGGGAGGTCCAGCAGCCCCATGAGCGGGTTGCCGATGACCTCCGCCACCACGGCGGCGACCTCCGACGTGAGCACCTTCTGAACCTGCTCGAGCTGGCGAGCCACCTCCCCCGGTGGCGGCAGGTCGACCATCACCGGCTCGATCCCGAGGGCGGCCAGCGGCCCGGCGATCAGGCTCTCGCTGCCCCCGTAGCAGGGACGGAGGAGGACCACCCGGCGGCGTCCCGGCCCGACCAGGGTGCTGAGGGCGAGGAGCAGGGCGGCCTGGCCGCTGGAGGTGACCCGGCATACCGGCGGCTCGGGGAGCCCGTACCCCTCCAGGGCGACGAGCGCCTCCTCCAGCCGGTGCACGCTCGGATTGCCGAAGCGGCGGTAGCCCCCGCGTCCCGCGGCCATCGCGGCGTCGAGATCTTCGAGATCGGGAAAGGCGTCGACCGAGGCGAGCGAGGGAGGCTCCACGAGGGGCACCCCGCCCGGCGCCGGATCCGGCGTCCCGGCCCGGGCGGCGACCGTGAGCGGGCTCGGCGGATGCGTCACCGCCGTCCACCCCGGCCGCTCGCCGGGACCGGCATCAGTTGGCCTTGGGGACCCGCGGCAAGGCGCCCGTGCCGGCGAAGACCGCGGAGCCGCCCAGCTCGCGCTCGATGCGGAGCAGCCGGTTGTACTTGGCGACCCGCTCCGACCTGGACGGCGCCCCGGTCTTGATCTGGCCGCCGTTGATGGCGACCACGAAGTCCGCGATGAAGGTGTCCTCGGTCTCGCCGCTGCGGTGGCTGACCACCGGGTTGTAGCCGTGGGCACGGCCGAGAGCCACCGTCTGGAGGGTCTCGGTGAGGGTGCCGATCTGGTTGAGCTTGATCAGCACCGAGTTGGCCGCTCCCAGGTCGATCCCCTTCTGGAGGAGCTTGGCGTTGGTCACGAAGTTGTCGTCGCCGACCAGCTGGACGCGGTCACCGAGCTTCTCGGTCAGCAGCTTCCACCCGTCCCAGTCCTCCTCGGCCATGCCGTCCTCGAGGGAGACGATCGGGTAGCGGTCCAGCCAGGTGGTCCAGAGCTCGACCATCTCGACGGGGCCGAGCGTCCGGCCCTCGCCCTTGAGGACATAGTGCCCGTCGTGGTAAAGCCCGGAGACGGCCGGGTCGAGCCCGATCCCGACGTCCTTGCCGGGCACGTAGCCGGCCTTGAGGATGGCCTCGACGAGCACCTCGACGGCCTCCTCGTTGTGCTTCAGGGAGGGCGCGAAGCCGCCCTCGTCGCCCTGCCCGGTGCTGTGTCCCTTGGCCTTGAGCACGGCGCGCAGCGCGTGGAAGCACTCGCTCCCGGCCCGGAGGGCCTCGGCGAAGCTCGGCAGCCCGAGGGGGATGAACATGAACTCCTGGAAGTCCACCGAGGTCTGGGCGTGGGCACCGCCGTTGAGGCAGTTGAACTGGGGCACGGGGAGGGTGACGGCACCGACGCCGCCGAGGTAGCGATAGAGGGGAAGACCGGTGGATTCGGCGGCGGCCCGCGCGCTGGCGAGGCTGACGCCGAGGATGGCGTTGGCGCCCAGCCGGCTCTTGTTCTCAGTCCCGTCCAGCTCGATGAGGCGGGCATCCAGCGCGCCCTGGTCGAGGGCGTCCATGCCGATCACCTCGGGGGCGATCACCTCCACCACGTTGTCGACTGCCTTGAGCACACCCTTGCCCCCGTACCGCGAGGCGTCGCCGTCGCGCAGCTCGACGGCCTCGTGGATGCCCGTGCTGGCACCGCTCGGGACGATGGCCTGGCCCTCGAAGCCGCTGGCCAGCTCGACGTGAACTTCGACGGTCGGGTTGCCCCGGGAGTCGAGAACCTCTTGGGCGGAGATCGATTCGATGAAGGTCATGGCCCGAGGATAGTCTTCGTGACCCCGCCGGCGTCAGGGGCAGAGGTCACCGGCACGGGGAGGCGATGGGCGGTCCCCTCCCCTGCACCCGGAACGCCGGCCCCCAGGACTCGCCTGGGAACTCTGAGGATCAGCGGTCTCGGCCTGGCGGTCGCTGCCACGGCGCCCGCGGACGCCACGGACGGGCCGTCACTGGGCCGGCGGCTACTGCGGCGGAGTGGGCGGGTACTGCGGCGGAGTGGTCGGGTACGGGGGCGGTGTCGTGGGGTACTGCGGCGGTGTGGCCGGGTACTGCGGCGGCGCGGCCGGATACTGGGGCGCGGTCGGGTAACCGGGCGCCGAGTACGGGTACGCCGCCCCGTAGACCCCCACTGGCACCGCGAGCGATGGTCTCACCACCAGTGCGCGGCCGAGCTTGTCGTGCAGACCCTGCTTCTTGGGGTCCCAGGCCACCCAGAGCAGGCAGAGGAAGACCACCAGGTCCGCGAGGGCGCCCGCACGCGAGGCGAATGCGAGCAGGCCGGGACCCCACCAGACGATGGAGCGGGCCAGGGCGCGTCCGAGCGGCAGATGGCTGGTGGGGTCCTCCACGCGAACCACCTGCACTCCGACGGCCCGCTGTCCAAGGGTGCTTCCCCACCCCGCGACGAGCACTCCGAAGTAGAGGGCGGCCAGGACGCAGCCGATCAGCGAGAGTGTCACCACCCCACCCGACGGGAGCACGTACGTCGGTGTCGGGAGGCCGTTCTGGGTTGCGTACGTGACCTGGTTCGCGTAGGTGGAGAGGGTCGAGCCGAAGATGATGAAGAAGATGATCGCCGTCGGCACCGCGATGATGATGCCGTCGAGAATGTAACCGCCGAACCTGCGCCAGAAGCTGGCGTACTCCAGTCCCGGAGCCGGGCCCCAGGGGGTCGCCCCAGCTCCTCCCGGCACCCCCGGGTACTGCGGATAGCCAGGGGGCGGAGGGTAGCCACCCGGGGTCGGGCCATAGCCGCCCGGGGTCGGGGAGTAGCCGCCCGAGGGCGGTACCGAGGGAGGCTGCCAGCTCATCGCATCCACCACCATTGCCAATCCAACGGGGGCGCACGATACGCGCCGTGCGGATACCTTGTCAAGAAGTCTTTACACCTGTCCCCAGGGCCCCGGTCACCGGGCTGCTCCCGCTCGTCAGGCCTCCGCTCCTGGCCTCCGCGGCAGGCTGACCGCCAGCTCATCCCACAGCCTGGCCAGCACCCGGACGCCCGCCTGGAATTGACCCACGTCGAACTTCTCGTTGGGGGCGTGGATGCGGTCGTCGGGCAGGCCGAAGCCGACCAGCACCGAGGGCAGGTCGAGCAGGCGGTCAAACATCTCGACGGGGGCGATGGAGCCCCCCGCCCGGGTGCGGTAAGCGTCGGCCCCGAACACCTCTTTCATGGCGCGGCACGCCGCCACCACCCCGGGATGGTCGACCGGGGTGAGCACGGGACGGCAGCCATCCCCCAGTGTGACCGTGACGCGCACGGCCTCCGGGCACGCGGCCTCGATCGCCGCCCGCACCCGGTTCGCGATGACCTCCGGCTGCTGCCGTGGCACCAGGCGGCAGGTGATCTTGGCACCGGCGCGGGCGGGGATGATGGTCTTGGGGCCGGGGCCCTGATAGCCACCCCAGACCCCATTGATCTCCAGGGTGGGCCGCACCGTCAGGCGCTCGGTGGTGGTGTAGCCGTTCTCGCCGAAGGTGGCGGGAACGCCGCCGGCCAGATCGCGGAATGCGGCCTCGTCAAAGGGGGCGGCCGCGACCTGGGCTCGCTCCTCGCCGGTCAGCTCCACCACCTCGTCGTAGAAGCCGGGGACGGTCACCCGTCCGGTCAGCGGATCGCGCAGGGAGGCGAGGATGCGGGCGAGTGCCTCCAGAGGATTGAGGACCGCGCCGCCGAACTCCCCGGAATGGAGATCCAGGGCCGGGCCCTCGACCTCCACCTCGAGGGCGACCAGTCCCCGCAGCCCGACGCAGATCGAGGGTTGGCCGCGACCGTGCATCGCCGTGTCGGAGACGACGCAGAGGTCGGCGCGCAACCGGGTGGCCTCCGCCTCGACGAGCTGCTCGAAGTGGGCCGAGCCGATCTCCTCCTCCCCCTCCACGACCAGCTTGAGGTTGAGGGGCAGCTCGCCGCGGGTGCGCAGATGGGCCTCGACCGCCTTGAGGTGCATCCACACATGGGCCTTGTCGTCGGCGGCGCCGCGGCAGCGCAGCTCCCCGCCGACGATGCGCGGATCGAAGGGTGGCGACGTCCACTCCTCCAGGGGAACTGCGGGCTGGATGTCGTGATGCGCGTAGATCAGGACGGTCGGCAGCTCCGGGTCCACCAGCCTCTCCGCGTAGACGGTGGGGTGACCGGGCGTCTCGATCAGCTCGGCGGTGGCGAAGCCCGCATCCCGGGCCGCCTGGGCGAGCCGCTCGGCACTGCGCCGCACGTCGCCGGCGAAGGCGGGGTCGGCCGAGATCGAGGGGATACGGCAGAATTCGACCAATTCATCGACGAAGCGCGGCTGGTGGGCGTCGCAGTAGGCGTCGAGGTCCTGAGCGTTCATGGCCGTAGAGCGTAGCGCGCGAGAGCGTCGCCCCTCTTTGGTGAGCACAGCCGCCCTCGGTGGTGTAGCCTCTACGCCGTCTGTCCCTCATCCCCACTCAACGTCGCAGCAGGAGGTTCGACTCATGGCGGTTCAGGCACATGCCCCCGCGTCCGAGGGCCTACGCCCGCAGGGGCCGGCCCTGAACGGGAGCCCGCCCCGGGCTTTCAGCGCCGCTCCCCCAGTGGCGCCCGCCGTGGACGGCCCCGTTGTCGAGTTGATCGGCCACCCGACCACCCAGCCGCGAGTCGACTCGCGGACTGCAATCGAGGCCGCGGTCGACCAGGCGGTCCTCCCCCACCAGCTCCACGAGATCGACCAGATCATCGAGCTGGCTCAGCTCGGCGAGCTGCTCGTCGAGAAGGACGCCCGGGTCGCCCTGCTGGAGCGGGGCCTTGCCGACTGGCGCGAGCGTGCCCGCCTCGAGATCGAGGCCCGCGCCGCCGCCGAACGGCTCGCCTTTGAGCGCGAGCGGGACCTGATCGGCGTCATCCACCAGCAGATATCCGCCATCGAGAGCGCCGAGGAGAGCACTCGAGAGGCCTTCGCACAGACCGACGAGCTGCGCGCTCGGCTCGACGAGCAGATGACCCTGGCTGAGGACGCGCAACAGAGCACCCAGTCAGCGCTCGCCCGGATGCACGAGCTGCAGTTGCGGATCGACGAGCTCGAGGACCGGCTGCGCGAGCGGGCCCGCCACTGGTGGAGCCGCCGGGCCGTCTGAGACCCACCCAGCAGCCCCGTCGCACCGATCGGTGTCGCCAGTCGGGTTGCCGGTCGCCGGCGTGGCGTGGGTTCATGTCCGTTGTGGCCGCGTAATTCGTGGAGGGCCGCCGGGGAAAGACGGGGTCCGGAAGCCACCATGGCGTTGCACGGCGTGGTCTCAGCGTTGCGAAAGCATGGCGGCGGCGTGACAAGCCGCGAGACAAGGTGGGCCGGGTTCTCGATCGGACGTGAACATGATCGCCAAGGGCCGGAACGCGGGCAACCGGACAAGCCCGACTCGGCCACCAGGAGATCTCCCATGGCGACCCCAGCCCCCTTCGCCCGCCGCCGGCTCGGCCGGCGTCTCTCGGTACTGTCCGTCGCCGTGGCGGGCGGCCTCGCGCTGGTTGTGGCGGGGGCAGTGGGGGTGGCCGCCGCTCCGACGCTCCACCGGTCCGGAGGCGGGACGCACGCCACTCTGACAGCGACCGCCGTGCTGTCGGTGACCGCGGTCTGCAGCCCCACCCCGGCTACCAACTACCTCTGGCAGGTCGGCGTCACGGGACAGACGGAGACGAGTTACACCGTCGACTACTCGGCAACCGGCGGATACCCCTGGACGACGGGCCCCTCGGAGACGACCCCGTCGTACTCCTTCCCAACCCTCCACTCGTTCGGCGCGGTGCTCTACGCACGGTTGGACGTCAGTCACACCGTGACGGCCGGCCCGGTGGCGGCGGACACCACCGCCTGCCCGACGCCCACGCCGACCGCTACGCCCACTCCCACACCGACGCCGCGACCGACCCCCACTCCCACTCCCACCCCGACGCCCACTCCCACCGCGGCGCCCACCCCGACCCCCGCGCCGACCCCGACCCCGGTGCCCACCCCGAAGCCGACCCCGCGACCGACCGCGGTTCCCACCCCGACCCCCACGCCGACACCGACGAGCACCCCGGTCCCGACCCCCACTCCCCCACCGGCGACGCCAACCCCCAAGCTGATCGCGCCGCCCGTTGTCCAGGTCGCGCCGGGCGCCAGCCCCTCGAGTAGCCCCTCCGCCCTGGAGGACGCCTTTGCCCAGATGGCGATCCCACCCGCCGTGGCAGGCGCCAACGGCGTCTCGCTGGCGTCGGCAGTTCTGAGCTCCGCGGGGGGCATCGCCTTCGTGTGGGCCGACTCCCTGATCCTCCTCGCGGCGCTCGTGAGCCTGCTGCTCTTCCTCGGACCGCTGCGCGGGCGCAGGCTGCGCCGGCACGGCAAGCAGGGCTGACGCCCGTAGCGCAGCCCGAACTCCCCAGTCCCCCTGACCTCAGGCGCGGCGGCCAGCAGGCCGCCCGCGCCGGGGTCGTCGCCGTCTCGGCCCGCCGCGGCGCCTAGACTGAGACGACAACCGGGTTGCAATTCCGGGCCCGGTTCGATCGAGGAGCGGCAGACCATGACAGGTGGCGCACTCACAGCAGACGGGCGGGCCCTCATCCTCAATGATGGCCACCAGATGCCCCTGCTGGGCCTCGGGGTCTGGCAGACGAGGGACGGGCGAGATTGCGTCGACGCGGTGCGCTGGGCACTCGAGCTCGGGTACCGGCACATCGACACCGCCCAGGCCTATGGCAACGAGGAGAGTGTCGGAACCGGCCTGCTGGCGAGCGGCGTGCCCCGCGACGAGGTCTTCATCACCACCAAGTTCTTCCCCGGGAATCCGGATCCCGTCGCCGCCCTCGAGCAGAGCCTGCGACGGCTCCGGGTCGACCACGTGGACCTGTACATCATTCACTGGCCACAGGGCGGGGCGACCTGGGCGTGGCCGGGCATGGAACGGGCGCGCGAGCTGGGCTACGCTCGCTCGGTTGGGGTCTCCAACTTCAACGTCGCCCAGCTGGACGAGGTGATCGGCGCCGGGACCATCCCCCCGGCCGTGAACCAGGTGCAGTTCAGCTCGTTCGAGTACCGCCGCGGCCTGCTCGAAGCCTGCCAGAGGCGCGGCGTCGTCCTCGAGGCGTACAGCCCGCTGGGGACGGGCCGGCACCTCGGCGACGAGACCGTCCGGCGAGTGGCGGACCGCGTCGGGCGCACCCCCGCACAGGTCCTGTTGCGCTGGTGCATCCAACGCGACGTGCCGGTCATCCCCAAGTCGACCCACCGTGAGCGCATCGAGGCCAACGGCGACATCTTCGGCTTCCAGCTGTCCGACCAGGATGTGCGGGATCTGGACGCGCTCGACCGGACGGGTGGTACCGATCGCGCCCTCGAACACCCGTGGTGGTGAGGCGACTCGTCACTCCCAGCCGCGGCGACCCCGCCCCGCCAGCTGACCCTGGACCCCTCCCGGGACTACCAGCCTCGCGGCGTCCGGCCCGGCCGCCCTGGAGTCCACGATGTCCTGCGACAGGTGTCCACGATGTCCGCCTGAGACATCACAGCGCGGAGCGAGAGGGATTCGAACCCTCGATACGAGTTGACCCCGTATACCGCATTTCCAGTGCGGCGCCCTCGACCAGCTAGGCGATCGCTCCTGGGCGATTGTACCGAGCGCCGCCCTGGCCCATCGCCCGCGGCTCCCCGGCGGAGGATGATCGTGATTGGGTTCGCCCACTTCAGCCAGGTTCGGGCCAACCAGATGGAGAGGTCACGCCATGCAGCCAGACGACATCCTCAACCGGGTACGCGAGGTCGCCACCGTCCGCCAGGTCTTCGGAGAGCCGTACGAGAAGGGCGACATGCTGGTGGTGCCGGTGGCCCGGATCTGGGGCGGCGGAGGCGGAGGCACCGGCAACGACCAGAGCGGCGGCTCCGAGAAGGGCCGCCAGGGGCAGGGTGGAGGCCTGGGTATCGTCTCCCGGCCTCTCGGCGTCTACGTGATCCGTGAGGGGACGGTGTCGTGGCAACCGGCCGTTGACGTGACCCGGATCGTGCTCCAGGGCCAGGTGGTGGCGATCGTCGCCCTGCTCGTGGTTCGCAGCCTGGTGCGGCGCCGGCGCGCCCACTGACCGGACCACCAGCCGGCCCCGCGCCGGGCCGCCCTCTCCGCGCCCTGAGCCTCTCCGTATACTCGCCCCCGGAGAGGTGTCCGAGTGGTTGATGGTGCCGCTCTCGAAAAGCGGTGTGGTTAATAGCCACCGCGGGTTCGAATCCCGCCCTCTCCGCGGATTCGTCTTCAGGCTGGGCAGACGGTGTGTCGCCGCCTCCTGTTGACCACCCCGGCAGCGGGTGAACCTCTGGCCCCGGCCGGCGGCCCTCAGCGCTTGGCGCCGCTCCTCCGGTACTTCCGGTTCAGCCTCATCAGCATCGCGACGACCCACAGGATCGCGAGCAGCACGATCACCGCGAAGATCAGGTGGAGCAGTGGCGAGAGCACGAAGAAGACGAAGAAGAGGACGACCAGGACGAGCAGGAGGGCGGAGAGGGGGTGACGGGCCAGTTGCATCATGCCGCTCACCTTACGCTCCCGCCCGGCGGGGCGCCGCGAGGAGGCGGCGCGATGCTGCCGGGCCACTGACCGGGGCTCGGTACACGGTCCTAAACTGGGGCCGGCGGTGGCTCCGTCACCGGGTCCTGAAGCGCGGGAGAGGAGAGCACCAGTGCCCACGACCGGACCGAGCACGAGGGTCGCTCTGGCGGCGGCGGCCCTGATGCTGTCCGCGTGGATGACGGCCTGTTCGGCCAGCCCGGCTCAGCACGCCTCCCCCACCACCTCCAAGACCGGGAGCGCCACCGCGGCCCCCACCACGACGCCGACACCCGTCCCCACCGCGACGCCCACCCCGGCCCTCACCGCCTCCTGGCCCGTCTACCACCAGAACCCTGAGCGCACGGGCCAGTCCGCCGCCACACCCGCCCTCACCACCCTGGCGACAGCCTGGAGCACCAACCTGGACGGGGCCGTCTGGGCCCAGCCGATCGTCGTCGGGGGCAACGTGATCGTCGCCACCGAGAACGACACCCTCTACTCGCTCAACCCCGCCAGCGGGACGGTGGTGTGGCAGGACCACGTGGGCACCCCGGTGCCGCGGGCCGACCTCCCCTGCGGCAATATCTTCCCGCTCGGCATGACCGGCACCCCCGCCTACGACCCCGCCACCCAGTCGATCTTTGTGGTGGCCGAGGAGACCGGTCCCATCCACGTCCTCTACGACTTCGACGCGATCAGCGGGGCCGTCCTCTGGTCGCGCCAGGTGGACATCTCCAACTCACTGGAGCACCCGTCCGCGGTCCAGCAGCGCCCCGCCCTGACGGTCGCCAATGGCTACGTCTACGTAGGTTTCGGCGGCCTGGACGGCGACTGCAGCCAGTACGTGGGAGCGGTGGCGGCGGTGCCCACCAGCAACCAGGGCGCAACCCTCGACTTCATGGTGCCCACCAGCCGGGAGGGGGCCGTCTGGGCGACCGGCGGCCCGGTGGTCGGGCCCAACAGCGACATCTTCGTCGCCACCGGCAACGGCGCCGCCGAGGGCGGGACCTGGGACGAGAGCGACTCGGTGCTCGAGCTGAGCCCCACCCTTCAGCTGGTGAGCGACTGGGCGCCGGCCCGCTGGGCCTACGACAACGCCCACGATCTCGATCTCGGCTCGGTGGCACCCACCCTGCTTCCCGACGGCTACGTCTTCATCGCCGGCAAGAGCGGCATCGGGTACGTGCTCCAGGAGTCCGCCCTGGGTGGGGTCGGGGGGGAGGTCTACAGCCATCAGGTGTGCGGTGGGGCCATGTCCTTCGGCGGCACCTCCTCCAGCGGCGACACCCTCTACCAACCCTGTTCCAATGGCGTGGAGGCGATCTCGGTCGCATCGGGCGGGAGCTTCTCCATCGGGTGGCAGACGTCATCCGGGGCCAATGGGCCGCCGGTGCTGGGCGGAGGCAGCGTGTTCAGCGTCGACACCAACAGCGGGACGCTCTGTGTGCTCAGTGCCGCCACCGGCGCCACCCAGGCCCAGATCTCGGTCGGCTCCGTGCCCGACTTCGCCTCGCCCACCCTTGTCGGTGACCTGGCGCTGGTGGGGACCCGCTCCGGGGTGGTCGCCATCTCCGGTGCCTGAGACCCTGCCCCTAGACTGGGTCTGAGTGTCCGGGCTGATCGTCATCGCCGTCCTCGCCTTCGGGTTCGTGGCCCTGCTCTGGTGGAGCAACCGCCTGCGCCCGACCCGGCCCCGATACCGGAGCCGCTACCGGGGGCCCACCTACCTCGACATCCACGACGAGCTGAGACGGCGCCGGCGCCACCCATGAACCCGCCCGGGTGAGGCAGACTCGCCCGATGCGCCCCATCTCCCCGCACCGTGTCGCCCACATCTACCGGCTGCACTTCGCCGACACCCGACGGGAGCGGCTCTTCCTCTCCTCCGCCGGTTTCTTCACGGCCTTCGCCGCCACCCGCGGGATCACTCACGCCATCCGGCGCGGGATCGGACCCTTTCACGACCTCGGACTTGGTGGCCGCCACCTCCACCATCTCGTCTTCGGGATCGCCGGGCTGCTGGGCACCGGCTACCTCTGGCTGGTCGAGGTCGGCACCGGCGACGGCGCCCATCCGGAGGGCCCGGCCTCCAAGCTCACCGCCGTGACCTACGGGGCGGCATCCGCGCTGACCCTCGACGAATTCGCCCTCTGGCTCAATCTCAAGGACGTCTACTGGTCCCGGGAGGGGCGCGAGAGCGTCGACGCCGTGGTTCTCTTCGGAGCCGCCCTCTCCGTCGGGCTCTGGGGCGGCCCCTTCTTCCACGGCCTCTACCGGGAGGCCCGCCGGGGGTGGGAGAGGGCCGAGGGGCTCCATCCCGAGGAGCAGCCGGCCCGCTGACGGGAAGGGCGGCGAGCCCTGGCTGGAGGACGGTTGGCTAGAGTGAGGTGGTGAGCCCCCTCCCTTCCGGTACCTCCTGACCATGCACGGCTGGGCGCATGGATCCCCCGCCGAGAAGCCGACTGGCCGGGTCTCCAACCGCCACCTCGCCCGCCGCGTGTTCGGCCTGTTCCGCCCGCACCGCCGCCAGGTGTTCCTCGCGGTCGGGCTGATCGTCTTCACCTCGGGCCTCGGAGTCGTCAACCCGATCCTGATCAAGTTCGTCTTCGACGCCCTCTTCCCCCGGGGCGGGGGCGGGCCCGACATGGGCCTGGTCGGCCTCTACGCCGGGCTGATGATCGGCATCCCGGTGATCACCGGCACGGTCGGCATCGCTCAGACCTACCAGATCAACAGCATCGGCCAGCGGCTGATGGAGGACCTGCGCAACTCCCTCTACGCCCACCTCCAGGGGCTGTCGATGCGCTTCTTCACCTCCACCCGCACCGGCGAGATCCAGTCCCGCTTCACCAACGACGTCGGCGGCATCCAGTCGGTGGTCACCGACACCGCCTCCTCCGTCGTCGCCAATGTGGTCGTCATCGCCAGCACCCTGGTGGCGATGGTGGTGCTCAGCTGGCAGCTGACCGCGCTCTCCCTCTTCATGATGCCGGTGTTCCTCTTCCTCACCTACCGGGCGGGGAACGCGCGGCGCAAGGTCACCCTGCTGGCGCAGGAATCCAAGGCGGAGATGAGCGCCATCACCCAGGAGACGCTCTCCATCTCCGGCATCCTGCTGGGCAAGACCTTTGGCCGCCAGCGCGAGGAGATGGACCGGTTCCGATCGGAGAACCGCCAGGTCGCCGACCTCTCGATCCGGGCGGCGATGGTGGGCCGCGTGCTCTTCGCGATGGTCCAGGTCTTCTTCTCGATCGCCCCGGCGCTCGTCTACCTGGTCTCGGCCTTCGTCATCTACCACAGCAGCGGCCTGAGCTCGGGGATCACGGCCGGGACCATCGTCGCCATCACCACCCTGCAGAGCCGTCTCTTCTTCCCGATCGGCCAGATGCTTCAGGTGTCGGTCGAGGTCCAGTCGTCGCTCGCCCTCTTCGAGCGGATCTTCGACTACCTGGAGATCCCCCAGGACATCGTCGACGCGCCGGATGCCGTCGCTCTCCCCTCCCGGCGGGTGGGCGCCGACATCGAGCTGGACCACGTCTACTTCCGCTACGACCCGGCCCACCTCACCACCCAGCGGAGCGCCGCGCACGCCGACCAGGAGGCGCCGCGGCCGTGGGCCATCGAGGATCTCGAGATGCGCATCGAGCCGGGGCAGCTCGCCGCCATCGTCGGCCCCACCGGGGCGGGCAAGACCACCATCTCCTACCTGATCCCCCGCCTCTACGACGTGACCCTGGGGGCGGTGCGCATCGACGGACACGACGTCCGGAGCCTGACCCTCGCCTCCATCGCCGACCAGCTCGGCATCGTCACCCAGGAGACCTACCTCTTCCACGCCTCGGTGCGCCGCAACCTCCTCTACGCGCGACCCGACGCGACCCAGGAGGAGCTGGAGGCGGCCTGCCGTGCCGCCTTCATCCATGACCGGATCACCGAGTTGGCAGACGGTTACGACACCGTGGTCGGGGAGCGCGGTTATCGATTCTCGGGTGGAGAGAAGCAGCGCATGGCGATCGCCCGGGTGATCCTCAAGTCCCCGCGCATCCTCATCCTCGACGAGGCGACCGCCGCCCTCGACACCACCAGCGAGCGGCTGGTGCAGGCTGCGCTCACCCCTCTCATCCGGGAGCGCACCACCATCGCCATCGCCCACCGGCTGTCCACCATCCTCGCCGCCGACGTGATCTTCGTCATCGACCACGGTCGGCTGGTGGAGCACGGCACCCACGACGAGCTGCTCCGCATGGGCGGCCTCTACGCGACCCTCTACGAGCACCAATTCGCCCCCCAGGGGGCGCCCGAGCGCGCCGCGGCGCGGAGCTCGGCACGCTCCATGGAGATCCCGGACGGCGAGGACGGGGCCGTCGCCGCCGGCGCCTGACCGGCAGGCCGGAAGGCCACCTCCGGGCGCGGCGCCGGAGCTTCTCCACCCCTGCGGTGGAGTTGGGCAGCGTCCCGGGTGTGCAAGCGCACCAATTGCCTCGTCTCCCCGTCCCCACCCCTGCCAGACCCTTAAGGACAGTAATGTCCTTAACCACCTGAGCAGGGTACCCCCACCCGCTCAGCCGGCCTCAGCCCTCGCGGAGCCGCCGGAAGAAGTCGCTGAGCAGACGCCCGCACTCCTCCCCCAGCACTCCCCCGGTGACATCCACCCGGTGATTGTTGCCAGGGTGGCGGAGCACCTCGTAGACGCTGCCATCGGCACCCTTCTTGGGGTCGCGGGCACCGTACACGCAGCGATCGATCCGGGCCTGCACCATGGCCCCGGCACACATCGGGCAGGGCTCGAGGGTCACCACCACCGTCACCCCCTCGAGTCTCCATCCCCCCCGGCGCCGCGCCGCGGCTCGCAGCACCCGCATCTCGGCGTGATCGGTGGCGTCGCCACCGCGCTCAATCCGGTTGCCGGCGGCCGCAATCACGCTCCCGCCGGCCACCGCCAGCGCCGCCACCGGAACCTCACCGCGCCGGCCGGCCCGCGCGGCGAGCACCAGGGCGCGGCGCATCAGCAACTCGTCTTCGTCCATCTCCTCAGCGTCCGCCCGGCGGGCTCCCTCGTGAGAGGTCCCGCCGCCCGCTACTCCGAGTACTGCTCAGCGATGCGCCGCAGCGAGTCCTGCCAGGTCTCGGCGGGACCCTCGGCGTTCGCGCCGCGCGGAAGGGAGCGGCGGAGCCTCTCGCGGGTGCGATCGATCTCGCGATCCCGGCGGCGCTCCTCGAGGGTGCGCACCGCTGCGACCGCATGGTCCAGCTCGGTGGCCACCTCCTTGATCGCATCCGGACCGTCCGCCGACCGGAGGGTCCGGTTGAGCCGGGTGGCCGTCTCCGAAGTCAGCCGGGCACCCGCATCGCGGAGCTGATCGGCGACCTTCCGCCGTGCGCTCTCCAGACCGCGACGCCGCTTGGCCTCCTCCTCGGCGTCGGCCCGCTGGCGTACGACCAGCGCCCACCCCTCGTCGATGAGGGTCGGGTACTGCCAGGCGAGGCTGAACTTGCCGGTGCTCATCCCCTCGACCAGCGCGGCGACGTGCCCCGAGAACTGCTGGCGAGGCTCTCCCGAAAGATTGCCGATCAGGTCGGCGAGGATCGGACGCGCCTGGCCGTGGGCACGGCGCACCCAGCCGGGAAGGTGGAGGTGCTGGGGTTGGGGGACGTCGCCGGGGCGCGCGGCGGCGACCAGACCCTCGGGACGGTGGATCCCGGGAAGGCGCGGCCCGGGGCTGGCGACCGGGAGACGGTGGCCGGCGTGGAGGGGTCGCGAATTGCTCGTCCTGGTTTCGTCGGTCTCGGCCGGCTCCAGGGCGGACGGAAGCGGTGCGGAAGTAACTGTCACTCGAGGGGCATGACTGGTTGGACGCGGGAATCGTACCTGACCAGCCCCGCGGCTCGCCCCCCCGTTACTCGAACGCCACCATCAGGCGGCATCCGGGAGGGTTTCGCGATCAGCGACGCGCCCCCGCGACCCGTGACCGGCCCGCCCGCGGCGGCCTCAGGCCGGCGATCTCCGCCGAGGGACAGATGTCGTTCAGGACGCATACCGGACAGCGCGGGCTTCGCGCGGCACAGACCCGGCGCCCGTGGAGGATCAGCCGCAGCCCGAGCGCCGTCCACTCGGCGGCCGGGACCATCGAGCAGATGTCCCCCTCGATCTCCACCGGGTCCGCTGACGCGGTGAGCCTGAGACGGGCTGTGAGCCGGGTCACGTGGGTGTCCACGGCAAACCCCGGCTTCCCGAAGGCGACGCCCAGGACGACGTTGGCGGTCTTGCGGCCCACGCCGCGGAGGGTCACCAGCTCCTCCATCCGGTCCGGCACCTCCCCGCCGAAGTGCGCCACCACCTCCTTGCTCATCTCGATGATCGAGCGGGCCTTGGCCCGGAAGAAGCCGGTGCTGCGGATCAGCTCCTCCAGCTCGGCGGGATCGGTGCCGGCGAAGGCGGCCGCATCGGGATAGCGGGCAAAGAGGGCCGGGGTCACCAGATTGACCCGCTCGTCGGTGCACTGGGCGGAGAGGATGGTCGCGACCAGGAGCTGGAGCGGCCCATCGTGAACCAGGGCGCACTCGGCCACCGGGTACTCGGCTGCAAGGCGCAGGACGACGGTGGCCGCCCGTTCACGGGCACCGCGGGGAAGCCGGCGCTTCGTCGCCATGCACACAAGGATCGCACCGCAGCGAGTGCGATCGGCGTTGAGGCCCCTCTCGAGCGGTGGTCTTCCTACAATCGCGATGTCGCGATCGCGATGCCGACCCATCCCATCGGAGGCTCACCGTGCGCCACAAGATCACCGTCGTCGGCGCGGGCAACGTCGGCGCCAGCGTGGCCCTTCGTCTTGCCGAGCGAGACTACGCCGACATCGTCCTGGTCGACATCGTCGAGGGCCTGCCCCAGGGCAAGGCCCTGGACATCCTCGAGGCGGGTCCGGTCGTCGGACATGACAGCCAGGTCACCGGCACCAACGGCTATCAGGAGACCTCGGGCAGCGACGTCGTGGTGGTCACGAGCGGCGTGGCCCGCAAGCCGGGGATGTCGCGCGACGACCTGGTGATGACCAACGCCGGCATCGTCAGCGGAGTGGTGCGGCAGGCTGCGGCTGCGTCTCCTCAGGCCGTGCTGATCATCGTGAGCAACCCGCTCGACGCCATGGCCCAGGTCGCCTTCGCGGTCAGCGGCTTCCCCCGCCGGCGGGTGATCGGGATGGCGGGGGTCCTCGACACCGCACGCTTCCGGACCTTCATCGCCCAGGAGCTGGGAGCCTCGGTGCGCGACGTCCAGGCCTATGTGCTGGGCGGGCACGGCGACACCATGGTCCCGCTCACCCAGCTGACGACGGTCGCCGGAATCCCGGTCGCCCAGCTGATCGCCCCCGAGCGCCTGGAGCAGATCGTGCAGCGGACCCGCGACGGTGGCGCCGAGATCGTCAGCCTGCTCAAGACCGGCAGCGCCTACTACGCACCGGGCGCGGCGGTGGTCCAGATGGTCGACGCCATCCTCCTCGACACCCGGCAGATCCTCCCCTGCAGCGTCCACCTCCGCGGGGAGTACGGCGTCACGGGCGTGTTCAGCGGGGTCCCGGCCCGGCTCGGTTCGGGTGGCCTGGTGGAGGTCGTGGAGATGGATCTGAGCGGAGAGGACCAGGCCGCCCTGCACCGCTCCGCGGCGGCGGTCGAGGAGATCGTCGGGGTCATCGAGGCCAACCGAGCCCAGATCGACCCCCTGCTGCCGAGCCTCCTGGCCCACGGCGAGGACTGACCCGGCTACGCCGGAGGCGGCTGACCCTCACTGAGAGCCGGGGGCGGCTGTTCGTCCACGTCCCAGGTGGGCAGCGGCTCCGGGTCGGCGCCGGGCGTGGTCACGGTGGGGAGCTCCGGGCGCGGCGCCTTGAAGTGCATGCCCCAGAAGGGCCCGATCGACAACAGCAGCTCGAGCGCGGCCTTGCGGACATCGGAGTCTCCCCACTCGGGCGTCCGCGAGTAGCGGTAGAAGGCGACGAAGACGAGCACCAGGACGGCGAGGATCGCCGCCAGAACGATGGCGGCGATCACCGCTCCCGGCGCCTCACCTGTCCGCCGCCCTCTCCCCCGCCTTGGCACTGGGGCCGCGCAGCTTGCGCGCCACCCATTGCACCGGGTCCCAATGCGCGTCGGCCACCCGCTCCTTGAGCGGGATGATCGCGTTGTCGGTGATGTGGATGTTCTCGGGACAGACCTCGGTGCAGCACTTGGTGATGTTGCAGTAGCCGAGCCCGCCCGCATCGCGGAGCAGATCGCGGCGGTCCAGGATGTCCTTGGGGTGCATCTCCAGGCTCGCCACCCGGACGAAGAAGCGCGGCCCGAAGAAGCGGGCGCTCAGGTCATGGGTGCGATTGACGTGGCACACGTCCTGGCAGAGGAAGCACTCGATGCAGCGCCGGTGCTCGTAGAGGCGGTCGATGTCCATCTGCTGGATCCGCCACGGGGTGCCGTCATCGGGAGCGGCGGTGAAGGGCGGGATCAGCTTGTTGGTCTCGTAGTTGCGCGAGACGTCGGTGACCAGGTCCTTGATCAGCGGGAAGGACTTCATCGGCTGGACCGTGACCGGCCCGCGTGGCAGGGTGTCGATCCGCGTCTTGCACATCAGGACGGGGTGCCCGTTGACCTCCGCGCTGCACGAACCGCACTTGCCGGCCTTGCAGTTCCAGCGGCAGGCGAGATCGCTGTCCTGGTTGCGCTGCACCCAATGGACGGCGTCGAGGACCACCATCCCGGTGACCTCGGGGACCTCATGGGTCGCGTAGCCCATCTCGCCACCGGGCTGTCCCTTGAAGACGCGCAGCGTGATGGTCCCCCCGGTCAGCCCGCTCTCGGGAGTGGGCGGCCCGTCGACCGGCGAGGACGGTCCCGCGCCCGGCTGCTGCACCACGTCGCTCGGCTGGGGCTGGGCGCCCGCCATCAGTGCGCCTCCGGGCCAGGTGCCGGGACCTTGCCGGCGTAATGGGGAGGCAGCGCGGCCGGGTCGAAGAACCGGCTCCGCGCCAGCCGGGGGACGACGTCGTCGGGCATCGGCTCGAGGGCGCGCTCCTCCACCTTCATGGCGCCGCCCCGCTTGCGAACCACGAAGTTGACCTGCCCGAGGTGGGCGTCCTTGTCGGGGAAGTCGAAGCGCCACTGCGAGCCCCGCGACTCGCGCCGGGCGATGGCGCAGCGGACGATCGCCTCGGAGACGGTGAGCATGGAGAGAACGTCGCGGCAGGTGTGCCAGCCGGGATTGAGCACCCGCCCGCCGCCGACCCGCATCCGCTTGCTCCGCTCCTTGAGGTCCCCGATGGCATTCAGAGCCCGGTTGAGCGACTCCTCGCTGCGGCCGATGCCGGCGTCGTCCTGCATCGCCTCCTGGAGGTCGCGGTGGATGACGTAGGAGTTCTCCGCCTTCTCCCCGAGGTCGTGGGCGAGCGGGAGCAGTACGGCCGCCTCCGCGTCCGCGAGCTGCGTCTTGGAGACGGCCGGCTTGGCGCCCCGGCTCCTGGCGGACTCGGCGGCCGCCTCGCCGGCACGCCGGCCGAACACCAGGATGTCGCCCAGCGAGTTGCCGCCCAGCCGGTTGGCCCCGTGCAGCCCCGCCGCAGCCTCGCCGGCCGCGTACAGCCCGGGGACGCTGCTCGCCCCGGTCTCCGGGTCGACCCGGATGCCTCCCATCGTGTAGTGGATGGTCGGTCCGACCTCCATCGGCTCCTTGCTGATGTCGACCCCGGCCAGGGCCTCGAACTGGTCGACCATCGAGGGGAGCCGCTTGCGGATGTCGGCGGCGCTGCGCCGGCTCGCGATGTCCAGGAAGGCGCCGCCGTGGGGGGTGCCGCGGCCCGCCTGGACCTCCTTGTAGATGGAGCGGGCGACCACGTCGCGGCTGGAGAGGTCCTTCTTGACCGGGTCGTACCGCTCCATGAAGCGCTCACCCTCGGAGTTGCGGAGGATGCCGCCCTCGCCCCGGACCGCCTCGGTGACCAGGATGCCGCGCGCGCCCGGCGGCCAGATCATCCCGGTCGGGTGGAACTGGACAAACTCCATGTCCTGCAGCTCGGCCCCCGCCTCGTGGGCCATGGCGGCGCCGTCGCCGGTGCCCTCCCAGCTATTGGAGGTGTAGCGGAACATCCTGCCCCAGCCGCCGCTCGCCATCACCACCGCGCCGGCCCGGATGACGATCAGCTCGCCGGTGTTGCGGAGGTAGCCGAAGGCACCGCAGACGCGGTCGCCGTGGGTGAGCAACCGGGTGAGCGTGCACTCCATCAGCACGTCGGTCCCGGCCGTGTGCACCATCTTGTCCTGGAGGGTGCGGATCAACTCGAGCCCGGTGCGATCCCCCACATGGCACAGCCGCTTCCAGCTGTGCGCTCCGAAGGCCCGCTGCATGATCAACCCGTCGTCGGTGCGGTCAAACAGCCCACCCCAGCGCTCCAGCTCGTAGACCCGGTCGATGACCTCGCGGCTGTAGAGGTCGACCATCCGCCAGTTGTTGATGAGCTGCCCGCCCAGCATGGTGTCGGCGAAGTGGACCTCCCAGCTGTCGGGGGTGTCGAGGTTGGCGAGGCCGGCAGCGATGCCGCCCTCGGCCATCACCGTGTGGGCCTTGCCGAGCAGTGACTTGCTCACAACGAGGGTCGAGCAGCCGGCCTGCGCGGCGGCGATGGCGGCGCGCAGCCCGGCTCCCCCCGCGCCGATCACCAGCACATCGCACTCGCGGGTCTGATAGCTCTCGCTCATCTCACCAGCAGATGGGGGTCGGGCATTCCGGCCTGGAGGAGACGGATGTAGACCTCGGCGATCACCACACTGAACATGCTGACCCAGGCCCAGGTGGCGTGGTGGCCGTTGAAGACGGTGACCCACCGCCAGAGCCGGAAGCGGGCCTTGCCGGCCTGGGAGCACGAGTAGCAGTCGAGGCCTCCTCCTGCCGCGTGGCGGAAGGCGTGGCAGCCCAGGCTGTAGCCGGAGAGCAGGACCGCGTTGACCAGCAGGATCAGGGTGCCCAGACCAAGGTAGAGGTGACCCCCATCGTCGAAGGAGGCGAAGGCGTCCACCCAGAGCAGGATCACGACGATGGCCGCCGGGTACCAGAAGAAGCGGTGGAGATTGTTGAGCACCATGGGGAGGCGGCTCTCACCCCGATAGCCGCGGCGCCGGAGCTCGCCGACCGCGCATGCCGGCGGGTCCCAGAAGAAGGCGCGGTAATAGGACTTCCGGTAGTAGTAGCAGGTGGCCCGGAAGCCGAGCGGGGCCCAGAGCACCCAGAGCGCCGGGGTCACCGGGCCGGTCTTCCAGATCAGCGGCGAGAAGAAGGGAGAGAGGTAGTTGGCGTGCTCGCTGACGTGGTTGGGCCCGGGTCCGAAGAAGGACGTCCAGATCGAGTACACGGTGAAGGCGCCCAGGGCGACCACGATGGCGAGGGGCTGCGCCCACCAGGGGGTGGCGCGGCGCAACCGGGCCCACAACCCGACCCCCTGCCCGCTCTTCGCGACCGCGGCCACCGGCGACACCTGTGCTGCCATCGGGGTCGGATCGTAGCGAATTTGGGACGTGTGGCAGTGTCCACGGTGGGACCTCCGCCCCGATCGCGGTCGCCTACAACATCCGCGGGGCTGTTTCGCACACCCTGACGCTTGGCACGAATCGCCAGCTTCCTGGTACTCTCGAAGTCGATCCCGACGACGGCCCCGCGCAGGCCCGCGGTCCGGGGAGCCTCCGGCCGGCGCCAGTCGGGTGTCCGCCCGCCCACTCCCCGGAGCCACCCTCCCGCACCATGCCACCACAGCCCGGCCTACCCGAACACCTCAGCGACCCGTACCGGGTGCGGGGCCTGTACGATCCGCGGCTGCATCACGACACCTGCGGGGTCGCCTTCGTGGCGACGCTGCATCGGGAACCGACCCACAAGATCGTCAGCTCCGGCCTGGAGGCGCTCCGCAACCTCGGCCACCGTGGGGCCACCGGTTCGGATCCGCTGAGCGGCGACGGCGCCGGAATCCTGATCCAGCTCCCCGACGCCCTCCTCCGCCGGGACTCCGGCCTCTCGCTCCCGGCGCCCGGGGCCTACGGGGTGGGGATGGTCTTCCTCCCTCAGGACGCCGCGGCCCGCAGAGACTGCGAGGCACTCATCGCCACCGCCTGCCACGACGAGGGACTCCGGCTGGCCGGCTGGCGCGACGTGCCGGTGGAGCCGGCGTGCGCCGGACCGACCGCCCTGGCCGGGATGCCGGTCATCCGCCAGCTCTTCGTCGGCGCCTTCGGCCTCGAGGGCGACACCCTGGAGCGCCGCCTCTACGTGCTCCGGCGGGTCATCGAGCGGCGCTCTGACGCGGTCGGGCTGACCCGCGACCGCTTCCACATCGCGAGCCTGAGCAGCCGCACCCTCGTGTACAAGGGGATGCTCACCGCCGACCAGCTGCCCGCCTTCTACCCGGACCTCCGCGACCCGGTGACCGTCTCGCGGCTCGCCATGGTCCACGCCCGCTTCTCCACCAACGTCCTGCCCCGGTGGGACCTGGCCCAGCCCTTCCGCCTCAGCGCGCACAACGGTGAGATCAACACCCTGCGCGGCAACGTCAACTGGATGCGGGCCCGCCAGTCGAAGTTCCGCAGCCCGCATTACGGCGCCGACATCAACAAGCTCCGCCCGGTGATCGACGAGCTGGGGTCGGACTCGAGCCAGTTCGACAATGCGCTCGAGCTGCTGACCATGGCCGGTCGCTCCGTCGAGCACGCGATCATGATGATGATCCCCGAGGCCTGGGACCGGAACCCGCTCATGGACGAGGAGCGGCACGCCTTCTACGAGTTCCACTCCTCGCTCATCGAGCCCTGGGACGGCCCCGCCGCCATCGCTTTCACCGACGGCCGTCTGATCGGTGCCACCCTCGACCGCAACGGCCTCCGCCCGGCCCGCTGGCTGGTCACCGAGGACGGTTGGGTGGTGATGGCCTCCGAGGCCGGGGTGCTGCCGATCGCCGAGGAGCGCATCAGCAAGAAATGGCGCCTGGAGCCGGGCCGGCTGCTCCTGATCGACACCGAGGCCGGCGAGATCCTGGACGACGACGCCGTCAAGAGC